>Ga0307408_100000867_pt1 | contig 23724 bp, 14 predicted proteins | sample 322Cmetagenome_FD_202116 | JGI IMG/M metagenome (GOLD analysis project Ga0307408, IMG submission 202116) | Maize rhizosphere microbial communities from greenhouse at UC Davis, California, United States - 322HYB-C-3 | ecosystem: Host-associated > Plants > Roots > Rhizosphere > Soil | place... | reverse complement strand
TCGCGTTGCCCGGGGTGGCGGTCAGCATTTCAGGGGCGGTCGGCACCGGCGGCAGGGGCGTGGCGGCGACTTCGGCCGAGTTGGCGCTTTCGCCGGCGGAGTTCACGCCACTAACCACGTAGTAATACGCGGTGCCGTTCGTGAGTCCGTTGTCGGTGTAGGTGGTGGCGGTAAGGCCGGAGGCGAGGGTGGAATAAGGGCCGCTGGGAGCGGTGGCGCGCTTCACCGTGTAGCTGTCGGCACCACTGGCGGCGGTCCATTCCAGGCCAACGGTGGCGTCACCGGCGATGGCGGCGAGACCGTCCGGAATGGCCGGAGGTGCGAGCGGGGTGGCCGAGGTTTCGCCCGAGTTCGGACTTTCGCCGCCAAGGTTGCTGGCACTGACCACGTAGTAGTAGGTCGTGCCATTGGTCACGCCGGTGTCGGTGAAGCTGGTGGCGGCGAGATCGGTTTGCACCGTGGTGTAAGGGCCGCCGGCGACGGTGGCGCGTTTCATGCTGTACCCGCTGGCACCGGAAACGGCGTCCCAGCTCAGCGCGACTTGACCGCTGCCAGCCGTGGCCGCCAAGCCGGCAGGAGCTGGCAGGACGGTGGACAGGGTGGTGATTTCCGCGGCGGAAAACGCGCGGCCGTAGATGCGGAAGTCGTCGAGCGCGCCGTTGAGGTAGGGGTCCGGCCACTGCGATTTGCCAAGGTAGTTCTGGTTGGTGATGCCCAAGCTCGATGGATTGAGATTCATCCCGGTGTTGCTGCCCACTTCGACGCCATTGATGTAAAGGCGGCCGGTAGTGCCGGTGAGCGTGACGGCGACGTGGAACCAAGTGCCCACCGGGGTGTTCACCGAGCTGCTGATGGTCTGCTCGCCCACCGTGGCCGTGCGGATCGCGAAGCGCATGCGATTGGCGGTCGGACCTTGCGGGGCGAGGAACATGTAGTTGTTGGTGCCGGTGCCGATATCGAACAGGCGGGCCCAGGTGGCGAGGCTGGTCATTTTCACCCAGGTGGAAACGGTGAAGTCGGTGACGCCGGTCACCACTCCGGTGGGCAAGGTCACGTATTGCGACGAGGTGTTGGTGAGGTTGAGCGCGTTGTCGAACTGGCCGCTGACCCAGGTCGGGCTGTTGACCGTGGTGCCGGGGTAGCCGTTGCCGCTGGCGTCAGCCGCGGTGCTGCCGCTGGTTTCGTCGAACTTCAAGCGCACCAGCAGATCGGACGGGGTGCCCGAGATTTCGGTCGACGCGGCGCTCTCGCCTTTCTCGTTGGTGGCACTGACGACGTAGTAATACGGCGTGCCGTTGACGAGGCCGGTGTCGGAGAACGACGTGCCGGTGAGGCCGCTGGCGACGACGGTGTAAGGCCCGCCCGCGGTGGTGGCGCGCTTGACCGTGTAGGTGTCCGCGGCATGGGCGGCCTTCCAGGTCAGATCGATGCGGTGGTTGCGCGGAGCGGCCATCAGGCCGTTGGGGATTTCCGGAATCGGGTTGGCCATGTCGGCGATAATCGCCGCATCGAGCGCGTAGTTGTAGACGCGGAAGTCGTCGATTTTGCCGTTGAGGAGCGCGTCGACGAACTGACTCTTGCCGAGGTAATTGACCGCCGGTTTGAAGTCGTCCGGATTGAGGGTCATGGCCGTGTTGGTCGCGGCGACCGCGCCGTCGACGTAGAGCGTCCCGGTGTCGCCGCTCAGCGTGACGGCCAGATGGACCCACTTGCCGGTGGCCAGCGCGGTGGTGTTGATCTGTTGCTCGACGCCGCCATGGCTGAGGGTGAAACGCATGCCGCCGCCGTGATTGGGCGTGAGCATCAGGTAGCTGGAAGTGCTGTCGCCGAAATCGAAGACGCGCTGCCAGTTGGCGCCGCCGTTCCAGTAGACGAAGGTCGAAACGGTGAGGTCGTGGTGGTCCGCGACTTCGGCCGGCAAGGTCACGTAGTCGTCCGCGCCATCGAGCACGATGCCTAGGCCGAGGCGACCGGTTTGATAGACGGGCGAACCGGTGGGCGTGCCGTGGTGGTTGCCGAGGCTGTCGTTGGTGTCGCCTTCCAACGCGTACGACGCGCGTAGTTCAAACGGCAGCACGGTGATGGCCAAGGTAGCGTCGGCGGTGGCGCCGGCGTTGTCGGTGACACGCACGGTGAAGGTGTTGACGCCGACATCGGAAACTCCGGGCGTGCCGGAGAGCGTGCCGTCGGTGGCGACCACGAGCCAAGCGGGTCCGCTTTCCTTGGTGTAGGTCAGCGTCGCGGAGGGATCGACGTCGCTCGCAAGACCGGCGAGCGTGAAGCCGGTGTAGGGCTGATCGCGGGTGACCGCCGGTTTGGTGATCGACGTGTTCGCCCACACCGGCGCGTCGTTGATGTTGGCCACGGTGATGCGCAAGTTGGCGTCGTCGGTCGCGCCGCTCGCGTCGGTGACCCGGATGGCGAAGACGTTGGCTCCCACATTGCTATTCGAAGGCGTGCCGGAGAGGGTGCCGTTGCTGGCGATCGTGAGCCACGCCGGGCCGAAGAGTTTCGTGTAGGTCAATGTGCCGCCATTGGCATCGGAAGCGAAGCTGGCGAGCGATTGGCTAACCGTGGAGTAATCGGCGTCTTCGGTCGCGCTTGGAAGATCCACCGGATCGACGGCGAACACGGGCGGAACATTGCTGCCACCTTGGCCCCAGAGGCTGTAGATTTCGTTGCCGGTCAGACCGTAATTGTAGATGCGGAAGTCATCGATGCGCCCATTGAAGTAGGCGTCGGCGTTCCACATACTACGTCCGAGGTAGCAGAAGGGTTGGCCGAAAAGCGGATCAACCAGATCGATGGACTTGGTGGCGACTGGCACGCCGTTGACGTAGAGCGTGCCGGTGTCGCCATTGAGTGAGACGGCCAGGTGAACCCACTGGTTCGTCGGAAGCGCGGGGCCGCGCAGATAGTAAGAAGCGTCGCCTTCAAAATTGCCGCCCTTGGTGGTGGTGATGCCGAACTCGACTCCGCCGCCGCCGTTCTTGGTCGTCAGATACATCGTTTTTTCGATTTCGCTGCCGAAGTCGAAGACCCGTTGCCAGGAGGATCCGCCGGTCCAATAGACCCAGGTGGCGAGCGTGATGTCCTGATAGTTGCCGGAGCCCACCGGAAGCTGCGCGTATTGGGTTGCGCCGTTCATGCTAAGGGCTTGGCCGCCACCGAAACCGGTGGTGAAACCCGGAGCGGCCACGCCGCCTTTGAGTTGGGCGTGACGCGTGCCGACCTGGTCGTTGGCATCGCCTTCGAAAGTGAAGTGTGTGACGAGTTCCTGCGCGACTTTCAACGGATCGCTGTCGAGGTTGCCGCTCGGGGTGACGGCGGCGACCTGGTAATAGTAGGTCGTGCCGTTGGCGACGGTGGTATCGGAGAAATTCAGATCCGGACCGGCGACCGTGCCGATCTGGGTGTACGGACCGGCCAGAGTCGATGCGCGTTTGATGAGGTAATTGGTCGCGCGTGCCGAGCCCCACCAATCGAGGAGGACCTGGTTCTTGCTCCAGTGCGCGCGCAGGCCGGTCGGTGCCTGATCGTTGGTGATCGTGTCACGGCTGAAGGTGAGCGAGCCAAGTCCGAGCCAGTCGACTTGCGACGGATGGATGCCCGGATCCGGCCGTGGTTCCGGGCGGGTGGCATTGGCCGCCAATTGGCTCCATGGCGCGGCGATCCCCTTCACATTGGCGTAGTGGTTATAAACGAGCTCGAACTGATAGTATTGGCCGAGCCCGCGGGTGACGCCAGACACGCTGCCTTCGGTGTAACCCAAATCGCAGTTTTGATGACGGGTGTAGGGAACGTCGTTCCAAAGGTTGAACTTCGCGTTGTATTCGAAGACCCGCAGCACGCGGTTGTTGTCGTAGCTGAAGAGGTCGTCGCCCTGGTTCCAGGCCATCTGGCAGAGCAGCGACATCGCATACCAGCCACCCATGTTGTGGCCCTGGTCGCGTCCGGCTTCCTCGCCTTGGCCAAGGCCGCCTGGATGCACATGCCATCCGGCGCGCTCGACGCGACCGTTGTTCGGGCCGTATTTGAAGAAGTCGACCGCTTGTTGGTAAACCGCGCGGTTGTCGCAAAGAATGCCGATCGCGGCCATCGACGCCATGTTGGCGGTCAGCCAGTTCAGCCGGTAATGGGTGTTGGCGCCATCGCGCCAGAAATTGTCGTGCTGCCGCCACAGCAGATCGAAGTTTTCCGGGTAGAACACCCGCATCATCATGTCCTTGTAGGCCTGCTTTTCGGTCTCGGGCCAACCGGAATAGGTGCTCAAGATTTCCCCACCGGAGGCGAAAAGATAGCCGCAGATCCCCGCCGCGAGCGAACGGTTGGTGTCGCCTTGCAGGCCGATCAGCCCGGACCAGACGTTGGCGATTTGAACCGCTTTGTCGGCGTAGGCGTTGTCCCCGGTGATCTTCCAGCGGAGGGCGAGTTCGTAAATGGCCTGCGCGTCTTGTTGGCTGCGGGTGTAGTTGTTGCCGCTGCTGCCGCGCACGATGTAGTCGACGTCGTAAGCGGGCCACCAGGTTTGAGCCCACGGGCTGTTCGCGAGGATGTCATAGTCGGCCTTCCAAGGCTGGGCGTTGGCCGTGACCTTTGCCGCCATCCGGTCGAAGTCCTCCTGGGTGTGCAGCGCACCTGGATGGACGAAGGCGACGTAAGGGGTGGCCGAGGGGGTTAGGTTCACCTGAAACACGCGGTCACCGGCTTGGGCGGTGATCGGTCCGCCCCACCAGGCTCGCGTGTAGGCAGTGCCGCCGTCGTAAGGATCGGGCGCGAAGTTGCTGCTGATGCCGTGCCACTCGAAGAAATTCGAGCCGCCGTTGCCGATGAAAAAGTCGAAGCCGTAGGTCGTGTTCGGTTCGAGGTGGATCGGGATCGGCATCTGAAACGTCAGATAGGTGCCGGTGCCATTCGTGCTCGGCCCGCCGCCGGGGTTACCGGTGCCCCCCGCCATGTAGGCCAGCATCGACATCGTGGTGAAATCCGTGCTGCCGGTGATTTTTCCGACGTTGATGACGATCGGGCCGTTGGTCGGATTGAGATTCCAGTTGGTGCGGTTGTTGCCGGTCGCCACGTTGGTGGGATAACTGGTCATCCGCACGGTGAAACTGGATGCGTCGTAGCCGTTGGCGTTGCTCCCCGTCGTAAAGGTCTGCCCCTGTCGCGGCTGGTTGTTGGCGACGTAGGTGGTCGGGTCATTGGTGCCTCCATTGTTGGCGCCACCATCCGCGTTCACGCCCGAGCCGCCGATGTTCGCCGCGTCGAAGTCCGCGCCGGTCCAGTTGGCGACGCTGCCCGCTCCGCCCGAGGGCTGGGAGGAGGAATACGACATCGTCGTCCCGAAGGTGATGGGATGCGCCTGCAACGACAGGGTGGAGAGAAACGCCAGGCTCGAAGTGACGCATGCGCATTTCGACAGGAGTCGATCAACCAGGCACGCGCGCATCCTTGGGGAGTGGATGGATTTCATGAGTTCGGGATTTTTGTGGTGAGCGGGGTCAGGATGCCCACCAGGTTTGGGTGTTTTTTGGATGCCGTCCGTGGGGCGGTTTTCCTGGAAGACTTCCTTTGATGCGTATCAGCGAAAAAATTCAGGGGTTTTTCGCTTGGGACTTTGGGGGTGTTTACCAGTTGAACCGGAAACTATTCGGAAGGCCGGATTCTGGGCAATCTGCCCGTTACTGATGCGCATCAATCGCGATTAGATGGGGCTTCGCATCGTCTCTTCTTCCTTCTCTCCGGGTTGACGAAGAAGCCGGAGGGTGGATGTTGGATGGCGTGAGAAAGATCTTCGGTGTCGCTATCGCGATAGGGCTGGCTTGTGCGAATGCCAGCCCTGCGGAAAGCCCCGAACCGGTGAATCCCGCGGAGCTTCTGCACGGGTTGTTGCGGGATCCGAACGGCGATTTCGCCAAGGTGGCGCGCGTAACGCTCGGTAAGAGCGGGGGAAACGCGTTGTTCTATTTTCCCACCGCCGACATCGCCGAAACTCCCGCGACCTGGGGCTGGAAATTCGAGAACGTCTGGTTTCCTTCGGCCGATGGCACGCGTCTGCACGGTTGGTTTCTTCCTACTTCCGTAAAACGTCCCAAGGGCACGATCGTGTTTTCCCACGGTAACGCGGGCGCTTTGGGCCACCATTTGGGTTTCGTGACGTGGTTTCTCCCCGCCGGATACCACGTGTTGATGTACGACTACCGGGGTTTCGGCAGTTCAAGCGGGACGATCACCCGTCGCGGCGTGATCGAGGACGTCCGGGCGGCGTTTGATTACGTGAAGACTCGTCGCGACGTGAATCCGAACCGCCTGGTTTCCTTCGGACATAGCCTGGGTGGGGCGAAATCGATCGTCGCGCTGGGAGAAAAGCCGGTGCCCGGGGTGCGGGCGGTGATCAGCGATGCAGGGTTCGCGTCTTATCGTGGGATGGCGGAGGTGATGGCGGGGAATGTGGGGCTGAGCGTGGTCACCGACGAAAACGCGCCCAAAGACTGGGTGGCGAAGCTCGCACCGACGCCCGTGCTGCTCATCCATGGCACCGCCGACGAGGTGGTTCCATTCGCCCAGGCGCAGCAGCTTTTCGCCGCCGCCCAGGAGCCGAAGACTCTGTTCGCGGTAAGTGGCGGGCGTCACGGCGATGCGCTCTGGCGCAACCGTGGGGAATACCGCCGGAAGGTGCTCGTCTGGTTGGATGGCAAGCTGAAGTGAAAGACACTTACCGGTGGATGCCGTGTTTCTCGGCGAAGGCTTCCGCCGCTTCCTTGTCGGCGGGCTCGTTCTTCGGCCACTTTTGGTAAATCGATTGAAGCGCAATGTTGCGTTTCTGCCCGGCAGGCAGGGTCATCGCCCACTGGGCGGCAGTCTCAGGCTCATAGGGTGCCACGGTTTTCGCATAGCTGGCGACGGCGGCTTGTTTCACCGGGCTGTCTGCGGCTTGAGTGAGCCAGGTGCCCGCGGCCCGGTAGTCTTTTTCGGTCCAGCGCTCCATCATGGTGTCGATGGTGATGTCCGCTTTGCCGGGAAGAGTTTGGCCGATCCATTCGATCCAACGGCCGGTTTCCTCAGGCTTTACTCCGTTTGGCAAACCCCGTGCGAGATCGTCGAGTTCTTTGGGCGACAGATGGGCAGTCGCGATCCATGAAGTGGCGGATTCAAAGCCATCCTGGGCGCTATCTGCGAACGACGAAAAGGGTCGGGTCCTATCGCTCGCTCGTTTGCCTTCCGGGGTTGAAAGGTAGGCGCGGAATGCCAGGAGAGTGGCGGTGCGCGCCTCCGGAGTTTTGGCTGCTCGGACGATCCCTGAAACAGCCCAGGAGCGATCCTCGAAGCCCAATTCGTCGATAAGTTGGAGAGCGAGTTTTGGGTCCTGGACCGCAACGCGGGAGAGCAGGTTTCGCTTGGTGTCGTCACTCACATGATCGGGAAATTTTTTCCCATGGCTGCGAACCCATTGGATGGCGGCCATCGGATCGTCTTTGGCCAAACGCTTGAGCGCGGTCGAGAGGTAATGCCTTCGGCTCTTCTCGATGATGGGGTCGGTCGAATCCGTAAAGAACGCCAGTGCCGCTTGTGGGTGTTGGTTGATCAGCGCCTGGATGACAAGAGAGGCGAGTTGATCACGCGATTCGTCATCGAGATCCGAGGTGGCATCAATTGCCGTGAAAATCGTTTTCAGCTCGGCCGCGCTGAGCGCTGCCAGCCCGTCAAAAAACTCCATCATGCGCGCCCTCATGGCTTCGTCGAAGCTGCCACCCTCTTTATTCTTCGCCTCTTTCATGTCCTTGGCGAAAGCGATGCATTCGGAGGCGGTGAGCTTGTAGCGTCCGGCGCGGTTTTCCTGTGAGCGGGGGCCACGAGCCGTTTGATTCGGATGGCTGGGATCGATCGAAATCCCGAGATGCGTCGCTTCGGCCACGAGTTTTCCGTGACGTTCCCGGGAGTCAGCAAGTCGGTGATGGTCGTGCCAGCCGAACCCCGCCGCAATGGCGAGGATGAGGGCGGCAGTCGAGAGGGAGAGTTTCATGAAATCGAAGATCAGTTGAGCTTCTTCAGGAAATCGTTGCGGCGTTTTTCGTCCGAAATGCGCTCGGCCAGTTTGCGGGTTCGCTCTTTGTTCTCCGTTGCTAGCCCTTTCTCCAGTAAGGGGAGGATGACCTCGTCGCCTCCTCCCGCTTGATGATATCGCTCCGCAAGATCGGCGAATTCGGAAAACCTTTTGTAATTTTTTGCATTCACAGCGTTGGCGAGGGCGATCCCGGTAGCACGGTCGGTCGCTTCTGGCGCTTCGGAAAGGGTCCATGCGCGCACTTTTTCCACATCCTCCGGCGTGATCTGGCGTTGAAAGGAGAGCATGTTGAAGCTGACCTTGACGGCGCGATCGATGCAGGCCGCACGTTCGGTCGGACTCGCTTGGATCCGGTTCATGCTAGCGGTGATTTTAGAATAATCGCCGATGATTGTGTTCGAGATGCCCCGTGCAATGACCTCGGCTTGATCTTTTTGAGGCAGCTGCTGTCGCGCCAAGTTAGCGAGGTTCATTTGGTCTTTTTCCTCAAGGTCGTTGTAGCTTACCCCAGAGAGAACCTCCTTACGCTGATCGAGAGGTAGATTTGCCAGGCGTTGAGCCGCCGCTTGGGAATCCGCAAGGAACAGAACTTCAAGCAGGGATCTCTCAAACTGCACCCGAGTTGGGTTTTTCCCGTCCAACGACTTGCTGTCGAGTAATCCTGCGGCGATCTGCTGGTCGAACCAAGCAGTGGCAGCCGCGGCGTCTTGTTTCGACCAGGCAGCCAAAGCTTTAGAAAGCCGCCAGCCGATTATGCTCTGAGGGTGATCCCGGAGGTCGAAGAAATTCTTCAGGGCCATCTCCGGAGCCTTCTCGACGAGGTGTAAGAGGATGGCGGATTCCAGCAGACCGAAGTCTTCTCTCAAATCGAGAGTCTGGCATTCCTTCAAAAGGGAGCAGAGTTCGTCGGGGGTGAAAGTCCTTAGTTGTTCGTGGAAGCGCATGGTCGCGCGGTTGTCGTCCACTCCTTCCCACGTTTCCGCCATGAGCAGGACAGCTTGTTTCCAATCGATCGGCTTCTTGTCACCAGCGGTGCTGCCTGCCACGCCGGATTGGGCAGAGTCCTCCGTTCCACCTGTTGCCCGAGCGGCGGCGATGTGCTTTTCCAACAGGTCGCTTTGCTCGTCCAAGGAGGCGATCGACCGTCTTAGGTTGCCGACCCATAGGCCCGCGATTGCCAAGGCGATCGCCGGAGGGAGGAAATGAAGGGGTTTCATGGCGGAGAGTCAGCACTTCAACGGCGAGATGCGTCGAAGACAATGTCGATCTGTCGAACGCTTGGACACGTCGCGCATTAAACAAAAACGGGCGACCGTTTGGCCGCCCGTTTTGGGGAAACTGGTGGGATCGAATCGATCAGGCGAAGAGTTCGCCTTCTTTAAAGAAGCGCTTGAGCTCGGCTTGGGCGGCTTCGACGGAGTCGGAAGCGTGGCAAACGTTGCGCATTTTCGCGTCGCTGTCCTTGAAGCCGAAGTCGCCGCGGATCGTGCCGGCGGCGGCTTGGGTGGAATCGGTCGGGCCGAGGAGGTCGCGGACCTTGGCGATGACGTCTTCGCCTTCCAGTGCGAGGGCGATCACGGGCGACTCCTGCATGAAGTCGCGCACGCCCGGGAAAAACGGCTTATCGGCGATGTGCGAGTAGTGCTCGGCGAGCACTTCGTCGGTCAGGGCGAGCATCTTGATGCCGCGGACGCGGAAGCCAGCGGCTTCGTAGCGGGCGAGGACCGTGCCGACGATTTTCTTTTCGACGGCATCGGGTTTGAAAAGGATCAGAGTGGTCTCAAGGGCCATGGCCGGGGGCAATTAGGGACACGCCCCGGCTTGTGCAAGGAAAACCTTACCGGAGTGACGAAGGCGGCGGGGTGAAATCGGTTAGCCTGCCCGTCGTTTCGCGTTATCTTGCGGGTGATGGACTGGAAAAACGGTTGGAGCCTTTTGCGGCAAACCGCGAAAGAATTCATCGACGACAACGCGCTCCGGCTCAGCGCCGCGCTGGCTTATTACTCGGTCTTCTCGCTCGCGCCCTTGTTGATCATCACCATGGCCGTGGCGGGCGTCTTGTTTGGCGAGGAGGCGGCGCAAGGCCGGCTTGATGACCAGCTTCGTCAAGGGCTGGGCGCCAGCGGAGCGTTCGCAATCCAGGACATGGTGGCGCACGCCCGGAAGCCGGGGGACAACCTGTTGGCCGGAATCGTCGGCGTGATGATGCTCCTGTTCGGCGCGGGTGGGGTGTTCGGCCAGTTGCAGGACGCGCTCAATACGATCTGGGGCGTGAAATCGAAATCGGGCAGGGGACTGATGGGCCTGATCAAGGATCGTTTTCTCTCGTTCACCATGGTGCTGGGCACCGCATTTCTGTTGCTGACGTCGATGGTGCTAACCGCCGCGTTGGAAGCCATGAGCAAGCGCGCGGAAACGATCGTCCATTTGCCCGCGCAGGTTTGGGCGGTGGTCAGCGTGGTCGTCTCGTTCGGAGTGATCACGCTGTTGTTCGCCGCGATTTTTCAGATTCTGCCCGATGCCCAGGTGAAATGGCGCCACGTGTGGGTAGGCGCGATTTTTACCGCCGCGTTGTTCGTCGCGGGCAAATTCGCCATCGGCTGGTATGTCGGCCGCGAAGCCACGGCATCCGCGTACGGTTCGGCGGGAGCCTTGGCGTTGGTGCTCCTGTGGGTTTATTACTCGGCGATGATCCTGTTGTTCGGGGCGGAGTTCACCCAGGTTTGGGCGAACCGGCGAGGCGCGGCGATTCAGCCCGACGCCGATGCCGAGTTTATCAATCCGGTCGAGGACCAGCCGGATATCGTGCAGGACAAGCCGTCTCAGAGCGGCCGCGCGTAGGTGTCGCAGCGATGGTGCCAGCCGGCTTTCCAACGGGCCTCGCCTCGGGCGGGCGGGGAGTTGGCGATGCGACGGTCGAGCACGCGTTTCGCGGCGGCGGCGAATTCGCGGGCCGCGGTCGGTCCGGCGGGAACGTCGCGCATTTCGCCCAGGACCTGCATCAGTCCCCAGCCGCGACCGTTGTAACGCTCGGAGGGATTGATGCCATCGCCTTTGAAATTCACGTAGTCGATCAACGCGTAAGTGCCCCCGGCGGTCGACGCCACTTTATGGTAATTCGCTTCGATGCGCTTGCGTTCGGGCGCGGGCGCGGCGGCGAGCATTTTCGGCAGCGCGGCGCGCGAACGGGCGATGACGAAATCGGTCTGCAGCGGAACATTCGCCGCCAGCCATTTCCGCAGAGCGGTAAGTTGCGGCCCGCGGAACTCGGCCTGGAATTGCTTCTTCGAGCGCCACGGACAATCGGGCAAGGAGGCGACCGCCGGTGGGTTCGCGCCGCGTTGTTTCGCGAAGTCGATGAGCTGCGGCCACGACTCAGTGAACGGGCCGTTGAAACCGTCGGGATACCAAATGAAATGCCCGATGCCGAGCGACGGGAACTCTTCGCCCGCGTTCCAGGACGTCAGGCCGTCGACCGTACCGGCGCATTCGTTCTGCCAGATCTTCCGGCCGATCACGGCTTTTTGTCCGGCGGAGAGTTCGGCCGAGGCGATTCCGGCGGAAACGATCAGAACGAGGGCGCTCGCGGCGCGGACGGCTTGCATGGGCGCACGTTAGAGGCATCCTCGCGCAGCCGCAAGTTCGCCCGCCATGAACCGATTTCCCTGGGACAAAATCCTCTCGTTCACGCCGATGGATGCCGTGAAGCTTTTCGTCAGCGCCGCGATCATCGTGGTGGTGACAAAAATCCAGTTGGTGAACGACCGCTTGTCCGCCCTGCTGATCGCGCTGCCGCTGACTTCGTTGTTGGCGATGATTTGGATGCACGCGGAAAAGCAATCGGCCGCCCGCCTCGCGAACCATGCCGAGGGCACGTTCTGGTTCGTGCTGCCGACTTTGCCGATGTTTCTGATTTTGCCCTGGATGCTCCGTCACGGCTGGAGCTTCTGGCTCGCCTTGGTCGCGAACTGCCTGCTCACGGTCGGCTTTTTCTGGCTGACGGTCGTCGTGCTGCGACGGTTTGGAATCGATCTGATGCCGAAATAAGAATTTTTTAGCCGCAAAGAGGCGAAAAAAGGGCGCAAAAGCAGGAGAGTTTCGGTTTTTCTGCTCTTCACTAACCTCTGGCCCCTGGCCCCTGGCCCCTCAGAGAGGGAGATTGGGCTTGTCAAAATCGGCCATTTCTGGTTCATCCCGCCCTCCGGTTCACTGGCCGGAAGCGCACCCCTTTCTTGAATCGAGCGATCACGACCGCGGAATGAGCCAGGATAACATCATCCCTTTCGAGTCGCCGCGTCCGCATTCCCGATTTCCCGGATTACCCATGAAAAGCGACCTTGTCGAAAAAGCTGCTGAGATCGTGACCGATCCCCTCGTTCTGGTGAACCTCGTTTCCCAGCGCGTCCGCCAGCTCAACAGTGGCCGCTCGCCCTTGATTCCGGCTCGTCCGAGCATGGGCGCCGCCGATATCGCCCTGCAGGAGATCATCGAGGGCAAGATCAAGCTCGGCGCCAAGAAAGAGGAAGTCGTCGCCGAATAAGGCGCGTTTCCGCTGACCATCCATGAGCGCGGACATCGCGACGAACCGAAAAGCCGGGCGCGATTTCCACATCACGGCTAAGTTCGAAGCCGGGCTTGAGCTGAAGGGCACCGAGGTCAAGTCGATCCGGGCCGGCAAGATCAACGTCTCCGACGCGTTCGCCCGCGTCGAGAAGGGACAGGTGTTTCTTTACGGCTGCGACATCCAGCCATGGGAAACCGCGGCCGAGTGGTTCAATCACCCGGCCAAGCGTCCGCGCCGCCTGCTTCTCCATAAAAAGGAGATTCTCAAGCTCGAGCAGGCGATGGCCCTGCAGGGCTGCACCCTGCCGCTCCTGCGGATGTATTGGAAAAACCGCCGGGTGAAGGTGGAAATCGGTATCGGCAAAGGCAAAACCCACGCCGATCAGCGCCACGACCTGAAAAAGAAGGTCGAGCTGCGCGAGGCCCAGCGGGAAATGCAGCGGTTCAATCGGAAGTAAGTTGCCAGTTGCCAGTTGCTTGGCCCGTCTCTGGATCTGGCTGGGAACTGGAAACTGAAAACTGGCAACTCCCGCGTCTCGCGCGGGAAAAACCTTGCCAAGCTGCGCGGGGCAGGTTTTTCTCCGCGCTCACCCTCAAACCGAGGACAGTCCGGCTTTCCGCTGGACTCATCCGATTAAGATCATGAGCAACATCAATCTGAAGGAATACCAGGTTCACGAAAAGGACACCGGCAGCGCCAGCTACCAAGCCGCCCTTTTGACCCAGCGCATCAAGCACCTCACCGAGCACTTGAACACCCACACGAAGGACTTCTCGTCCCGCCGCGGTCTTCTCAAGTTGGTCTCGCAGCGCCGCAAGCTGCTCGACTACCTCAAGGGTGAGTCGGAGGAGCGCTACCAGCAGGTCATTCAAGGCCTCGGTCTCCGCAAGTAAGCTTTCGCGACCAGCCACCCGGGAAACCGGGTGGCTGTTTCGCAAAATGGGCCCGGCGCTTCGATTTCGCCAGCCCGCCCGGATCGAGGATCGTCCTCCGTTTCCCACCTCCGGGAAACACCATCCGGACCCATGAACCCCGCGTGGCACGGTGCCCCGCGGGTTTGATGCAAGAAGAAGAAAAGAAAGAAATATGAATATCCACACCATCACGGCCGAGGTCGGAACGAATCCGATCACGATCGAAACCGGCAAACTTGCCAAACTCGCCGACGGTGCCGTTACCGTCCGCTCCGGTGACACCATCATCCTCGTCACCGCCGTCTCCGCCACCAAGGTGAAGGACGGCCAAACCTGGTTCCCGCTTTCCGTCGAGTACAAGGAAAAAGCCTCCGCCGCCGGCGTGTTCCCGGGCGGTTACTTCAAACGCGAAGGCCGTCCGACCGAGAAGGAAATCCTCACCTGCCGCATGACGGACCGCCCGCTGCGTCCGTTGTTCCCGAAGGGTTACTTCTACGACACCCAGATCGTCGCCCTGCTTCTCAGCGCGGACGCGGTCAACGACGCCGACATCCTTTCGATGAACGGCGCTTCCGCCGCCCTCTGCCTTTCCGACATCCCGTTCGCCGGCCCGATCGGCGCGGTGCGCGTCGGCCGCGTTGATGGTCAGTTCGTCATCAACCCGACTTTCGCCGAGCGCGAAAACAGCGACCTCGATCTCGTTTACGTCGGCAACAAGACCGACGTCATCATGATCGAAGGCGCCGCCGACGAGCTTCCCGAAGAGGAGTTCGTCAAAGCCCTGCACTTCGCTCAAGAAGCCGTGCAAAAGCTGGTGGCCGTGCAGGAAGAGCTCGTGAAGCTCGCCGGCAAGCCGAAGCGCGAATACACGCCGGTGCTCGCCAAGGAAAACCTCCTGGAGATCGCTTACGAAATTGCGGGCGACCGCATCGAAGGCGCGATCTACGCTCCGACCAAAATGGAGCGCGCCAAGAAAGTCGGCGCCCTTCGCGACGAAGTCGAAGCCGCCATCAAAGAGCGCGCGCCGGAAGCGACCGCGTTCGACGTCGAGCAGGCGTTCGAATACATCCAGAAGAAAGCGTTCCGCATCTCCATCATGGAGAAGGGCATCCGCGCCGACGGCCGCACGGTCGATCAGCTCCGCAACCTCTACGCCGAAGCCAACGTGCTGCCGCGCGTCCATGGTTCCGCCATTTTCTCCCGCGGTGAAACCCAAGCGCTCGCCATCGCGACCCTCGCTCCTGGCGACGAGAAGCAATTCATCGACAACTACGCCGGTGGCGAAAGCGAGAAGCGCTTCATCCTCCACTACAACTTCCCTCCGTTCTCCGTCGGTGAAACCGGCCGCATGGGTGGCTTGAACCGCCGCGAGATCGGCCACGGCGCGCTCGCCGAGCGCTCGATCGCTCCGGTCCTTCCGGATCCGGACGATTTCCCCTACGCCATCCGCGTGTCGTCGGAAGTCACCGAGTCGAACGGTTCCACCTCGATGGCAACCGTTTGCTCCGGCACCATGTCGCTCCTCAGCGCCGGTGTGCCGCTTATCCGTCCGGTCGCCGGTATTTCCGTCGGCCTCGTCACCGAGTTCAACGAAGCCGGTGTGATGGAGAAGCACATTCCCCTGCTCGACATCATCGGCAGCGAGGACTTCTACGGTGACATGGACTTCAAACTCTGCGGCACCAGCGAAGGTGTCACTGGCTATCAGCTCGACCTCAAGCTGCCGGGCATCCCGCTCGCCATCCTCGCGGAAGCCGTGACGATCGCGAAGAACGCCCGCACGCCGATCCTCGCCAAGATGGCCGAAGCCATCGAAGGCGTCGGCGAACTCAGCCCGCACGCTCCGCGCATCGTGTCCGTCAAAATCCCGGCTGACCGCATCGGTGAGCTCATCGGGCCAGGCGGCAAGAACATCAAGGGCATCCAGGCCGAGTCCGGCGCCGAGATCAGCATCGAAGACGACGGCACCGTCCGCATCTACGCTTCGAAGCAGGAAGGCCTCGACCGCGCCAAGTCGCTCATCGACCGCATGTTCGCGGAGATCGAAGTCGGCAAGGTTTACACCGGCAAGATCGTTTCCATCACCGCCTTCGGCGCGTTCATGGAAGTGCTCCCGGGCAAGGACGGTCTGGTCCACGTTTCCGAGCTGGCCGAAGGCCGCACGGAGAACGTCGAAGACATCGTCAAGAAGGGCGAACTCATCACCGCCAAGTGCATCGGCGTGGATGAAAAAGGCCGCGTGAAGATGAGCCGCAAGGCCTATCTCCGCGACGAGAAGGCCAAGCAAGCCGAAGCCGCCCCGGCGGAGGCTCCAGTGGAAGCTCCGGCCGAAGCTTGAATCGTTTCAGCTTAAATAAGAAAACGCCCGGATCGGAAACGGTCCGGGCGTTTTTTTTTTTGAGCATGTCAATGGTTCTCTCTCATGAAAGCGATCTAGAGAGTCTAACAATAAAATTGATCTTGCGCAGTTTCAGATGCTTGGAATCCGAGAATTTCGGAATAGGATGCACCCATTCCGAATAAAATCGCTGGCTCCTCTCCTCCGAGTTTTCAATTTTGCCTTTTAAAACTGATCCTAACCATATGATGCTTAAGTTTCTGATTGCTGTCGGATTTGCTGCGTTGGTTTGTTCTTGCGGGCCGACATATCAGACCCAAGTCACCAGATTCCACCAGCTTCCATCGAAAGGATCGGGTGAGTCATTCATGGTATTCGCGCCTCGTAAACCGGCTGGCCTTGAGACCCAGCAACACCTTTCACGCATTGTGTCTGGCTTGACTGCCCACGGATGGACTCCTTCAGGCGTTAAGAATGCTACTTACAAGGTAGCGGTTGATTACGGCATTTCGGATGGCCGCACGGTTCACGGGGTGGCACCGATTTTTGGTCAGACGGGCGGTGGGACTACGACTTATCATTCAGGAACCACGTCAGCTTATGGGGGCTATGGCAATTGCGCTACCGGCTCTTATTCGGGCACATCCTACACTTCGCCAACCTATGGAATCGTTGGGGCAGTGCCTACGTCGCAAACTGTTTTTGATAGATACCTGTTTGTTCTTATATTCGATGCCCAAGGAAAGACCGTTCTTGAGGGTAAGTGCTTTAGCTCGGGTTCTAGTTCGAATCTTAGCGACGCAGTTCCAAGGATGATCGATTCATTTTTGACAGACTTTCCGGGTGAATCAGGAACAACGAAGACCTATAGAAAGCATTAACGGAGCAAGCTGATGCGCCCTCTTTTGTGGTTTGCTATATCGTCTAATCTTCAATCAGTAGTCACCCATGCCAGATGTTGACGAGGAGCAGCGGATTTTGGAATACCTTCGAGTTGCGATTGATACGGAATTTTCTTATGTGATTCCTCGTGATAAGCCGGATTTCGAAGTTGGACACCGAGGTTCCATAGTTGGAATCGAGATAACCGATGGCTCTACGGAGGAATTTAGAAGAGGACTGAGCTTAGCCCGAAAAAGAGGTCTTCGGAGTTTCGGGCTAGATGGGTTTGAGGAAAGGTCTAAAGATCAAAAGAGAAGCAACGATGCCCTGATCCAAATTATGGAGATGGCTGAATCCTCGGACTGCGAAATTTCAGCTGTTGCGTGGGCCGCGCGCATTGCCGATCGAATCAAGCGCAAGTGTCAATTGATGCAGGCGAGCGAGATTCAAAGATTTGAACGCAACTGGTTATGTATCTATAATTTTCAGTCCGACGACTTGAGCCTACCGGTGGAACGTCGTCGTGACATGCTTCTCGGGGCAATTGGCCCGGATGACACTTTTAGGAGGATGTTTGATGTGATCTACGTCCTTAGCATAAAGAGCCTTTTTGTGATCGACCGTAATCGCGCGATAGTCATCGATCTTAAGCCCCGTGACGGCTAACAAGTCGATGTCCCACTTCTGCCGTTTTCCCGTGAGAAAAACGCCACAAGCTGTGATCTCAATAAGAGCTTCCGCTCAAGAACTCTCTTCCGCAAGCGATAGCCGAAGATTCGGGGAGTGGCCGGAAGCTCCGCTTTCGGAATGTGCAGGCAACGGTCTCCGTTGCCGTTCTTCTTGCCGCGAATCGGAAGCTTGGAGCTTTCGGCTACTTTCAAGCGGTCGCGCCTTGGCGCTAGATTTCAGATGCTGTCTGGAATGGCGCGCAGTATAGCTGAGCGAGGGCGGCCACGGCGGGTGTTTCGCGAAAGGTGGGCGAGATCGAACGGCGAAGTGGGTGGGCAAGAACGACAACACAGCGGCCTTCCGCGCCGACGCGACATTTGCGGAGACCCAATCGTAAATGAGGAAAACCGCCAGGCCCGCGAGCGGGCCAGCAACGCTCTCGCCGGCAATTTCACTGGCGGCGGCGTTTTTATGCCACTCGGTCGCAGGGTCAAAGGTGGACCGCCCGCGCTCCATTTCACTTACACTTAACCGGAAAAGCTAACAAGCCCTTGCCCTTGAGAACGATCCCCGGCAGAACCAATCTCTAATTGGGTCCATAGGATCCAAAAACCCACAAAATCCCAAAACCAAACCCATCACTGGGTGATGTCCTTGGCGCTGCTATGCGTCCTCGCATCCCGGCCACGATGCACGGCGCTCTAAGTTACCGCCCCCCGCGAGCGCCCCCCCGCGGGGGCATCCCATCGACAAAACCGGGGCGCCCCATGGGGCGCAACACCTATTTTTTCATGCATGCGTGACCACCACGGAACCAAACCCAACAGGCACCCTGAACTCCCCATGAAACTCATCCGCACCTCATTACGATATTTCGGATCGCTACTCCTTCCGAATTTATTCGGTCGAGTAGTCAACCACCTGGCAGCCGATCGCAAGGCGGGTCGAGAGGGTCTGCCATCTCTCGCGGCCGTTTTCGCCGGTTTGAGCCTGATGATGCTCACTCCATTGACGCAAGCGCAGCTTGTTCACCCGGGAGCCTTGTCCACGCAAGCGGATCTCAATCGCATGGCGACCAAGGTCGCCGCGGGCGAGCAGCCGTGGAAAGGTAGTTGGGACATTCTGGTGGGCAATGAAGGGTTCTACATGGGCGGCCCGGAAGCCGTGCCCACCGTCTTCGTCGATTCGGGAAACGGCGGAAACACCTACATGAGCTTGGCACGCGATTCCCACCGCGCGTATCAAGCGGCCCTGCGTTATCACGGCTCGGGAAACCCGATCTACGCGGACCAGGCGATTGAGATCATGAACGCGTGGGCCACCACGCACACGGCCTGGGACGGCAACTCGAACGTCCAACTGAGAGCAGGGCTCTACGGCTATGCGTTTGCCTGCGCTGCGGAATTGTTGCGCGGCTACAGCGGCTGGGATCCGGCGGATTTCGCGGCGTTCCAGCAATACATGCGCACCCAGTTTTACCCGATCAACTCCGCCTTTCTCCGGGGGCAGACCGGGACGCATTACTGGGCGAACTGGACCCTGGCGAACATGTGTTCGATGATCGCCATCGGTGTCTTGTGCGACAGCCAGCCGATCTTTGACGAGGCCCTCAACCATTTCTACAACGCGGTCCACACCGGGGCGATCCACAACATGGTCCCTTACGTGCACCCCGATGGCTTGGGTCAATGGCAGGAAAGCGGTCGCGATCAGGGCCACGCCCAGATTGGTCCGCAGTTGATCGGCGTCTTTTGCGAAATCGCCTGGAACCAAGGCCACGACCTCTACGGCCACCTGAACAACCGGGTGCTTTCGGGGGTCGAATACGTCTCGAAATGCAATACCTGGCACACCGCGCCATTCGTCGCCTACGCGAACTCCGATTACGCCACCTGGCCGCACGTGTACCGGTTCTACCAAAAAGAAGTCGCCGGTGGGGGTGGCCCGAGCCGGCCCGGCTGGGACCTGATTTACAACCACTACGTCAACCGCATGGGCCTCTCCGCGCCTTATACGGCGAAATATGCCGCAGCGACTCGTCCGGAAGGCGGCGGCAGCAATTACGGTGGCAACAGCGGCGGCTTCGACGGGATAGGCTTCACCACTTTGACCCACAGCCGCGATCCGATCGCGACGGGCGCGATTCCTAGCACGCTGCTGCCGCGAGTGCTGGGTCGACAAATCACCCTCTCCTGGGCGGGATCGGCCTACGCCCAGAGCTATAACGTCAAGCGCTCGACCTCTAGCGGCGGACCTTACACCACGCTGGGCAAGGTCGACCGCGATAGTTTGTTCTTCGTGGACGTCGGCCTGACGGCGGGCACGACCTATTATTACGTCGTCTCGGCCAACAACCCCGGCGGCGAGAGTGCGAACTCCGTCGAAGCGGCCGCCACGGCGGACGGCCAGCTTTTCGGCACGGTCATCGGTTCGGACTATTCGTATGGCCACGCGGGTGCGACCAAAGAAATTCTCTTCGACGGCTCGCTCGGGAACTTCATGGATGTCGGCGGATCCGGCGGCGGTTGGTCCGGCCTGGACTTGGGCTCCGGCATCAGCGCGGTGATCACGAGCGTGAAATATTGCCCGCGCAAAGGGTTCGCCAACGCCATGGTCGGCGGCAAATTCCAGGCCTCGAATACGGCCGACTTCACCAGCGGGGTGATCGATTTGTTTACCATCGCGGCCGCGCCGCCCGAAGGCGTGCTGACCGCCCAAACCGTCGACAGCGGCTCGGCCTATCGCTATATCCGCTACCTCCAGCCCGCGAGCGCTTGGAACACGGCGGCGGAAGTGCAATTCCTCGGAAATCCCAGCGGCCAAAGCGTCCCATCCACTCCCGCTCCGAATATCACTCTGGTCAACGGGCTTCAGGTCGACCTCTCATGGAGCGTCGTTTCCGGCGCAACGGGTTACCGCATCCAGCGCTCCACCACTCCCGGCGGTCCCTACGTCGTGTGGGGCGACGTCAATACGGGCTACAAGGAAAAGACCCGCTTCAGCGACATCGAAACCGAACTCGGCACGACCTATTATTACCTGGTCAGCGCCTACAATCAGTTCGGCGAAAGCGGGCCTTCCGCCCAGGTCGCGGCCTCGACGCTGCCGCCGACCCCGCAGCTGGTGACCCATCTCCAGATGAGCGGGAACGTCGCCGATAGTTCGGGCTATCATTTCCAGGCCAACGCGAGCGGCTCACCCGAGTATCCCGGAGGCGGCTACGTCGGCTCGTCCATCGACCTGGACGGCGTGGAAGATTTCGTGACATTGCCCCGCATTGCCAGCTCCCCGGACATCACGGTCGCGACCTGGGTCAAGTGGGACGGCGGCGCCGCTTGGCAACGCGTCTTCGACTTCGGCACGGGCACCGGAGCTTATCTGTATCTGACCCCGAGCAGCGCAAACGGCACCTTGCGCTTCGGGATCAAGAACGGCAGCGAACAATTCGTCGAGGCACCGGGGCTGCCTATCGGAACCTGGACGCACGTGGCGGTGACCTTGAGCGGCGACACGGCGACGCTCTATGTAAACGGCTCCGCGGTCGCTTCCAATCCCGCCGTGACGATCAATCCGTCCGACTTCAAACCGGGCGCCAATTTCATCGGCAAGAGTCAGTGGGGAGGCGATCCGCTCTTCAACGGCCGCGTCGACGAATTCCGCGTGTATAACTACGCGCTCTCGGCGGGAAATGTCGCCGCCTTGGCCGCCCAAGCCACCGAAGCGACTCCGCCGGCCATCCCGCTGGGGCTGAGCGCAACGGTGGGCGACAAAACGGTCCAGCTCGATTGGGCGGATAACAGCGAGCCCGATCTCGCCAGCTACACCCTCTATCGCTCCACCACCAGCGGCAGCGGCTACAGCGTGATCGCTTCCGGACTGACCGCGAGCGCCTACACCGACCCCTCCGTCGCCAATGGCGTGACGTATTTCTATGCCGTGACCGCGGTCGATACCAGCGGCGGCGAATCGGCCAAAAGCAACCCCATCGCGGCGACTCCGCGGGGCACGCCGGTGGTGCATTATCGATGGGAAGGCAATCCGCTCGATGACTCCGGCAGGGGCAATCACGCGACCGTGACCGGTACCCCCACCTATGTCGCGGGCCAAAGCGGCCAGGCGGTCGACCTCAGCGGCTCGAACCAGTATCTGAGAATTCCAGCCGGCGCGATCGGCACGGTGGAGAACATGACCATCGCCGCGTGGGTCAACTGGGACGGCGGCAGCAACTGGCAGCGCATCTTCGATTTCGGCGACAGCACGAGCCGTTACCTGTTCCTGACGCCCAGCTCGGGAGGAGCCAAGTTGCGCTTCGCGTTTAACAACGGCAACGGCGAGAAGGCCGCCGAAACCTCCGCCCTGCCGATCGGGACCTGGGTTCACGTGGCCGTGACGCTTAACGGCAACACGACGAAGCTTTATGTCAACGGCGTGGCCGTCGCGACCGCCGCCGACGCCATCAACCCGATCGGTTTCGATTTCAGGCCGCTAAACAGCTATATCGGCAAAAGTCAGTTTGCGTCCGATCCGTTGTTCAATGGCCGGATCGACGACTTCCGGATCTACAATTACCCGCTGACCAGTTCGCAGGTCAACGACGTCAAAAACGGCGGCTCACCCGGCGATGACATCACGCCTCCCGCCGCACCCACCAACCTCACGGCCCTGGCGGACGGCTCCGACATCGCGCTCGATTGGGACGACAACACCGAACCCGATTTGGGTAGCTACTCCGTGTATCGTTCCACCATCAGCGGTAGCGGCTATGTCAGAATCGCCGCCGGCTTGACTAGCAGCGCATACACCGACACTACCGCCACCGGCGGCGTCACCTATTACTACAAGGTTACCGCAACGGACACCGCCGCCAACGAATCCGCCAATAGCGCGGAAATCTCGGCAACTTCCGACACACTGGCTCTTCATCTCAAGTTCGATGAAAGCGCGGGCACAGTCGCGGCCGACTCCAGTGGTCGCGAACGTCACGCCACGCTGGTGAACGGCCCGGTCTTCGCTTCAGGCAAAATCAACAATGGCCTTAGCCTGACTTCGACCTCCTCGCAATACGCCACGCTTCCCTCGGGCATCGTAAGCGACCTCAATGACTTCACGATTTCCACCTGGGTGAACGTGAACGCCTTCGCCACCTGGCAGCGCATTTTCGACTTCGGCAGTGCGACGAACAACTACATGTTCCTCACCACCCAGTACACGCCGACCGCTCCCAATAACGCCAAGCTACGCTTCGGCATTCGCACGCCCAGCGTCGGCGAACAAAGCGTCAGCGGCACCGGCATCGCCCTCGCCGCGGGCACCTGGGCCCATGTGGCCGTCGTGCGCTCCGGCACCACCGTTTCGATCTACGTCAACGGTTCCCTCGCCGGTTCAGGCACCATCGCCCTCAAACCAGCGGACCTTGGTGTCACGACGCTTAATTACCTCGGCAAGTCGCAGTTTAATGATCCCTACCTCAATGGTTCGCTCGACGACTTCCGCATCTATAGCCAAGCCTTCTCGACGGGCCAAATCGGTTCCCTCGCCACCCTTCTGCCCCCGCCCACAGACCTTGTGGCCACCAGCGGTGACGGACAGGTTTCACTGAGCTGGGAGGCCATTTCGGGCGCGACGAGCTACACAGTGAAACGAGGCACCACTCCCGGTGGTCCGTATGACACCCAGCAATCCGTAGTCACCAGCACCAGTTTCTCCGACACCGGCGCCAGCAACGGCACGACTTACTACTACGTCGTCAGTGCCAGCAACCTCGGCGGCGAAAGCGCCAACTCGGCCGAGGTCTCCGCCACGCCCGTGCCGCCTATTCCCTCGGCGCCCGACACCCTCACCGCCACCGCGGGCAACGCCACCGTCGCGCTGATCTGGAGTGAAGCGCAAGGAGCCGACAGCTACACCGTCAAGCGCGCCACTACTTCCGGCGGACCGTTTGCGACCCTCGCGGACGGCTTGACCGGCACCAGTTATAGCGACAGCAGCGCGGTCAACGGCACGACCTACTACTACGTCGTAACAGCCACCAACCTCGGCGGCGAAAGCGAGGCCTCGCCCGAAGTCTCCGCCACGCCGGTCGCGCCACCGGTCGCCCCGGCCGGCCTTGCCGCCACCGCGGGCAATGCCTCGGCCAACCTCAGCTGGAGCCCAGTGACAGGCGCCAGCGGCTACCGCCTCAAACGTTCCACCCTCAGCGGCGGACCCTACGCGGTGATCAGCGAGCTGACCGCCACGGCGTTTGCCGACAGCGGCCTGACCAATGGCACGACTTACTACTACGTGGTCAGTG
>Ga0307408_100000866_pt1 | contig 23732 bp, 18 predicted proteins | sample 322Cmetagenome_FD_202116 | JGI IMG/M metagenome (GOLD analysis project Ga0307408, IMG submission 202116) | Maize rhizosphere microbial communities from greenhouse at UC Davis, California, United States - 322HYB-C-3 | ecosystem: Host-associated > Plants > Roots > Rhizosphere > Soil | place... | reverse complement strand
ACGTGCCAGTGGCGCCGGACGCGTGGCTGGCAGCCGGGGAAACCCTGCAGGCCGGCTTGTGCCAGGCCACCACCCTGGCGGCGCTGGCGCTGGCGGCCGAACAGGTGGGGGCGGCCCGCCAGTGCCTGGCGCTGACCCTGGCCTATCTTGGGGAGCGCGTGCAGTTTGGCCGCGTCATCGCGTCGTTCCAGGCCGTCAAACACCGCTGCGCGCAGATGATGGTGGCGCTGGAGTCGGCGGCCTCGATGGTGTACGGCGCCGCGCTGCGGGCCGATAGCGGCGGGCAGAATACCACCGGGCTGGAAACCGACGTCGCCTGCGCCAAGCACGCCGCCAACCACGCGCTGTTCCTGTGCGCGCAGGAAGCCATCCAGCTGCATGGCGGCGTGGGTTTTACGTGGGAATACGATCCGCACCTGTATTTCAAGCGCGCCCAGGCCGCGCGCAGCTGGTTTGGCAGTGACGGCGAGTGCCTGCGACAGGTGGCGCAGGCACTCGCCGATGGCGCGGCGCATCCGCCCGGCAGCGCCGCGCCGGCCAGCGCATTCGAACTGTGGTTGGAGACGCAACTGTCCGGCGACTTTGCGCAGCTGCGCCACCGGGGCGGTCCCGGCGACGAGGATGCATTCCCGGAACAGCGCAAGCACTGGGAGCGCGCCATGGCCGCCGCCGGCTGGACTTGCGCGGGCTGGCCGAAAGAGCATGGCGGTGGTGGCCTGACCTTGTCCGAACAGGTGGCCCACCATGAACACTATGCGCGCGCCGGCGGGCCGGGCCGGGTCGGCCACATTGGCGAAGGCCTGATTGGCCCCACCCTGATCGCACTGGGCACGGCCGACCAGCAACAGCGCCATTTGCCCGGCATCGTGGCGGGCACCACGCTGTGGTGCCAGGGATACTCGGAACCGAACGCCGGTTCCGACCTGGCCAATGTGCAAACCCGCGCCGTGCTCGATGCGGCGACCGGCGACTGGATCGTCACGGGCCAGAAGGTCTGGACCTCGCTGGCCCACGAATCGCAATGGATCTTCGTGGTGGCGCGCTGCGAACCCGGTTCGCGCGGCAGCAAGGGATTGATTTTTCTGCTGATGCCGCTGGACCAGCCGGGCATCGATATCCGCCCGATCCGCCAGATCAGCGGCAGCGCGGAATTCAATGAAGTGTTCTTCGATTGCGCCCGCGCCAAGGCGTGCGACGTGGTGGGCAAGCCGGGTGACGGCTGGCAAGTCGCGATGGCCTTGCTCGGCTTTGAACGGGGACTGTCGACGTTGGGCCAGCAAATGCAATTCCTGCATGAACTGGAGCTGGTGGCGGCCGCCGCGCGTGACAACGGCGGCTGGGACGAGCGCGCGCTGCGCGACCGCATCGCCCGCGCGTGGATCGGCTTGCGCACCATGCGCTGCAATGCGCTGCGCATGCTGTCCGGCGCGGACAGCGGCCAGCTGGCGCCGGAATCACTGATCTACAAATACCACTGGTCCAACTGGCACCGCGACCTGGGCGAATTGGCGATGGATGTGCTAGGGGCCGAGGGCAACATCCTTGACGATGGTGAAACCCGCCGCCAGCGTCTGCAAAGCCTGTTCCTGTTCAGCCGCGCCGACACGATCTATGCCGGTTCCAATGAAATCCAACTCAACATCATTGCCGAGCGTGGCCTCGGCATGCCGAAAGAACCAAGGGGCAACCTATGAAACCTGTTATTCCAGACTATGTCAAAGGCCATGGCCTGCTGGCCGGCAAATCCGTCCTGATCACGGCGGCGGCGGGCGGCGGCATCGGCTTTTCCGCGGCGCGCCGCGCCGCCGAGGAAGGCTGCCGCGCGCTGATGATTTCCGATATCCATGCCCAGCGGCTAGAAGCCGCCGTGGCGCAGTTGAAAAATGAGTTACGTGAAGAAACCGGCCTGCAAGAGATTTACGGCCAGTTGTGCGACGTGACGCAAGAGGAGCAGGTGCGGGCGCTGGTCGCCAAAGCGGAAGAGCGCTTGCATGGCGTCGATGTGCTGATCAATAACGCGGGCCTGGGCGGCAGCCGCCGCGTGGTCGACATGAGCGATGCGGAGTGGAGCCGCGTGCTGGACATCACCCTGACCGGCACGTTCCGCATGACGCGCGCCATGCTGCCCGCCATGCAGCAGCGCGGCAAGGGCGTGATCGTCAATAACGCGTCGGTGCTGGGCTGGCGCGCGCAGAAGGAGCAGGCCCATTACGCGGCCGCCAAGGCCGGGGTGATGGCGCTGACGCGCTGCAGCGCGCTGGAAGCGGCGGAATTCGGCGTGCGCATCAACGCCGTCGCGCCCAGCATTGCGCTGCACGACTTCCTGCGCAAGGCCGCGCCCCAGGATTTGCTGGACCACCTGGCGTCGCGCGAAGCCTTTGGACGCGCGGCCGAAGTGTGGGAAGTGGCCAACGTGATGATGTTCCTGGCCAGCGATTACGCCTCGTACATGGTGGGCGAAGTGCTGTCCACCAGCAGCCAGCATGCGTAGGAGGGAGCGATGGCAACGATATTGCGCGGCAGTGCGGATTTCCTGTCCGGCGTCGGCCGCGAACTGGGCGCCAGCCCATGGCTGGCGGTGGAGCAGCGCCGCATCGACTTGTTTGCCGAGGCGACAGGTGACCACCAGTGGATCCACGTCGATCCGGTGCGCGCGGCCGATGGCCCGTTTGGCGCCTGTGTGGCGCACGGTTACCTGACCTTGTCGCTGGTGAACCTGTTTTTGCCGCAGGTGCTGACGGTCGAGGGAATGACGATGGGCGTCAATTATGGCTGCGAACGGGTGCGTTTCCCCGCGCCGCTGCGGGTGGGCAGCCGCGTGCGCGGCGCGTGCCGGCTGGTGCATGCCGAAGCGCTCAGCGGCAACGGAGTCCAGGCCACGATCCGGGTCACCCTGGAAATTGAAGGGCAACCGAAGCCCGCGTGCGTGGCCGATGCGATCAGCCGCTATTACTTTTAGAAATCGACAATCAGAAATCGACAATCAGGGAGTTCACCATGCAGGAAGCAGTCATCGTCTCAACCGCCCGCACCCCGATCGGCAAGGCATACCGTGGCGCATTCAACGATACGGAAGCCCCCGCGCTGGGCGGCCATGTGATCCGCTCGGCGCTGGCGAAGGTGCCGGACATCGCCGTCCATGAAGTGGAGGACGTGCTGATGGGCGCCGCGGCGCAGCAGGGCACGCAGGGCTACAACATCGGCCGCCTGAGCGCGCTGGGGGCGGGCTTGCCGTCCAGCGTGCCGGGCATGGCGCTGGACCGCATGTGTTCATCGGGCCTGATGGCGATCGCCGGCGCGGCGAAATCCATCATGTGCGGCGAAATCGAGATTGCCGTGGCGGGCGGCGTGGAATCGGTCTCGTTGACGCAAAACAAGCATAAAAACACCTTCCGCAACCAGGCGCAGGCCGTGCTGGCGCATGACCCTGCGGCCTACATCCCGATGATCGAGACGGCGGAAATCGTCGCCCGCCGCTATGGCATCAGCCGCGCCGCGCAGGATGACTATGCGCTGCAAAGCCAGCAGCGCGTTGCCAGCGCCCAGCGCGCCGGCCTGTTTGATGCTGAAATCGTGCCGATGGCCAGCGTCCACCAGTTATTCGACCGCGAAGGCAATCCGAATGGCAGCGAAGTCATGACCCTGGTGCGCGACGAGTGCGCGCGCGGCGCCACCGATGCCGCATCGCTGGCGGCTTTGAGACCCGTGTGGCAGGGCGGGCAATGGGTGCCGCAGGGGGAATTCATCACGGCCGGCAATGCCTCGCAACTGGCCGATGGCGCTTCGGCCTGCGTGCTGACCAGCGCCGCGCTGGCCCGCGCGCGCGGGCTGGCGCCGCTGGGCGCCTACCGGGGCATGGCGGTGGCGGGCTGCGCCTCGGACGAAATGGGCATCGGCCCGGTCTACGCGATTCCCAGGCTGTTGAAGCGCCACGGCATGACGGTGGCCGATATCGGCCTGTGGGAGCTGAATGAAGCCTTTGCCAGCCAGGTGTTGTATTGCCGCGACCAGCTGGGGATTCCCGATGCGCGCCTGAACGTCAATGGCGGCGCCATCGCCATGGGCCACCCGTTCGGAATGTCCGGTTCGCGCCTGGTCGGGCATGCGCTGCTGGAAGGGCGGCGCCGGGGTGTGCGCCACGTGGTGGTAACGATGTGCATCGGCGGCGGCATGGGGGCCGCGGCGCTGTTCGAAGTGTTCGCATAGTCCGAGTTGACGATGTCCGGCGGGGTGATTCGCGGTGTACTAGCCTTATGAAAACCGCAGCCGCAGAGCTGCCGAGGAGACAACCATGCTGAATTCCCTGCTTTTACATCCCCTGCGATGCGCCAGCCTCACGCTGTCCGTCGCGGTGGCGGCCGGCGCGGTCTATGCGTTCGCCTTCCGCCCCCATCCCGTCTTTGCCGCCACCGAAGTGCGGGCCGACCGCCTGCACATCAATGCGCTGGCGCTGGCCGGCCGGCGCGTGGTGGCGGTGGGCGAGGCCGGCCACATCCTGTATTCCGATGATGGCGGCGTCCGGTGGCGCGATGCCAGGGTCACGGGGCAGCCCGGCTCCACCCTGACCCAGGTCAGCTTCAGCGATGGGAAGCACGGCCTCGCGGTTGGCCATGATGGCGTGGTGCTGCGCACCGAGGACGGCGGAGAACATTGGCAGACAGCGCATTTTGATCCCGCCAACACCGACCCGCTGCTCGACGTGGCGCTGCGCGGTGACGGCAGCGCCATGGCCGCCGGCAGTTTCGGCCGCTTCCTGGTCTCGAAAGATGGGGGCGCCCGGTGGCAGCTCGCCGCTACGCCGCCCGCGATTGCCGATGGCCATGCCAATGCGCTGGTGCGCAGCGGCGGCAATGCCATGCTGCTGGTCGGCGAGGCGGGCATGCTGCACCGTTCGAACGACGGCGGCGCCACGTGGGACGCATTGGCCCTGCCCTATAAAGGTTCGCTGTTCGGGGGGCTGGCATTGAAGGACGGAGCTTGGCTGGTGTTCGGTATGCGCGGCCATGTGTTCCGCAGCGCGGACTTCGGTTCCACCTGGACCGCGGTGGACACCGGCCTGCCCACATCGTATTTCGGCGGCGCGCAATTGAAGAATGGGCGCGTGGTGCTGGTGGGGCAGGGCGGCGCCGTGGTGCTGTCCGGCGACGGCGGCAAGACGTTCCGCATCCACCGTGTCGGCGGGCGCGCCAGCCTGGCCGCCGTGGCGGAAGCGCAGGCTGGCCATGTGCTGCTGGCCGGCGAAGCCGGCATTACACGCGAAGCGCTGTAATGCGGCGCACCGATTCAACTGAACCTGATTGCGAGTGACTTTATGAGCGCATTGATCCACGCCTGCGGCGCCGCCCTGCTGCGCCACCGGGGCGCCTTGCTGTGGCTGTTCCTGCTGGCCACCCTTGCCCTGGGCTTTTCCGCCACCCATGTGCGGCTCGATCCCGGCTTTGCCAAGACCGTGCCGCTGCGGCACCCGTATATGCAGACGTATACGGAATTCGCCCGCCAGTTCGCCGGTGCCAACCGCATCCAGGTCAGCCTGCGCTGGCGCGGCGAGGGCGACATCTATAACGCGCAATTCCTGGCCGCGCTGCGCGAAGCCACCGATGACGTGTTCTTCGTGCCGGGCGTGGTGCGCAGCCGCGTATCGTCGCTGTTTACCCCGAACACGCGCTATACGGAAGTCACCGAGGCGGGCTTTTATGGCGATGTGGTGGTGCCGGCCCGTTTTTCCGGCTTGCCGGAAGAACTGGCGCTGGTCCGGACCAACGTGGCCCGCTCCGGGCAAATCGGCCAGCTGGTGTCGAATGACTTGAAATCCGCGATGGTGCAGGCGGAATTACTGGAAACCGATCCCGCCACCGGCAAGAAGCTCGATTACGTGGACGTGGCGAACCGCCTGGAACTGTTGCGCGCCAAATATGCCGCGCGCAACATCGATGTCCACATCTCGGGCTTTTCCAAAGTCATCGGTGACGTCATGGACGGCATCAACGGGGTATTGGCTTTCTTTGGCGTGGCGTTTGCCGTCACGGCCTTGCTGTTGCTGGCCTATACCCGCTCGCCGCGCATGAGCGCCCTGGCGCTGGCGGTGGCGCTGATGCCGGTGGTCTGGCTGCTGGGCGTGCTGCCGCTGATCGGCTATGGCATCGACCCGATGTCGATCCTGGTGCCGTTCCTGATTTTCTCGATCGGCGTGTCGCACGCGGTGCAGATGACCAATGCATGGCGCCAGGCCGTGCATGCCGGGGCCGACGGCCGCAAGGCGGCGCTGGACGCCTTCAGCGCCCTGTTCGTGCCGGGCACGCTGGCGCTGCTGACCAATGCGTTGGGCTTCCTCGTGATCATGACGATCGACATCGCCATCGTACGTGAACTCGGGGTGACGGCGTGCATCGGCGTGCTGCTGATGATCTTGACCAACAAGGTATTCCTGCCGGTGCTGCTGTCGTATTGCAGCGCACGTGTTGCCGGGCCCGCGCCGGACCGGCGCGCGGCGCGCAGCACCTTCTGGTGGACCCTGTCCGCCGCCGCATCGCCGCGCGTGGCGCCGTGGGTGATGGCGGCGAGCGCCGTGCTGCTGGGCGTGGGCGCCTATGGCGCGCGCAGCCTGCATATCGGCGACATTGGTTCCGGCGCGCCGGAATTGCGCGCCGACTCGCGCTATAACCGCGACCATGCCGCCATCAGCGGCCAGTACAACGTGGGTTCGGATGTGCTGTCGGTGATTGCCGTGGCAGGGGACGATGCGTCAATAAAGGACAGCGCGGCGGACGCCTGCCTGCGCTATCCGGTGATGAGCGCCATCGAGCGTTTTGAAATCTACATGCGCGGCGTGGCGGGTGTGCGCTCCGTCGTCAGCGTGCCGTCGCTAGCCAAGGTCACCATCGGCGCCTACAACGAAGGCAGCCCGCGCTGGCAGGCATTGCCGCGCACCAGCGCCGGCTTGCAGCAAGGGGCGCGCAGTTTCAATCCGGACGATGGCATGAACACGGAAAACTGCAAGGCGATCCAGGTCTTGATCTACACCGATAACCATGAGGGCGCGACCATCGCCCACGTGGTGGCGGAAGTGACGGCGTTTATCGCCTCCGGCGGCGCCGCGCCGGTTGAGTTGCGGCTGGCCAGCGGCGACGTCGGTGTGATGGCGGCCACCAATGAAGCGGTGGAGCAGGCGGAGGTCGGCATGCTGCTGGCGATCTTTGGCGCGATCACGGTCTTGTGCCTGCTGACGTTCCGTTCAATGCGAGCCGTCTTGTGCATCATCGTGCCGCTGGCGCTGGTGTCCGTGCTGTGCAATGCATTGATGCCGCTGCTGGGCATCGGGCTGAAGGTGTCGACCTTGCCGGTGGTGGCGCTCGGTGTCGGCGTCGGCGTCGATTACGGCATTTATTTGTATGAGCGCATTGCGCACCAGATGCAGGTGGAAGGCCAGGAATTCCGCACCGCGTTTTATGAAGCGATGCGCCAGCGCGGCACGGCTGCCGTGTTTACCGCCGTGACGATGTCGCTTGGCGTGGCCACCTGGACCTTCTCCGCGCTGAAATTCCAGGCCGATATGGGCGTACTGCTGGCGTTCATGTTCCTGGTGAACGTACTGGGATCGATCTTCCTGTTGCCGGCGCTGGCGGCGGGCTTGCTGTTGCGGCGTGCCGGGGTGGCCCCGCAGCCGGGGCCCGGCGATGCGGCGCCTGTGGCCGATCCGGACGTGATCGTCGTGGGTTCCGGTGGCGGCGCCATGCTGGCCGCGATCCGCGCGGCGGATAACGGCTTGTCGGTGCTGGTGGTGGAAAAGTGTGCGCAATATGGCGGCACCACGGCGATTTCCGGCGGCGGGATCTGGATCCCGAATAACCACCTGGGCGAGCAGGCCGGCGCGCAAGACAGCTTCGAGGAAGCGCTGGCGTATGTGCGGGCGTGCGTGGCGCCGCACTTCGATGAAGGGCGGGTGCGCGCCTACCTGCAGGCAGGACCACGGCTGGTGCGCTACCTGCACGAACGCACGCGGGTGCGTTTTACCGCGCTGCCGCATTACGCCGACTACTTCCAGCACCAGCCTTGCGCCAAGCCCGGCTTCCGCTCGCTGGACCCGGCGCCGTTCGATGCCGCGCAACTGGGCGCCGACTTTGCGCTGCAACGCCCGCCGCTGGGCGCCACCTTGATTGGCGGCCGCCTGTCGATGACGCAGACGGAGGCGCGCCTGATCCTCGGCAAGCATCCGGGCTGGATTGTCACACTGTTGAAGATCGTGCTGCGCTATGCATTCGACATACCCTGGCGGCTGCGCCACCCGGCCGACCGCCGCCTGACCCTGGGCGCGGCGCTGGTGGCCAGCCTGCGCGCATCGCTGCGCGACCGGGGCGTGCCGCTGTGGCTCGATACCCCGCTGGCCAGTTTGATTGTCGAGCATGGCAAGGTGGCCGGCGTGGTGGTGCGGCGCGACGGCAAACCAATGACACTGCGGGCGCGCCGTGGCGTGATCCTGGCGGCAGGTGGTTTTGAATGGAACCAGGCGATGCGCGAACAATACCTGCCGCAGCCGACCCGCGCCGAATGGAGCGTGACGCCGCCGCACGCCAACACGGGCGACGCGATCCGCGCCGGGCAGGCCGTGGGCGCGCGCACGGACCTGATGGGCTATATGTGGGGCGTGCCTGCCGTGCAGGTGCCGGGCATGCCGCACACGCACCCGATTTTCGTTGAACGTTCATTGCCGGGCTGTGTGATTGTCGATGCGGCGGGCAAGCGCTTTGCCAATGAAAACCTGGCGTATTCGGAACTGGTGCAAACCATGTATGCGCGGGCGCAGCAAGGCCATGCGGCGGCCGTTCCCGCCTGGATCGTGTTCGATGCGCGCTTCCGCAAGCAATATCCCTGCGGTCCGATCCTGCCGGGCTCCGTGATGCCGGACAGCCGCTTGCCGCCGGCATTGAAGGAAGTGTTGCACAAGGCGGAGTCGCTGGACGCGCTGGCGGTTATCATTGGCGTCGATGCGGCCGGGCTGCAAGCCAGCGTGGACAGCATGAACCGCTATGCGGCCACTGGCGTCGATGAGGAATTCGGCAAGGGCGATAACGTGTTCGACACCTATTACGGCGACAACAGCATCAAGCCCAATCCCTGCCTGGGGCCGCTGGCGCAGGGACCGTTTTATGCGCTTAAACTGGTGCCGGGCGATATCGGCACCAAGGGCGGCATGGTGACGGATAGCCACGCCCGCGTGCTGGGCCAGGACGGGGCGGCGATACCCGGGCTGTATGCGATTGGCAATTGCAGTGCGGCCGTGATGGGGACCACGTATCCGGGGGCTGGTTCCACCATTGGCCCTGCGATGGTGTTTGGGATGCTGGCGGCGGATCATTTGGCTGGCGTGGCGGCAGCTATGACACAGCCTGCGGATATGGCAGAGGCATCGTAAGCAATGGCCCCCGAATTTCTTCGGGGGCGTTGTGTTGTTATTCAATCTTCGAAAGCTCAGCCCAGCAACGCCTTCCTCACCTCCGCCGCCCCCACCGCCAGCGCCTCATCCGCCGCCGGCAGCACCCCCGCCATGCTGGCAAACCCATGGAACAAGCCTTCCCAGCTGCGCAGGGTCACCGGCACACCGGCATCGCGCAAGCGTTCGGCATATTGCCAGCCTTCGTCATGCAAGGGGTCGCACTGCGCCAGCAGCACCGTGGCGGCGGGCAGCCCGGCCACGGACAAGGCCAGGCCCGGCGATGCGCGCACGTCGGCGCGGGCGGCATCCGAGGGCGCGTACTGCTTCCAGAACCAGCGCATCATCTCGCCCGTCAGTAAATAGCCCTGCGCATACGCCTGGTACGACGGCGTGCCGCAGCCGCTGTCGAGCACGGGGTACAACAGCAGCTGGTGCGCAATCGCCGGCAATTCCTGCGCCGGATCTCGCGCCAGTTGGGCACAGGCGGCGGCCAGGTTGCCGCCCGCGCTGTCGCCCGCCACGGCCAGGCGCGAAGCGTCGAGCCCTACCTGCGCACCCTGTGCCGCCACCCAGCGCAGCGCGGCGCACGCGTCGTCCAGCGCGGCGGGGAACACGGCTTCCGGCGCCAGCCTGTAATCGACCGACAGCACGGCGCAGCCGCTCAGGCGCGCCAGCCGGCGGCAGATATTGTCATGCGAATCCAGGCCGCACGCGACCCAGCCGCCGCCATGGAAGAACACGATGGCGGGCAGGGTGGCGCCGGGCTGCGGGTGGTACAGGCGGGCGGCGATGGGACCGGCAGGCCCGGGCAGCGCGCACTCCGCCACGCGCGCGAGGTCTTCATTCAATGGAATCGGTTGCATTTGCGCGACACCTGCACGGTAATCAACCGCGCGCAGGGTTGCGTAATCAGGCGTCGGCAGGCTGGCGAACATCGCCAGGATGGCCTGCACTTGGGGATCGGTGGACATGGGGGCTCCAGGAAAAGGTGGGACGGCCGGCATCCGCGGCGCGGACGGCCTGCCTGCACTATCGGCCCGGCGGCCCTGCCGGGCATCGTCCGTTAAGACGATGCCGGAACCCCGGCAAATTCGTACTTTGTCTCTATACAAAAAAAGGAGACACCAGCATGGCAAAAATTTACAAGATCGAAGCGGCCCCCGTCGTCAACCGCTACGCGCGGGGATGGCACTGCCTGGGCCTGGCGGACGACTACAGGGATGGCAAGCCGCATACCCTGAACCTCTTTGGCCGCCGCCTGGTGGCGTACCAGGGCCAGTCGGGCGGCTTGCACGTGCTGGACGGCTATTGCCCGCACATGGGCGCGGATTTGAGCCAGGGCCAGGTCAAGGGCGATACGCTGGCGTGCCCGTTCCACGACTGGCGCTGGTCCGGCGATGGTTCGTGCAGCGAAATCCCTTATTGCAAGCGGGTGCCGCCCAAGGCCCGCATTGGCGCCTGGCCGACGATGGAGCAAAACAGGCTGCTGTTTGTCTGGAACGACCCGGAAGGCAACGCGCCGCCGGACAACGTCGCGATTCCCCGCATCGATGCGTCGTTCTCGGACGAGTGGACCGACTGGGTGATCGACCGCATGGAGATCAATACCAATTGCCGTGAACTGATCGACAACGTGGCCGATATGGCACACTTCGGCCAGGTGCACGGCGCGCAGGTGGTGAGTTTCCATAACCGTTTCGAAGGCCATGAAGCGGAGCAGGTGATGGTCAGCCGCAGCCCGCGCCTGTCGGCGGACGGCATCCTCACCAGCACCGCCACCTATTACGGCCCGTCCTACCAGATCACCGTCATGCAGGGCGAAATGAATGGTTATCCGGTCGATTCCATCCTGCTGAACTGCCACGTGCCGATCGACCTGGAGCGCTTTGAATTGCGCTTCGGCGTCATGGTGCGCAAGTTCCCCGGCCTGGATGAACAACAAAACCACGCGGCCGCCATGCAATACGTGAAATTGGCGCAGGAAGCGTTCTATGAGGATGTTGCAATCTGGCATAATAAAACGCGCATCGACAACCCGCTGCTGTGCGAAGCGGACGGACCGGTGTACCAGTTGCGCGAATGGTATGCGCAGTTTTATACCGATGCCGCGCAGGTGCCGCCGCATCTTGGCGAGCGCCGCATCTTTGAATCAAAGCTGGCCTGAGCGCGGCGGTCAGCCGAGGGGCACTATGAAGAACGCTGTCGCCACCTTCCCGCTGGAGAAATTCAGCGAATTAACCGCCTCCATCTATGATGGCTTGCTGGAACCCATTCCATGGGAAAAGTGCCTGATGGGGTTGCGCAGTTTGCTGGAAGCGAATTACGTGACCCTGATCCTGCGCCAGCCCAAGGTCGGCGACCACGGCCTGATGGTCAATGTCGGCGATGTCACGACGGAAGGCCTGATTTCCTACAACAGCCACTTCTTTGCGATGGACCCGTTTGTCGGCCTGCCGGGCGACCGCATGGTGACGATCAATGACATCCTCGACGAAAAAGCGTGGATGGCATCGCCGTTTTACCAGGAGTTTTTAAAGCCGTACGATGTGCACCGCCTGATGGGGGCCGACATCCTCACCGCCGACGGCGGCGAATGCCGGCTGCGCGTGTGCCGTGGCCATGGCGCGCCGAACTTCACCAGCGCCGACAAGGAATTGTGCGGCCTGCTGCTGCCGCATTTTAAACGCGCGGTGCACTTCCACGGCAAGCTGGACCTGGCTGAATCCGAACGCCGCCTGTACGCGGGCGCCATGGACCGCCTGATGGTGGCCACCATCATCCTCGACAAGAATGGCCGGGTGCTGAAGACCAACAAGCAGGCCGACGAATTGCTGGCGTCCGCCGACGGCATGCGCCTGGTGGGCAACATGCCCCACGCGACCCATGCCGGCGGCAACCGGGAATTGCAGCGGCTGATCAAGCATGCGCTGGACAACTACGGCATGGCGCGCCGCACCGCGGTGGTGGAAGCCATTTCCATCGAGCGCCATTCGGGCAAGCGCAATCTCGGCGTGGTGGTGCACAGCGTGCCGCCCAGCGAGTGGTCGGAAGGGGCCAGCAGCCCGGCCGCCGCGATCTATATCCGCGATCCGGAAGGCAAGGCGGAAGCGCCGGTCGATATCGTGCGCCAACTGTTCAGCTTTACCCCGGCCGAAGCGGCGCTGGCGGTGCAACTGGCCAATGGCTTGTCGCTGGAAGACGCCGCAATGGAACTGGGCATCCGCCGCAATACCGCGCGCGCGCACTTGCGGGCGATTTTCTCCAAGACCGACGTGACGCGGCAGACAGAGCTGGTGCGGTTGTTGTTGAACAGCGTCGCCAATATGGGGATACGGTAATTCCGGAACGCGGCGCAAAATCCGTAGGGCGGTTTCCACGAAGTGGAAGCCGCCATGCATGCGTCGCAGCAATGCGAAATTCATTCCACGGAGTGCGCGTCCCAAAACGCCCGCAGCCGCCTGATCTTGCCCTGCGCATCAAACTGGAAGTTGTCGATAATCCGCAGCACAGCACTGCCGGCACCCGCGTATTCCACCTTCAGGTTGAACACCGCCACCGCCTCATCCCCGCACACCGTCAGCCGCACCAGTTCCGGTTCAAACGTCGCATGCGGCCCCTCGGCCCGGGCCCAGAACGCCAGCAGCGCCGCCTTGCCTTCGACCGGCGCGGCGCCGACCGGATCTTCCAGCACCACGTCATCGGCAAACAGGCTGGCGCGCGCCACGGCATCGCCGCTGCGCCAGCTGTGCAGGTAAGCGCGCACCCCGGCTTCCACCTGCGCCGCCGGCACCCTGGCGGAAATCCCCTGCAGCATTTGCCGCATCATGTCCTTGATCATGTTCCCTCCTCAAAAAAAGCCAGGCATTCACGGTTGAATACCTCGCGGTGTTCCACCATGACCCAGTGGCCGCAGCGGTTCAGCAACAGGCAGCGCGCGTTGGCGCAGTGGTCGAGCAGCTTGTGGACGCCGGACACCGGATTGAAGCGGTCGCCCGTGCCCCAGAACGCCAGTACCGGGCAGGCCAGTTCGCGCAGGCGCTCCGTCATGTTCGGCACGCGCATGGTGGACAGCACCGTGGCCGGCTGGCTGTCGGCCACCGGCAAGCGTTCGGCAATCAGCGCATCGGTAATGTGGGCCGGATCGTGCACCAGCAGCGACATCAGGCCGCGCATACTGGGCTCGTCGAGCTGGCGGCCGGCAAACAGTTTCACCATTTGCCGGATACCTTCCATTTCAAAGTACGTTTCGCGTTCTTCCACGCCGCCCGGCGCCATCAGCACCAGTTTCACCACGTCGGCCGGGAAATCCAGCGCGTACTTGATGGCAATGGCGCCGCCCAGCGAATTGCCGACCAGGATGCAGCGGCGGATCTCGAGCGCCTGCAACAGTTCGCGCAGCGCGCAAACGAAATAGTCGAGCACATACTGCGCGTCGGCGGGCTTCGAGGACAGGCCATAGCCGGGCAAGTCCGGCACGATAACGCGATGGCCACAGGCGGCGAACACCGGGTAGTTGTGCTTGAAATTGCTGTGGCCGCTGGCGCCGGGGCCGCTGCCGTGCAGGAACACCACGGGGATATTGCCGCCACCTTCCTCGTGGTAGTGCAAAGTCAACCCGCCCGGCAATTGCACGTGGCGGCCGACCGGAATCGGGGAATCTGATGTCATGAAATGCTCCGTTAGCCATAGGTGAACCCCATCGTCGCGCAAGCGGATATGTGTGGCATCGTCCCTTCAGACTAAGACGGCGGCCCCGGATTTTCCTACCATCGGAACTTTCAGGGAGAGCTGCACATGGAACCTTTATTCGACTATTCCGGCCAGGTGGTGCTGGTCACCGGCGGCACGCGCGGCATCGGCCGTGCGATTGCTTTAGCCTTTTTGCAACAGGGCGCGACAGTTTGCGTCTGCGGCCGCAAGGAACCCGATCAGCCCATAGAGGACGGGGGCAGGGAAGCCACATTCATCGCCGCCGACGTGCGCGACGCGGAACAGGCGGCCGCCATGGTGGACGGCATTGCACAGCGCCATGGCCGGCTGGACATCCTGGTCAACAATGCCGGCGGCAGCCCGCACGTGCTGGCGGCCGATGCTTCGCCGCGCCTGTCCGCATCCATCATTGCCCTGAACCTCACCGCGCCATTGCTGCTGGCGCAGCGCGCCTATGGCCACATGCGGGAGCGGGGCGGCGTGATCCTGTTTATCGGCAGTGTCAGCGCACTGCGCCCGTCGCCCGGCACGGCGGCCTATGGCGCGGCCAAGGCGGGCATCGTGAACCTGGTGCGTTCGCTGGCGGTCGAGTGGGCGCCCCGGGTCCGCGTCGCCGCGGTCAGTCCTGGCCTGGTGCGGACGGAGGAAGCGCTGCAGCACTATGGCGATGAAGCGGGCTTGCGGGCGATCGGCGCGACCATCCCCATGGGCCGCCTGGCGCGGCCCGAAGAAATCGCGTCCGCCTGCCTGTACCTGGCCTCGCCCGCCGCGGCCTATGCCAGCGGCAGCAACCTGGTGCTGGAAGGAGGCGGTGAACGGCCCGCGTTCCTCGCCGCTGCGAATGCGCCAACTCCGTAGGGCGGTTCGCTTGCGAGCCGCCGTGCATGCGTTGTCGTATCGCATCCACGCTGCGTTGACGCGCGCATGGCGGCTGCGCAGCAACCGTCCTACGGATTCCGCGCCGGAGGCCCTACAAACGCCGCGGCCTGTCAAACCATTTCAGCGCAACTGAACTAGTCCATTCAGCCGATGTTGGCGGCCCGCCAAAAATCGACACTGAATCCCATGCTGCATCACCTTAGATGACAACAACGTGAAAACAACGAGGAGACAGAGCATGAAACGAATGACCCGAGGGATGACCCGAGCAGTGCCGCCAGGGAAGCTGCGCCTGATCGCCCAGGCAGCCATGCTGGCCGCTTGCGCACCGGCGCTGGCCGCCCCCACCATCAACCTGGGCGAGGAAGCCACGCTGGATTTCAACGCCACCGTCAACTACGGCGTTGCCATGCGCACCAAGGCGCCCAGCGCGGCGCTGGTCAATGGTCCGGTCGGCGCGGCAGGGCTGCCGTCGACCATCAACGCCGACGACGGCGACCGCAATTTTAAACGCCACAGCCTGATTGAAAACCGTTTCAGCGCCTTGCTGGAAGGCGACTTGAAATACCAGAACCTGGGCCTGTTTGCGCGCGCCAGCATGTTCTATGACAACGTGTACAACCGCCGCAACGACAACAACGCGCCAGCCACCGTCAACCACGGGGGCGATCCGCAATCGTTCACCGAAGGCGCACGCGATTACGCGGGCCGCCGCGCCCGCATGCTGGACGTCTACGCCTATGGCGCCTTCACGCCGGGCGACACCAAGCTGAACCTGCGTGTGGGCCAGCAAGTGGTGCAGTGGGGGGAGGCGCTGTACTTCCCGAACATCGCCGGCGCCCAGGCCCCGGCGGACGCCACCAAGTCCAATGTGGCGGGCGCGGAAGTCAAGGATATCCTGCTGCCGACCGGCCAGGTGTCCGCGCAGTGGGCCCTCACGCCGTCGCTGAGCGTGATGGCGTACTACCAGTACAAATACAAGCCCACCGAAGTCTCCCCGGCCGGCACCTATTTCAGCTATGCCGACATGATCGGCCCCGGCGCGGACCGCATTTATACGATGGCCAATCCGCTGCTGGCCAATCCCGCCACGGCCGCCTTGCCAGGCCTGCCGATGGTGCTGGCGGCCATGCGCGGACCGGATATCCGTCCCGCCGACCGTGGCCAGTTCGGCGTGGGCGCGCGCTTCCGCCCGGCCGCCGGCACGGAGCTGGGCCTGTACTACCTGCGCTACCACGACAAGAACCCCAGCGTGCAAATGAACTTCGGCATCGCGACCCTGTATCCGGGCCTGCCGCAGGCGGGCATCCCGGCCATCACGTCGGCCGCCTTGCCGCCCGCATACCAGTTCCTGCCGACGACGTACCAGGTCAAATATTTCGACGGCATCCACCTGGCCGGCGCCACGTTCTCGACGCAGGTTGCCGGCATCAGCCTGGCCGGTGAATTGAGCCACCGCAGCGGCGCCCCGGTGCTGGTCAATACGCCCGCCGGTCCGACCGCGTCGCGCTCGGCGTCGTGGCAGGGCCAGGTTTCCGCCATCAAGGCGATCGAGAAAACGCCGCTGGCCGATTCCATGATCCTGGTGGCGGAGATCGGTGTGCATAGAGTCGGCAGCGTCGATGCGCTGACCATCGCCGGCGCCCGATACAGCCAGCTGGCCGCGACCCGCTCGTCGTGGGGCTATGTGGTCGGCCCGACGCTCAGCTACCAGAACGTGTTCGGCGGCTGGGATATGGACATGCCGATCACGTTCCAGCACCTGGTGCGCGGTGTACCGGCCGTGGCGGGGTCGTTCGGCGCGCTGACCGGCAAGGGCGACAAGCGCCTCAGCGTGGGCGTGACGTTCCGCTACCTGAGCAACCTGGAAGTGGGGGCCGCCTACAACGCCTTCCTGGGCGGCGCCAACGCGGCCTTGCGTCCTTTGGGCGACCGCAATTATCTGAGCTTCAACGTCAAGTATCGCTTTTAAGCCGGGAGATCGTCATGTATAGCAAGTTCAAATCATTCGCGCTGTGCGCGGTTGCAATCGTTGCCACCATGCCTTACGTGGCCCATGCCGCCACGGCGGAAGAAATCAAGGCGCTGGGCACCACCCTGACCCCGATGGGCGCGGAAAAGGAAGGCAACAAGGATGGCAGCATTCCCCAATATGCCGGCAAGTGGCTGGGCGTGCCGCAGGGCGTGCATTTCCAGGGCACCGGCAGCGTCCATCCCGACCCGTATCCCAACGAAAAGCCGCTGTACATCATCACCGCGCAAAACATGGCGCAATATGCCGAGCGCCTCAGCGACGGCCAGAAAGCCCTGTTCAAACGCTACCCCGCCACGTTCCGCATCCCGGTGTACCCAAGCCACCGCGATTTCCGCTATCCGGACAAGGTGGCCGCCAACGTGAAGGAGAACGCCGCCAACGCGGCGCTGACCAACGGTGGCCTGACCCTGACGGGCGCCTTTGCCGGTCCCGCCTTCCCGCTGCCGAAATCCGGCCTGGAACTGTTCTGGAATACGCAGACCGTATACCGCGCCAACAATGAAATCGCGATCTATGACCAGGCGGTGGTTTACCCGGATGGCAACAAGGCGTGGGGCCGCACCAATTACCGCATGATGGCCATGTTCAACAACCTGACCATGGAGCGCAAGGCGGTGCTGGACCGTGGCGCCGGTGGCCCGTCGAACTACTTCCTGACCAACACGATCTTGCCGGAACGCGAAAAGGGCACCATCAACGTGGGTTTTGAAACCAACGACTTCGCCAACCACCCGCGCCAGACCTGGAGCTACAACCCGGGCACGCGCCGCGTGCGCCAGGCACCGGAATTCGGCTTCGACCAGCCGTTCGGCCCCGGCGGTTTCCACACCATCGATGAAGACCGCCTGTTCAACGGTTCGCCGGAACGCTATGACTGGAAGATCGTCGGCAAGCGCGAAATGTTCATTCCGTACCACGCCAACCGCCTGGACGATACCAGCGTCAAGTACGACACCATGCTGGCCAAGGGCCATTTGAATCCCGACCTGATGCGCTATGAGTTGCACCGCGTGTGGGTCCTGGAGGGCAAGGTCAAGACCGGCATGCGCCACCTGTATGCGCGCCGCGTCATGTATGTCGACGAAGACACGTGGAATGCTGTGATGGCGGACCACTACGATGCGCGCGGTGAACTGTGGCGCGTGGCGATGGTGAACCTGGTGTATGCGTATGAATTGCAGGCTTACCACGCCCGCGTCACGGTCTATCACGACCTGGTGTCGGGCGCCTACATGGCGGACCGGCTGACCAACCAGCAGCCGAAGGCGGCGCGTATTAATACCGGTGAATTGAAGGCGTCGGATTACACGCCGGATGCCGCGCGGCAGTCGGGATTGTAACGATACGCGAGCATGGCGGCTCGCAAGCGAACCGCCCTACGCATTTCAGGCCGGGGCCCCAACCGGAGCCGCTTGGCTTCCAGGCCAATCAGTAACAACGTAGGGCGGTTTCCGCGCAGCGGAAGCCGCCATTCCGGCACGACGCTGGCGTTAAACGAAGGACCAGACAATGATCAGCAACCAGCAATTAGACGCGCTAGGCGACCGGCTGTATGAAGCCTGGCAAACCCGCACCCCGCTGGCACCGCCCAGTGAGAACAACGCGCTCACCATCGACGACGCCTACCGCATCCAGCAGCGCATGGTGGCGCGCCGCATCGGCCAGGGCGAAACCGTGATCGGCAAGAAAATCGGCGTCACCAGCAAGGCTGTGCAAGACATGCTCGACGTGCGCCAGCCGGACTTCGGCATCCTGCTGTCCGGCATGGCGTATGCGGATGGCGCGGCGATTCCGGCGGAGTCGCTGATCCAGCCCCGCGCGGAAGGCGAAATCGCCTTCTTCCTCAAGGAGCGCTTGCAAGGCCCCGGCGTCACGGCGCGGCAAGTCCTGGACGCCACCCGCAGCGTGGCGGCCTGTTTTGAAATCGTCGACTCGCGGGTACAGGACTGGCGCATCCGGATTGCCGACACGGTGGCGGACAACGCGTCGTGCGGCGTGTTCGCGATCGGCGCGGAACGGGCCGCGCCACAAGGGCTGGACCTGGCGGCGTGCGCCATGACGATCACCAAGAATGGCGAGACCGTCGCCACCGGCATCGGCGCCGCCGCGCTGGGCCATCCGGCCGAAGCGGTGGCGTGGCTGGCCAATGAACTGGGCCGGCGCGGCATCGCGCTGGAAGCGGGGGAACCGATTTTATCGGGTTCGCTGGCGGTGCTGGTCCCGGTCCAGGCGGGCGATGCGCTCTCGGTGCGCATCGAAGGCATCGGCTCCTGTGCCGTGTCGTTCGTATAGTTTTTTTGAACCTCGGGAACCACCATGAAGAAAATCAGATGTGCACTGATCGGGCCGGGTAATATCGGCACCGACTTGCTGTATAAATTGCGCCGCAGCCCGTGGCTGGAGCCGGTCTGGATGGTCGGCATCGACGCCGCGTCCGAAGGCTTGCAGCGCGCCGCGGACCTGGGCCTGAAAACCACGGCGCAAGGCGTGGATGGCTTGCTGCCGCACGTGAAGGAAGACGGCATCCAGATCGCGTTCGACGCCACCTCGGCCTACGTGCACGCGGAAAATTCCCGCAAGCTCAATGCGCTGGGCGTGATGATGATCGACCTGACGCCGGCCGCCATCGGCCCGTTCTGCGTGCCGCCGGTCAACCTGCTCAACTACCTGCGGGCGGAGCCGGGCGCCAATGCGCTCAATGTCAACATGGTGACGTGCGGCGGCCAGGCCACGATACCGATGGTCGCCGCCGTGTCGCGTGTGCAGGCGGTGGGCTATGCGGAAATCGTGGCCACCGCGTCGTCGCGCTCGGTCGGTCCCGGCACCCGCGCCAATATCGATGAATTCACCCGCACCACGGCCGCCGCCGTGGAACAGGTGGGCGGCGCCAAGAAGGGCAAGGCCATCATCGTCATCAACCCGGCGGAACCGCCGATGATCATGCGCGACACCGTGCACTGCCTGGTGGAAGGGGAACCGCAGGTGGACGCCATCACCGCGTCGATCCACGCCATGATCGCCGAAGTGCAGCAATACGTGCCGGGCTATCGCCTGGTCAATGGTCCGGTGTTCGACGGCCAGCGCGTGTCGGTGTTCCTGGAAGTGGAAGGGCTGGGCGACTACCTGCCGAAATACGCGGGCAACCTCGACATCATGACGGCCGCCGCTGCCCGTACGGCGGAACTGTATGCACAATCGATCCTGCGGGAGGCGGCATGAAATCCATTACCTTGCATGACATGACACTGCGCGACGGCATGCATCCGAAGCGCCATCAAATGACCTTGCAGCAAATGACGACCGTGGCGCAGGCGCTCGATGAGGCGGGCATGCCGCTGATCGAAGTCACGCACGGCGACGGCCTGGGCGGTTCGTCCGTCAATTACGGCTTCCCGGTGCACAGCGACGAGGAATACCTCGGCGCCGTGATTCCGCTGATGAAGCGCGCCAAGGTGTCGGCTTTGCTGTTGCCGGGCATCGGCACGGTCGACCATTTGCGCATGGCCCATGAACTGGGCGTGTCCACCATCCGTGTCGCCACCCACTGCACGGAAGCCGATGTGTCGCAGCAGCACATTGCCCACGCGCGCAAGCTGGGCATGGATACGGTCGGCTTCCTGATGATGGTGCACATGGCGTCGCCGGAAAAGCTGGTGGAGCAGGCGAAGCTGATGGAAAGCTATGGCGCCAACTGTATTTATTGCACCGACTCCGCCGGCACCATGCTGACTGAAGACGTCAAACGCCGTATCGGACTGCTGCGCGAAAAACTGAAGCCGGAAACGGAACTCGGCTTCCATGCCCACCACAACCTGGCGATGGGCGTCGCCAATTCGCTGACCGCGATTGAATACGGCGCCAACCGCATTGATGCGGCGGCGGCGGGACTGGGCGCCGGCGCTGGCAATACGCCGATGGAAGTGCTGGTTGCCGTGTGCAAACGCCTGGGGATTGAAACCGGCGTGGACCTGTACAAGATCCAGGATGCGGCGGAAGACCTGGTGGTGCCGATGATGGATTTCCCGATCCGCATCGACCGCGACGCGCTGACCCTGGGATTTGCGGGCGTGTATGGCTCTTTCCTGCTGTTTGCCAAGCGCGCGGAACAGCGCTACGGCGTGCCTGCGCGCGACATCCTGGTGGAAATGGGCCGGCGCGGCATGGTCGGCGGACAGGAAGACATGATTGAAGACACCGCGCTGACCATGGCGCGCGAACGCGGCATCAAGCTCCCTGGCGCAATGCGCTCCGCATAAACTTTGCATCAGCAACTCCGAGGAAGGCATCATGGAAAAAGTGATCTACGCGCTGTGGCGCGACCCGCGCACCAGCGTGGAAACCTTCGCCGCCACGGTGCGTGGCGAACTGGCGCGGCAATTGCTGGCGCTGGGCGCGCGCGGCGTGCAAGCCAATGTGTGCGACGAAGCGGTGCTGCCTGCCGCGTCGCTGCGCCAGGCACAGACCCAGCCCGCCATTTCCGGCGCCATCTCGGTCTGGCTGGACAGCGCCAACACGGCCTTCCGCAAGCCGTTTGATGAAGCGGTGGCCGCCGTGGTCAGCCACATGGCCGCCTACCTGGTGTCGGAATCGGAGCCCATCAAAAATACCCGCTATCCGGCCGGCGAAGGCGAGCGCACCGCCGGTTTTTCGCAACTGGCCTTCCTCAGCGTGCCGCCGCGCCTGACGCCGGGCGCGTGGCTCGATATCTGGCATGGGCACCATACCCAGGTGGCGATCGATACGCAGGATAACTTCCAGTACGTTCAGAATTTCGTGGTGCGCCCGCTGACTTATGGCGCGCCCCGCTATTCCGCGATCGTCGAGGAATGCTTCCCGCAGGCGGCCATGACGGATATGCACGCGTTTTTCAATGCCATCGGCGACACCGACAAATTCAAGCGCAACCTCGATGCGATGATGGATTCGTGCAGCCGCTTTATTGATTTCGACAAGATTGACGTGGTGCCGACCAGCCAGTACCTGGTGCGCCGCCCGACCTGGGAGGCGGCATAAATGGAACGCGCAATGGAGCTCGCGGTGCGCATTGCCCGCCTGGAAGCGGTGGAAGCCATTCGCCAGTTGAAGGCGCGCTATTTCCACAGTTGCGACAGCAAGAATCCGGACGCCATGCGCGAGTGCTTTGTGTCCGGGCCGGTGGACATCGATTATGGCGCACTGGGGCGTTTCACGGACCGCGATGGCCTGGTGCGGCTGTTCACGCAACTGGGCTGCCATCCGCATATCGTGGAAATGCATCATGGCGCCAATCCCGACATCGCCATCATCGATGCGGACCATGCGCACGGCACGTGGAGCCTGCATTACCAGCAAATCGACACCGTCAAACAAACGGTCACACAATTGGGCGCGTTTTATCACGATGCCTACCGCCGTGAAGACGGCGTGTGGAAGATCAGCGCAACGCGCTGCGCAGTGACGTCTTGCGCGATGCTGTCGATCGCGGAGGGAATGCCGCGCGTACTGCACGCTGGCGCGGCTTAGCGGCGTTGTTAATATCAATCCGCAAGCCATCTGGTATCATCGGAAACGTTATGTGATCAGCCGGCCCGCTGTTAATAAACTGGCATTGTCACCGTTGCAAGGCAGTGTGGCGACGGCAGGCGGGGTGGCTTATGGCCCGTGCTTCCATGATGATCTTGTGCCGCTTCCTGCTGGTCCTGTTGCTGGCCTGTGTACAGCAACCGGTATCGGCTGCCCCGGCAATCGTCAGCGGCGCCGACCTGATGCAGCGGGGCGGCGCGATTTATACGGCGGCCCCCCGCGCATCCCCAGCCGTGTTCCCGGCCGATGCCGCCGTTATTGAACGCTGGCGCCAGTCCCTTCACCAAGAACCGCAAGTCAGCCAGTTTGGCGGCGCCTACTGGCTGGTGGCGCACGTCCGCAATGACAGTGCGGAACAGGACTGGGTACTGGTGCCGGGCAGTGTCATGATCGAATGGGTGGATGCGCGCATTTATGCCAGCGACGGCACGATCCAGCAATTTGCCGGCGGCTACCGGGGCGATTACCAGTATGGCCTGCACTACGGCCAGCGCATCCGCCTGGCGCCGGGCGCCAGCGCCGTCATCGTGATTCACACGGACAGCCCGTTCTACCGGGCGCCGCCCGCCGTGCGCCTGTATCCGGAACGGATGTACCGGCGCCTGGTTGCCGTTGAAAACACGTTGATCCTCGGCGCGCTGGGCGCATTGGCCGCGCTGGCGCTGTTCAACCTGTTCGTGCACCTGATGAAGCCGGACCGCGCAACCCTGTTTTACGCGTTGTACCTGTTGCTCTACATGGTCGCCTGGTCGCAGGAATTCCTCCTGCCGGCGCAGATACTGGGCTGGCACGACATGCGCTGGCTGTATGTGCCATTCTTCCTGCTGCCGATTCCCAATACCGTGTTCTATGTGGAGTTCCTGCAATTGCGCCGGCACTTCCCCCGGCTGGCGCGCCTCAGCCGGATCAACTACGTCTTGCCGCTGCTGCTGTTGCCCAGTGTGGTGCTGGCGTTGCCCTATGCGCCATTCCTCGCCACGTTCGCCATCAGTACCTGGCTGACGCTCGCGCTGGTCAGCGGCATTGCCTGTGTCCGGGCAGGGAACCGGCCGGCGCGCTATTTCGTGCTGGCGTTTATTGCGCTGCTGGTGCCAGCCTGCCTGATCTTGCCGAGCA
>Ga0307408_100000865_pt1 | contig 23788 bp, 21 predicted proteins | sample 322Cmetagenome_FD_202116 | JGI IMG/M metagenome (GOLD analysis project Ga0307408, IMG submission 202116) | Maize rhizosphere microbial communities from greenhouse at UC Davis, California, United States - 322HYB-C-3 | ecosystem: Host-associated > Plants > Roots > Rhizosphere > Soil | place... | reverse complement strand
AGCCATCGACTACCCGGAAAGGGTAGAAGAATGGGACCTATTCTGGGACATACAATGCATTACAGACGTATGATCATTACCCTTCAACTGGGTATTCTATTCCACTTCTACTTTTTAAATTAAAGGGTATTCTGAAAGAGGTATTTCTTTTATTTTCACAATAGCTTTCTTTTGAATCCAATTTCAAGTTCGATTAGAAGGATAGAAAGGCGATGAGAATGGGAAAAGAAAAATAAAATATTTTATTTTAATGAGTTCCCCTTTTGAGTTCCCCTTTTTTGCAATTTTCTTATTATCAATTCCATTCATTTATTTTATAGAATACTTTTTTATTCTATATCTATAAAAAATCTTTATTTTGTAAACTAAAAAATACAATAGTCAATATTCCTTATAATAGATATACTTAATTATATCATAAGAATCTTAAGATATATTTCGAATAGATAGAAATAGTAAATTTGAATTGAGACACATATTCTATGACAGATTTTAACTTACCCTCTATTTTCGTACCTTTAGTAGGCTTAGTATTTCCGGCAATTGCAATGACTTCCTTATTTCTTTATGTGCAGAAAAATAAGATTGTCTAGAAACGACGGGGCCAAATTTTCTCAATGTATTTCCAGGATCATAATACAGATATTTTTTTGTGTAAGTACTATAATATGATAGGGTATGTAGCTCTTTCTACACACAAATGAAAAACGTCTATGGATGCAGATATAAGCTACGAGCATAAATGCATGCATATGCGTAGCCGACTATAGCGAGTTTTTTTTTTTAAGTGGATCCACTAATTTTTTTTGAATAGAAAGTCAATGTATCTAACCAATTATTTCACAGGAGTACTAGCTACTGAAGGCTATTTCAGAATCAAAAAAAGTAAAGTAAAAATCATTTAGCTTATTCTCTCAATTTCAATTGACCGCTACTGGATTTAGTATATCTAATATGAATTGGCGATCAGAACACATATGGATAGAACTTCTAAAAGGTTCTCGAAAAAGAGGTAATTTTTTCTGGGCCTGTATTCTTTTTCTAGGTTCATTAGGATTCTTAGCGGTTGGGGCTTCCAGTTATCTTGGTAAGAATATGATATCTGTACTTCCATCTCAACAAATTCTTTTTTTTCCACAGGGGGTCGTGATGTCTTTCTACGGAATCGCGGGCCTATTCATTAGCTCCTATTTGTGGTGCACTATTTTATGGAATGTAGGCAGTGGTTATGACCGATTCGATAGAAAAGAGGGAATAGTGTGCATTTTTCGTTGGGGATTCCCTGGAATAAAACGTCGCATCTTCCTTCAATTCCTTGTGCGGGATATCCAATCAATTAGAATTCAGGTTAAAGAGGGTCTTTATCCTCGTCGTATCCTTTATATGGAAATCCGGGGCCAGGGGGTCATTCCCTTGACTCGTACTGATGAGAAGTTTTTTACTCCACGAGAAATTGAACAAAAAGCTGCCGAATTGGCCTATTTCTTGCGTGTACCAATTGAAGTATTTTGAGTACCAATTGCAATTTTTTGCAATTGTAAGGGGATTTTCGAGTATTTATCTAAAGTAAAGGAAGGAACAAACGAGGATAAGAGAAAATTGCTTCGAATTTGTTTTGTCCAAGTGAGATATATGGCATACTATTCTTCCATTTTTATACGAAAGGCCTTTTTTTATTTCTCTATTCCACTCCATTTAGATCTAAGAAAGAACCCAATACAATGAAATTCCACTAGTATACAAAAAGAGAAATAGATACAAACACAAGGTCTCAAACCTTGTTATAGAATTTTTGCTTCAAAGAAAAGAAATATCATATATATTCAGCTTACAGATCAAAAATGAAAAAAAAGAAAGCATTGCCTTCTTTCTTATATCTTGTATTTATCGTACTTTTGCCCTGGGGAGTCTCTTTCTCTTTTAACAAATGTCTGGAACTTTGGATTAAGAATTGGTGGAATACCAGGCAATCCGAAACTTTCTTAACTGATATTCAAGAGAAAAGGATTCTAGAAGGATTCATAGAATTAGAGGAACTTTTTCTCTTGGACGAAATGATAAAAGAGAAACCGAAGACACATGTACAAAAACTTCCTATAGGAATACACAAGGAAATAATACAATTGGCCAAAATAGATAATGAGGATCATCTCCATATCATTTTGCATTTCTCAACAAATATAATCTGTTTGGCTATTCTAAGTGGTTCTTTTTTTCTGGGTAAAGAAGAACTTGTCATTTTGAATTCTTGGGTTCAGGAATTTTTCTATAACTTAAATGATTCAATAAAAGCTTTTTTTATTCTTTTAGTTACTGATTTTTTTGTTGGATTTCACTCTACCCGCGGTTGGGAACTACTAATTCGTTGGGTCTACAACAATCTTGGATGGGCTCCTAACGAGCTAATTTTCACTATTTTTGTTTGTAGTTTTCCTGTGATTCTAGACACGTGTTTGAAATTTTGGGTCTTTTTTTGTTTAAACCGTCTATCTCCTTCACTTGTAGTCATTTATCATTCAATTAGTGAAGCATAAACTCACTCATTTCATTTCCTAATATTAATCAAATTAGCATATTTCTTTTCTTCCTTTAGAAATAGAAAGAAAGCCCTTTTCCTTTTTAACAAAATTCTTTCTATTTCTACCTGCTCAAGGTATTCATCATTCTAGTACAACTATTGCAGTAGAATGACAACAGACTCGTGTATAGGGAACTAGATTAGCTTAGCTACCTATCTAATTTATTGTAGAAATTCCGGGATCCGCGATTGGACATGGAAAATAGAAAAACTTTTTCTTGGTTAAAGGAACAGATGATTCGATCGATTTCTGTATCGATCATGATATACGTAATAACTCGCACATCTATTTCAAACGCATATCCCATTTTTGCGCAGCAGGGTTATGAAAACCCGCGGGAAGCAACTGGACGAATTGTATGTGCCAATTGCCATTTAGCTAATAAGCCTGTGGATATTGAAGTTCCCCAAGCAGTGCTTCCTGATACTGTATTTGAAGCAGTTCTTCGAATTCCTTATGATATGCAGCTGAAACAAGTTCTTGCTAATGGTAAAAAGGGAGGGTTGAATGTGGGTGCTGTTCTTATTTTGCCCGAGGGATTCGAATTAGCGCCGCCCGACCGTATTTCTCCTGAGTTGAAAGAAAAGATAGGAAATCTCTCTTTTCAGAGTTATCGTCCCAATAAAAAAAATATTCTTGTGATAGGCCCTGTTCCCGGTAAGAAATATAGTGAAATTGTCTTTCCCATTCTTTCCCCCGATCCCGCTACAAAAAAAGACGTTCATTTCTTAAAATATCCCATATATGTAGGGGGAAACCGAGGAAGGGGACAGATCTATCCTGACGGTAGCAAGAGTAACAATACGGTCTATAATGCTACGTCAACAGGTATAGTAAAAAAAATACTACGTAAAGAAAAGGGGGGATATGAAATATCCATAGTGGATGCATCGGATGGACGCCAAGTGATTGATATTATACCTCCCGGGCCAGAACTTCTTGTTTCAGAGGGGGAATCAATCAAGCTTGATCAACCATTAACAAGCAATCCTAATGTAGGAGGGTTTGGTCAGGGGGATGCAGAAATAGTGCTTCAGGATCCATTGCGCGTCCAAGGCCTTTTGTTTTTCTTCGCATCTGTTATTTTGGCACAAGTTTTTTTGGTTCTCAAAAAGAAACAGTTTGAAAAGGTTCAATTGTACGAAATGAATTTCTAGATCCTGGGATTTCTTACCATCAAGTGAGAAAAAAGCCTCGATTTCTGGAATTCCTTATTTCTATCTCATGCAAAAGAAGAGGATCCAAGGCAAAGACGAGAACAATAAAAGGAACAAGTCCTTTTAGGAGGAATTGTGGGTCTTCTTAATCCTCTATTGGGCACAAGAAAAAGGCTTTTTTGCCTTTTTCTTGTGTCGATTCTTCTTGTATCGAAGTAAGAATCATTTTTCTTCTTATTTGTTTTGTCAAAGATTACTATTTATTCTTTATTCGGGTCTGTCTTTTGGACTTCCTTTGCTTAGGTTCGGGCGCGGTAGTGGACAAACAGAGGGAAAGAAGGTATGGCGGGGGACACATTTCTTGTGAGCAAATAGAATTGCTTTACTTTTTGAATTAAGTTCAACTTTGAACTTACAGAAATTTTGTAAAAAAAAATCTATACCCTCCCATGGAAGGGTGGTTTTGATTTTTAGGCTAGTTGAGTAGTTTTGATTAAGGTTTTATTAGTTTATTACTCTAAACTAAATCAACGATTTGCAGGATACTTCCTTCATGGAATAAAATACTGGATCCTCTCCCCTCTTTCTTGTTGCTTCATAAGAGTGAATCCATTTTATGGGCGAAAGGCGGGGGCTTTAAATCGACCGATGGATTGCTTCACTCACTAACATCATTAACAAACAAAAGAATAAATGGAGGGATTCCAACCATCAGAGCAAAGGTTTTCTCTTTGTTATTTTTACAAATAGAAATAGGTAACCAATTTCTAGATTATGGAACAAAACCGCGTTATAACAATAAGAATTCCGCGGGCCCTTTCCGCTCTAATCAGATAAAGGGGAGTAAGGACCCGCTAAGTTCCTACTTTTTCATGTTTACAATCTGGATCCTCCGATTACTATAGAGATGAACCCAATCCAGAATACGAACCGTAAAAGAAAACACCTATTAAACCAATCACAAGAATACCAGTTACAGTACCTATCAGCCAAAGAGGAATTCTTCCAGTAGTATCGGCCATTTCCCCTACTTTCCTCCACATTTTCTCAAGTGGTCATGCTAGAGACAAAAACAGTCATGGATAGTTATAAAGATGGTATCCTTCCAAATGGGATAAGAGAATTCTTACTACTCTCTTTCTTTCTCTCAATTGAAGAAGTAATTGGAAAATAAAACAGCAAGTACAAAAATGAGTAATAAACCCCAGTATAGACTGGTACGATTCAATTCAACATTTTGTTCATTCGGGTTTGATTGTGTCATAGTTCTATAGTTGGAATTTGGTTTATCGTTGGATGAACTGCATTGCTGATATTGATCCCAAGAAAAAAACCGTGGGTACAGCTAATCCGTGAACAGCCAGCCATCGCACTGTAAAAATAGGATAGGTTCGATCTATGGTCATTGGGGGCCTCCTAAAAGGATCTACTAAATTCATCTAGTTGTTCTAAAGAATCAAAACGGTCGGTTATTAATGGAATTCCTTGTCGGCTTTCCGTGAAATACTCGTTTGGTCGAGGACTTCCAAACACGTCATAAGCTAAACCCGTACTGACAAATAACCAACCCGCAATGAATAGGGAAGGTATAGTAATGCTATGAATAACCCAGTATCGAATACTGGTAATAATATCAGCAAAAGAACGTTCTCCCGTGCTTCCAGACATGCTGAGCTCCCAAAATTTTTATTCAAAAAAGGAATTGATTCCGTAAAAGATGGGATCCACCAGTAAATAGAAAATTACTGATATTTCATCCTTGTGAGATTGTCAATTTTGTACCAAAGGTGTATTTTGAGTATACCGAATTAGTATAGCTATCCTTCCTATGGCACAGCAATCCAGTTTTGCTTGGTCCCGAAACAGAATTCCTTTTTTCTCTTTTTTGTTCCTTGTCTATAGGAAAATTACATGTTATTCAAGGCATCAATAGAACCCCACAATTTTTTGGGTCCTACTTATTTTCATTGTCTTCGGAATAGTAGAATAATTTAATTTGGAATAGCGGCCAAGATCTTGGGAAAATCTAAGTTAATGATTAATAAGATAAAGAATTTAGGAAGGATATTCTCATATTGACGCAATACAAAGATAAGTATATGCAAAATCGATCCCTTTTTAGTTAAAGGAATTTAATTGGTTAGCATAAAATAATATCTAATAAATAGAAAATCGAATAGCGGATAATCCGTTATGAAAGAAACGGAATACATTCTTTGAAGAATCAAGATTCGTAATCAATCCTTGTCTTGTTTGTTGGATTAGGTCTAATTTTCTTGACCAAACAGCAAGCATGGAACTTTACAAGAAGAACTTAAAAGAAAAGGATAATTGAAGTAACTTTGAATCCACTTTTGTTGGGGTTCAAAAAACGAATAAAAATAAATAAAAAAAAGTAAATTTTAGGAATAGTTCCCTTTTTGAGGGGGCCCCTCGGGGGTCGTGGAATGCTTTTCTTCTCCTCTTATTCCATATGGAATACAATGAGTTAAAATTTGCTCCAAAAAGAGGATGAAATCCATCCTATTAAAAAAGAAATAATCCGAATCCGAAATAGAAAGAATTTTTTTTTTTTTTTTCAAATTCAATTCTTTATTTATCTTTTATTCCAAAATTCTCCCGAAAATCCAATTTCATTTTTCAATGGGGTTAGATGATCTAGTTCTTAATATTATTAGTTTACTTAACTGACAGATTCCACAACAAATCTCTTGATTCGGAATTAGGGACTCATGTTCCGTCTGATGAATCGATTTTCTCTTTTTTTTACACTTCTGTATCTCACTCTATCTTGTTTTTTAGTATTATCTAAAATAACCGATGAATTATGAATTTTCCATAACTTAAACTTAGGTAAGTGCTTTACCAACATATGTAGTGTAGTAAAAAAAATGGAATTGAACCCCTTCATGCTTACTATAACTAGTTATTTCGGTTTTCTACTGGCTGCTTTAACTATAACCCCAGCTCTATTTATTAGCTTGAACAAGATACGTCTTATTTGAAATGAATTGAATAGAAGAATCTTTCTTTTGGATTCTTGGTATTCTAGACTCTTTTCCACACTAATTACCAATTCTTTTCTTGGTCATTGAGATTCGTGGGTAGTTTAGACTATTATTTAGAGATAGATCGTACCTCTTTTTTTATCCCCTCGAACAAATCGAAATGATTGAAGTTTTTCTATTTGGAATCGTCTTAGGCCTAATTCCTATTACTTTAGCGGGATTATTCGTGACTGCGTATTTGCAATACAGGCGTGGGGATCAGTTGGATCTTTGATTGAGTAATATTTCTTTTTTGATTGACCTCCTCTCTGGTCTGGAGGAGGTCAAATTGGAGTTGCAATTCTACTTTGTTTTTTTTTAAGTTATTTTAGTTTCGACATAAGATATATGGAATCACGCTCTGTAGGATTTGAACCTACGACATCGGGTTTTGGAGACCCGCGTTCTACCAAACTGAACTAAGAGCGCTTTCAAAACAAAAAAAAAAAGAAAATCCTTTTCTATTCCTAACGTGTCTCACGTCCGTATAGTATCCACAAATTCAAGTTATACCCACTTTAATCGATCTCCCCACTACTGCCCATAACGAAGAGAGAATTAATAGGTAGGGATGACAGGATTTGAACCTGTGACATTTTGTACCCAAAACAAACGCGCTACCAAGCTGCGCTACATCCCTTTTCCAAATTGTTGTACAATGCCATTGTACACAATTCCTTTCTTGTTTTCCACATCGTAATTTTCTTCTATTTCTTTATCCATATAGAACTTTCTTGTCATTTCTTGTTTTTGGTCTCATATAATCAAGGAAGGGGTATAAACTAAAATCCAGTCAAATTTCACCTATAAAAGAAAGACTACTATTCCTTAGTAATGTATAGGAAGAAGGGGTCATCTTTTTTAGGGATAGGAAAATCTCGTCTATACGGTTCATTCTATATATATATAATATTTATTTTGTTTTTTTAGTTAGGAATTTCGCCTAAACAAAAGAAATACAAAGGATCTTGGGCAAGAGTATCTGATCATATATGTATTCCAATACGGAAGGAGGATTTTCAATGCGGGATATAAAAACATATCTCTCTGTAGCACCCGTGCTAAGTACTCTATGGTTTGGGGCTTTAGCAGGTTTATTGATAGAAATCAATCGTTTATTCCCAGATGCTTTGTCATTCCCTTTTTTTTAATTCTAGTTATTCCTATGCGAGAGATAGAATTCTTCGTGACATGACGAAAATTTCCCCTTTTTGAATTCTTTTTTAGTATATGAAGCAAAAAGAAAGAAAAGATGGATAAGGATTGTATTCTTTAATTATTTCTCTATGTTTTATTACTTAATTTACGAATTTCAAAAATTTTGTATTCTATTGGATTGGATTTGTTCGATAATTCGAAGAATTACAACAAAATCTTTAGAAATCACATTTTTAGTTAGGAACTTCTATGGATTTTATTCTTCTTCTTTTCTTTGGATCCAAAATAGAAGAATAAAAGAATAGGTATAAGAATTAAGTTAAGTCGATCCAAAAAGGAAAGGAGGTTCATGGCCAAGGGCAAAGATGTTAGAATCCGAGTTATTTTGGAATGTATTAGTTGTGTTCGAAAGGGTACCAATAAGGAATCGACGGGGATTTCTAGATATAGTACTCAAAAGAATCGCCACAATACGCCCGGACAATTAGAATTAAGAAAATTTTGTCGTTATTGTCGCAAGCATACCACTCATAATGAAATAAAGAAATAGGAGCATCGTGTGTTCGATTTTTCCAAAGAACAGAAAGAGTAAGAACTTCTTATTAAATATATAGAACATAGATAGAATACTAAATACAAATCAACTCATCTGATTTTAGGTAGATATTATTTCATATGTATAGAGGGTTTTTATTTTTATATATTTGGATTTTTTATATTTTTATATAGTATATTTTGATTTAATCAATTTATATAGTATATTTTGATTTAATCAAATAATATATGGACCAAAGAAAGACTACTTCTTCTGGTTCTGGATCAAAAATTAATAAAAGAAAGAAATCCATTTTTTTTTTTCAAATTTTAAAATAAGGAATAAATCATGTATATATCTAAACAACCTTTTCGTAAATCTAAGCAACCCTTTCGTAAATCCAAACAAACTTTTCATAAATCTAAGCAACCTTTTCGTAAATTCAAACAACCTTTTCGTAAATCTAAGCAACCTTTTCGTAAATCCAAACAACCTTTTCGTAGGCGTTCTCGAATAGGCCCGGGGGATCGAATTGATTATAGAAACATGAGTTTAATTAATCGATTTATTAGTGAACAAGGAAAAATATTATCTAGACGAATAAATAGATTAACCTTGAAACAACAACGATTAATTACTCTTGCTATAAAACAGGCTCGTATTTTATCTTTCTTACCATTTCGTAACTATGAGAATGAGAAGCAATTTCAAGCCCAGGCAATTTCAATAATTACTGGTCCTAGACACAGAAAAAATAGACATATTCCTCAATTAACACAAAAGTTCAATTCCAATCGAAACTTAAGAAACTCCAACCAGAATTTAAGAAACAACAATCGAAACTTAAGTTCCGATTGTTGATGTTTTATTCGAAAGACTCAGACTCATATATAAAGTAAAGTAATCCAATTTGGATTCTTGTGTTTGTTATAAGAAAGAAAAATGGGAAAAAATAAATAGTTTTTTTATTTATTGCAACATGCTCGTCGATTCCTACCACTTAATCTTAATTTATTGTATCTTCCCGGAGTTCCCTCTCCGGGAATTCGGTTTTAATTATTCCTGTATATTACTTTTTTATCCTTTAATTGATGATCCTTATTTTATTGGAAATCGTGTAAAGATTATTTGGATTTGATACAGCTACTTGTGCAAGCATTTTACGATTAAGAATCAATTCCTTCTTGGACAGATTGTGTATTAATTTACTATAACTATTGAATACGTTATATACCCGTGTTGCTGCGTTTATCCGAGTGATCCACAAACGACGAAAATCCCTCTTTTGCCTGCCTCTATCTCGATGAGAAGAAACAAAAGCTCTTCTTACTTGTTGAGTAATCACTCGATTAAGTCTTAAATGAGCCCCCCTAAAGTTTGAGGCAAATGAACGCATTTTTGTTCGTCGTCTCCGAGCTATATATCCTCGCGGAACTCTGGTCATTGAATCAAATTAACCTTAATGAATAACTAATGATTTCTCTTCTTTTAACCCTCTTTTTTCCCATTAATAACTAAACGGATTATTCCGATATATAAAATATTAATTCCAATGGCTTTTGCTACTATAACCTTCCCAACCACGATTTTTTATTCTATTTAGTTATTTCGCATAGAAATAACAAATTCTAACGATACTAAAAAAACAGTGGGTTCCATCGTTTTTATGGTTCCCTTTTAAACGGCGAGGCCCTCTCTATACACCGGAGCCCTTTCTTTCATCAAAAGGTATTGTGAACTTGTATAGTTCACATTCTTTGGCTCTACCTATCCATTATAGAGTAAATAACTCTTTTCACAATAAGAGTTATTCATACAGTGACGGTATTTAATTATGAAAGTTGGCTAAGTAGCTGACCCTTTAGTCCGTTCTTTTAAGATAAAGGAGCATAAGCCTTTTTCTTTTTATTACTATTTCCTCCGCTTAATGGATAACCATTTGTTACCAATGGGGGAATTGCTTCTTCCAATCTAGATGATTGGATTTGCACCAAAGGAAACCATAAATTCCATATACCATAGAAATCTAGGATAGAGCTTCTCTATCCTATTCATTGGTACCGATCATGGATACTTCAAAAATTTTATTATTTGTTTGAACTCATGATCTGAACGAGTCGCACATACACCCTAGCACATGTTCCTCGACGCTGAGGACATCCCTTAAGCGCGGCCGATTTTCTAGCATTTCGTATTGGCTGTCTTGCATTTCTAATAAGTTGTTTAACCGTTGGCATGTCGTATGTATATATAAAATGGATTGGTTTAGATCGATCTTAACCTGATGATTCATCATCATGAAGTATTTCTATTTTCTATAGCATAAAACCCGAATTTAGGTTTGAGATAAATTTACAAGAAATCCACCCACTACCAATCCTTAAACATTTCTGGAAACCACACTGGATCAGTATCGCAGTGCTCGTCAATCATTTCATCCCCTACAATATCGACAAGTCCATAAGCTTTGGCTTCGTCTGCTGACATAAAAACATCCCTTTCCATGTCTTCGGATACAACCCAAAAAGGCTTGCCTGTTCTTAGTGCATAAACCCTTGTGATCATTTCGCGAACTTTGTGTAACTCTTCCACTTCTAGTAAAAATTCTGGTGTCCTTGCCCGATAATAAGCACTAGCAGGTTGGTGAAGCATAATCCTAGCGTGAGGGAATGCTATACGCTTGGTGGGTTCTCCTCCAAGCAGAATGAAGGAGGCCATGGACGCGGCTATTCCGAGGCATATTGTATATATATCAGGTGTCACCGTTTGCATCGTATCAAAAATCGCCATTCCTGAGATTAGCCACCCGCCAGGGGAGTTTATAAACAAAAAAATATCGCTATTTCCATCTTCTATACTGAGATATACCATCAGACCTGTAATATGATTTGTGATCTCGCAACGAATCTCTTGACCTAAAAAAAGTGTCCTTTCTCGATACATAACATTGTATAAGTCAACCCAAGTCGCTTCTTCATCTCCGGGAATCCGGTAAGGTACTTTTGGAACACCAATGGGCATATTAGATTAATATTATTAAATTTAAGTAAAAAAACTACACTTTAATATGGAAACGTAAGAATGGAAGAGAAAGAAAGAATCCGCAGTTTATTATCTTCATTTTTTTTTTCTTATTCTATAAGAATACTATAGATTCTATTAATACATAGATTGAAATATTCTACATATAAGGAAGGTAAAACAGATTGAATAAAGAAAAAAGAATCCGTGATTTGAATGATAAACAAAGAGGGATGAAGGATCTATTCTTCGTTTTTCCAAATAGCCCAAGCTACCCATTGCATATTGGCACTTATCGAGTATAGAATAGATCTGCTTCTCTTTCTTCTTACAAACAGAATTGGCTTGTTATTTTTAATGGAATGAAATAAATATTCACGCTTTCTGACATAGAATCCCCTAGAAGGGTTAGGTACATAGAATAAGTATGGATAGTCTTTTCCAATGCGATAAAATAAAGCGACATCGTGTCTATTTTTCTTTGCTAAAGGGGTATTTCCATGGGTTTGCCTTGGTATCGTGTTCATACTGTCGTATTGAATGATCCGGGTCGATTGCTTTCGGTGCATATAATGCACACAGCTCTAGTTTCTGGTTGGGCTGGTTCGATGGCTTTATACGAATTAGCGGTTTTTGATCCCTCTGATCCTGTTCTGGATCCAATGTGGAGACAAGGTATGTTCGTCATCCCCTTCATGACTCGTTTAGGAATAACGAATTCGTGGGGTGGTTGGAGTATTTCAGGAGGAACTGTAACGAATCCGGGTATTTGGAGTTATGAAGGTGTGGCAGGTGCGCATATTGTGTTTTCTGGCTTGTGTTTCTTGGCAGCTATCTGGCATTGGGTATATTGGGACCTAGAAATATTCTGTGATGAGCGGACGGGAAAACCTTCTTTGGATTTGCCCAAGATCTTTGGAATTCATTTATTTCTTGCAGGGGTGGCTTGTTTTGGCTTTGGTGCATTTCATGTAACGGGTTTATATGGCCCTGGGATATGGGTGTCCGATCCTTACGGACTCACTGGAAAAGTACAAGCTGTAAATCCTGCGTGGGGTGCAGAAGGTTTTGATCCTTTCGTTCCGGGAGGAATAGCTTCGCATCATATTGCTGCGGGTACTTTGGGCATATTAGCGGGCCTATTCCATCTAAGTGTCCGTCCGCCTCAACGTCTATACAAAGGGTTACGTATGGGCAATATTGAAACTGTACTTTCCAGTAGTATCGCTGCTGTTTTTTTTGCTGCTTTCGTAGTTGCCGGAACTATGTGGTATGGATCAGCAACTACCCCAATCGAATTATTTGGGCCTACTCGTTATCAGTGGGATCAGGGATACTTTCAGCAAGAAATATATCGAAGAGTTAGCGATGGGTTAGCCGAAAATCTTAGTTTATCAGAAGCTTGGTCTAAAATTCCCGAAAAATTAGCCTTTTATGATTATATTGGTAATAATCCGGCAAAGGGGGGATTATTCAGAGCAGGCTCAATGGACAATGGGGATGGCATAGCTGTTGGATGGTTAGGACATCCCGTCTTTAGAGATAAAGAAGGACGCGAGCTTTTTGTACGTCGTATGCCTACTTTTTTTGAAACATTTCCGGTCGTTTTGGTAGATGAAGAGGGAATTGTGAGAGCGGACGTTCCTTTTAGAAGAGCAGAATCCAAATATAGTGTTGAACAAGTAGGCGTAACGGTGGAGTTCTATGGTGGCGAACTTAATGGAGTAAGTTATTCTGATCCTGCTACTGTAAAAAAATATGCGCGGCGTGCTCAATTAGGGGAAATTTTTGAATTAGATCGAGCTACTTTGAAATCAGATGGTGTTTTTCGCAGCAGTCCAAGGGGTTGGTTCACTTTTGGTCATGCTACCTTTGCTTTGCTCTTCTTTTTCGGACACATTTGGCATGGCGCTCGAACCTTGTTCCGAGATGTTTTTGCTGGTATTGATCCAGACTTGGATGCTCAAGTGGAATTTGGAACATTCCAAAAAGTTGGAGATCCAACTACAAGGAGACAGGCAGCCTGATACCACATTGCTATGGTATCTTTCACCTCCATTTTTTGTTTGATTTGACATGAGGAACATCTCCTGTCCTTTCTTTGACTCTTTTTCTTTTTTTATATGGGAAATGATCCCAAATGATAAGTGAATAGGTGTGGAAGTTATAATTGTAAATAAACCAGGATCGAATCTATGGAAGCATTGGTTTATACGTTCCTTTTAGTTTCGACTTTAGGGATAATTTTTTTCGCTATCTTCTTCCGAGAACCACCTAAGGTTCCGACTAAGAAATGAAATAATTTAATTGAAGTAAGAAGTCCCCCGGAGGGGAGACTTCTTACTTCAATTAGTCCCCATGTTCTTCGAATGGATCTCTTAATTGTTGAGAGGGTTGCCCAAACGCGGTATATAAGGCATACCCAGTAAAGCTTACAAGTAAACCAGATATGGAGATGGCGACTAAAGTTGCTGTTTCCATTTTTATAGAATTTCAAGATTACAATGGATCTATGAAAAGATCGTGTATTTACAACTACAACGGAATAGTATACAAAGTCAACACCAATGATTAAATAGAATTTATGGCTACACAAACCGTTGAAGATAGTTCTAGACCTAAGCCAAAACGGACTGGCGCAGGTAGTTTATTGAAACCCTTGAATTCGGAATATGGGAAAGTTGCTCCGGGTTGGGGGACTACTCCTTTTATGGGGGTCGCAATGGCTTTATTCGCGATATTCCTATCTATAATTTTAGAAATTTATAATTCTTCTGTTTTACTGGACGGAATTTTAACGAATTAGGTTTCTACTAACTAAAACTATGACTTCATAGTTTTTCCATCCAAAAAAAGCCTTTCTACTTTAAGCTCCACATTTCTAGACATTCTGGTAGTTCGACCGTGGATTTTTTTGTTTTGGTATCTCTGGAATATGAGTGTGTGACTTGTTAGAATTGATCCTATTGATAATACATAGAAGGGGCCTGTTATCTCTATCAAGATGATTCTAATTCGTCAGATATTATTTATTCTAGTATCTGGAACACGAAATACATAGAGTGGATCAAAAAAAAAAGGAACTATGATTCATACTCACTATTTAGACCTCGCAACCAGACTTAAAAAAAAAATGAAGTAGTTCTTAATAAAAAAAGAAATTTTCTTCCTTCCAATTTTGTTTGCCCAAAAGAGAACTCTTTTCTCTTTCAATAAATGATCATCAAGCGGTTCTTATTCGAAGAACCCTTGCCTTTTGTTTATCTTGAGACTGAATCATCGTGGCTCTAGTATGAATCTAAGGTTTTAATTGAACTGATTCATAGGATCGCAACAAGATAATTTCTATCAGAAAACCACTAGAAATTTTGATTTTATTTTTTGACTAGTCAAAAAATAAAATCAATAAAAAATAGGGAAGAGAAAAGTCAAGAGGCCTCTAATGATCAACATAAGGGAAAGAAAGACAGATGAGCCAACTTGAGATTTTTTGGCATTATTATCACAAAGAAGAAATTCTGGATTTTTCTTATTTCATATCTTCAAGGCAAATCGATCCAATACCGTGGCTGATGGAGTTTTGAACCCTTTTTTTCTAATATCCGTTGAAAATTTGTGTATTTCTGCTTGAGCCGTACGAGATGAAATTTTCATATACGGTTCTCGGAGGGGGAGTCGGGCTAGTTACCTATCTCAATAAAGTATATGATTGGTTTGAAGAACGTCTTGAGATTCAGGCAATTGCAGATGATATAACTAGTAAATATGTTCCTCCTCATGTCAACATATTTTATTGTTTAGGGGGAATTACACTTACTTGTTTTCTAGTACAAGTCGCTACCGGTTTTGCTATGACTTTTTACTACCGACCGACCGTTACAGAGGCTTTTTCCTCCGTTCAATATATAATGACGGAGGCCAACTTTGGTTGGTTAATCCGATCGGTTCATCGATGGTCAGCAAGTATGATGGTTCTAATGATGATCCTGCACGTATTTCGTGTGTATCTCACAGGTGGATTTAAAAAACCCCGTGAATTAACTTGGGTCACAGGCGTGGTTTTGGCTGTATTGACTGCATCATTTGGTGTAACTGGTTATTCTTTGCCTTGGGATCAAATTGGTTATTGGGCAGTCAAAATTGTTACAGGTGTACCCGAAGCTATTCCGGTAATAGGGTCCCCTTTAGTGGAATTATTACGTGGAAGTGCTAGTGTGGGCCAATCCACTTTGACTCGTTTTTATAGTTTACATACCTTTGTACTACCTCTGCTTACTGCCGTATTTATGTTAATGCACTTTCCAATGATACGTAAGCAAGGTATTTCGGGTCCGTTATAGGGAAGGCATAGCATAGAGAATTCTAATTCTCATATATCATATCGGGTAGGTTGTGGTATTTCATTGCTACAAACATGGGTTATTGTAAAATAAGACATGTCATTTGGATACTTCTCTTCAACTTCGAAGTATTTTTATACAAATAGTTGAAGTGAATTTTACGAAAGAAAATAAGGCGGATTATGGGAGTGTGTGACTTGAATTATTAATTTGGCCATGCAGATAGAGAATTGGATCTGCCACATTAGAATTCACGACCAAAGGTGTCTCCGCATCCAATCAACACGTAAGTCCCCTATCTAGGAAGGATAGGCTGGTTCACTCGAGGAGAATATTTTCTATGATCATACCCCACCAACCATGTCATCCATGAACAGGCTCCGTAAGATCCTATAGAGTATAAATGGAATAAGTCATGTGATATGATCCAATTCAATTTTTATTACACTTACTTTTTATTATAGTATGGAAATGCATTCATTTTCTTTGCATCGATTTTGATCCGCAATACTATCGGAGTAAAAGAAGGGATCTAAGGAAGAACGCAGGCTAAACTTTTTGATTTTTTATTAGTAACAAGTAAATACTTTGTTTGGACATAAGAAACTTGCGATATCGAGGGGATAAACAACAACTAATCAAGAGACAATCCACAAAGCAATTGATCATGATCAAATTTGTAAGCCCACTTGGATATTGAGCATTTAAGCATAAGAATAGGATTCTTTTCAATGAGTAGTTATAGGCGCAACTTCGGAAAAGATAATTTGATAAAGTTTTTCTTACCTTGAGTCATTGAGTCATTATATACCCCTATTCTATTGTGGATCCTCCACGGTCTTATTTCTTTCATTCTTGCTCGAGCCGGATGATGAAAAATTCTCATGTCCGGTTCCTTTGGGGGATGGATCCTAAAGAATTCACCTATCCCAATAACAAAGAAACCTGACTTAAATGATCCTGTATTAAGAGCAAAATTAGCTAAAGGGATGGGACATAATTATTATGGGGAACCCGCGTGGCCCAACGATCTTTTATACATTTTTCCAGTAGTAATTCTAGGTACTATTGCGTGTAATGTAGGTTTAGCGGTTCTAGAGCCGTCAATGATTGGTGAACCGGCGGATCCGTTTGCAACTCCTTTGGAAATATTACCCGAGTGGTACTTCTTTCCCGTATTTCAAATACTCCGTACAGTACCCAATAAGTTATTGGGCGTTCTCTTAATGGTTTCTGTGCCAACGGGCTTATTGACAGTACCCTTTCTAGAGAATGTCAATAAATTCCAAAATCCATTTCGTCGCCCAGTAGCTACGACCGTTTTTTTAATCGGTACTGCAGTAGCTCTTTGGTTAGGTATTGGAGCAACATTACCCATTGATAAATCCTTAACTTTAGGTCTTTTTTAGTTTAGGGATTTTTCGAGTTGATTCATTCCACCGCGAAGTCCCCTGCATGGGTATCTAGGAAATAGTTACTTCCAAGTGAATCTTCCCTAGATACCTAAAATCTATTTTATTATGATCCATTTCGCGAAAATATAGATTATGCCAAAGATGCCAAATTGCTTTCTTTTTTCTTTTTATTCTAACTCAAAAAAGAAGAAGAGGAAAAAATTGCAATGATTTAAAGCGAGAACTTGTTCTTAGGTAAATCAATTGGGAGATGCTTCTCTAGAGTGTCCCATATCAGTTTTCCATCTTCCATACGAAAACTATTAATTTGCATAAGATCTTCTTCAGTCTTACTCAAAAGGTCCAATAGTGTATGTATATTGGCCCTTTTGAGACAATTATACGTTCTAGAAGGCAATTCTAATTGATCAATAAAAATACAATTCAATGGAATTCCTTTTTTGTTTTTCTTTAGATTAGTGAATCTTTTTTGAAAGGTTAAAAGGGGTGGAGTTAACCTGTTTTTATTTTCTTCGAAACTAGTGCCCTCTTCCTCTGTGTGTAGAAAAGGAAGAAATAAATCAATCAAATTACGAGAAGCTTCATAAAGCGCTTCTTTAGGAGTTAAACTTCCATTCGTCCATATTTCTAAAAAAAGTATCTCGTGTTTTTCATTTCCATTCCCACAAGAAAAAATACTATAATTCACATTTCGAACAGGCATGAATACAGCATCTATAGGATAACTTCCATCTTGAGAGTTCTTTCTGAGTTCCGTATGATATGCGCGATCTCTCTTGATCTGTAACTCAATACAGAAATCAACGGGTTCTCTCAAGTTAGCTATAGGTTGTGTCGTATCAACGATTTCTACGGAAGGCGGTAAGATTATATCTTGAGCGGTTATGTATCTAGGACCTTTGACGCAAATTGATGCGTCTCTAACTCCATAGAGATTACTTCTCAATACAATTTCTTTCAAATTTAGTAAAATTTCTTGTATGGATTCTTCAATACCTACTATTGTGGAATATTCATGTGGCACGTTCCCAAATTTGGCGCGTGTGATACATGTTCCTTCTATTTCTCCAAGTAAAGCTCTTCGCAAGGCAATACCGACAGTATCCGCTTGACCTTTTCTAAGCGGAGACAGAATGAAACGACCATAATAAAGACGTTTACTATCTACTCTTGATTCAACACACTTCCACTCTAGTGTTTGAGTGGATCCTGTTATCTCTTCTCGAACCATAACAGACTAGTATTATTTGATCATTGAATCGTTTATTTCTCTTGAAAGCGGTTTCATTTTTTTTTACAGACGTCTTTTTTTAGGAGGTCGACATCCATTATGCGGCATAGGTGTTACATCGCGTATACAACTTAACCGTACACCACTTTTAGCAATGGCTCGTAATGCGGCATCTCTTCCGCTACCAGCACCTTTTACCATAACTTCTGCTCGTTGCAAACCCACTGTACGAATAGCATCTACTGCTGTTCTTTGACCAGCATAGGGTGATGCTTTTCTTGAGCTTTTGAATCCACAAGTACCTGCGGAGGACCAGAAAACGACCCGACCTTGTGGGTCTGTAACGGTTATAATGGTATTGTTGAAACTAGCTTGAACATGAATAATCCCTTTTGTTATTCTACGTGCACTCTTCCGTAAACTAAAACGGGCATTCCTACGCAAACCAATACGCACTTTCTTACGTGAACCTATTTTTGGTATAGCTTTTGTCATATTTTATTATCTCATAAATATGAGTTAGAAATAACAAAAAGAAAAAAGATACAAAGATATCCGTTTCAGGTTAAAATATATCCTTTACTTTCATTTTTTTTATTTGCAATTTGGGCATTTCCGTGGGTACTTTTTACTTTAATTAGAAAGAAAAGCTATTAGAAAGAAAAGCTTCTTTTTCGAAAGATTACCCCTGTCTTTGTTTATGCTTCGGATTGGAACAAATGACTCTAATTCGCCCACGCCTGCGAATCAGTCGACATTTTGTACAAATTTTACGAACGGAAGCTCTTATTTTCATATATGGGTATTCCTTTCTTAAACTATGAATCTATTCTTTTGGAAAAAATAAGTCTCTTCACTTAAATTTTGAAACTTGGAAGTTATTACCCCAGAAAAACCTAATCCTTTGAATCTTTGGTATCCTTCAAATCTTCAGTATCCTTCGAGTCTTCGGTACGCTTCGAATCCTTATGGGGAAGTCTATAAATTATACGACCTTTGCTGGAATCATAACGACTTATTTCAATTTTGACCCTATCCCCCATCAGTATTCGTATAGAACTAGACCGGATCTTTCCTGAAATATAGCCCAGGATGATCGTGTCATTCTCTAGGCGAACGCGGAACATTCCGTTGGGTAGGGCTTCCGTAACTAAACCTTCGAAAGTGACTTTTGCTTCTCTCGGGTTTTTTTTTTCTCTACTATTTTTTTTTTCTGTCATATATTTTTCTCCTATTTTTCTATTTTTATTTTCAAAATAGGAAGTTCGAGATAGAATTTGGGTACTATAGGTGGGGCCATTACCATATATAACATAAAACTTCTCCCCCAATTCTGTTTAGTCGAGCTTCTCGATCTGTCATTATACCTCGAGAAGTAGAAAGAATAGCAATTCCCATTCCGCCCAAAACCTTAGGAATTCCTTGATAGTTGGCATAAATTCGTAAGCCAGGTCGGCTGATACGCTTTAAAAAGGTTCTAGTTCTATATATTCCCTTTCTAGTCTTTCTCCTTTGATGTCGCAAAGTTGAAACCAAGAAATATCTGTTACTTTCCTGATGTTTCCGAACACTTTCAATAAAACCCTCTCGTAGAAGTATTTTAACAATGTTTTCGGTAATATTTGTGGATACTACTCGAACAGTTCCTTTTTTATTCATGTCTGCGTTTCTTATAGAGGTTAGTAAATCAGCAATAGTGTCCTTGCCCATAAGACTCTAATTCTAGGTTCCTCCTAATTTTTCTATAATCAACATGTTTTCCCTTTTCTTTAAATTTAGGATTTTTAAGCATATACGTGAGACAAAATCTACTAATTTTTTCTTTGATCTATATCTCGTCTACTAGTATTTATAATACTTCAGGAGCTAATGAAACTATTTTAGTCAAATTCAATTCTCTTAATTCTTCGGCAACCGCGCCAAAAACTCGAGTTCCTTTTGGATTTCCTTTTTGATCAATGATAACTGCTGCATTGTCATCATAGCGTATTATTATACCGTCGTCGCCTTTGAATTCTTTACGTGTACGTACAATTACAGCTCGAATTACTTCGGATCTTTCTAGAGGCATTTGGGGCACTGCGTCTTTGATTACAGCAATAATAACATCACCAATACGAGCATATCGCTGATTACCAGCGGCTCCTATGACTCGAATACACATCAATTTTCGAGCTCCACTGTTATCTGCTACATTTAAAAGGGTCTGAGGTTGAATCATATTATTTGGATTTCCATTTGTTATTTCAATGCAAAAGGATGAAAGAAATATTGTCTTTCCAGAAAGAAAAACCAGGGGTTTTTTATCTTCAATATTCCTTTTTGGGGTTCTATATCTCTAATCGAAGAAATTGACTTCGTATGGGCATTTTACTGGCAGCTATAGAGATAGCTGCTCTAGCTACAGTTTCGGATACTCCGCTCATTTCATAAAGTATTCGACCTGGTTTAACAACGGCTACCCAATATTCGGGGGATCCCTTTCCCGAGCCCATACGTGTTTCTGTGGGTCTTATTGTAACCGGTTTGTCGGGAAATATACGCACCCATATTTTTCCACCACGACGTGCATATCGTGTCATTGCTCTTCGTCCTGCTTCTATCTGTCTCGCGGTGATCCAAGCGGGTTCAAGTACTTGAAGAGCATATCTACCAAAACAAATATGATTGCCTCGGCAGGATTTTCCCTTCATTCTTCCTCTATGTTGTTTACGAAATCTAGTTCTTTTGGGGTTATAGTCGATGGTTCTTTCTTAGTTCCATCTCTACTACAAAACTGGACATGAGAGTTTCTTCTCATCCAGCTCCTCGCGAATGAAATGAGAAAGCGTGCGAATGTCATTTCTCTAATTCCATAATATTCAAAAATATTATAGATAGATACACATCAATATATAATAGAAAAAGTTAGGTTTTTTTGATTTTGACTTTCTTAAACTTAAAAAAGAAAAATAAATATATAGTCAAGAAAGAAGATCTAGAATATATCCAAATTCAATATTTATATAAAATGTAATCCTTCCTTTTTTGGAATCTCCTTTTTTTTTATTCTTATTGAATCGTGGTAAAGTATTCTAATCCAATAAGGATTTCGCGGGCGAATATTTACTCTTTCCTGTCTTATTTGTTAATTTAGAACCTTATCAAATAAAGCAATTTTTTTGGTTTGTTCCGCCATCCCACCCAATGAAGTGTTAGGATTCTTTTCAATAAAATCCTATGTAGTCATAGGTTTTGTCGTTCCCACAGCTTCTCCTTTAATGGTTAGGTTTGAATCCTGCAATGGAGCTTCCAATTTTTTTTTCCGAGTCAATTTTCTCAGTTTTATTAACCCGGCTGCTCTTTATTTATTGCTTTATATTTTTATTTGTTGTTTCAAAAGTCAAGTTACGATTTCGAATTCTCTCTTTTTTTTGAGAATTTTATTATATTGATGCTTTATCACATTGCCTTTTTTTTATGATGTAATTCATAGACCATACATATGGGAATCCTATATCTTTCTTATTCTTCTTCCTTCTATCTATCATCCCTCCTTTTATCCACATCCCTTTAGTTTTGCTTCACAGCCTAGAATCAGGTTTCTTTTGTAGAGAAAAAAATGCAGTTGCTACAACTATATGATAGATCTACTCATTTTTGATAGATGTATTTATTCACATAGTGACTGTTTCTTAGTTAGGATCTCGACAATACGAAGCAATAGGTTGGTTATTAGTTAATTTTCTATCATTACTAAGTTTTTTTCCATTTTTGACCCTAAAGAAAAAACTAACGAGTCACACACTAAGCATAGCAATTATATTAAAAGATTTCTTAATTTTCATTAAATCTTATAGAAAGAGGGATACTTTCTTCTTTTTTTTAGGGATTTTTGGAAAAACAAGGTTCTTGTCTTTTTTATTCTATCACTGGGCGGAATGGGAAGACATGGTTAGTTATTCTTCTTCTACGAATATCCAAATTTTGACACCTAATACTCCATAGATAGTTCGAATTGGATAGCAGCAATAATCAATTTTAGCGCGAATTGTTTGGAGGGGTAGTCTACCCTTTTTGATGCATTCGGCACGTGCAATTTCTTTTCCTGCTAGACGACCCGCAATTTGGATTTTTATTCCCTTTATATCCGCTTTTTTAGTTAATTCAATAGCTTTTTTCATTGCTTTTCGGAATGAAACTCTATTTTTTAATTGGAAAGCTATATATTCCGCAAGAATATTAGGTTGTCTATAAGGTTCTTTAACCTTTTCGATAGCAATATTAAGTCTCTGGTTTACAGAATTAACTTCCTTTTGGAGATCTTTCTCTAATTCTTCGATTGCTCCCTTTTTCTTTAATAAGTTGGGGAATCCAATATGGATTATGACGTGGATTGTATCGATTTCTTTTTGAATTTCTATATGTGTAATTACTTCAGAACTTGAGTCTGATTCCATTTTTCTATTCGAGCCTTTTTTCCTATTCTTTTGTATATAGTTCTTGATACAATTCCGTATTTTTTTATCTTCCTGTAGACCTTCAGAATAATTTTTTGGTTGTGCGAACCAAAAGGAATGGTGATTTTGGGTTGTACCAAGTCTGAAACCGAGTGGATTTATTTTTTGTCCCATATTTTTCTATTATATTTCTTTTTTTTTTACTGGGAATCGAAATCTTAGATTGATCTAAAGATTATTTTGATTTCTTTACTATATTTAGTACAATTGTTATATTACACATCGTTTTTTTTATAGAATAACTACGTCCTCGAGCTCGAGGTCTGAATTTTTTCATAATAGTACTCCTACTGACTTCGGCTTTAGTGATGAATAAATTCGTTTTGTCGAAATCCCTATAATGAGTAGCATTTGCTGCTGCCGAATAAACCAACTTTAAGATGGGATACGATGCTCGATAAGGCATGAGATTCAGTATCATAACGGTTTCCTCGTAGTAACGCCAGCGAATCTCATCTAGAACTCTTTGTGCTTTGAAAACAGACATATGTATGCGTTTTTGTGCTTTGAAAACCCGTTCGAATTTAAGTAGACGATCGGTTGGAACTTTTCTTGCGAGTTTTCTCAGCCCCTTCTTCTTCTTTATCCTAGGGGTATACTTTACCAATTTGAAACTTGTCATAAATAAGGTTATTACCCGCCTACCTTTACTTTATTTGATTATTTGAATCCTATAAATTTTGTTTATTCTGAATCTTTCTATTCTGAATTCAATTAACGACGAGATTTAGTATCCTTTCTTGTACTTTCATAACTCGTGAAATGCCGAGTAGGCACGAATTCCCCCAATTTGCGACCTACCATAG
>Ga0307408_100000864_pt1 | contig 23794 bp, 17 predicted proteins | sample 322Cmetagenome_FD_202116 | JGI IMG/M metagenome (GOLD analysis project Ga0307408, IMG submission 202116) | Maize rhizosphere microbial communities from greenhouse at UC Davis, California, United States - 322HYB-C-3 | ecosystem: Host-associated > Plants > Roots > Rhizosphere > Soil | place... | reverse complement strand
AGCGACGCCAGTGAAGGATGGGCCTGCACCTTGGCGGCGGCGGCGGGCGACGCCAGCACCGTATGGGGCGGGTCGGTATAGACGGAAACCGAGAATTGCGCGATGGCTTCGCGTTCCGGCAAGCGGTACCACGCCAGCGAACAGTAATTCGGCTTGCGGTGCTCGAAATTGGACCAGATACGTTTTTGCGGTTCGCGCACAAAGCGCGCGTCGATGCCCGCAGCGGCAAACACGTCTTTACCGTACGCCAGCATAAAGCCTTTTTCCACCCCATCTTCCGTGTAATAGTACGGAGGCTTTTCCCGCCAGGCCACGGTGATGGGTGCGTATGTCGCGGATTCACTGGCGAAGGCCGGTATCGCCAGCAACGGCAGCACGGCAAATAAACCGGATTTCATGGGCAGGCTTGAAAACTGAACTGGCTGAATTATATATCGCCAGGCTTGCAACACTTTAAATTGTCTAGACGAGAGGCTCAATGACACTGCCACCGATGTCCCCGTTGACGCTGCCTGAAATGCTGCTGGCACTGTACCTGTTGCTGGTCTTGCCGGCACAGGCCATCCGGCACAGCCGCCAGCCTCCGCGCAACCGTCCCCGCATGGCGATGTACCTGTCGAATATCACCCGCCTGGTGCTGTTGCTGCTGGCGCTGGCAGCGTGCGCGCTGTGGTCCGGTTATACGGCGCAACAAATGGGCGTCGCGTGGCCGCCGGGTACGGCCGGCCAATGGGGACTGGCGGCGGCGGTGGCCGGCGTGGCCGCTTTGGTGGTGGCGGGTGAACTGTATGAGCGCCGCATGTCGCCGGAAAAGCGCGCGAAAAGCGATGCCGAGATGCTGGAGCGGAAAGAGATGCCCACCACGCTGCGCGAACTGGCTGTGTTTGCCGTGCTGGCGGTGCTGATCGGCGTCGGGTGGGAATTGCTGTACCGGGGTTTCCTGCTGCTGGTGCTGGCGCCGGTGACAGGCACGGCGGGCGCCGTCACGCTGGCGGCGCTGGCCTATGGCGCGGGACACGGCTACAACGGCTGGAAGCCGTTTATCGCCAGTATGGTGGCGGCATTCGCCTTCACGCTGGCCTATGTCTGGACCGGCAGCCTGTGGTGGCTGATGGTGATCCATACGGCGGCGCCGCTGGGTGCCGGCTGGAGCGTGTACCGGAAAAACGTTGCGCGGAACGGCGGCGCGTTAACTGTCACGCGATAACGATGACGCGATAACGATTACGCGATCACCGCGCCGTCCAGCGCGTGGCGCACGATCGCGCCATCGGCGTGCACGGCAATCCAGCCGCCACGGGGTGGCTGCGCCTGCGGTTCCCAGTCCGGCAGCACATAGCGGCGCGTGTCATCAACGTGGTGCAGGGCGGGGCGGTGCGTATGGCCGTGGATCATGACGGTGGTGCCGGTCTGTTCGAACACGGCGGCAATCGCCTGTGGCGTCACGTCCATCACTTCATACGATTTCGTGGTGTGTTCTTTCTGGCTGTTTTCACGCAGGCCGGCAATGATGGCTTTGCGCTGCGCCAGCGGCATGGCCAGGAATTGCTGCTGCCACGCCGGTTGCCGCACCTGGGCCCGGAACGCCATGTATTTGACGTCATCGGTGCATTGCGCATCGCCGTGCAGCAGCACGATGCGCTGGCCGCCGATGTCCGCCACCCACGTTTCCGGCAGCAAGGTCAGGCCCGCCGCCGCGGCAAAAGCGTCGCCGGCCAGGAAATCGCGGTTGCCGGCGATCCAGTAGACGGCAACGCCGGCGCCGCTGATCTTGCGGATCGCGCCGATGATGTCCTGGTGGTAGGCGTCATCGAGGTCGTCGTCGCCGGCCCAGTATTCAAAAATATCGCCCAGCAAATACAACTGCCGCACATGGGGCGCCTGCTGTTCCATGAATCGATGGAAGGCGGCGGTAATCGCGGGTTGCGCGGGCTGCAAGTGCAGGTCGGAGATGAACAGGGCGAGGGGAGCAGGCATGGCCGTCAATGAAAAATGGCGGGCAGGGCCCGCCATGAGGAGCGGATGCGGTGAGTTACGCGGCTTCGATGCTGGTGATGATCACGTCTTCCGCCGGCACGTCGGCAAACATGCCGGAGCGGGTGGTTTTGACTTTCTTGATCGCGTCGACCACGTCGGTGCCTTCGGTAACCTTGCCGAACACCGCGTAGCCCCAGCCGTCCTGGCCTGGGTAGTCCAGGAAGCTGTTGTTTTTCACGTTGATGAAGAACTGCGCCGAAGCCGAGTGCGGCGCCGAGGTGCGGGCCATGGCCAGGGTGTACGGCTCGTTTTTCAGGCCGTTTTTCGCTTCGTTTTCCACCGTGGTTTCGGTTGGCTTTTGTTTCATGCCTGGCTCAAAGCCGCCGCCCTGGATCATGAAACCGTCGATCACGCGGTGGAAGATGGTGTTGTTGTAGTGGCCGGCGTTCATGTACGCCAGGAAGTTGGCCACGGTTTTCGGTGCTTTTTCCGCGTCCAGTTCAGCGGTGATTTTGCCCAGGTTGGTGTTGATGACGATTTTGGTCATGGTTGTTCCTTGGTTAAGTGTCTTTGATGCGTATCTTTGATGCGTGACTTTTATGCGCCGCGACTATACAGGACGCGCGGCCAAAGCGCTATTTTACTGCGGCGGCATGCCACCCGGCGGGGTCGCGTTTGGCGGCGGCACCGGTTCGATCGGTTTTTTCAGGATCGTGGCTTTGGTGATGGTGATGGGCTTTACCGGGATATTCTGGAAAATGCCTTTGTCATCGACCATCACGCCCTTGATTTTATTGACGACTTCATAACCCTTGATGACTTTGCCAAAGACCGCATAGCCATAGCCATCCTGGCCGGGGTAATCGAGGCCGATATTATCGACGACGTTGATGAAGAATTGGGCAGTGGCGGAATTGGGATTGCCCATGCGCGCCATCGCGACACTATAGGTGTCATTTTTCAAGCCGTTGTTCGATTCAATCGGAATCGGCGGGCGGGTGGGTTTGCCTTTCAGGTCCGCCGTATAACCGCCGGTCTGGATCATGAAGCCATCGATGACACGGTGGAAAATGGTGCCGTTATAGTGGCCGGATTTCACGTATTGCAGGAAGTTGGCGACCGATTTCGGCGCTTTTTCCCGGTTCAGTTCCAGGACGATTTCCCCTTCCGTGGTCTTCAGCGATACTTGCGGCATGGTAGCGTCCGCCGCCAGGACGGAACCGGATAAAGCGGCCCCGGCGATGAGTCCCAACGATTTAATCCACAGTCTCCGTGTCTCTTGCATATGGCTTCCTTAAAATTAACAGTGCTATACTTGATGCGACGTACCATTCTAGCAAACACCCATTGAGGTCTGTCAGTCCCCGGCGTACGCGATCGGCAGGTGCGGCACAACTATGTGCCTTGCGCCCGCTTTTGTATTGCCGATAACCCCGGGGCAGGCCCAGAGAATTACAAGAGTCCGATGAGCAATTTGAAGATTTACAACACGCTGGCGCGCGAAAAGCAAACATTCGTCCCGATGGAAGCCGGTAAAGTCCGCATGTACGTGTGCGGTATTACCGTGTACGACTATTGCCATCTTGGCCACGCCCGCATGGTGCTGGCGTTTGACCTGGTCCACCGCTGGCTGAAAGCATCGGGCTATGACGTCACGTATGCGCAAAACATCACGGACATCGACGACAAGATCATCAAGCGCGCGGTGGAAAACGGCGAAACCATCGGCCAGCTGACCAGCCGCTTTATCGACGCCATGAATGAAGACTGGCGCGCGCTGGGCGTGCTGCCGCCAAACCTGGTGCCGCGCGCCACCGAATATGTGCCGCAAATGCTGGGCATTATTGAAAAGCTGGAATCAAAAGGCCTGGCTTACCAGGGTACCGATGGCGACGTCAATTACGCGGTGCGCAACTTCGACGGCTACGGCAAATTGTCCGGCAAGTCGCTCGACGACTTGCGCGCCGGCGAGCGTGTCGACGTCAATTCCGGCAAGCAGGACCCGCTCGACTTCGTGCTGTGGAAAGCCGCCAAGGAATCCGAGCCGGAAGAAGTCAAATGGGATTCCAAATGGGGTAAAGGACGTCCAGGCTGGCACATCGAGTGCTCCGCCATGTCGTGCGCGCTGCTGGGCGACCAGTTCGACATCCACGGCGGCGGCGCGGACCTGCAATTCCCGCACCATGAAAACGAAATCGCGCAGTCGGAAGGCGCGTCGGGTCACGCCATGGCCAACTACTGGCTGCACAATGGCTTCGTTCGCGTCGATAATGAAAAGATGTCCAAATCGCTGGGCAACTTCTTCACGATCCGCGACATCCTGAAGAAGTATGACGCCGAAGTGGTGCGTTTCTTTATCTTGCGCGCGCAATACCGCAGCCCGCTCAATTACTCGGACGCGCACCTGGACGATGCCCGTGGCGCGCTGACCCGGCTGTACACGGCCCTCGATGGCGTGCAGGGCGACGGCCAGCCGCTCGATTGGAATGAAGCCAATGCGCAGCGCTTCGCCGAAGCGATGAACGACGATTTCAATACGCCGATCGCGGTCTCCGCGCTGTTCGACCTGGCCGCGGAAGTCAACAAGACCAAGTCGCCGGTGGCGGCGCGCCAGCTGAAAGCATTGGCCGGCGTGATCGGCTTGCTGGAACGCTCGCCCCAGGAATTCCTGCAGGCCGGCGTCGGCGCCGACGGCATGGATGAAGCGGCCATCGTGGCGGCGATTGCCGCCCGCGCCGCCGCCAAGAAGGCGCGCGATTTCGCCTCGGCCGACCAGATCCGTCAAGACTTGACGGCTGCCGGCATCGTCCTCGAAGACAAGCCTGACGGCACGACCAACTGGCGCCGTGCATAAGATGGCCAATAGCTCCAGGGAAGGCGCCGTGCCCGGCGCCGCGGCGGTGCCGCCGTATTGGGAAGAGGCGAAAGCTGAACTCATGAAGCGCGACCGCATCATGAAAAAGCTGATTCCTCAAATTGGCGACCTGCACCTGGTCGGCCATGACGACCCGTTTACCACCCTGGCGCGTTCCATCGTCAAACAGCAAGTCACGGCCAAGGCGGCGGACGCGGCCTGGCAAACCTTGCGTGCCGCCGTGCCGCGCTTCACGCCGTCAGCCGTGGTGAAAGCCGGCGCCGGCCAGCTGGCGGCCTGTGGCCTGTCCAAGCGCAAGACTGAATACATCCTGGATTTGGCGGACCATTTCAAGGCAAAAAAAGTCCACGCGTCGCAGTGGGACCAGATGGATGACGAGGCCGTCATTGCCGAGCTGGTGCAAATTCGTGGCATTACCCGCTGGACAGCGGAGATGTTTTTGATATTTAATCTCCTCCGCCCGAATGTTTTGCCGCTGGATGACCCCGGTCTGATCCAGGGCATCAGCCAGAATTACTTCTCAGGCGAGCCGGTTTCGCGCAGCGATGCGCGCGAAGTGTCGGCCAACTGGGAGCCTTATCGAACAGTCGCAACGTGGTACCTATGGCGGTCCTTAGATCCGGTATAACTGCGCCGATCCGGTAAAATAACGCAATTCGCCGTCCTGCCCGCTGCTCAGCCAGCCGGCAGGGCGGCATCCCTACGGAGGTAGAATGACTAAAACAACTTTCCTCAATTTTGAGCAACCGATTGCGGAACTCGATTCCAAAATTGAAGAGCTGCGTTTCGTCCAGGACGATTCGGCCGTCGATATTTCGGAAGAAATCGACCGCCTGGCCAAGAAGAGCCAGCAACTGACCAAGGATATCTATGCCAAGCTGACCCCTTGGCAAGTGGCGCAAATCGCGCGCCACCCGCAGCGTCCATACACGATGGACTATGTGAATGAAATCTTCACCGACTTCCATGAACTGCACGGCGACCGCACTTATGCGGACGACCAGTCCATCGTCGGCGGCCTGGCCCGTTTCAATGGCCAGCCATGCATGGTGATCGGCCACCAGAAGGGCCGCGACACCAAAGAGCGCGCCATGCGCAACTTCGGCATGCCGAAGCCGGAAGGCTACCGCAAGGCCATGCGCCTGATGAAGCTGGCTGAAAAATTCAACCTGCCGATCTTCACCTTTGTCGATACCCCGGGCGCCTTCCCCGGCATCGACGCGGAAGAGCGCGGCCAGTCGGAAGCCATCGGCCACAACCTGTACGTGATGGCGGAACTGAAAGTGCCGCTGATCGCCACCATCATCGGTGAAGGCGGTTCCGGCGGCGCGCTGGCGATTGCCGTGGGCGACCAGGTCTTGATGCTGCAATATTCGACCTATTCGGTGATTTCGCCGGAAGGCTGCGCCTCGATCCTGTGGAAGACCGCCGAGCGCGCGTCGGAAGCGGCGGAAGCGCTGGGCCTGACGGCGCACCGCCTGAAAGCCATTGGCCTGATCGACAAGATTGTTAACGAACCACTGGGTGGCGCGCACCGCGATCCCAAGGAAATGGCCCGCCTGCTGAAACGCGCCCTGGCCGATTCGCTGCGCCAGTTCCATGGCATGAAAACCAAGGACTTGCTGGCAGCCCGTCACGAAAAGCTGATGGGTTACGGCAAATTCAAGGAAACCACGCCGCAGGAATAATGATTCGGCGGTTGATCCGCCACGAACCGTAGGGCGGCTTTTATAAAGCCGCCATGCAGGCCACGAACCGGAGCCGGGATCCATCCCGCCTCCGGTTTTTTGCACCTAATGCCCATGAAAAAATCTCCCGCTCTGGACACGCTGTTTGCAGCCAGCCTTCCATCCTTGCCCAACAACCGCAAAATCGCCATCGCCTACAGCGGCGGCCTCGATTCCTCCGTCCTGCTGCGGCTGGCCCATGCATGGGCCCGGCAGCATCGCGCGGCCCTGCACGCCTTCCACGTCCACCACGGCCTCAGCCCGAACGCCGACGCCTGGCAAGAACACTGCGCGCAGCAATGCGCCGCCCTGGACGTGACGTTCGGCGCGCGCCGCATCACGCTTGAAGGCGTCAAGCAATCCGGCGTGGAAGCGGCCGCCCGCAAGCAGCGCTACGCGGCGCTGGGCGAGATGTGCCGGGAACATGGCGTGCACCTGCTGCTGACGGCGCACCACCTGGATGACCAGGCGGAAACCGTGCTGCTGCAACTGCTGCGCGGCTCCGGCACGGCCGGCCTGTCCGGCATGGACGCCAGCAACAGCGCGGCAGGCCTGCTGCAAAACGACGACCTGTTGCTGGCGCGCCCGCTGCTGGCCGCCTCGCGCCGGCAACTGGAGGCATATCAGCAGGCGCACGCGGTGCCGCATATCGAAGACGAATCGAACGCCGACCCGCGCTACGCCCGCAATGCGCTGCGCACCCTGGTGATGCCGGCGCTGGCGCAGCATTTCCCGGGCTTCCAGGAACGTTTTGCCCGCAGCGCGCAGCACGCGCAATCGGCGCAGCGCTTGCTCGATGAACTGGCGGACCAGGACCTGGCGGCGGCACTGGCGCAGGATCTGCCTGCCGGTGCCGGTGCCGGTGCCGGTGCCGGTGCCGCAGCCACAGCTTCGACCGCCACCGGCGCAGCCAGCGCCGCCGCGAGCCCCGGCGCAAACGTCACCGCGGCAGCGGCGCGACCAACCGCCGCGAGCGCGGCGACTGCCAGCGGCACCCTCAGCATCGCTTACCTGCACACCCTGAGCCTGGACCGCGGCTACAACCTGCTGCGCCGCTGGTTCCACCAGCGCGGCCTGGCCATGCCGTCCACCGCGTGGCTGCATGAAATGCTCGAGCAGCTATTGAGTGCGCGCGAAGACGCCAACCTGTGCGTCACGCACCCGGAATGCGAAGTGCGCCGTCACCGTGGCCGCCTGATGCTGGCGCCACGTTTGCCGGAATTGGCGGGCATGCGCGAAGATAAATTCGACGACGCCCCCGAACAGGCGTTCCGGTGGCAGGGCGAAACCCGCATCGATTTTCCGGATTACGGCGGCGTGCTGCATATCGCCGACGCCGCGCCGGGGCAGGGCGGCCTGGCGCAAGACTGGCTGCTCCGGCAAAAGCTGACGCTCGGCTTCCGCAGCGGCGGCGAAACCCTGAAGCCCGCCCCGAACCGCCCGACCCGCGCGCTGAAGCGCCACTACCAGGCGCTGGGCGTGCCGGCATGGGAGCGCGAGCGTCTGCCGGTGGTGAAAGCCGGCGGGCAACTGCTGTTTGCGGGCGGAATCGGCATGGACTGCCATCATTTGGTTGCCGACGGTGGTAAACGCGTCATATTCCACTGGGAAGCAAAATAATCTACGGTACTGCTGCGTTTTAATCTATTCATATGCCAATTGAGTATGACCACATAACTTTTTTGGCTTGTTCTTTCGCATTGCAGCATGTACAGTTATAAGCCCTCCTTTAAAACATCACTGAGCGGAAACACCAATGGCTTTAATCGTTCACAAATACGGCGGTACGTCGATGGGATCGACGGAACGCATCAAGAACGTCGCGCGCCGCGTCGCCAAATGGCATGACGCAGGCCACCAGATCGTCGTTGTCCCGTCGGCCATGTCCGGCGAGACCAACCGTCTGATCGCGCTGGCGAAAGAAATTCAGAACCCGCCCGACCCGCGCGAACTGGACATGATTGCATCGACCGGCGAGCAAGTCTCGGTCGGCCTGCTGTCGATGGCGCTGCAAGCCATTGGCAAGGATGCCGTGTCGTACGCCGGCTGGCAGGTGGCGATTAAAACCGACTCCGCATTCACCAAAGCCCGTATTCAGTCGATCGACGATGAAAAGGTCAAGCGCGACCTGGACGCCGGCAAGATCGTCATCATCACCGGTTTCCAGGGTGTGGACGAGAACGACAACATCTCGACCCTGGGCCGTGGCGGTTCGGACACTTCCGCCGTGGCGATCGCCGCCGCGCTGAAGGCGGCCGAATGCCTGATCTACACCGACGTTGACGGCGTCTACACCACCGACCCGCGCGTGGTGTCGGATGCGCGCCGCCTGAAAGCCATCACTTTCGAAGAGATGCTGGAACTGGCGTCGCTGGGCTCCAAAGTCCTGCAAACCCGCTCGGTGGAGTTCGCCGGCAACTACCGCGTGCCAACGCGCGTGCTGTCGTCGCTGACCGATCCTGACCAGGATCTCGAGACCGAAGCCAATTCGGGCACCCTGATTTCGTTTGAGGAAGACACACACATGGAACAAGCAGTTATCTCCGGCATCGCCTTTAACCGTGACGAAGCCAAAATCACCGTACTGGGCGTACCGGACCGTCCAGGCGTGGCTTACCACATCCTCGGCCCGGTGGCCGAAGCCAATGTCGAAGTCGACATGATCATCCAGAATCAGTCCGTCGACGGCAAGACCGACTTCACCTTCACCGTGTCGCGCAACGACTACCAGAAGGCGTTGGACGTGCTGCACAACTCCAAGGATGAAGTGGGCCACTCCACCATCGTTGGCGACTCCAAGGTATCGAAGATTTCCGTGGTCGGCGTGGGCATGCGTTCGCACGTCGGCGTGGCATCGAAGATGTTCCGCGTGCTGTCGGAAGAAGGCATCAACATCCTGATGATCTCGACCTCGGAAATCAAGATTTCCGTGCTGATCGACGAGAAATACATGGAACTGGCCGTGCGCGCCCTGCACAAGGCGTTCGAGCTGGAAAAAGACGTCGCCGCGCGCGTTGAGTAATCGACCCTTCGGCTGACCTGAACGCCCCGCTTGCGGGGCGTTTGCATTGGCGACGCCGGCGAACCGTAGGGCGGCTTTTACAAAGCCGCCGCGGCGCCGCCGGGCCGCATGCAAGGCGGGTTTGCAAAACCCGCCTTGCGCAGACACATGACTCCTCCTGCGGACAACGCCGCCGCGCTCACCAAGGTCAGGCTGTAGTCATGCCCCGACCAGTCCAGCAGCGGCCCTTGCAGCAGCCCGGTGGCAATGGTCGCCAGCCCCACCATCAAATCCTTGGCCGCGTTAAATTGCAGGAAGTGCAGGCGCGGGAACAGCGCCATCGGGATCGAGGCCGACGCCGTGTAATACGCGCCCGACACCACCACGTGCGCCACATACAGCCACGCAAAGCCGGCCCCGTCGCGCACCCACATAAAGCCCGCGCCCGACACCAGCGCATACAGCGCCAGGATGCCCAGCGATACCCTCAGCGCGCCCCAGCGGTCCGCCGCCGCGCCGATGAACAACGCCAGCACGATCGACGCCATGTACGACGCCGCCGTCAATTCGCCCAGTGTGGTTTTCGACAGGCCCATCGACGCCGCGTAATACTGGTAAAACGTGTTGAACGGCGTGAAGGTGACGGCGGCCAGCATCAGCGCCGCGTACACCCACAGGTGGCGCCGTTCGGCAAAGCAGGTGGCGGCAAATTCCCGCGCCACGTGCGCCAGCCCCGGGCGCTGCGGCGCGCCGGCGGCGACCGGCGGATACGCGCCTTCTTTCACCATCGCGCACATCCACAGGCTGCCGACGCCGAACAGGATGCCGATCCCGGCCAGCACTTCAAACAGATGCGTATCGGTCAGCGGGAACAGCCAGTAGTTAAACAGGATGCCGGCGCCCAGGCTCACCACGCGCACGGCGGCGAAGAACCGGCCCAGCAGGGGGAAGGGGATGATGTCGTTGACCAGGCCCGCGTACAGCGCCAGCGTCATGATGGCGATGCATTCAAAGATGCCCCAGCACAGGCAAAACCAGATCAGCACGCACTGGTCCAGGCCGGGCGACCAGGCGCCCAGCATCGCGTCGGTCCAGGCCCCGATCCATGGACACGCGGCCAGTCCCACCATGGCCAGCGCGCCGATCGGCGTGGCGGCGATCAGGTAGGGCAGCCGCCTTCCCAGCCGGCCGCGATGGCGGTCGGAGTGGTAGCTGACCAGCGGCCCCAGCAGGATGCCCAGCAGGGCGGGGACCGACGACATCAGCAGCGAGACCGTGGTGTCGGAAGCGTGGTGGCGCCGCAGCAGTTCCAGTGCGCCCGGCAGCGCCGAGCGCTCGCGCATGGCGATGGCAAATTCCCCCAGCAGCAGCCAGAACATCACCATGCCCAGCCCGGCGGCCGTGTAGCGCAGCGCGCCTGCCTGCAGCCGGGCCGCGTTGCTCATGTGCCGCTGCCGGCGCCGTCGCTGGGATTGCCGCTGGTGTTGCCGCTGGCATTGCCACGCACTGCGCGGCGCCGTGGCGCCGGCGCGCCGGCACGCACCGGCCCGGTCGAGCCCCGCACCACCATCGGCGTCGGGAATTCAATGCGTTGCGCCGCGACTTCCTTGCCCTTCAACAGCTCGACCAGTTCCCGCACCGCGCGCACGCCCATTTCCGTGAACGGTTGCGCCAGGGTGGTCAGCGCCGGATAGGCATAGCGCGCGGCGGGAATATCGTCAAAGCCGATCAGTGACAGGTCGTCCGGCACACGCAGGCCCCGGGTGCGGATCGCATCGAGCGCGCCCAGCGCCATTTCATCATTGGCGGCAAAGATCGCGGTGGGCGGATCGGCCAGCGACAGCAAGTGTTCGGCGGCCGGAAAGCCGGAGACCTGGGTAAAGTCGCCTTCCACGATCAGGGCCGGATCGATCTCGACCCCGGCCGCGCACAGCGCATCGACATAGCCGCGCTGGCGCTCCGCGCTTTGCCCGGTAAACGGCGTGCCGGCGATGAAGCCGATGCGGCGGTGGCCCAGCGCCAGCAAATGGTCGACCGCGTCGCGCGCGCCCTGGCGGTTCTGGCACACCACCACCGGCAATTCCATCTTGCGCGCGGCGAAGTTCACCAGCACGCAAGGGAAACGGTCCTGTTCCAGCCGGTCGAGGTAATGGTCGAAGGTGTTGGGCAGCACCAGCAGCAAGCCTTCGCACAGCTTGCGCAGCATGTCGCTGGTGGCGGCGCGGCCCGGTTCGTTGAAGCTTTGCGCATGGAACACCACCAGGTCGTAACCGAGGCGGCGTGCTTCCTGGCTGATCGCGCTGATCAGCTCATGCATGACGACGGAGCCAAAGTTATTGATGAACACGCCGATCAGGTTGCCGCTATCGCCGCGCATGCGCTTGGCCAGCATGTCGGGCTGGTAGTTCAACTGTTCCGCCGCCTGCAGCACGCGCTGACGCGTGGCGTCCGAGACATAGCCCAGGCCCCGGATCGCGCGCGACGCGGTAATCATCGACACCCCGGCGGCCTTGGCCACTTCGGCCAGCGTGCTTCCTGAACTTCCTGTGCTTCCTTTGCGCATGGGCCGGCGGTCCTTATCGTCGTTGGGTTTGCCGAATGATAGCGGCTAAACCATGCCGGTAGCCCGGCAATCAGCATGCCGTTGTGATATGACAACGCTAACATAGGCCATTTTTCGAACAAATCAATTTATTGATTGGATTTGGCGGCGGGGGAGATGCCGCCAGGCGAACAGAATATTATTTTAAAACAATGAGTTATGAAAATTCTCGGCGAGCTATATCGAAATACGCTCCAGTTATGCGATTTTCGTATGGTAACGTGCTAACAAAAATTGATAGTCTGACGTCGAACCACAATAAAAGGAGACATCATGAAAAAAACCATCCTCGCCACCTTGTTGCCGCTGGCGTTGGCGGCCGCCTACAGCCAGGCCGCCCTGGCGCAGGACAGTGCCGCACCCGCCGCCGCAACGGCGGCGGCGCCGGAACCTGCCGCGGCGGCGGCCGGCGCGGACCCGGAGCCGGTCAGCACCGTGGTCGTGACGGGCTTTCGCTCCAGCCTGCAAAAAGCGCTGAACCTCAAGCAGCAGGCGATCGGCGTGCGCGATTCCATCGTGGCTGAAGACATCGGCAAATTCCCCGAGGCGAATATCGCGGAATCGCTGCAGCGCGTGCCCGGCATTATCCTGAACCGCGATGAAAGCTCGGGCGAAGGCCAGCGCATTTCGATCCGCGGCTTGCCGACCGAGTATTCCATCACTACCCTGAATGGCGCGCCGGTCAACGCCACGTCCACCAGCACCATCGGCAGCGCGGCGCGCGGTTTTAATTATGACGTGTTCGCCTCCGAACTGTTTGGCCGCGTGGACTTCTATAAATCGCCGCTGGCGGAGTTGACCGAAGGCGGCATGGGCGGCGTGGTGGACTTGCAGACGCCGCGCCCGTTCGACAACCCGAGACGCACGGTGCGCTACGCGCTGTCCGGGTCGTACAACACGATGTCGAAGAAAACCGATCCGACCGGCTTTGCGCTGTTCTCCGACACCTGGGGGCCGTGGGGCTTGCTGGCCGGCGTTTCCCATTCGTCGTCCGTCAACAACCGCTCCGGCTTCGAAGCCACCGGCGGCTATAACAGTTCCGCGCGCGGCAGCCAGAGTCCGGTCAAGGGCAACTTCGCGGTCACCCTGGATTACGACGATCCGCGCGCCAACCTGGGCGGCCTGTCGCGCGGCGAGGTCGATAACGCGCTGCTGCCCCGCATCTACCGCTTCTATGGCTCGGCCAACGACCGCACCCGCGACGGCCTGGTGTCGTCGCTGCAATACAAGGACGGCGGCCTCAATATCAGCCTCGACTCCCTGTATTCGAGCCTGAAAAACACGCGCGATGAAATGTATTTTGGTCTGCTGGTCCGTAACAGCAAGACCACCAACCGCGGCGCCCCCGCCGGCCAGACCGGCCACAGCGGCTTGGTCCCCATCAATGTGCAGGTCGACCGCGAATCGAACCTGCTGACCGGGACCTTCGGCAATACCTCGTACAGCAGCGGCGTCACCTACAGCGAAGATGAAACGCGCTTCGGCTATACCGCGTTGAATGGCCGCTGGGCGGTGCGGGACGGGCTGGTGCTGACCGGGCAGGTGAGCGGCAACTCGAGCCGCGCCACCAGCTACCAGGACACGCTGTCCGGCCAGATATTCGGCGTCGATTCCACGATTTCATATGGCGACGACCACGTGTATCCATCGCTGTCGTCGCCGGTCAGCTATACCGATCCGAACAACTTCCAGGGTTTCGGCATCGGCACCGGCTGGACCCGCGAGACGGATAAGGCCAAACAGGCGCGCGTGGCGGCCGACTGGGACTACGGCTTGCCGGGAGGCTGGAGCGGCCATCTGAAAGCGGGCCTGGTCCATGTGGACACGGAAAAGGGCATCAACAAGCGCAACGCCACGTCGGCCATGACCACCAAATTGAATTCCCTGGGCAATGCGGGACTGCGCAGCGGCATGACGTCCACCCTGCCGATCGGTAACCTGGACATGGGGACGGGCTGGCCACACGCCTGGGGCACCTTCACGCGCGACTATACGTATTCGACCTTCGATCCGCTGGCCTTTAATACCGAAGCCACTTTCACTCCGGCGCAAAGTTTTACTGCGCAGGAAAAGGTCAGCACGGCGTTTGTGCAGTCGGACTTCAAGGGCCAGGTGCTGGAACGTGAATTGCGCTTCAATGCGGGTGTGCGCTATTCGAAAACCGACACCCTGATCGACAACTTCAAGCAGCAGGGCGCGGGCCTGACCTATCTGCCGAACCAGGAAAAAGGGTCTTACAGCAATGTGCTGCCCGCCATGAGCGCGGCGCTCGATGTGTCGGACAACCTGATGTGGCGGGCGTCATGGGGCAAGACGATTTCGCGCGCTTCGCTGTCGATCATCGCCGCGCAAACCGTGATCCCGAATCCATTCGATAACACGGCAACGGCCGGCAACCCGAACCTGCGCCCGCAGCAATCGAAAAACCTCGACACCAGCCTGGAATGGTATTTCCAGCCGGGCAGCCTGCTGTCGGCGGCCGTGTTCAAGAAAGAGCTGACCGACGCCACCGTGGCCAGCACCACCAACGTGACCTTCGGTTCGCTGGGCTTGCCGGATACCGCGCTCGGTGCGATCTTCCAGAATGCGCAGGGCAAGGTCGATCCGAACATGCCGATGACCTTGCGCAGCTACAGCAATGCCGGCAAGCAGACCCTGAAAGGCTATGAGCTGGCGTACCAGCAAGCCTTCACGTTCCTGCCGGAACCATTCAAGGGACTGGGCGCGCTGGCCAGTTTTACGCATATCGACCCGTTCAACAGCGCCAGGTGGATCACCAACGCGGGCAAGGAAATCGAAGTCAATTCGGTGCCGAAATATGCCTACAGCGCGACCGGCTACTATGAAAAGGGGCCCTTGGCGGTGCGCCTGTCCTATAACTACAAAGGCCGCTCGCTGCACGGCGACAATCCGCGCAACCTCGGCGACGACTTACTGCGCTGGCGCGCCGCGCGCGGCTACCTGGACGCCAGCATCGCGTACAAGATCAGCGAACAGCTGGAATTGCGCCTCGATGCGCTGAACCTGTCGAACACACTGGCCTACGATTACTTCGAGGACGCGAGCGGCCAGTATGGCAGCGGCAAGCGCACCCGCATGGACTACGCGAAGTATGATGGCCGCACCATCAAGTTCGGGATCCGGGGCAAGCTGTAATTGAACCCGGTTGGATCACTTGCGGAACAGGCTGCTGGCCTGTTCCGCGTTTTTGCATTTGTGAAGGCGTCTTGTATGTGGAAACAATCTTGTGCCGTGCTGGCGCTTGCCGTGGTGAGCGGCTGTGCCGCATGGGCTCCCGCTGGCGGCAATGTGCGGATGACCGACGTCGGTCCCGGCTGGGCCAACAATTCCGTCAATGCGGTGGTGTTCCGCAAGAATGCGCTGGTCAGCCACGGCGATACGCAATACATCGCGTACTACGATGCCGATGCGTACGTCGTGCTGGGCAAGCGTAAGCTGGGCGGTGGGAAATGGGAACTGCGCCGCACGCAATACCAGGGCAACGCGCGCGACGCCCACAACAGCATCAGCATCATGGTCGATGGCGCAGGCGTGCTGCACATGGCCTGGGACCACCACAACCACCCGCTGCGCTATGCGCGCGCGGTGGCGCCGGGCTCCTTGCAACTGGGCGAAAAACTGCCGATGACGGGGCGCGATGAACAGGCGGTGTCGTATCCTGAATTCCACCGCCTGCCGGACGGGAATGTGCTGTTCCTGTACCGCGACGGCGGCTCGGGCAAGGGCAACCTGGTGGTCAACCGCTACGACACCAGCACCGGCAACTGGACGCGCCTGCACGACAATTTGCTGAGCGGGGAAGGGCGGCGCAACGCGTACTGGCAGGCGTATGTCGATGACAGCGGCGCGGTGCACCTGTCATGGGTGTGGCGCGAATCGCCCGACGTGGCCAGCAACCACGACATGGCCTATGCGCGTTCCAGCGATGGCGGCGTGACGTGGCAGCGTTCCGATGGCAGTGCGTATGCGTTGCCGGTAACAAAGGCCAGCGCGGAATATGCGGCGCGCATTCCGCAGGGCAGTGAGTTGATCAACCAGACGTCGATGGCGGCGGACCGCGCCGGCAATCCGTATATCGCCAGCTACTGGCGCGCGGCGGGGGAAAGTGTGCCGCAATACCGCGTGCTGTACCGCGCCGGCGGCGCCTGGCGCCAGCTTGACCTGCCGCTGCGCACGACGCCGTTTTCACTGGGCGGCATGGGCACCAAGGCGATCCCGATTGCGCGGCCGCAAATCATGGTGAAGGAGCGCGATGGCAAGCCGGGGGCGCTGCTGGTCTACCGCGATGAAGAGCGCGGCAGCAAGGTTTCCATGGTGGAGATTCCCGATGTCACGCAAGCGCGCTGGCATGTGCGCGACCTGACAGCGGATCCGGTCGGCGCCTGGGAGCCGTCGTTCGATACCGAGTTGTGGCGCCGCAAAGGCGAGCTGCATTTGTTTACACAGGCGGTGCGGCAGGTGGACGGCGAAGGTGTGGCGCGGTCCGGGGCGACCATGGTGCGGGTCCTGGAGTGGGTGCCATAATTCAGGTAGCCCCGGAGGTGGCCGTGGTGGAAATGAGCGTGGCGCCGCAGCTGGTTTTATGGCCCTCGAACGCCACCGCAATGCCATCGAGTGTGATGGTCGGATGGCCTTCGATAATCACGCACACGCTATGCCCGCGAATCGGGCAGGTGCAGCGGTCGCCAACGCGCGCGACGGTTTTTCCCAGCACCGTGGTGCGGCCACCCGCGCTGACCACCTTGCCGCCGTGGGAGGTCGGGTCATCCAGCCTGATCACGCCTTTCATCAGTACGAATACCCCTGCATGTATTTGTTCAGGTCGGCATCCTTGCGCATGCCCCACCACGGCAGATAGGCCGTGCCTTCGCCGCGCGCACGGAACCAGTCCTTGTCGTGATCGACCAGGCGCGGTTTAGCGGGCGGCGTCACCACCACGGCGGTGGCACGCTCCGTTTCAGTGGTGCCGGCCACCAGCACCGGCGCACCCTTTTGATGGCTCCATGCGATGGCCAGCGCGATGTTGGTGATCGCGCTGCCGGCGCGCATGTCGCCCAGCAGTTTGGCGGTGTTGAAGGTCTGTTTGGTGAAATCGAGTTCCGGCAGGGGGGTGGTCAGCGCCTGGCCCAGCATGCCGAGGCGCGCGCCGCTGGCGTCGCTGCCATGACCCGCATCGTGGATCACATAGCCGATCTTGTCCGGGGTGGTGGCGGCCTGTTCGCTGGCGCCACGAATTGCAGCTTGCCATGCCTGGGCGATGCGGCTCTGGCCTTCTTGCGATTCAAACGCCTTGGCTTCCCGTACGGCGGGACGACCGATCCAGGCCAGTGGTTCACGCTCGGTGTTGTAGGTCGGGCCGGCCAGGATCAGCAGGGTGCTGTTCTCGGACATTTGCTCGTCTTTCGGGAAGTCCGGGACATCCCAGCCCATGACCCAGGCGGTTTTGTCGGGGTGGGCCTGCAGGTAGTCCATCGCGGCGGCCAGCGATGTGAAGCCGACGCTGGCGCCGCCAGCGGTGGTGTGGACATCGGCGGGGATGTTGGCGGTGGAAAGTTTGGGAACACGGTAAAACTCAAACTCGTCCCGAAATTGTTTCCGTACGATTTCCGTAGCCTGCTGCGGATTCAACTGAGGAACGGCGGGCATGGCAAATTGCACGTGAATTCCGTGTAATTCTCGCCATTTATTCGTCTCCTCAGGCTGAATTGTATAGAAGTAGCTGGGGTCCATAATGTAACCCCGGCCGATTGGCTTCAATGTTTCATCCAAGTAGTTTTCCAAAATTCCTTTAAGGCTATTGCGTCCGTTCCAGCTAAATGCGACACCGGCAATTGGCTGTACCGATGTAAATTTCTCTGGCTTATCGCGTACTTTTTCATCCTTTTTGTTGGGCTTGGCGAGGCCCAGCGTCCACAGCAATTGCCATTCGGTCGGATAGTCGCGGCGTACCAAGGGGTTAAGCCACTGAACTCCGACGACTTGTACTTTGTATGGTTCACTTGAAACAACGTTTGAAGGGCTAGCCAGTGATTTGGCTTCTGCTTTTGCTGGCATATTGCCTGCAACGGTGATTAACGCAAAGGTCATCAGTGAGACTGCGGCAGGAATGCCAAATATACGCAACATAATTTCCCCATTAGACATCTGTTCCACAGTCGCGACGTCAAGTTGACGCAACCAAAATATTGTTAGCCCCACTGCCAGCAACAATACAAACGACGTCAGCGCTAACCGTCGCTGCCAAGTGAAGATCCACGTATGTAGGTATTGGATCATGCATCGCCCTCCGCTAGAAAGGATCGTTTCCATCCCCGCCGATCAATTATCTTGCTTGGCATTTGAGCTTCACTATCTTGTTTGACCCAGATCGGCAAAGGTGACTCGTTCATCAGTCCTTTTTCGAAATAATTACTGAGATATCTGTTCGGATGATCATCAAGTAATTTGGATGCGTAACGCCAGTCCGCCTCGATCCGCAAGTCATTCCAATTTTCATCTGTTAGTTTGCATACCCCCACCGCCACGTCATAACTCGTCGCCCGCTCCGCATGCATGGCGTTGGTCACGATAGTCGAATGGTCAGTCGCTGGGATATTGATCCCTTCCTTCAGGTATTCCGATATGCGCGCCTGTCGCCATTGCTGATATTCCGGCGTCGCTTCGCCATCCCTGCTTTCCCCAACCACTTCGCCGCTATTCTTGTCCGCTAGTTCCTTCCGGCGCGCTTCCATGCGCAGCCTGGCACGGTCTTCGTAGCGCAGCTGCGCTTCGCTATTCACATTACCCATAGCCGCATCACTTTGGCCATGCTTTCCGGTTTGATCCTGGTGGCCGTCATAGGGATCGGTGGTTGATTTGGCGGCTTTTTCTTTGTAACGGGAATTCCCCGAGGGGTCGAAGGCTTCATCGAATTGTTCCGTCATATCGCCATAGCGCATGGCTTTGGGCCGGAATTTCACCGGCAGTTCCGGCGCATTGATTGGAATGGCCCAGTCCCCCTGCTTATCGCCATTTTTTTTCGGCGGATCTGCATTGATGGGCGCGCTGGCCAGTTTCAATGCAGGGACCGCCAGGATGGCACCGACCACCGTAAAGAACTTGCCAAATAAGCTGGACGACGATTGCAGTCCTTGTTTGATCGAATATTTCGCCACGGGCGAGGGCGGGTGCCAAAAGCCGTGATAATCGGTCTTGCCATCCTTGCTGTTTCGTTCTTTCGGATAGTTCCACCGGTCCGTCCAGTAGTTATAAGCCTTCCCGCCGGACGGTGCCTGGCCCACTTCATACCCACATGCAAACACACGCTGGCTGAACACGTCGCCGCTTTTGTCGATCAGTTTGATTTCATCGGCGCTGACGCCGCGCCAACCGATCCCCTGTACCGGTGTGGCGGAAATCACCTGGTCGTGCGGGTTGCAGTATAAAGTCACGCGGCCCAGCGTGTGACTGCCGCCGGCGCCCTGGTAACCGTGCGCCTTCCTGTCTTCGGCCACCTTGAATCCGGCGGCGCTGGCCTGGCCGCCAGACATTGCCAGGTCCACCATATCGTCCGGCTGTGCGCACTCGGCCCGTGCGCGCAACAGGTCAAGGTAGTTTTTCATGGTTTCGATGCGGGCTTCAAAGCTCTGCCTGCCGACACTGCCGTCCGGGCTTTCCGAACCCAGCTGCACGTAAGACTCCGCAAAATTGCCGGCCAACAGACTGAGTGGCGGATTCGCGAGAATATAACTGTCGGCCTGCACACCGAGCCGGTCGGCCAGGAAGGCAGCCGCGACGCCGACCACATTACCCTGGCTGTGACATACCACGGTGATGGGGCAATCCTGCTGCTTGTCGCGGATCGACTTGATCAACTTCGCCAAGCGCAGCGCCGCATGGACATAATAGGTGCGCGACGGGCAGGCGTAGACGTCCCGGCCGATGGCCGGGTTCAAATGCTGCGCGGTGATCCACAGGAATAGGCTGTCATCGACGCCGTCGCTCCACAGGTCGGCCACGGCGGAACAGCCGTTGGCGAACGGCCCGCCGCCCCAATAGTCGAATTCATTCAGCCAGACCGCTTTGCCCCAGACCTGCAATTCTTCCTTGCTGCATTTGTAGCCCCAGCGGAAACGGATCACGGGAGAGTAGTTCGGTTCAGGCTGGATGAAATTCTTGGCGTTGCGCTCGGCATCAAGAAACCCTTCCGCTGTCAGTTCGGGGGTGTACTTTGCAGGCGTCATCAGCCCCGCATGGGTACTGATAAACGGCTCGCAAACCTTGTCGTCAGCAGCGCGTAAAGGACGCCGCTTCAGCCGCGTATTCAACCCATCACACAGCCCCTGCTCGGCGCTGTCGAACCATTCGCCGTCCGAGTTCACCCCGTGAACAAAAATCACCACGCCAGGCAGCGGCAGCTTGCTGGTGAATTGGGCTTCGCTTTTATCCGGCAGCAGGGTGCAATCGCCGCCGGCCAGCGGTTGGTCGGTGCAGGTCGCGCCGTTATTGGTGTCAAGCATGTTTCGGCTTACAAATCATTGGTTAATCTGGATTGAAAAATCGCACGCTCAAGCCTTCGAAGGCGTCGTGCTCGACTTTGGCGGCGCGGCCTTCCGCATCGGTGACGCCTTTCAGCACGGAACCATCACGCCGCGTAATTTCATAGCGCATTCCGGGGATGCCCTGCCTGGTCAGTGGATTGATCAGTTGCGGCACCCGTCCCACGTCGCCCTTGTCGAATTTTGGCAAGTCGGCGCTGGCGGTGGCCGGGCCGGTCCATTCATGCTTGCCGGCGTGGATGGTGGCGCTGTCGTTGCAGCCCATGGTGATCTTGCCGCCACCGAGCTTGATAAAGGTGCCGTCACTGGTGACCAGCGAGATTTCCTCGCTGGCGACGATTTGCACCTTGCCGCCACTGGCACTAAGTTTGATGTTTTTGGCGGCGTCGATCTGCACATCGCCGTGCTGGGCCTGCGCCAGCCATTTGCCCTGGTGCGCGATGAATTTCATGTCTTCGGACTGGGCGAACATGGAAACGCCCCGGCCGGCATTGGCCACCAGCCGTTCACCACTGGCCAGTTGCAGGTTTTTCAGCGCCACCAGGTCGATATGGCGTCCCGCATGCATGACGGCGGTCTGCGCTGTGTTGAACAGGAGGCCGGCGGGCGCCGTCACCGCCACCACCGGCCGGCCGCCGCCCGCGCCGCCAGGCGCCGTGTTGCTGCCGTTTTCCCACTGCCGCACATCGGCCTGCAATGTGGCTTGCGGCTCGGTGTCGGCCGCCTCGCCCTGGTGCTGCGCCGCATAGCTGCCCAATTGCTTGAACAGCGTGACGCATTCCTCCATCATGGCCAGCGTTTCTTCGCGGGCCAGTTGCTTGCCGCTGGCATTGAGGCGCTCGAAGGCCGTGATCAGCAAGCCCTTGGCGGCGCGCAGCGCGCCGGCCGCATCGGTGGCCAGTTCAAACCCCTCGCCGCGCGGACTGGCGCGGCCATCGTTGCGCGGCGTGCCCAGCCAGCCCTGGTTCAATTGCGTCGCGCCGTGGCCGGACAACACCTGGGTGCTGATCTGCCCCGTGCTGTCGTCGAAGCGCAGCTGGTTGTAGCGGTCGGCCTTCAATTCCTTGCTGCGCAGGCCATACAGTGCGGCGTTGGCCGGCAGGCTGCCGAAGCCGTTGAAGGCCGGCGTGCCGTGGGTGCCGTCGTACAGGCCGCCCAAGGCGACCGGCTTATCCGGGTGCCCCTGGATGAAGCCCACCAGGATTTCGCTGCCCACGCGGGGCCAGAACGCCGCGCCGAAACCCGCGTCGGCCCATGGCTGCATGACCCGGATCCGGGCCGAATCGCGCGCCGTGTCGCTGGCGCCATAACCCCTGGCATGTTCTTCCGGCCGTGTAAACAGGAAGCGCACCGCGATGCGGCCCATCTCGTCGACATCGACTTCGCTGCCGCTGTCGCCCACCACGAGGGCGTTGAGCAGGCCCACGCGCGGCGCCGAGGCGGGATCGTAGTAGGGCATCACCGGCACCGAGCGGCGCACGCAATCGAAGTGGTTGTAGTACACCGGCGTCCCGGTCTCGGCCGACCCATCCTGCAGCAGCGCTTGCGGCCAGCCCTGGAACAGGCTGTGCGCCAGCCGGCTGTTGAGCCGCAGGCTGTTGCGCGCATACAGGCTCACGCGCGACAGGATAAAACTGCGTTCGGATTCCGGGTGGCTGTCGATTTCCCAGTGGCCGTTCAAGCCAAACACGGTGCCGGCCTGGAACCGGCGCACCACGCTTTGCCCGCTGAATCCCTTCGACTGGTATTCATGGGCCAGGATGCGGGCGCGCGCCTGCTGGTCCTGATGCGCGCCGCCGGCGCCGAAACGTGCCGCGTCGTACTGATAATCCTGCAAGGTGGACGCCAGTTCGTCGCCATGCGCGCCCTGTTGCAGCGCGGCGTCAGCCTGGACCGTGGCGGTGCGCACCGGCTTGTAGTCGAAACTGGCGCGCGCCACGCTGCCGACTGTCTGTTCGCGCCAGGCGTGCCACGCCACCACCGTGTCGCTGGACTCGGTGGCATCGGCGCGATGAAAGCGCACGGCGCCGGCGGGGTTGTCCGGGTAGGCGTCCGGGGTGTCGGCCAGGCACAGGCGGTGCACCGGCATGTCGTCGTTCAATGCGTGCGCAAAATGCCATGCGATGCCTTCCTGCCGCCACAGGCGCATCAGGAATGCCGCATCGCTTTCACCGGCCTGCATGGTGAAAGCGCGCGGCGGGTAATCGTTGGCCAGCCCGGCAATCGCGAATTCAAAGGCCGCGCCCAATACCGGGTTGTCGCGGATATGTTCCGCCAGGACTTGATTGCTGATGTCCACCACGGAAACGTCGCGGAAAACGCGCCAGGTGGTGCGCATGTCCAGCAGGTGGAGCGCGTCCTGCACGGTCACTTCAAACAGGCTGAGGGCCCCGTCCGACAACAACAGGCTGGCGCGCGTGACGATGCCGCACACGGTGCGCGCGCCGCCACGGTCGTCACCGATGGAAAACGCCAGCGGCAGTCCCTGCAACTGCTTCAACGGCAGTAGGGGATCGTCGCCCAGGCATTGCAGGCGGTAGCTGAAGCCGCCGCAGATGGATTCCTCGCCGGCCGCCTGCAGTGGCACCAACCGCCGGACCGGTGCGGGCGCCGACGCGGGCGCGTGAAGCTGGAGGATGCGTTGGTTCTGTATCAGGCCGGCAAAGAGCTCGGCCAAGGTGGTGGCGGCGGGAATCGGCACTTAATTGTCTTTGTTGCAATAATCGGGCTGCCGATTCTATCGCAAACAATTGAAGTCCGTTGCACGATTCATTTCCGCCGAGCTATTCCACAAGAAGCCCGTCAATCCTTCAGTCGCGCCATCTCCGCCGCCGCCAGCAACACCGCGCCCACGCCAAAGTGCGCGGTGGAATGCCGGTCCACCACCTGGCCCGGCAACGCGCGATCGCCGATCGGCTGAACATAGCCGACTTTTCCGTCCGGCTGCACCGCCACCGTGCGCAGGAAGTGCCAGCCCTTCAGCGCCACCGGCAGGTATTGCGCGCGCGGCAGCACGCCTTGGTTGATACCCCACAGGTAGCCATAGGTGAAGAA
>Ga0307408_100000862_pt1 | contig 23832 bp, 21 predicted proteins | sample 322Cmetagenome_FD_202116 | JGI IMG/M metagenome (GOLD analysis project Ga0307408, IMG submission 202116) | Maize rhizosphere microbial communities from greenhouse at UC Davis, California, United States - 322HYB-C-3 | ecosystem: Host-associated > Plants > Roots > Rhizosphere > Soil | place... | reverse complement strand
TGGCATTGCCACAGGCCGCTTCGACAGCATGGCCGACGATGGCACGCCACTTGTCAGCATTGCAGCATGGGGCTTGTATAGCATCGCGGCGCGCACCCTGGTCGCTGCCGATCCGGCACGTATTGGCGAAGCCGTGGCGCTGGGTTTTGAATCCGGCGATCCACTGCGTCCCATCATCCTCGGCTTCATGCTGGAACCTGCGGCCATGCCGGCTGAGGCAGCACCGCAGGAAGAAGATATGCCAGCCCTGGATGCGGTGATCGATGGCGAGCGCGTGGTGCTGTATGCCAAGCATGAAATCGAATTGCGCTGCGGTGACGCCGCGCTGATCCTCAGCGCCGATGGCCGCATCCAGTTGCGCGGCACATATATCACCAGCCATGCCAGCGCGACGCAGCGCATCCTCGGCGGGTCCGTCAACGTCAACTGAAGGATCGCTGCGCGTGGAACTGGTCGTTGCTTCTAAAAACCTGATTGCCGAAGTGGTGCCGGCATTGGACGTCGAAGGCCGAGAGCATCTGGTCATCGTCGTGAAGGCCAGTTGGCGCATTCCCGCCCCCGGCCAGCGCCCGATGCCGATTACCCCCGCACCTTTCGAACCGGCCGACGTGTACGCGGGCGAGCCGGGGCAAAGCGCCATGTTGTATGGCTCGGACCTGGTGCGGTTCAAACCGCGCTGCGACCTGCTGTTCAACGCGCACGCGCACAGCCCGACAGGCGAACCCGTGACGGAAATGCTGGTGGGCTGGCGGGTGGGCACGTTGGAAAAAGGCTTGCGAGTGATCGGGCCGCGCAAGTGGCAACGTACGCTGGGCTGGAACAGCCTGTCTTCTCCCGAACCGTTTGTGAAAATGCCGCTTCATTTCGGGCTGGCGTTTGGTGGAACGAGGACGTGGGAGAAAGGCGGCGAGGTGTTGTCGGAAGCGCTGCTGACCAATCCCAGTGGCGTTGGCTGGTTTGGCAAAAACAGCAGGGATCAGATTGATGGGGCAACTGCGCCGTGCCTGGAGTCGATCACGGATGCGGTGAGCAAGCCCGATGGGCTGCATGTCCCCACCGCGTTTTCAGCGGTGGGGCGACATTGGGCGCCGCGCAAGGATTATGCGGGGACGTATGACGAGCAGTGGCAGCGGGAAGTCGCGCCATTTCTCCCCGCTGACTTTGACGAGCGTTTCCATCAATGCGCGCCGGAAGACCAGCAAATGGATTATCCGCAAGGTGGAGAGAACATTGTGCTCAAACACATGATGCCAAGTCGTCCCGACGTGCGCTTCGCACTTCCCCGGCTGGATCACATGAAGATTCGCGTGATGCGTACGGACTACAGCACGGAAGAACCGCGTGTACTTGCCGACACACTGTATTTCGAGCCCGATGACGAACGCTTTTCCGTGGTGTGGCGCAGCAGCATGCCCATCCGGCGCCGCATCCAGGAATTTGAAACCGTTGCGGTCGGCCCGATTAACTCCCAGTGGTGGTCGGCCAAGACCAGCGGCGGCCAGGGCGGCTGTGCCGGATGTGGCCCGGACGTGCCGTTCACAGAATAACGCCTTCGACTACTGCAATCACCTATGCAAACTCATGTCTATGCCAACGGGATGGAAATTGCTTGTAAAGCGGCAGCGTCTGACGGCGTTTCCCCGCAAGCCTTTCCCGACCCTTGCTGGAGCCCGCCCGGCCCTGCTGCTGGCCCGATCGTCATCCCTTATCCCAACACCTGCTATGCCAACAGCATTTCCAATGGCACCCGCACCGTGTCCATTTGTGGGCAGGAAGTGGCTATCGAGGACCAGTCGTTTTTTTCAACCAGTACTGGTAACGAACCGGCCACGCAGGCCTTTAAGAAGGGCGTAAAAACAGGGGTTATAAAAGGCAAGGCCTACTTCACACAATGGTCGTTTGACGTCGTGTTTGAGGGGTTTGGCGTGCCTCGGCATCAGGATCTTGTTGGGCATAATCATGGTTCGATGCCCAGCAATACGGCTGTTTTTCCCTATATAGCGCGCAGCTTTACGGGCAGTGCGTGCAAGCAGGAGGAAAAACGCATTGAACGTGCGTGCAAACCCGAGTCTGAAGATTCCGAGGCCCGCAAAAACTTGCGCAAGAAAAGCCCGCTCCTTAACGCTCTAAAAGCAGCGAAAGTGCCTAAACCCACGAAAAAGGGCAAACCGGACCAATCGCATTGGACAGATGATCATTGTGATGGCTTGGGCGTAAGTATTGGCAACAATCTGAAAAACGCGAAGGATTACATAGATAAGATGAAGGATATCTATAGTAACCTTCCCGGCGAACTACAGGTTATGCAAGCACTGAAAGATGAGCTACAGGAAATGGTTACCAAAGCCGGGGCCAAAGCATTTGCCAAATGGGGAGCTCGTGCCGCACTGAAGCAAGGGGCTGGTAGTGTAGTCCCGGGCTGGGGCAATGCGGCAATGGCTGCAGTGTCGGGCGTAGACGCCGTACTTACAGTAGGAGAGATTTCGGAAATCCGCCGCGTCGCTATCGAATCGCTGGAAAAACTAGATATTCTGCAAAAAAAAGGACAAGATTTGCATGATTTGTCGAAAAAGTTCAAAAACTTCGATTCAAAAAATATTGGGTCGGAAACCCTAAAATTAGGTGCTGAAGGTCAAGACTTGCTTGCAACGCTCAATGATTGTACTCGTGCACGCAAATGCAATCTTGTGCCTAAAGGAAAGAAAGATGGTTCGCGGAATGTAGAAACGGCCGACGGTAAGGGTTGTTGCCCTGGCCAGACCGGCCATCATCTTATTTATGATGCCATGATTAAGGATGCGAACTGCCCAGGGTACGAATATGACACTGCACCAACTGTATGTGTTGAGGGAGGATCGCAGCACCATGGTAGTCATTTACGAGTTCATGATGCAATGGATCTTCAAGTCGCAAGTTTAGCAAAAGCAAAAAAAGTCAACAATGGCACCATAAGCATGGATGACGCGATAAATGCAGCTGTTAAATCGCATACAGAAACTTTTTCGGCATCACGATGCAAACCCAACTGCATCAAATCGCAGTTAGAAGGGTATTATCAAAAAAAATGCCCGAAGGCAAGAATAAAATCAATCAACAAGAATGGTGATGCTATTGAAGATCACAACGACATGGACAACTTCTAATTAATATGGAATCTGAAATTGACTTATCTTACAAAAAACATATGGAATGAAGAAATTTCCGGATGGCTCATCACTGACTGTGTTGTACGTGAAAGATCTACGGTCTACATTTGCCTAAGAAAAGACATACCACATGATAAAGCGTCGCGGTTATTTGATCATGATATTGAAACTCGAGTATTCGCATTAAATCTAGCAGAGCCTATCGGAGACAAATTCGCATCCAGAACCCTTATTGGTTATAACAAACCCAGATTAGGAGTCGCACTGCATCCGTTACCACAAGGCCTGCTTGTCGCCCGAAATAGTGATGGGCAAGTTAATGTAATGGGCGGCGGAAAAAAATTTCCTGATGAATTGATTCACCCAGATGGGTGGCCGATGACTTCTCGCATTAAATGCATTAATGGATATGCCTATTCTGTCGGTGGACAACGTAGCATTTACAAGCGAGTCGACATCGGAAAATGGGAACGGTTCGCGGAGTTATCCGAATCGGAGCATGTCGAGCGCGTGGGATTTAGAGATATGGATGCCTTCACCGAAACCGACATGTACGCCGTCGGCGGCCACGGCGACGTCTGGCACTACGACGGCAATACTTGGAAGCAAATGGGCTTTCCGTCAAACGTACAACTTGGAACCGTCACCTGCGCCGGCGACGGCAACGTCTACATTTCCGGCGAAGGAGGCAGTCTGTGGGTCGGCAAAAAGTCCACCTGGAAGCGCGTCTATGAAGGCGGCTCCAGCATCCTGTGGAACGACGTGCTGTGGTTCGACAACAAGCTCTGGCTGGCCTCCGACTATCAATTCCGCATCTGGGACGGCAAGGCGATGCAATCGGTGGAACACAAGGGCGAAAGTATACCCGCCTACGGCCATATGGATGCACGCGACGGCTTGTTGTTGGTTGCCAGCCCGCATGCCGTATGGAGCTTTGACGGCAAAGAATGGAAAACCATCGTCGCTCCTTACCCCGATTGAACAGACAAGTGAATTTAACGTGTATGAAATTCTGGAAATGGCCTAGTGAAGCTCCGGCGCCAGTGACTTTTCGGGGCCCAGTGCCGTTGCGGGTGGTGGCGCGCGCGATGTGTTGCTCCGTTGGGCATCATGCGCGCGCAGCAACAGCCGCCATCAACGCCCACATGAACCACTTCCGTGAAACCGAATTTGTCGACGACAGCGGCGACGTTCTCATTGGCGCGGCGCTGCATGAGGTTCCTGTTTGGGGCGCAGAGCGCCTGCGCCTGATGTTACACGCCGTCGTCGCAGAAAGCCTGCAATCAGCCAACGATGTAGGTCTACACACTGAACAGATAGCTATCATGCTGCTGACACCTGAAGCGGAACGCCCCGGGATGCCGCACGATGCGTTGGCCGATGACCTGGCAGATCTGGCTGCAGGCAATATTCCAGGTATGGGTCCGTTCCATGCGAAGTCGGCCATGTATGCCTATGGTAAAGCGGGCATCGCCCGCCTCTTGCAAGAGGCGGGCGATGCGCTGGCAGAGGGCGATGCGCCAAGCCACGTGTTGCTGGTTGCAGTCGACTCCCTGCTCGATGCCGGAGCTATCGAACATTTTTTGGCCTGCGAACGTCTTGCCACCACTGACAATGCGGATGGTTTTATTCCTGGAGAGGGCGCCGCAGCCCTTTTATTGAGTATCCAGGCAGCAGACCAGCCTGCGCTCTGGATCGAATCAGGTGCAACCGCCTTGGAAAGCTGGCGTATCGATGGTGACGTCCCGCTACGGGCCAATGGTTTGGTCAATGCCATGCGAGAGGCCGAGCGCGCAGCAGGCATTAAAGTTGGCGCGCTGGACTTTCACGCCAGCGGCATGACTGGCGAAAGCTGGTACGCCAAGGAAGTCAGTCTTGCCGTGACGCGCGTGCTGGAAGAGCGCAAACCGGAGTTCCCGCATTCCATCATTGCCAGCCGGGTTGGTGAAACAGGTGCCGCCTCCTCGGTATTGACACTCGCATGGCTAAGCGATGTCATGGGCCGCTCGGAAAACGCTCCCGGGCGTAGTGCCCTGCTGCATTTTGCTGGCGATGACGGACACCGGTGTGCGCTTGTCGTGCGCCATCGGCAATAGCGCCGCCTCCCATTTACTCCGCTTTTCAATTCAATCGAAGAATCATGGACACACCCGCCATCGCGCCGCATGCCGCCATTGAACCGCTGATCGCACGGCATGCGGAAGATGCCGCTTTTTATTGGTCCCAGCTGGATAGCGCCAGTCATTCAATACAAATTGGCTTGCCCAAATACGCGCATTTCAATCGCCTGCTGGACGCACATCTGGAAGGTTTGGCAGTAGCAGGGCAAGAGGGATTGCGTCTTACACAAGCAGCCCTGCAACGCTGGAAAGGCCCCGCTGAAACGTTCGCCTGCACTTGGCTGGCCGTCACGCTGGACGATACGCCCACCATCGAGCACGTGTTTTCCCAGTTGCGCAAGCAACCCGACACATTGCTGCGCGGCGTGGTTTCCGCATTGGCCTGGGTGCCGCCGGCATCCTCGTTACCTTGGATCACGCGCCTCGGCGCCGCCGATGGCGATGTACCAGCACAAGTGGCGGCATTGCGCGTGGCGGCCCTGATCGGTGCGGATGGCATCACTGCACTCCCCTCCCCGCTGACTACCTACCTCGCTTCGCCCCATGCCTTTATTCGCGCCGCTGCCTGCCGCGCGGCCAGACGCGATGACGAGCGCTGCACCAGCACGCTGGCGCCGGCCCTGCGTTCGGCACTGCTGGATACCGACCTGGCCGTGCGTGCGGAAGCCGCCATTGCCCTGGCGCGCTGTGGCATTGCCGAAAACGCCGTGGCGGTGTTGTGGCAATGCGTCGCCGCCCAGTCCGACGTCCATCGGCAAGCAACCGGCTGGTACCGCAAGCCAGCGGCACGCCGCCTGCAGCGCTGGATTGAGCACCTGGCGGTGATGACCCCACTCGGCCATCCGGACATCCGCCAACTACTCAACAGCCTGCCTGCACGCTTCGGGCTGACGTTTATCCTGCACCATGGTGACAGCGGCTACCTGCCCCAGGTTTTGGAGTACATGAAAGACCCTCACGTGGCGCGTTACGCAGGCTGGGTATGGCAGTCCTTAACCGGATTGGACTTGGCAGCGAATGGTTGGACCGCTTCAGAAACAGATCCCGGCGCTGACAGTGAAAACGACGCCATTACCGAAGCCCGCCTCGATGCCGACCAGGGGTTGCCGCTCCCCGACCTCCGCGCGATACAGGCTGCATCCTTCGCTCATGTGAATGCTATTTCCGCTGGCGTCCGCAGCCTTCTGGGAAAGGTGCTGACATCAAAGCATGCCTTGGGTCTGCTGGAACATGCACCACAAGTACTGCGCGGGATCGCTGCCCAGGTATTGATGCAGGTGCTTCCTGGTGTTCAGCTATCCGTACGGGGACCGGCTTCAAACCAATTACGCCAGCTTGCCTATTTACAGACACTGGAGAACCTGTGAACAGAATGTTTGATCCTTGGGCAGACGCCCGCCTGATCGCCGAACGACAGGAACTGCCCGGCGCTCGCCTGCTGATTTTCCTGGGAGCGGAAGCGTGGTGTGAAAAGTGCCGCATATTACGCCCTCAAATCGAGGCGCAGGCCGCATCTGCCGCAGCGAATGACACTTGGGTGTGGCTCGACCTTGAAGATCATGCTGAATTTTTAGGCAACTATATACCGGAAGATGTACCGCAACTGATCACGTACGAAGGTTCAGTGATGACGACCTGTCAGACGCTGGGAACTATCCCATCAGAGATCTCGGAAGCGGTTCTCGGACCTCAAAACATCGCAGCAAAACTGGCAGACCCGGGCATCCGCGCCAATCTGTTGCGTGAAGATTGGGTGATGTAACTTAAGGCAACCGTCATCCCCCGGCCAGCCCATTCCCGCTCATCTCGCCCTACCACAACGCCAGCAACCATTACCACGCCAATGGCAGCCAGCCGGCCCAGCGCAGCAACTTACGGCCATGGCTGCGGATGCCAACACGCGGCCACAACCGGAAACAGGTCACCGTGGCTACTCAGCCACGCCCGCTGTCAGCCTGGCGCAGCAACTCAATCGTAGCCTCCAGGCGGCGCCGTGATTGCCAGCTCTCGACCTGGCTGACGATGGCGCTGGAAAAGGACACCGTGATCAGCACCTTGACGGACAGTGGCGCGGCAAAGTCGCCCATGCAAAAAAGGGCAATGCCGGTGGCGATGGACGACACCAACGTCGTCATGGTGATCGAGGCGCGCCGGTCAAGCAAGGCCTTGGCCCGCGACCTGCGCCCTTCCTTTTCCAGCAGTTGGCGCGCTTCCAGTTCAATGATTTGTGTGTTCATGATTTGCTTTCGTCAGGTCTGATTATTCGGCGCCGCTCACCCCGCGCGCCGCTGCGGCTCCGTCACATGCAAAAACTTGGTCAGCAAATCCCGTGGCGGCGCGACACCGATGTTCTTCAGCACCTGCCCCACATTGCCGCGATGGTAGCCGCCGTGGGTGATCACGTGCAGCAGGATTTCTTCACGCGACATCGTGCCCATGTCACCGTCCGTGAAACGGAACCGCACCGGCTCCGCCAGCGCGGCATCGGTCAAGGACAAGACATATTGCTGATACCACGCATCGGTTTCCCGCACCGCCGCGCGCAGCTCCGCCAAGGTCGGCGTGGCCTTGGTGTTGGTGGCGTCATAACCGTGCTGCTCACCCAGCAAATGCGCGCGGAAAATGCGGTCCACCACGTAGATATGGTTCAGCGTGCGGATCGCCGTGTGCAGGTCTGTTTCAGAGGTGACGGTGGCCAGCACGTCAAACAGTTCGGTATTGGCCCATGCCTTTTGGGCGAACAGGGATTGCAGCATCGAGACAGACATGGGGAACTCCTTCAATAATTCATTTAAAAGCGGTAGCAATGTGCCTGCTGGCTGTCGCTGCGCTGGAATGGCACGGTCAGTATCGGGGACTTGTTCTGCTGGCACTGGATCAGCACTTCAGTGTATGCCTCGACACTGCGCTCGACGATGCCCTGCTTGCCGGCCCGGCCGATTCCCAGTGCCAGCGCAGGTTCCCGCAACGGGCTGTCGGTCGGCCGCCTCGGCGCGGCCTGTGCGATCAGCGGCCTCACCGTGGACAGCAAGCCGGTCCGCATGGCGTCCGGGGCCTTGTCCGCCACTTCCGGCTTGGTTTCCATGAACAACTCGTCACGCGGGTTCGCCGCCTGCGCCTGCATGGCGCAAACCAGCAAGACCACCACCATCGGGTTAGCGCGCTTTAGCACGTTGCAGCGCCGTCCACGCGAAGAACAGGCCAAACAGCAAGTCGCCCGCGCCGTACATGGAAAAGAACATGGCGGTCAGCGGGGACTCGCTGGCAATCGCCGGCAAGGTCTGCGCCTTTTCCAGCAGCCAGTGCGCCCAGGCCAGCACGTACACCAGCTTTTCCAGCGCGAACACAGCCACCAGCAGCGGCACGTGGTGATAGGTCTTCGCCACGGCCCAGTAAGCCAGGCCCCACAATACGATGGCCACCTGGCCCAGCCAGGAAAACACGGCGGGGTCGGTTGATGCCAGCAAGGGGTTCATGAACAGCTGGGAAAACAGCAGCATGCCGAACACGTTGTACGCGCCGGCAAGCCAGAAAATCCGGGTGATGAGCGGGCGGGGATGGATAGCGTCAGGCATAGGCGGGCAACGTGGTGGACAGGTCAACAATTATCTATTTTACAAAGCCACCCTGCCTGCCGACAAGCCTAATTACTTGCGCGGCGCGGCTGCCGCCTTCCTTTCAACCGAATCCCAGTCATAGGCCCGCGCGACGCGCTCGGCCACCTGGTTCATCAGCGCCATGCCGTTTTCGCCATTGGCCATGATGACCATGCCATAACCCTTGCGCAGGTGCCCGCTCATCCACGCCCGGTAACCCCAGTTTGAACCGCCGTGCGAGAAATACCAGCCGTCGCCCTGCCGCGCGATCGCCAGCCCGACCGCATAGGCGCCGATGCCGACCGGCGTGGTCATCTCCTGCGCCGAGCGCTGCTCCAGCACCTTGCCTTTCGGCCCGCGCAGCGCGGTCTGGATCTCGATAATGAACTTCGCCACATCGGTTGGCGTACTCCACAGGCTGGCGGCGGCCTGTTCCGGATGCAAGCGCCATGGCGCGCCCATGCGATGTCCCTGTCCGTCATGCGCCAGCGCGGCATTGCCGGCCTGGCCGGGCGGATCGAACGAACTGTCCGTCATGTGCAACGGCGCCAGCACCGACGATTGCATCAAGTCCGTGAACGCGCAATCGCAGCGGTCCGTCATGGCCAGCTGCATGATGGTCAGGCCGCCGCCGGAATATTTATAGGCGGCATAGGGCGCGCGCGCAAAGGTCACCCTGCCCACATTCGATGGCGGCAAACCTTGCAGGATCTGCACAGGTGTCGGCAACGGCGCCTGCGGTTCGTAGCCTGGAAAACCAAAGCCGTCATCGGCGCCCGAGGTGTGGCTGAACAGGGAGCGCGGCGTCACCGGCTGGGCGCGCGTCCACGGTGACGGCGGGACTTTCCAGGACTTCAGCATAGTGTTGACGTCCGCATCGAGGTCCAGGCGTTTTTCCTGCACCAGCCGCATCGCGGCCAGCGCCGTGACGGGTTTGCTAATCGACGCGGCCTGGAAGCGGCTGCCGGTATCGAGCGCTCGCCCCGTGTCCGCATCGGCCACGCCATACGCCCTGGCCCAGTGCAGCTGGAAATCCTTGATGACGGCAATGCTGACGCCGGGCACGTGCAGGCGCGCCATCAATGCCGGCAAAGCCAGCGCATCGAGTTCATTGTCGGCGGAGGGTTGAGGCGCCTCGATGCGGGCGATCAGTGTCGCGGCATCGTCGGCGGCAGGGGTGGCTTGGGCCACCGTGAGCGGGAGGATGGACAGCAGCCAGAAGATGGAGCGGACTGGCGGATTCAATCGGCGCATCGGCAATTCCTGTCAGGGTTAATGCAGGCGGCCATGATCATGGTAGCAGGGCACCGGCAAAAAAACGGGGCGCTGAAAGCGCCCCGTTTTTCGTTCTACAGCTTACGTATTACATGCCGCAGCCCAGCGACTTGATGCGGTCGTAGGCAGCCTTCGCCTGCACCAGGCCATAGCCGGTGTAGACATCGCGGCCGGCGACGTTCAAGTCTTTCGCGCTCTTGTTCAGCGAGGAGCGGATCTGCGAGCCCGTGCAGGTTGGGAAGTAGCTCCACACCAGCGCGGCCACGGCCGACACGTGCGGGGTTGCCATCGACGTGCCGTTGTACGACTCGTAGCTGGTTGGCTTCACCGCAACCGTTGCCGATGCGCCCAGTTGCGCTTTCAATGCCGCGCCTTCGGTGTCGGATGCGGTGACCGATGGGATGGTGGTCACGGTGGTGCCCAGTGTGCCGCCGAAGCCGCCGGCTACATTGTTGTAGACCACTGCGCCCACGCCGCCGCTGGCTTTGCAGTTGTTAACCTTGGTGGCGAAATCAACGGTGCCACGGGAGATCAGGCAGACCTTGCCGGCCATGGCGCTGTTGACCGCGTCGCCCAGGCCGAAGTCAGCCAGTGCGCCGGTGGCGGTCAGTTTAGGCGAACCGCTCATCGCGCCTGGCGCATAGGTGGTGGCGCCGACAACCAGGGAGGACAGCGAACCGCCGTTGGTGGTCACGGTCGACAGCACGTCCACGCCTGGACCGGCGATTTCCACCTTGCTGTTGTATTGCGAGAAGTCAGCCCAGCCCAGGCTTTCGTTAACCGCACCCACGCTCATCACGCTGGTGTAGCCGGCCGGGTACGACACCACGGTGTTGCCATCGTTACCGGCGGCGGCGATATTGAGGACGCCTTTGGTTTGCAGGGCGTCGAAGGCGCGCTGTTCGGTGCGGCTCGAGCCGCCGCCGCCCAGCGACATGCTGATCACGTTGGCGCCAGCAGTGCCGCACTTGTTGGCAGCCGATGCCAGGGTGGACGAATACGCCCAGCCGTCAGCGCCGAATACTTTCACGATGTGCAGTTTCAGCTTGCGGTTCGGGTTCACGCCGACCACGCCGACGCTGTTGTTGATACCGGCGATCGTGCCAGCCACGTGGGTGCCGTGGTGGTTGTCGTCGTTGTACCACCAGCCGGTGCCGCTGTCGTATTCACCGGTCACGATGTTGCCGCTCAGGTCTTCGTGTGCGCGGTCATAGCCGGAGTCGATAATGCAGACCTTGCGGTTGCCGGTGCTGGCGTCGGACAGTTGGTCCGCCTGCACCGCCTTGATACCCCATGGTACCAGCTGGCCCAGGATGTATGGCGTGCCGGTCGATGGAGTGCTGGTGGCGAAAGGCTTGCGCTTGACGTCTTCTTCCACGTATTCCACGTTCGGGTTATGGGCCAGGCCGTTCAGTGCCTGGGTCGGTACTTCGATGGCCATTGCATCCATGCCGTGGATTTGATGCTTGACCGTGCCTTTGGCTGCCTTGACGGCGGCGTGGGCTTCGGCAGCTTTGCCTGGTTTGAACGCCACGATGACACGCGTGGTGTCGGCTGCCACGGCTTGGCCGGCAGCGCCCAGGGCGGCTGCGGCGCATGCCAGTTTCACTGCGAGTGCGATTTTGGAAGTACGCGAAATCCCGATCATTTATCTCTCTCCGATATTAGCTGTGCGGCGTAGTACGCCCTTTTATTGTTTATGCCCGGGAGGGAGGATCCACTCCGCAACCAGGCAGGCGCCCAGTGTATGCGGGTGTCGCAACAGAAAACAATATGTCTGACCGTTAATTATTAGAAGGATTTGTTTAACGTTGTAAGCACGCGTCAGTTCTGTTTTATTCTGAACATCGGTCACAAAAATGTCTCAAATGAGACATTTTTCAGGGGCAAACCCATGCCTGGGAATCAAGGTTGGCTGGCGTATAACGCGGAAGCGGCACGCATCAGCCGGTCGCGCTGTTCCAGCCTGGCGATCTGCGCGGCGGGCAACTGGCCGATGCCGTTGGCTGCGCCCCACACCGCACCAGCCATGGCGCCGATCGTGTCGACATCGCCGCTGCCATCGGCAATGAAGCGCAGCATGTCCTGGAAAGGCAGATCCCTGAACCGCAGCGCGGCATACAGCGCGGTAACGCACGACTCGCTGGCGGAAATTTTGTTGCCGAGGGTGCGCGCCACGTCCCGCGCGGCCGGCGCGGTCCCCGCCTCCAGCCAGTGCGCCGCGGTCGCGGCACGCGTGGTGAAGGCCGCGCTGGTGCAGTGGCTGGCGGCTTGCCGCAACAGCGCCGCCGGCGCCTCTCCTGCCAGGGACAGCGCGGTGGCGGAAGCCAGCAACAGCGCTCCGTCGATGCCCAGTTGATGGGCATGCGTGATACTGGCGGAGGTGCGGGCCGCGTCCAGCAGCGCATCGGGCCGCCGGGCAAAGTACAGCCCGATCACCGGCGCGCGCATCGCGCCGCCATTGCCATACGAGCCGTCCGGGTAGATCGAGCGGTTGGCCTCCTGCCAGGCCATGCCGCGCCGGATACGCTTCAGCAGCCGCGCGGCGCCAGGCCCGTAGCCCCGGCTCCAGTGATAGCTGGCAGCAAAACGGCGCGCGGCGTCATCGGCATCGAGCCCGCCCCGCTCCGTCAGCGATTCCGCCAAGTCCAGCGACATTTGCGTGTCGTCGGTCCAGCGCATGTCGCCCTTGCTGGTGGTACCGATCAGGCGCCACAGCGCGCGCTCGAGCGGACCGCCTTCGTACGGCGCGCCAAGCGCATCGCCCAGCGCGAGACCCAGCAGGCATCCCTGATATTTTCCCAGCGACATGGCGTTCTCCCGGGCACAAGCTCATCAGGCATGATACGCCTGTGCCGGGGCTGCGGGGTCAGGCAACCAGATGGAACCGGAATGCATTGTGTTCTCCTGGTAAAACCGTTTGCGCCACCGATGCGGCCAGCGCCATCCCGCGCTCGCTGTTGGTGAGTAAAACAAAACCATCTTTTGAAGCAACGGCCGCCATGGCAAAGGCGCGGAATCCCGGATTATTCCCCCATTGCCAGAGATTGGGGCCATCCGGCGCCTGCTCGATTCCCCACCCCAGGCCCCACTTCAGGTCCAGCGTATCGTCGGCAACCACTGGCCGGCCAAGCACCATGGATACCAGCGCTTCGTCGGCCAGCAGCGCCGCCATGAACCGCGCATAGTCGGCCGCCGTGGTGTACAAGGAAGATGCCGCCACCGCGCTTCGCATGCGGATGCGCAGTCGTATCCCAAAAGTGCTCACGCCACTCACGGCACGCTCTTCGAACGCATCACGCCACACCAAGCTCGTGTCATGCATGCCCAGCGGGGTAAACAGTTGCTGGTCAAGATAAGCGGCCAGCTCCGTTCCCGTAACAGCCTCGATCACGCTCTGCAACAGCATGTAACCTTCGCCGGAATAACGCCAGCGCCGGCCGGGGTCCGATGGCAGGGAAAGCACGCCGCTGGACCAGTTCGGAAAGCCCGTACTGTGATTGAGCAGTTGCGCCACCGAGATCTGCCGAAGGGTGCTTTCGGGCACCAGGTCATGGCTGTCACCGGCCGATCGTTTCAGCTCATTATGGAAGTGCCGGTAGCCACCGGGCAGATAGCGGGACACGGGCGCGTCGAGCTCTAGCTGACCTGCGCGCACCAGCCGCAGCGCGGCCAACGCGACCACTGGTTTGGTCAGCGACGCGGCCTGGAAGATGGCGTCCGGACGGGCCTGGGTGTCAGCGCAGCCGGACAGGGCGACCGGTGCACCGGGCCGGCCGGCGCGTAACGGGACATAGGCGGCTGAACAGACGCCGAGCTCACGGGCCAGGGCATCGGGAGGGCGATGGCGCAGGCGCGTCATATCGTTGGCGCAGGACGAGATGAAGGGCAGTCCGGCGGCGGTCAACAGAAAGGTCCGGCGTTTCATTGACTGCCCATATAGCATGCGAACACCCCCACACCCAACATGCCGAACAGCGCAATGAGACTGGCGGCAAAAGCAATCGTACGGGGAAGCGGCAGGCCCGCGTAGTAGAACAGCATGTGCGCTGCACGTGCTGCGACATAGGCCCATGACAAGGCATTGACCCACAGTGGGGAAGCCGCAGACAGCAGGGCGAAAAGGACAAGCAGAACGAACGCCGCGATACTTTCGTTTGTATTGGCGTGGGCCCGGGTGGCGCGGAACAGGAAATTGCCGGGGTCGGGATCGACAGGAGTGCCAGGGCGGTGCCTGGCTTTCAGGCCCGCCAGATCCACTACCAAAAGCTGGACCAGCAACAGGGCGCCGGACATTCCAAGGGCCCAGACGGTGGGTATATATGGCGCTACGAGTTCTTGCATTTGCATCAGCCTTGCTCCAGTTGACGTCATGATTGGGTCCTGCAGCGGTCAACCGCAATCTCCTGCGCTTGATTGGCTCACTTGCACCAGCCATTGGCAGAGCGTTGCATGCGCTTCGCTGTGCGGGTCAAGGAAATCCATGTGCCCCGCCTCAGGAAGCTCGACAAAATCCACGCGGTCGCCCAATGCCTGCGCGGTGGACGCATAGTGCCTGGCAAGGTCAATTGGCAGCGCCTGATCCCTGGCGCCGTGCACGATCAGTTGTGCAATGCCCAGCGGAAGTAACTCAATGGGTGACGCGGCCGAATAGCGGTCGGGAACTTGATCCGGTCCGCCCCCCAGGAATTGATCGACCGCGCCATTACCCGCGCCATCCCGACAGGCTCGCGCCAGATCGGAAACCGCGGCAAGCCCGGCTGCGGCGATTGGCTGGACACGCGCTGGGTGGAAGTGGGCGCCTGGGCTGCGTGCTGAAACACACAAGGCAAGCTGGCCGCCTGCCGAATGGCCAACCACGACGACACGGCTCAGATCCAAATCACACCCGTCATCGACCAGCGTGGCGAGATAGTCCACCGCCAGTGCCACATCACTGACCGTGCCGGGCCAACCGCCGCCGGGCGCGCCCACCCTGCGGTACTCGATGTTCCAGACCGCATAGCCCTTCTCTGCGATGTCCATGGCGATGCCGGCCAGCTCCTCCCGGCCATATGGCATACGCCAGAAGCCGCCATGAAGGAGGCAGACAACCGGCGGGCGCGTGGCATGGGGCAGATACAAGTCGCCTTCCTGGGCTTGCATCAGACCGTACTTGAAGGTTTGCTTGACGGGTAACTGGGTGGTTGTTGGCATGTCGGGGCAGTCAGACGCCGAAGGCGCCGGCTGGAATATTTGGTTGGACGTCACCGCGTGCGGCAGATCACTCATGCTTCCGCTCTGAAGGACGATGATCAAAGCTCAGCACCCTGGCAAGGCGCCAGACTCCCTTCTCGCGCTTCCAGAGATGCACGAACTTGGCGACTTCCACACCAGGCTCTCCTTTGCGCGCAAAGGCATGCCGGCCAATCTGTATGGCGCCGTAACCCTGCATTGGATAAACCTCGAGGCTATCGGGTACCAAGTTGCGAGTAACACCGTTGTCACGGGAGCATGACTTCAATGTACGCACCGCCTCACCGACGGCTACGCCGGTACGATCGTGATAGAACTCCGCGTCATCTGTGAAGATCGCTCGGAACTTTCCGGCGTCACAGGTCACGAACGCCGCTTCAAAAAGCTCCTTGTCCATCTGAGCGAGCTCGTCAAAGAGCAGTCCAGAGCGGGCGGCATCCTGTGCACAGCAGACCGTCGCACACGTGACCAAGAGTGCTCCGACGATCTGAATACGCCAGCGCGGTTCGTGGGAGCTGGGCTGTTCGTGCATTCCGAGATATCGCATGGTGGTCCTTTGTCCAGGATTCAAAAACTTGGCAAATTCCGGGGGTACGTTTTCCATTCCCAGGCACACGTTCGTCGAACCTGGTGCGTTCTGAGCGGTCGATTTCAAGCTGCATACACGCGTACAAAGCGCTTCCGTTTTTCCGCATAACCGTTCTGCTCATAAAACGCGTGCGCCCGGATCCTGGTCTCGTTGCTTGAAAGCTCGATCTGCGAGCATCCCGACATCAGGGCCTGCTGCTCCGCCGCTTCCAGAAGCGCGGCCCCTATTCCCTGGCCACGAACCGCCTCATCAACCACAAAGGCGGAGATCAGCGCCCATTTTCCGGATTCGTGAATGGGCGCGTGGATATGCAATACAAGTACGCCGCAGAGGCGGGCATCACATTCAGCCACCAACACCACATCCCGCTCGGGAGTGCTTTGCCGGGCAATTCGGGCGGCGATTTCACCGGGTGAGCAAGTGTAACCAAGCTGCGCCAGAAGCACCGCCAATGCATCGGCGTCATTCGGTTCTGCTTTTCGTAGTTTCATCAGATGTTAATTCGGTGGGATAACGTGCCGGTCCAGCGGCACCGCCAGGCAAGATGCGAAATCATAAATCCCAACCCCAGGATTATCAAGAAATAAACACCCTCACCGGCCTCAATGAAAATCCCTGCTCCCCGCCTTCAACCGGCCCAGCAAATGCGACAAATCCACCAGCCGCTTGGCCACCAGGTGACACACCGATCCTTCCCGCTGCCACACGCCATACACGCCCAGCAGTGAAGCATTGAGCACTTCGCTGCGCTGCTGTTCCACCAGCGCGGGCCAGACAATCACGTTGACGTTGCCGGTCTCGTCCTCGATCGTGATGAACAGCACGCCCTTGGCCGTGCCGGGGCGCTGGCGCACCGTGACGATGCCGCAGCCGCGCGCGGGCCAGCCCTGTTCAAAAGTGTTCAAGGTCGCGGCCGGCAGGAACCGCTTCGCCAGCAAATGCGGCCGCAACAGCGCCAGCGGATGGCGCGCCAGGGTCAGCCCCTGCGAGCGGTAATCGTGCAGGATGTCATCGCCTTCCGAGGGCGGCGCCAGTTGCGGCGAGTCTTCCTGCGGCACGGTCGGCCTCAGTAAATCCTTGTCCGGCACGGCGCCGGCCGCATCCCACAGCGCCTGCCGGCGGTTGCCGGCCAGTGCCCGCAAGGCATTGCCGGCCGCCAGCACCTGCAAGTCGTGGCGGTCCAGGTCGGCGCGGCGCGCCAGGTCGGCCACGCTGGCGAAGGGCCGCACGATGCGCGCCACTTCGATCCGCTCCGCACTGTCGGGACGCATGCCCCGCAACAGCGACAGGCCCAATCGCACGGCAGGCTGGCCACGCGGCCCCGCCGGCTCTTCCAGCGCGCAATCCCAGCCGCTGCACGTGATGTCCACCGGCCGCACGATGACGCCGTGGCGCTTGGCATCCTGCACCAGTTGCGACGGCCCATAAAAGCCCATCGGCTGGCTGTTTAATAAGGCGCACAGGAAGGCGGCCGGTTCATGGCATTTGATCCACGAACTGAAATACGTCAGCAGCGCAAAACTGGCGGCGTGCGATTCGGGGAAACCGTATTCCCCGAAGCCGCGGATTTGTTCGCAAATGGCCAGTGCAAAAGCTTCGTCATAACCGCGGTCCTTCATGCCCTGCATGATGCGGCCTTCATATTTGTCGATGCCCCCCTTGCGCTTCCATGCCGCCATGGCGCGCCGCAACTGGTCGGCTTCGCCATCGGTGAAGCCGGCCGCCAGCATCGCCACCTGCATCACCTGCTCCTGGAAGATCGGCACCCCCAGCGTGCGTTTCAGCGCGGCCTCCAGGCGGGGCGGATAATCGATCAGGCTGGGATCGAGCCGCCGCTTCAGGTAGGGATGCACCATGCCGCCCTGGATCGGCCCGGGCCGCACCAGCGCCACTTCGATGACGAGGTCGTAAAACACGCGGGGCCGCAAGCGCGGCAGCATGCTCATTTGCGCGCGCGACTCGATCTGGAACACCCCCACCGTGTCCGCCTCGCACATCATGTCGTAGGTGGCGGCATCGTCGCGGGGAATATCCTGCAAGCGGAAATGCGTGCCGTGCCGCTGCCCCACCATGTCCAGCGCGCGCCGCAACGCGGACAGCATGCCCAGCGCCAGCACATCGACTTTCATCAGGCCCAGCTCTTCCAGGTCATCCTTGTCCCACTGGATGACGCTGCGGTCCGGCATGCTGGCGTTTTCTATCGGCACCAGGCGCGACAATTTATCCTGTGCGATCACGAAACCGCCCACGTGCTGCGACAGGTGGCGGGGAATGCCGAGAAACTGGTGCGCCAGCACCGCCCACTGGCGCGCCAACTGCGACGCCGGGTCCAGTCCGCACTCGCCCAGCCGTGCCAACAAATCCACCCTGCTGTCGAACCAGCGGTGCGACCGCGCGACTTTTTCCACGATCGCCAGATCCACGCCGAGCGCCTTGCCGCTGTCACGCAGCGCGCTTTTCGGACGGTAGCAAATCACGGTGGCGGCCAGCGCGGCGCGGTGGCGGCCATATTTCGTATAAATGTACTGGATGACTTCTTCGCGCCGCTGATGCTCGAAGTCGACGTCGATGTCGGGCGGCTCATTGCGTTCGCGGGAAATAAATCGTCCCACCAGCAAGTTCGAATGTTCAGGATCGACTTCCGTCACGCCCAGGCAATAACACACCGCCGAGTTGGCGGCCGAGCCCCGCCCCTGGCACAGGATGTGCTGGGAGCGTGCATAGCGGACGATGTCATACACGGTGAGGAAATAAAATTCGTAACGCAGTTCCGCGATCAGTGCCAGTTCGTGCTCGACCAGCTCCGCCACCTTGGCGGGAATGCCGTCCGGGTAACGCCCGCCCGCGCCCAGGTACGTCTGCTCGCGCAAATAGCTCGCCGGCGTATGCCCCGCCGGCACCAGTTCATGCGGATATTCATACTTCAATTCGTCCAGCGAAAACGTGCACAGGCTGGCGATGCGCAGCGTTTCATCGAGCGCGGCGCGCGGATAAAGATTGGCCAGCCGCAGGCGCTGCCGCAAATGCTGTTCGCCATTCTGCGCCAGCGCATAACCGCACTCCCCGACCGGCTTGCCCAGCCGCACCGCGCTCAGCGTATCGAGCAGTGGCTTGCGCGAGCGCACATGCATGCGCACATCCCCCACCGCCACCACCGGCAAGCCATGCTGCAGCGCCACTTCGTCGATACTGATGCGGTGGCTTTCATCGAATGCGCGCTGCAGCAAGTTCAGCCCCAGCCAGGCGCGCCCGGGAAAGTACTTCGCCATCCACGCCGCCTGCCGGTGCAGCCGGTCGATATCGTCCGGAGAATCGACCGGATAATGCGGCAGTAAAATCGCCAGGCAATTGGGCAACCCCTGCAAATGCGCCTGCGCCGGTTGGGGCGCCGCGATATCGGCCGGACGCAGCAGGTAATTCCCCTTCGCCACGCCACTGCGCGTGCGCGCCAGGGTGATCAGTTCCGACAAATTGCCGTACCCGTCGCGGTCTTGCGCCAGCACCAGCAGCGACAAGCCCGCGCTGCCGTCAGGCTCCGTCAAATGAAAATGCGCACCGATCAGCAATTTCAGGCCAGCCTGTTTCGCCACGCCATGGGCGCGCACCACCCCGGCCAGCGAACATTCATCGGTGACCGCCAGCGCCTTGTAACCCAATTGCACGGCCCGCTCGGCCAACTCTTCCGCATGGGATGCCCCCTGCAGGAAGGAGAAGTTGGACAGACAAAACAGCTCTGCATAATCGGGCAACTCGGTGGACATGACTCTCATACTGTGTTTTTATACAGTATTATAGTCGTGTGCGCGGCTGAGATACAGAGTCAGTTATGCTTACCCCTATGAAAATCACCGAACTTCTCTGCTTCGGCGCACTGCCGGGCCAAGGCAATCCCGCGCTGGTGGTGCAAGGCGATGGCTGGACTGCCAGCCAGCGCCAGCACTTCGCCTATACCCAACAGCGCAGCGCCTGCGTGTTTATCGATGCCGCCGCCAATGAGGTGGTGCTCGATTACTTTTATCCGCACACGCGCAGCCCGCTGTGCCTGCATGCGACGCTGGCGGCGGCGGCCGTGTTGTTCGATGACGCGGACAGCGCAACCTACGCGCGTCCGTCCGGCCTCGCGCGCAACACGGCCGGCACGGCAGCCGCGCCCGGCGCCAATGATCCGACCACCGTCGCCAAACCGCCGCGTGATGCGGAACAGCCTGTGCATGCAATCACCGTGCGCACGGCGTTGCGCGGCCAACCGCTGCACCTGTCGCGCACCGGCGCCGGCCTGTTTATCGCGCTGGAACGCCAGCCCGCGCCCACGGTCGAGTTGGCGCCGGAGTTGATCGCCCGCCTGATGGCCGCGCCCGGCTTGCAACCGGTCTGTCCCCCGCTGGTGGTCTCCGCCGGCAGCCCCAAGCTGCTGCTGGAATTGTCCGACTGCGCCACCTTGCGCGCGCTGCGTCCCGACCTGGAATTCATCGCCGCCTGGGGCCGGGAGCACGGCGTCAACGGTTGTTATGCATGGGCGCGCCGCGCCGATGGCGCCATTGAAGGCCGCAATTTCAACCACCTCGACCCGGCGCTGGAAGACAGCGCCACCGGTGTCGCGGCCGCCGCGCTGACCTTGCACCTGGGCCACGGTTTCAATCTGCACCAGGGCGAGAACCGGGGCCAGCCGTGCCTGCTACGCACCCGGCTGCAAGGTGACACCGTGCTGGTCGGCGGGGCGACGGAAGCCATTCCTTATCACCCCAAACCCGCGCCCAATCTGTGACAGTGGCTTAAATAACTACGTTGTACTACGTATGCCGGAAAAATCTTGCTTCGATTACAATCGCGGCATTTTTTTCATTTCCGGAGACGCGCGTGTTCGCAACCAGCACTTTACGTAAAGCAGTCTTGACCAGTCTGTATGGCACTGTTGCCATGACCGCCATGGCCGCCATGTCCCCCGCCGCCCATGCCCAAACGGCCGGCGAAGGCGCTTCGCAAGTGCAAACCGTGAACGTGGTGGGTTCGCGCCGCGCCACCTCGTCCGCCACCGACACCGTGGTGCCGGTCGATGTGATCCCGATGACCAAGGCGGCGGAGCAAGGCGCGCAATTCGACCTGGCGCAATCGCTGACCTACGTCTCGCCATCGTTCAACTCGACCCGCCAGACCGGCGCGGACGGCGCCGACCTGGTGGATTCGGCCGCGCTGCGCGGCCTGGGTTCGGACCAGACCCTGGTGCTGGTCAATGGCAAGCGCCGCCACACCACCGCGCTGGTCAACCTGTTTGGCGCGCGCAACCGCGGCAACACCGGCACCGACATGAATGCGATCCCGCTGCTGGCCATCAAGGATGTGCAAGTGCTGCGCGACGGCGCGGCCGCCCAGTACGGTTCCGACGCGATTGCCGGCGTGCTCGATATCGGCCTGAAGAAAAGCCTGGGCTGCGAAGCCGTGACCGGTTACAGCCAGTATTCGGAAGGCGACGGTAAAAACTACATGGCATCCGCCTACTGCGGCGTGGCGCTGGCCGGCGGCGTGGTCGGCATCACCGGCGAATACCTGGACCGTGGCCGCTCCAACCGCGCCGAAGCGGGCAACCCTCGCATCATCGGCGACACCAAGGCGGAAAACCAGACCCTGTACGTGAACGGCGAAGTGCCGACCATGCCAGGCGGTAAGTTCTACTTCACGGCCGGCGCCCAGCAGCGCGACGCGTCCAGCGCGGCCTGGGCCCGTGGCGGCATCGGCAGCGACGATATCCCGTCGCGCAACTCGGCCGCCATGTACCCGAACGGGTTCGTGCCCTTCATCGACGGCGTCATCGACGACCGCTATGCCACCGTCGGCCACAAGAGCAAGGTGGGCGAATGGACGGCGGACTTGTCACAGACCTATGGCTACAACCGCATGATGTACACCATCAATAACACGCTGAACGCGTCGATCGCCAACGCCGACCTGATCAAGGGCGGCAAAGGCATCAGCCCGTCGTCGTTTGACGCGGGCGGCTTCTCGTTCCGCCAGATGACCACCAACGCCGACTTCAGCCGCTACTACGACCACATCCTGCGTGGCATGAACGTGGCGTTCGGCGCGGAATACCGCAGCGAGCAATATAAAATCTTCGCCGGCGAACCCGGTTCGTACAGCGACGCGGACGGCGTCGGCTTTGGCGGCAACGCCGGCAGCCAGGGCTTCCCCGGCTTCCAGCCTGGCGACCGCACCAATGCCAAGCGTCACAGCAGCGCCGCCTACTTGGACCTGGAACTCGACATCACCGAGCGCGTCAAAGTGCAAGGCGCGCTGCGCCACGAGCGCTACAGCGACTTCGGCTCCACCACCACCGGCAAGCTGGCCGGTTCGCTGCGCGTGACGCCGGACTTGCTGCTGCGCGCCTCGGCCAGCACCGGCTTCCGCGCGCCGTCGCTGCAGCAAGTGTATTTCTCGTCGACCTTCACCGACTTCATCAGCGGCGTGCCGACCGACGTGGTGCTGGCGCCCAATGGCGGCCCGGTGGCCAACGCGGCCGGCATCCCGAAACTGAAGGAAGAGCAATCCACCAGCGCCACCTTGGGCGCGACCTGGTCGCCGAATTCGGCCTCCTCCGTCACGGCCGACCTGTACGACATCAAGATCAAGGACCGCATCGTGCTGTCCGGCCGCTTCAATGCAGACAACTACCCGTCGCTGGCGGAACGCCTGGCCAAGCTGGGCGTGGGCGAAGCGCAATTCTTCGTCAACTCGGTCGATACGCAAACGCGTGGCCTGGACTTGACGGCGTCGCATAAAGCCACCCTGGCCGGCAACAAGCTGACCACCTTCGTGGCGATGAACTTCAGCAAAACCGAAGTGACGGGCATCCACGCGCCGGCCTCGCTGAAAGGCTATGAAGACGTGCTGCTGTCCGAACGCGAGCGCCTGTTCATCGAGCAGGGCGGCCCGCGCCGCAAGGCCACGGTGGGATTCACCTATGCGACAGGCCCGGTGGAAACCGACTTCAAGATCATTCACTTCGGCCCGCAAACGCTGGGCACCTTCAGCGGCACCGCCGCCGGTGTGCCGAACGCGAAGTATGAAGCGAAGACGTCGGCGGACCTGAGCTTCACGTACGCCATCACGAAGAACGCCAAGTTGACCTTTGGCGGCGCCAACATCTTCAATGTTAAACCGACCCGCCAGAATCCGGACGAGACGGATAACGGCTTCCACTATGATTCGGTGCAGTTCGGCTTGAACGGCGCGTCGTACTTCGGTCGTTTGTGGGTGAAGTTCTGATGAAGTAAAAACGGGGGCTGCCCGCCCCCGTTGCAGGAACCCCTGGTTGCCGCCCCCTTAATTGCCACAGCCCAGGGAAGCAATGCGGTCATGCGCGGCCTTGGCCTGCACCAGGCCAAAGCCGGTATACACGTCGCGCCCCGCCGCGTTCAAATCTTTCGCGCTCTTGCCCAGCGACGCGCGGATCTGCGCTCCCGTGCAGGTTGGGAAATAACTCCACACCAGCGCCGCCACCGCCGACACATGCGGCGTCGCCATCGATGTGCCGTCGTAATAGGCGTAATTGGTGGCGTTGACCGCCACGGTGGCGGAGACGCCCAGTTGCCCCTTCAACGCCGCGCCTTCCGTATCCGAGGCCGTCACGGAAGGAATCGTGGTCACGGTCGTGCCCAGCGTGCCGGAAAAGCCGCCGGCCGCGTTGTTATACACGACCGCCCCTTTACCGCCGCTCTTCTGGCAATTGCCGACCTTGGTGGCGAAATCAATGGTGCCACGGGCAATCAGGCACACCTGGCCGGTCATGCTGCCGGTGACAACCTTGTCGCCGATGCCGAAATCCGCCAGCGCGCCCGTGGCGCTGGTTTTCGGCGAGCCATCCATGGCGCCCGGCA
>Ga0307408_100000861_pt1 | contig 23836 bp, 21 predicted proteins | sample 322Cmetagenome_FD_202116 | JGI IMG/M metagenome (GOLD analysis project Ga0307408, IMG submission 202116) | Maize rhizosphere microbial communities from greenhouse at UC Davis, California, United States - 322HYB-C-3 | ecosystem: Host-associated > Plants > Roots > Rhizosphere > Soil | place... | reverse complement strand
CATGGTCGACGGCGTGTCGTATGGCGCGGACCTGGACGAACGCATCGCCAAAGCGGGTAACCAGATCATGCGCCGCACGGTGACCACCACCAACATGATCCAGATGCTGGCGGCGAACCGTTTTAATTACATGCTGGCGGACCGCAATGACTGGGGCCACATGCGCGCCCACTACAAGGAAATGGCGTCGGTCATCCAGTATGACGTGCCGGACCTGCCTGCCGGCCTGAAGCGCTATATCCTGTGCAGCCGCGCCGTGCCGCCGTCCGTCATCGAGCGCCTGAACCAGGCCATCCGCGCACTGCCGAAACCGGCCACACCGTACAAATAGGCGCGGCAAATACGCGCGATTACCTGGCCGGTTCCACCACCAGCACCAGCGCGGTCGGCGTGGTGCGGATCGCCACCGGCACGAACTGGATGCCGGCAAAACGCAAGTCTTCCGGCCTGTAACTGTACACCGGCACGTCACGGATCAGTTTATCGGCCAGGATGTTGGCGGCGCCCGCGACTTGCCGCTGCTGGGACTCGCCCATGCCGTCGACGGCAAAGCGGTCAACCTGCGCGTCGGACAGGAACACGGCATTGCGCACGTTATCCACCACCAGGCGGCCGGAGATGGCCAGGTTGCCGCGCCACGACTGGCGCACCAGGATCGGCGACACCGTCAGTTCGGCCGACAGCGCAATGCGGTCGTTTTCGCGCAAGGTCATGATCCGTGGATTGGCGAACTGGATGTCGAACACGCTCAATGCCCGGTGCCGCACAGGGAAATGCTTGCCCATGCTGTTCTGCAGTTTTTCCAGCGGAATTTCCACCTGGCGCGGGCCGGACAGTCCGGCACAGGACACCAGCATGGCGGCCGCGGCGGGAACCGTGGCCAGTTTCAACAGGCGCGCGCAGAGCGCGCGGCGGGTATTACGATAGGAAGCGGTCATCGGTAGAATCCGGGCTGGCAAGTGAATTGGCAGGCTGCCTGGCGGGCTACTTGGCGGGTTGCCTGGCGGGCTACAGTGTAGGCGAAGTTCAAGAAAGGAAACAAGATGGCGGCGGCATACATCGGTAGTGCGGGCTGGTCGATACCGAAGACGGCCGCGATGGCGTTCCCGATCGGCGGGACGCACCTGGAACGCTATGCCGCCGTGTTCAATGCGGTGGAAATCAATTCCTCGTTTTACCGCCCCCATCAAACGGCGACCTATGCGCGCTGGGCCGCCAGCGTGCCGGACGCCTTCCGCTTTTCCGTCAAGGCGCCCCGCACCATGACGCACGTCCACCATTTGCAGGATGGCGAAGCGCCGATGGCGCGCTTTGCCGACGAAGTGGCGGGACTCGGCGGCAAGCTCGGTTGCGTGCTGCTGCAATTCCCGCCCTCGCTGATGTTCGACGCGGTGGCGGCAGGCTCCTTTTTCGCGCTGGCGCGGCGCCATTTCAGCACCACCATGGTGGCCTGCGAAGGCCGCCACCCGACCTGGTTCTCCGACACCGCCACCAGCGTCCTGCGCGAACACGGCATCACGCGCGTGATTGCCGATCCGCCGGCCGGCCAGCCCGATCCGCACGTGGCCACCACCAAGAGCACGTATTTGCGGCTGCATGGCGCACCGCGCGTGTATTACTCGCCGTATGGCCCGGACGATATCGACTGGGCCGCGCGCATCCTGGCCGGACGCCTGAAGGTTGGCCATGACGCATGGTGCATCTTCGACAATACGGCCGAAGGCCATGCGATGCCCAATGCCGTCTCCCTTCTGCAACGGCTGGGTGATCTTTCGGGCCGGCGAATATAAACTGGCTTGCATGCCACTATTCCGCCGCACCGCCGCTCTCCTGATTGCCGCCCTGGCCTTTCCAGCGGCGCAGGCACGCGCCGCCGACCCCTTGATCCTTGGGTTCGTGGCCCGTCCCGGCCTGGCGGAAATCATCGACGGCAAACCGGCCGGCACGTATTTCCCGACCGCCGTGGCCGTGGCGGAAAAGGCGGGCTTTGCCGTCACCCTGCAGGCGGTCTCGCAAATGCGCCTGATGGCGCAAGTCCAGAGCGGCACGCCAAGCTATTGCGCGGTGGGCATCTTCGTCACGCCCGAACGGCAAACGTTCAGCAAATTTACGTTGCCGATCTACCGCACGCCGCGCTTTGTCGTCATCGCCACGCGCGGCAAAGACAGCGATATCCGCCGGCACAAGACATTCATGTCGCTGATCGCCGACCGGCAACTGCGCATGGGCCTGATTGACGGCTATTCGCTGGGCAATACGCTCGATCCGCTGATCGCGGCCATGCGCGGCAATGTGGACCGCTATGTCGGCACGTTCGACCAGGGCTTCGCCAAGATCCAGGCCGGCCGCTTTGATTACATCATCGGCTTTGCCGACGAATTCGATAACTGGGTCGGCCGCACCGGCGCCAGCCGCGACGCCTTCAGCAAGATCGATTTTCCCGATGTGCTCGACGGCGTGCACCGGCACCTGATGTGCAGCCGCGCGGTGGATGACGCCGTCATCGAGCGGCTGAACACGGCCATCCAGGCACTGGTTCCCCACCCGTAATGCCTTTTTCACAAAACCCGGTTGACTGCTTTTGATTTAGTGTTATAGTTCACTACAACACCACTTCATCACATCACCAGTGGAGGAAACATGTATGTGGAATGACAACACGCCGATCTATCGCCAGCTCAAGGAGCGGGTCATCGGCATGATGCTCGACGGTTTATTGAAACCCGGCGACGCCCTGCCCTCGGTCCGTCAGATCGCGGCTGATTTTCAATTAAATCCCATCACCGTATCGAAGGCGTACCAGGAACTGGTCGACGACGCGCTGGTGGAAAAACGAAGGGGATTAGGTATGTATGTAACGGAAGGAGCACCGGAAAAACTGCTGGCCAGCGAACGCGACCGCTTCCTCAGTGAAGAATGGCCAGCCATGCTCGAGCGCATCCGCCGCCTGGGGCTGGACCTGGAACAATTGCTGCGCAGCAGCGGGTCCAGGCCCGACATGCAGCCGGGAGCGCCGGCATGAGCGCCCTGATCACCGCCCGCAACCTGACCAAGCGTTATGGCAAGCACGTGGCGCTCGACCAGGCAAGTTTCGAGGTGCAGCCGGGCCGTATCGTCGGCCTGATCGGCCCCAATGGTTCGGGCAAGACCACGACCCTGAAAGCCATGCTGGGCCTGACGCAATTCGAAGGCGAATTGTCGGTGCTGGGCATGGACCCGCGCACCCACCGCGATGAACTGATGCGCGACGTGTGCTTCATCGCCGACGTCGCGATCCTGCCGCGCTGGATGAAGGTCAAGGATGCGGTGGACTTCGTCGAAGGCGTGCATCCGCGCTTCAACCGCGCCAAGGCCGAGCGCTACCTGGCCAACACCAAGCTCGAGCCGCGGATGAAGGTCAAGGCCATGTCCAAGGGCATGATCGTGCAACTGCACCTGGCACTGGTGATGGCGATCGACGCCAGGCTGCTGGTGCTGGACGAACCGACCCTGGGGCTGGACATCCTGTACCGCAAGCAGTTTTACCAGCACCTGCTGGAGGATTACTTCGACGAAAACCGCACCATCATCATCACCACGCACCAGATCGAGGAAGTGGAAAACCTGCTGACGGACCTGCTGTTCATCAAGGAAGGCAAGATCACGCTGGCCGCGTCGATGGAGGAAATCGGCGACCGCTATACCGAAGTCATGGTCGAGCCGCAGTTCATCCATGCGGCCAACGCGCTGGCGCCGCTGACCCAGCGCAGCGTGTTCGGCAAGGCCGTGATGCTGTTTGACGGCGCCTCGCGCACCCAGCTGGAAAAATTCGGCGAAATCCGCACACCCAGCGTGGCGGACCTGTTTGTCGCAACGATGAAGGGGACTTACCAATGAAATCGAACCTGACGACCATGCAATGGTTGCTGCGGCGCGAAGTGTGGGAACACAAGGGCATGGTGATGTGGGCGCCTGCGGTGGTGGCGCTGATCATCGTCACGCTGGTGCTGGGCGGGCTGCTGATGGGGCAAAACCTGACGGTCCACATGGACGGCCAGGCCGCGCATTTGAAGGACCACCTGGTCGAGCACATGCTGCGGCCGGGCGCCAAGCAGGAATTCGCCCGGGCCGCATCGGAAATGTACGTGGCCATCGGCGTGCCGCTGTACCTGGAACTGGGCGTGCTGGTGTTCTTCTATTGCCTGGGCGCGCTGTATGACGACCGCCGCGACCGCAGCCTGCTGTTCTGGAAATCGCTGCCGGTGTCGGACCGGATGACGGTGACCTCGAAAGTCGCGGTGGCGCTGCTGGTGACGCCGGTCATCACCATGCTGGCGGCAACGGCCCTGTCGCTGGCGGTGATCCTGCTGATGTGCACGGCCGCCGCCTTCCAGGGCGTGCACCTGTTCGGCACCTTGCTGAGCACCGGCGAGTTTTACCTGGCGCCGCTGCGCATGTTCGGCCTGCTGCCGGTGTACATGCTGTGGGCCTTGCCGACCGTGGGCTGGCTGCTGCTGGTGTCGAGCTGGGCCCGTTCCAAGGTGTTCCTGTGGGCGGTTGGTGTGCCGCTGGGCGCCGGCGTGCTGGTGGCGTGGACCAGCAAGATCTTTGCGCTGGAGTGGAACATCGGCTGGTTCATGCAGCACGTGGTGGCGCGCCTGCTGACCGGCGTGGCGCCGGGCTCGTGGTTCATGTATGTGCGTCCCGCCTCGCTCGAGGGCAAGGAGGAAGGCCGCATGGGCGCTGCGGAACTGCTGTTCGATTCGTGGGCCTCGCTGGCGTCGCCGGTGGTGTGGATCGGTGCGGTGGCGGGGGTGGCGATGATCGCCGGCGCCGTGTGGATGCGGCGCTGGCGCGAGGAGGGGTAAGCACGGGTTGGGATTGACAGATCACAAGCATTTGCGGCAAGGTTAAGGCGCGCCCCGACCATGGAAATGCTTGCTGACAATGCCCACCCTTCCCCTCCGCCGGCTGTATGCCGCCGTCCTCTGCGCCATGGCGGCAACCGCCACTGCCGCGCCGGCGGCGCCGCCGATTGCCCATGCCAGCCCCCTGCTGGAAAAACAGGGCGACCAGCAAGCCATACCGGCCGGCATTGTGCATGCGATTGCCCGCACCCACGAAGGATTGCTGTGGGTCGCAACGACCCGCGGTTTGCTGCGCTACGACGGCTACCGTTTTCAGCGCTTTGCGCACGACAACAACGATCCCGCTTCGCTTCCCGATGATTACGTGACCCGCCTGTGGGCGGGTACGGATGGCGCCCTGTGGCTGGGATTCAAGACCGACGGCCTGGCGCGCTATGATCCGGCCAGCGGCCGTTTTACCTCGTACCGTCATCAACCCCGGCAGCCCGGCAGCATGAGCCCGGGGCGGGTATGGGCCATATCCGGCGACCGCTCCGGCGGCGTATGGACGGCCACCGACAAAGGACTCGATTTCCTGGCCCCGGGCGCAAGCCGGTTTACTCACCATCCACGGCTGGGCGCATCTTCCGGGGACACGCGCGTACGCAGCCTGCTGCATGGCCATGACGGTACGCTGTGGGCCGGCGCCACCGATGGCTTGTACCTGCGCCGCCCGGGGGCCACCGGTTTTACCGCGGTGGAGGCGCTCAGCGGAGAGGAAGTACGGGCGCTGCACCAATCGCAGGATGGCAAAGTGTGGGTCGGCACCCGCAACCGGGGACTGGCATGGCTCGACCCCGCCAGCCTGGCGCTGCACCGCGCGCCACAAGACGACGCGACCGGACGAACCAATACAGTCGCCTGGATCAGCAGCATCGCAGAGCCATTGCCTGGCCAGTTATGGGTTGGCAGTTACGGCGATGGGGTCAGCGTACACTCCACCGTAACCGGGCGCCAGCTGTACCGCCTGCGCCACGACGCGGCGCAGGCAAGCAGCCTGGTCTCCGACCAGATCAACGCCATCATGACCGACCATGCCGGCCTGGTGTGGATCGGCTCCGCCGGCAACGGCTTGCAGCGCCATAACCCCCACAACAATGCCATCCTGCTGCTGCGGCACAGCCCGCTGCAACCGCACGCGCTGAGCCGCGCCAGCATCCGCGCCGTACTGGAATTGCCTGATGGTAGGATCATGGCAGGCACCGAAGGCAATGGCATTGACATAGTCGACCGCCGCCTGGGCGTCACGGGGGGCTTTCGCCCGCGGCCAGGCACGCCTGGCGCCCTGCAAGATGGCGCCATCCTGGCACTGGCGCGCGAAGCCGATGGCGCCCTGTGGGCCGGCACCCGCCAGTCGGGCATCCTGCACATGGCTGCCGGCGGCACGCGCTGGTCTGCATACGGCGCGGCCGACGGCCTGCCGGACAACAAGGTCAATTATCTGCATGTCGCGCGCAACGGTGCGCTGTGGGCGTGCACCGACGCGGGGCTGGCTCGCTGGGATGCGCAACAGCGGCGTTTCAACGCCATCCCTGACACGGACGGCCAAGCCGTGTCCACGCGGGTACTGGCGCTGGCAGAGGACCCCAGCGGCCGCATCTGGGTCGGCACCAATGCCGGATTGTGGGTCTGGACTGAGAACACGGGCGCCCTGGCGCCGGTACGCGGCGGAGCGGGCGACAAACTGGGCGCAGCGTCGATCCAGGGCTTGCTGGTCGACAGCAAAGGCAGGATCTGGGTCGACAGCGCGCGCGGTTTTGCGCAATTGCTGTCGTGGGATGGCAAACAGGCGCGCTTTGCGCAGGTTGCCACGCCGCCCGACTGGCCCGAACTGACCTTTGACGGCAACATGCTGGAAGATGAACAGGGCCGCATCTGGAGTCATCAAGCGATGTACGATCCGGGCAGCGGACAATTCACCCGCATCGGCCTCGGTGAAGGCATGGATCTGGGCACCCCGTGGACGTCAACCTACACCCGCACGCGCGATGGCCTGATGCTGTTCGGCGGTGCGCAGGGGCTGGCGGTGGTGCAGCCGTCCGCCTTCCGGCCGTGGCGCTATCAGCCGCCAGTCGTGGCGGCCAGCCTGACGATCGACGGACAACGCCAGGCGCTGGCGCCCGCCCCTGCATTGCTGACACTGCAGCCGTCCCAGCACAATTTCACCATCGAATTCTCGGCGCTGGACTATTCGGCGCCGCTGCAGCTCCGCTACCAGTACCGGTTGCATGGTTATGACAAGGACTGGACCACGGTCGACGCCACGCAGCGTACCGTCAGCTACGGCAACTTGTGGCCCGGGCGCTACCAGTTGCAGGTACGTGCCACCAACCGCAATGGCGAATGGAGTCCCCATCAGTTGACCGTGCCGATCGAGGTGCGGCCCGCGTTCTGGCAAACCGGCTGGTTCCTGGCGCTGGCAACGCTGCTGGTGGCGGCCTGCGCCTACGGCGGCTACCGCTGGCGCGTGGCGCGGCTGCAGGCAACCGCCACGGCGCTGCAACAGCGCGTCGATGCGCGCACTGCCGATATCCTGCGGCTGGCCGATATTGGCCAGGAACTGACGGCAAGCCTCGACACCGATCGCGCTTTCGAGCGCATTGCCGCCCAGGTGGCAGCGCGCCTCAACGCCGGCACCGTCGGCATCGCCGTGCTCGATGACAGCGGCCAGCAACTTCATTTTGTCTACGAGGCCGCCGGAACGCAGCGCCAGCCGCCGCGTTCCAGCGGCCTGGACCATCTGCAGCAACCCGCTGTGCGGTGCGTGCGCGAGGCCCGGGAACTGATTGCATGCGGCGGCGCCGATCAGGCCCTGCCTGCCAGCTCCGAACAGCGCACCATGGCCGACGTGCTGGCCCTGCCTCTGCGCGATGGCGAACGGGTGCTGGGCTGCCTGGTGGTGCAGCACCAAACGCCACAACCATACCAGGTTGACCAGCTACGCTTCTTGCGCGTACTGGCCAGCTATACCACCATTGCGTTGGTCAACTCGCGCGCGCACCGCAGCCTGCTGGACGCCCAGCTGCAGTTGGCGCAGCAGGAGAAGATGGCGTCGCTGGGCAAGCTGGTGGCCAGCGTCGCGCACGAAATCAACAGTCCGATCGGTGCGCTGCGCTCAACCAGCGACAGTATGACCCATGCGCTGGACCAGTTGCTGGCGGGTCTGCCGCATTTGCTGCGGCAACTGGACACCGAAGGATTGCAACACCTGACCCAGCTGCTGGCGCTCGCGCGGCAGCGCGCCGCGACCGTGCGTAGTTCACGCGAAGAGCGCGCCATGGTGCGTGCCGCCACGGCCGCCCTGGAGCAAGCCGGTGTGGCCGCCCCCCGCAGCGCCGCGGCCACCCTGGTGCAATTGGGACTCGACAATGAGCTGGCGGCGTTGGCGCCGCTGTGGCGGCATGCCCAAGCTGGCCTAATACTGGAACAAGCGCGCCAGATCGGCGTGCTGGCCAGTGGCATGGCGCACATCGGTTTCGCGGTGGACCAGGTGGCCAGGATCGTCTTTACGCTCAAATCGTTTTCCCACGCCGGTAGCGGCGGGGAATCGCAGCCGGTGCAATTGCAGGACAGCTTGCACGCCGCACTGTCCCTGTATGGCAACCGTATCCGGCAAGGGGCGGAATTGGTTTGCAGCATGGAACAGGTTGCGCCGGTCATGGGGCGCCAGGCTGAACTCAACCAGGTTTGGGTCAACCTGATCCATAACGCGCTGCAGGCAATGCCGGACGGCGGCACGCTGACGGTGGCGCTGCGCCAGTCGGGCAATATGGCCGAAGTGACGGTCGTCGATACCGGGTGTGGCATGTCGCCGGAGGTCCGCGCCCGCATCTTCGAAGCGTTCTATACCACCAAGCCAGTCGGTGAAGGCAGCGGCCTAGGGTTGCATATCGTCCAGCGCATCGTGGCCGAACATGGCGGCAGCATAGACGTCCAATCCGAACCAGGCCAGGGCAGCCGCTTCATGGTGCGGCTGCCGCTGGCGCCCGCGGCGCGGCAAGCCTGACGTCAATCCGGCGGTCCGGCCCACTCGACGCGATTGCGCCCCAAGGCCTTGGCCCGGTACAACGCCTGGTCGGCGCGTCCCAGCAAGCTCGATGGCGTTTCGCCAGGTTGGCAAATCGCGCCGCCAAAACTGGCGGTGCAGCGCCCCACGACAGGAAACACATGGCTGCCGATATGACGCAGCAATTTATCGGCAAGCTCCCGGGCGCCCTCCAGGTCCGTGCCTGGCGCCACGACAAGAAACTCTTCACCACCCCAGCGCCCGACCACGTCGACCGTGCGGGTATGCTCGCGCAGCAGCCTCGCCAGCGCCACCAGCACGCTATCGCCGGCCTGGTGGCCGTGCACATCGTTGACTTTCTTGAAGTGGTCCACATCCAGCAACAGCACGGCCACGCCATGGCCATAGCGCTGCACGCGCTGGCACTCGATGGATAGCGTCTCGTCCAGTTTGACGCGGTTATACAGTCCGGTCAGGCGGTCGGTCTGCGCAAGGCACTGCAATTCTTCATTCTTCAAGCGCAGCTGCTCGGTACGTTCCGCCACCAGCTGCTCCAAGTGGGCATTGATACGCTCCAGCTCCGCATTGCGCCGCTCCAGTTCGCGCTCGAGATGGTATTTCTGCAAGGCCGACCGCACGGTCATGACGATGTCTTCGTTATGGAAAGGCTTTTCCAGGAAACGGTACAGGTTTGCTTCATTGACGGCCCGCTGGACTCCCTGCAAGTCGCTTTGGCCGGTCAGCATGATGGTGACGGTGTCGGGGGTTTGCTGATGGATACGCGCCAGCAGTTCGTCGCCTTTCATCCCCGGCATGATGTAATCCGCGATGACCGTGCATATGGCGGTTCCCTCGGCGCGCAATTCATCGAGAATTTCCAGCGCTTCGTTCCCGCTCATGGCCAATTCCACATGGTGTCCCGGGCCCAGTTGCTGCTGCAGTACCGTGCGTAGCGCATTCAGGACCGTGACGTCGTCATCTACGCACAAGATGGTGCTGTCTGCCATAGTGGTGAACCCTGTTATCGATGCTGAAACTGGTTGATTTGCGACAAGGATACCTGTGTTTTTGCCCATGGACAGGGCCGTTGGAGAATTGCCACATTCAATCCTTCAGCGTCTGGCGGTACTGGCTGGGCGTCACGCCCACCGTGGCGCGGAACTGGCGGGTGAAGGCGCTGTGGTCGCTGTAGCCGCAGGCCAGCGCAATCTCCGCCACGCTATCGCCGCCTCCCAGCATGCGCGACGCCGCTTCGAGCCGGGTCTTGATGATGACCTGGCGCGGCGTCAGCTGGTAAATCCGCAGGAAATACCGCTCCAGCTGGGCCACCGACATATTGGCAATGGCCGCCAGTTCCGGCAGCAATAACGGCTGGTCAAACTGTTCCTGGATCTTGCGCACCGCATCGGCCACCTTGTGGTACGCGGAATTCTTGCTGTCTTCCATCGCCAGGTCGCGGGAAATCCCGGCCAGGCCGATAATCTGGCCACCGGCATCGCGCAGCGGCGTCTTGCGGGTCAGGCACCAGCCCGGATCGCGGTTCGGATACAGGTGCAGTTCCAGCTGGTCATCGAGCTCCCCCTTCCCCGCCAGCACCGCCATATCCTGCGCCAGGTAATTCTGGCCGTAAGGATGGGCAAACACTTCCGCCGACGTCTTCCCCAGCAGCGCCTGCTTGGTTTTCACGCCGCAGCGTTTCACCAGCGTCTGGTTCACCACCACATAGCGTCCCTGCGCATCCTTGACGAAAAAAACCACATCCGGCAGCGCGTCGAACAGGTGTTCCGAGAAGAACACGTCTGAAATCCGTGATTTATCAAAAGTATCCATAGGCTGATTCTCGCACATACAATGGGGCAAAAACACAATTGTGCAGATTTCGTCATTCCGGGTGCGCAGCGGCCGCAAGACGGATGCAACAAGCAAGCCTACAATCTCCAACATCATGAAAACGATCTCCATCATTGACTCCCACACCGGCGGCGAACCCACCCGCCTGGTAACCGAAGGCGGCCCGGACCTGGGCCTCGGCCCCCTGTCCGTCCGCCTGGAGCGGCTGCGCCGCGACCACGACCATTTCCGTTCCGCCGTGGTGTGCGAACCGCGCGGCTCGGACGTGCTGGTCGGCGCGCTGCTGTGCGAACCCGATGCGCCTGATTGCGCCGCCGGCGTCATTTTCTTCAACAACGTCGGCTACCTCGGCATGTGCGGCCATGGCACCATCGGCCTGGTGGCGTCGCTGGCGTTCATGGGCAAGATCGGTCCCGGCAAGCACCGCATCGATACGCCGGTGGGCGTGGTGGAAGCGGAACTGCACGTGGACGGCAAGGTCACGGTGGAAAACGTGCCGGCCCGCCGCACCCGCCACAACGTCGCCGTGACCGTGCCGGGACATGGCCCGGTGACGGGCGACGTGGCTTGGGGCGGCAACTGGTTCTTCCTGGCGGCCGACCATGGCCAGACCCTGCAGGTGGCGAACGCCGGCAAGCTGACCGCGTACGCTTCCGCCCTGCGCCAGGCGCTGCTGGACTCCGGCATTACCGGTGACGACGGCGCGGAAATCGACCATATCGAACTGTTTGCCGACACCACGGAAGCGGACAGCCGCAACTTCGTGCTGTGCCCCGGCCATGCCTACGACCGCTCGCCCTGCGGCACCGGCACCAGCGCCAAACTGGCGTGCCTGGCGGCCGACGGCAAACTGCCCGAGGGCGCCATCTGGCGCCAGGAAAGCATCGTCGGCAGTATTTTCGAAGGTTCGTACCGGCGTGACGGCGACCTGCTGATCCCGTCCATCACGGGCCAGGCCTGGGTCAACGCGCAGGCGTCGCTGATCCTGAACCCGACCGACCCGCTGGTCTGGGGCATCCGCTAATCTCCGATAACCTGGGCAACACGGACATGACGACAGACGTATTGATCATCGGCGCCGGCATCATCGGCGCGGCCTGTGCGGAAGCACTGGCGGCGCGCGGTGTGCAGGTGACCATCATTGAGCAGGATGCGATCGGCTCCGGCGCCACGGCGGCGGGCATGGGGCACCTGGTGGTGATGGACGACAATGCCGCTGAACTGGCGCTGTCGTCGTACTCGCTGGCGCTGTGGCGGGAATTCGTCGGCGCCGCGCCGGACCGTCATGAATACAGCCGCTGCGGCACGATCTGGGTGGCCGCCGACGATGAGGAAATGGACGCGGCCCGCGCCAAGGGTGAAATCCTCAATGCCAACGGCATTGCCTGCACCTTGCTCAATGCGGTCGCGCTGTATGAACGGGAACCGGCGCTGCGTCCGGGCCTGGCGGGCGGCTTGCTGGTGGCGGGCGATGGCCTGGTCTATCCGCCCAAAAGCGCGCGCATCCTGCTCGAGCGCGCCACCGCCAACGGTGCGCAACTGGTGATGGGCAAGGTAGCGTCGCTGCTTGATAACGGCGTGATGCTGGCCGACGGCCGCCAATTGCGCGCCAACACCGTGGTGCTGGCCTGCGGTGCGCGCAGCGCGGCGCTGTTGCCGGAATTGCCGGTGCAACCGAAGAAAGGCCATGTGGCCATCACCGACCGCTATCCGGGATTTATCCGGCACCAGTTGGTGGAACTGGGCTATATCAAGAGCGCCCATGCCTCCAGCGGCGATTCGGTGGCCTTCAATTTGCAGCCCCGCCCCACCGGGCAAATCCTGATCGGGTCGTCGCGCCAGTTCGGCACCAGCGACCCGGCGGTGGAACCGGCCATCATGGCGCGCATGCTGCGCCATGCGGCCAGCTTTGCGCCGGCGCTGGCCGGACTGAATTTGCTGCGCTGCTGGACCGGCATGCGCGCCGCCAGTCCGGATGGCTTGCCGCTGATCGGCCCGCATCCGCGCCGTCCCGGCCTGTGGCTGGCCACCGGCCACGAAGGCCTTGGCATCACGACGTCGCTGGCCACCGCGCACTTGCTGGCGGCCCAGCTGTTGAACGAGCGCCCGTCCATCGCGGCGGAACCCTACCTGCCGGCGCGCTTTGCGGCGCTGGCCAATCACGGAGGTGTGCAATGAACGGCATCGCTGAAGCCATGGTGGAAGCCATCACGCCGGACACCAACCTGAATGCCGTGATTGTGCTGGTCGATGGCCGCGCCGTCGCGGTGCCGGTCGGCAGCACCGTGATTGCCGCGATCGCCCATGCCCATGACACCGTGCTGACCCGCACATCCGTTTCCGGCATGCCGCGCGGACCGGTGTGCGGCATGGGGATATGCCAGGAATGCCGCGTGACCATCGATGGCCGCGCGCACCAGCTGTCGTGCCAGACCCAGTGCGAACCCGGCATGGATGTGCGCACCGCGGCGTGGGAGGCGCGCAAATGAAGACAACTTACGACATCCTGGTGATAGGCGCCGGCCCGGCCGGACTGGCGGCGGCGCATGCGGCGGCCCTGGCCGATCCGCTGCTGTCGGTTGCCATCGTCGATGACAATCCGGCGTCCGGCGGCCAGATCTGGCGCGGCGGCGCGCAACACCAGCAAGATGAACGTGCCCGCCTGCTGTGGCGCGAATTGCATGCGGCGCAAAACGTGGAGCATATCCACCAGGCGCGCGTGCTGTATGCGCCGGAACCGGGCGCGTTGCTGGTGCAAACGCCGGCCAAGGCGCTGACCCTGCGCTACCAGCGCCTGATCCTGGCGACCGGCGCGCGCGAACTGCTGCTGCCCTTCCCCGGCTGGACCTTGCCGGGCGTGACCGGCGCCGGTGGCTTGCAAGCGCTGGCCAAGGGCGGCTATCCGCTCGACGGCGCAAGCGTGGTGGTGGCGGGTTCCGGCCCGCTGCTGCTGGCGGTGGCCGCGACCCTGGCGGAAAAAGGCGCGCAAGTGCAAGCCATCGTGGAACAGGCCGATAACGCCAGCCTGGCGCGGTTTGCGCTGGGCTTGCTGGCGACGCCATCGAAAATTGCGCAAGCCCTGCAATTGCAGGGCCGCTTGAAAGGTATCCCGTATTTACGCGGCAGCCATGTGACGTCCGCCGTGGGCAATGCCGACGGTTCCGCCGTCCGCGCCGCCATGGTACGGACCGGCTTGCGCGAAACAGAAATCCCCTGCGATTACCTCGCATGCGGCTATGGACTGGTTCCCAACCCGGAACTGGCCCTGGCACTGGGCTGCGCCACAAGCGCAGACTCCGGTTCCATTGCAGCCGATGCGTGGCAGCAGACCAATGTGCCCGGCATTTTCGTGGCCGGTGAAGGCACCGGCGTGGGCGGTGTGGACAAGGCGCTGGTGGAAGGCCGCATTGCGGGGCTATGCGCCGCCGGCAAGCGCGAACAGGCCGCATCCCACTTTGGCGAACGCGCCCGCTGGCGCGCTTTTGCGGCGCGCCTGGCGCGCGCCTTTGCCGTCAAACCCGCGATCCTCGCGCTGGCCGATGACAACACCATCGTATGCCGCTGCGAAGACGTGACCCACGGCGAGCTGCGCTGCCACACCACGTGGCGCAGCGCCAAACTGCAAACCCGCTGCGGCATGGGCCCATGCCAGGGCCGCGTCTGCGGCGGCGCCACCGGCGCCCTGTACGGCTGGCGCCCGGACACCGTGCGCGTGCCGCTGTCGCCGGCGCGCGTGGAAAGCATCATTTTCTGACACCGGCGCAAAGCTGGCCGGGTCAGGCAGGATCCCTGTAGTGCCTTGTTGTACCTGGTGAAGTTGTAGTAGTTGTAGTAGCTGTAGTAGCTGTTGTACTCCGTTGTAACTGTAGTGCCACGTAGTGAGTTAGTGCTTTTGCTGTCTTGCGCAGCGCAGGCCATGCGGAAATCCCCTCCCGCATGGTGTGCGCTGCGTTTTTTTGCGGATTCAATCGTGCGCCGGGAGCGCACTGCTATAATTCCGGCCGGAAAAATTGTCGTAATTACAATTAAATTATGAAACGCCGGTTGCGCTGCCGCAGCCCGGCCGCCAGGAAATTCTGCATGAGTAGTCTGTCTCAAATCATTTCGGCATTGCCCTACGGCCGCCAAACCAATCGCCTCCTGCGCTTGTCGTTCCCCAATAACGACGGTCCCCATGCCACCTTGCTGGCCAACCGGCTGGAGGCCGAGGAGGGCTTGTCCCGGGACTTTTCCTTCACAGTGGAAGTGCTGGCCGACGATGCCTGCATTGCTCTCAAAGAAGTCCAGGGCAGGCTGGTCACCATTTCGCTGGTGCGCGGCGACGGCACGCTGCGGCACTTCAACGGATATGTATTCGAATTCCGCCTGGTGAAGACCGACGGTGGCATCGCATTTTATTCGATGGTCCTGCGCCCCTGGCTCGCGTATCTGAAGCTGCGCAAGGATAACCACCTGTTCCATGGGAAGAATTTGCGCCAGCAGGCCGAAGAAGTGTTTGCCGATTATGGCACGCATGCGGACTGGGATTTCCAGGTACAGGGCATGGATGAAGCCATGACGATGGCTTGCCAGTTCGACGAGACCGACTACAACTACCTGCACCGGCGCTGGGAGGCGGCAGGCTGGCATTATTGGTATGAACATCGTGTGGACGGCCACACCTTGGTACTGGCCAACGACACCAGCCGGTCGATGCCGATCGACGGCGGCAGCGCGGAAGTACGCTTCCAGCGCCATGGCGGCGCCGCCGAGGAGGATGGGATCGGCGACTGGTCACCGGTACGCACCATTTCCGCGGGCAGGGTTGCCTTGTCGACATTCGATTTTAAACAGCCCGCCCCACGCCACGTCGATTTGCCGACAATGAACCAGCAAGGCGATGTGCTGGCGGTGGAGAGTCATGAATACGCGGGCGCGTATGGTGCAAGGGACCGCAAGGATGCCGAAGCACTGGCGCTACTGCGGATGGAAGAAATAGAGGGCCGGGGCAAACATGTGGACGCTGCCGGCAATTGCCGCTACCTGATGCCTGGACGCTGGTTCCAGCTGACCGATCATTTTTATGAAGACATGCAAGGCACGGCATGCGGCAAAATGGAATACCTGCTGCTCAGCGTACAACATTCGGCCAGCAATAACTATCTCCGGCAAGCCGGAGATCCGCCTGAATACCGCAACCGCCTGACCTGTATCCGCAAGAGCGTGCCTTGGCGTCCGGGGCGCGGCTTTAACAGCGAGCAGACCCGGATATGGGGACCCCAGACCGCCCTGGTGACAGGCCCGTCGGGGCAGGAAATCCATACCGACCAGCATGGCCGCGTACACATCCAGTTCCACTGGGACCGTTACGGCCTGCAAGACGAACAGAGTTCGGCCTGGATCAGGGTGGCGTCCAGCTGGGCCGGCGGCCATTACGGCGCCATCGCCCTGCCCCGCATCGGGCAGGAAGTCATCGTCCAGTGGCTCGACGGGAATCCGGACCGGCCCATCATCACCGGTCGTGTCTACAACGGCGACCACCTGGCGCCATGGGAATTACCACAGCAGCAAGCGCTGTCGGGGATCCGCAGCCGTGAGCTGAAAGGCGCCGGCGGCGCCGGCGGCCGCCACAACCATTTGCTGCTGGACGATACGGCGGGGCAGATCCAGGCCATGCTGTCGTCGGACCACATGCGCAGCCAGCTGAACCTGGGCTACCTGACACGCGTGCTCGATACCTCCGGCCGCAAGGACCATCGCGGCGAGGGTTTCGAACTGCGGACCGATGGCTGGGGCGCGCTGCGTGGCGCCAAGGGCGTGCTGCTCACCGCGTGGCCGCAACCGGTACAAGACCAGGGCACGGCGCAACAGGACAATACGGAAGGCGCCGATACGCTGCGCGCGGTGCTCGACAGCGCGGCAATGCGCTGCCAGGCCGCGGGGATGGCGACGGCCGGGCGCGGCGAACAGAAAAACGCGCACCGCGGGCTGAAAAGCCAGCGCGCACTGAACGACTATAGCTGGTCACTGTCCAAGCCGGTCATATTCATGGCCGCGCCCGATGGTATCGCCGCCAGTACGCCGAAGAGCATCGTGCATGCGGCGGGCGAAGACCTGGGCTGCTATGCGGCCGGCAACGTCGATGTGACATCGGGCGAGGCGATGTCGTTCAGCTCGGCCAAAGGCATACAGCAGCACGTCGAGCGCGGTGGCATGGTGACCGCCATCAGCCATGGCAACCATCACTTGCATGTGCAGGATGGGAAAAGCGAAGTGGTGTCGCAAAAAGGCCTGGTCTTCGAAGCCAAGAGTGGCGACATCGTGCTCAAGACCAAGGGTGGCAGCATCGTGCTGACGGAAGGCGGCGACATCCTGATCAAGGGCGCCAATGAAACCCATGACATTGCAGGCACCATCCGGCTGGGCGCGGCGAAGGTCGTCAACAGCGGCTCGGTGGCCGCGGCGCCTGCCACGGATTTCTGGGGCAAGATGAACGTCGGCAAATTCAGCCAGCAACTTGTGCTGGCCGAAGCACTGCACCAGGTGGCCGGTGCGGCGGCCCATCACGCCTACAAGATCGTGGCCAAAGACGGTTCGGTGCTACAAACCGGCAAACTCGATGCGGAGGGCAAGACCGCGCGCGTCTTCACCGAGGACATGGAAGAACTGTATGTCGAAGTAGACCGCAACCACGGCAAGTGGCAATTCCTGGAAGATGTCCGGCATGACGCGGAAATGGATGCGGACGATGGCGACACGCTCACCAGCCCGGGAGAGCTGGCGCAACAGCCACCGCTGCCGGTGGGAGTCCGCATCCTTGCCGACAAGGCCCAGCTGCCGCTGGAAACAATCAAGGGCCTGTTCCTGCCAACCGGTGAAATCGACCTGCGCGCGGAAGCGCTGGCCCTGCTTGCCAGGAAGGCGGGGTTGCCTGCACTGGCCATACTGCACATCCTCGAGCGTGGCGCCGATTTCAGCGGCAACGCTTTGTTACAAGACCTTGCCGTCCAGAAGGTCAACGAAGCAAGCGCCAAACTCGTTGCCATGGTGACCAATGGCTGGCGCGGCAATGAGGCATTACCGCCCGACGTGGTGCTGGCATTTGAGCAGGCCGCCACACGCGTGGTGACGGCGGCGGCCAGCTCCGTCACCGACGCTGCCATTGCCAGCTTTGGCGAAGATCACGATGTCGAGCACTTGTCGAGCGGGGGCGAGGACCCCTTCGAGTTTGACGGAATGCCTTCGGACCGGCGCCGCGCGCCGGTATAAGCGGCGCGGCGGGAGAAAAGGAAATTCATTTATCAAGAGGCACAGGATGAACAAGAATCACATAATTTTCGGTGTGCTGGTGTCGGTCTGCGCGGCGCACTCCGCATGGGCGGAGTCCAGGCCGGCACTGCGCCATCGCAGCGCAGCGCTGCAATGCGCCGACCGCAAGATCGAGCTGAAAGCGGACTGCTACAAGGAGACCGGCTACCCCGGCCTGTCCTGCACCAGCCAGCGCCTGACGATCAGCGACAGCGGCAGCGGGCGCGAGCTCGGCGGCCAGTCGTTCACGCCGGCCGCACTGCAGGCAGGCGACGCATATCCGATCGTGGCCGAAAAAGTCGACCAGGTGGTATGTACTGAAACGCCGGCCCGGCAAAAGGTCATCGTGGTCAAAATATCGAACGGCGGCAACTGCGCGCGCTGCGAATGGTCCGACGTCTATGCGTGGGACGGCAGCCTGCTGGGTTCCAGCCGCGACGCCGGCAAAGGCACCGTGGTGGGTGATGCGCTGAAAACCGCGTTTGACAGGAAGTCCAGGAAACTGGGCCAGGGCGACCTGTCCGACGCCTATCTGGAAAGTGCGTTGAATGGCCGTTGATTACAACACCTTCTATACCCGGAAGAAAGGTGCGGCCTACAAAGACAGCCAGATCGAGCCCTATTCCCATTACGAAGAGCCGGTCGACCACAAGCCCGGCCGGCTGGCCGGCCACACGCGCATCTGGGGCGACGCGCCCCTGGAGGTGCAAAAGCAGGTCATTGACAAGCTGATTGCCGCCGCCAGGGAAGCGGGAATGAATGCACGCCGCGCCGCATTGCTGCTGGCGACAGCGAAGATCGAATCAGGCTTTAATCCCGATGCGGCCGCAGGCACCACGTCAGCCAGCAGTCTGGGGCAATTCGTCGACAAGACCGGCAAAGCTTACGGCCTCAATGACAGCAACCGTTTTGACACGAATGCCAACGTCAAGGCACTGCTGGCCCATTTCCTCGACAACGAGGCGCTGGCGAAAAAGCGTGGCAAGCCCGATGTGTGGTGCTACAAATACCACCACGATGGCCCAACCGCCGACTATGGCGGCGAAGGCCTGGCGACCGGGAAGTTCGCCGCGCTGGCGGACCTGTACGAGAAGGCGCTCGACGTCGGGCATACGCTGAACATTGTCGACCCGGCCGGCAAAGCTATTGCCGATGCGACCATCAAGGTCGAGCAAAACGGGAATTCGCTGGTCATGAAGACAAACGAGCATGGCGCGCTGCCGGCCTTTCTTGCGTCGCCCGACCTGGGGCCGCTGACCGTCCATATCCAGAAACTGGGTAACGACTTCAAGGAACTGGGTCAGATCGCCATCGACAAACTCAATTCGGCCTGGACCATCATCGCGCCCAAGGAGCGCATTCCAATCAAGACGTACGTCCATGCGGCGCCCGCCGCACCGGTCAGCGCACCGCATGTGCACAAGGTGAAAAGCGGGGAAACGCTGAGCCGGATCGCGCGGGAACATGGCACGACTTACCAGGAAATCGCGACGCTCAATCACATCGCCAAGCCTTACCTGCTCTACCCGGACCAGGTGCTGAAGCTGCCGGACAGCGCAGCCAAAACCGCTGCCGCCAGGGCGCCTGCCAACCCGCCGGCGAATCCGCCTGTTTCCGCAGCGCCGGCCGGTGCCGCCGTGGTCAAAGAGCATCGCAGCGCCGATGCCACGCATCCGGAGGCGCGCGTCACGAGGACAGCGGTATCCGATAGAATCGCTGCCACGATTGCATATGCGATGCAGCACAAGGGCAACCAGTCCATCGGCAAGTGCCTGCGGTATGTGAAGAAGGCATTGCTGGCGGGCGGCTACTTCAACACGTATCCGGGCGTTGAACATGCCAAGGATTTCGGCCCCACGCTGGAGCGTGCAGGATTCAAGAATTTGCTGGAGACGACGCCAGGCATCAATCTCACCGGCGCCCCGAACGGGGCGGTGATCATTTATCGCCCGGTCGAGCGTCAAACCAGGAGCAACGGCGGCGTGATTTCCGGGCATATCGAAATCAAGCACGACGGCGGCTATGTCAGCGACTTCAATGGCCTGACGCCATGCTACCGCACCAACCCGGCGACGTTGCTGTCACCGGTGCACAAAAAGTACAACGTACGTTTCAAAGTAACGGGCATTTGGTATAAGGAATGACTATGCAAAGTATCAAACTCGGTTTTCATGTGGCAGTGGTGGCAGCAATGCTGGGGGCGTCGTCGCAAGCCGCCGCCGAAGAAGTCTATGCGCCATTGGGCCTCAGTTGTCGCGCAGTGGCGCACGACACCAGCGCCACCAGCAAGGTTTCGGAAAGCCTCGACAAGCGCTATGCCGCCCTGTGGGGCAAGGATTGGGCAAGCAAACCGACGCCGCAGCAGCGCATCGATCCCAAAGCCATGGCCGAGATTGCCGCCATTGCAGGATGTGCCGCGCTGCTGGACCAGTCTTCCTGCTCCACCTTTTATGATCCCGAGTTTGGCGGCGAAGTGACCGCATTTACCGACTTGAGCACGAAAGCGCCGGTGCGCCGCCAGTTTGACGACGCCATTGCTGCGCTGCCTTCAGACATGGCACGCAAAGCGGCGCAAAGCTGCATCAAGCGCGTGGCGAAGAAATAAGGTGACCGGCATGGAACGTCCTGTAATCCGCATTGGCGACCGGACTTCGCACGGCGGCGTGGTGCAAACCGGCAGTGCCGCCATGATCGTCGATGGCAAGGGGGTGGCGCGCCTCGGGGATACGGTGACGTGCCCCCTGCATTCGGGCGAGACCATCATCAATTCCGCCAGCGACGTTTATATCACTGACGGCAAACCAACCGCCCGTGATGGCGACACCACAGCATGTGGCGCCACCTTGATCGCCAGTCAGACCAGCTACCTGATCAGATAGCGGCGCCGCGCCGGGATGATCCGCACCATGGGATCACGCGGCGCTTCCCAGCCGCAGCAAGGTCCGCGCAAAATGCTCGCCAAACATGTGGGCGGTCTTGATATCGCCCGGCGCAAACGCATCGGACGGCGCGCCATGTTCGGCCTGCGCCATCAGGCCGGACCACGAACCAAGGCGGTTGGCGGCTTCTTCATAGGGCACGCCGGCATGCTGTTCCGGCAAGATCGGATTGCCCACCCACAGCATGCCATGCTGCATGGCGAACACGAACATCGATGTCAAGGTGGACTGCTTGTCGCCCGCAGGCAGCGACGATACCGTGAAGCCCGCCGCCAGTTTGCCTTTCAATGCCTGCAGCCGCCACATCTTGCCTGTCGCATCCATGCAGGTTTTGAACACGCCGCTGACGCCGCCGAGGTACGTGGGTGAACCGAAGACAATGCCGTCGTAATCCCGCAGCAGTTGCGGCGACTGGGCCACGTCTTCCGCCTTCAGGATGTCCGCTTCAATTCCCGGCGCCTGCAGCACACCTTCCGCAACGTGCATGGCAATGTATTTCGTGTGCCCGTGGGCGCTGTGATAAACGATGGCGATCTTTTTCATTCAAGGCTCCTGGTGAGGTCAAAGCAAAGCGGTCAGCGCCGCGGCCAGGTACAGTCCCAGCCCGAACACCGTGTGGTTGGCCACGCTGCGCAGGCAGTTCTTCAGCGGCGTGGGGGTTTTGGAGGAAGCGATGCCGGCGCCCATGGCGGGCTGCATGACGAACAGCGGCGCGGCGGCAGTCGCCATGCCGACCGCCAGCGCTGGCAACAAGGTTGGACTGCCGGTCCACTGCATGCCCTGGACCGCCACCAGCAAGGCCGCAAAGGCAATGCCAATGGCGTAATGCGTCAGCCACCCCAGCGCCAGTTCGCCCGGCACGGGCGGCGACTTGGCAATCGCGGGATGCGCAAACGTCCCGTGTGCGAGATGACCGGCCCAGCGGCCAATATAAGCAAAATTCAAGGTGGGCACGCCCAGTCTTTTCAGCAGCATCAGCCACACATCCATGACCGCGGTGGCGCCGATGCCGATCAGGATGACTTTGACGATTTCCATGATGTTGACTCCGGTTGACTCGATTGATCGATGAGTCCACTATAGAAGTTGAAGTCAACTTCAAGTCAAGGGTATAAAAAATGGATATCGCGGAAGTCGCCAAAGTCACCGGCGTACCGGCGTCGGCATTGCGCTATTACGAAAAGAAGGGGTTGATCGCGTCCAGCGGACGCTCCGGGCTCCGGCGCACCTTCGGCAAACAGGTGCTGGACCAGCTGGCGCTGATTTCGCTGGGCCAGTCGGCGGGATTGTCGCTCGATGAAATCCGTTCGATGCTGTTGCCGAACGGGCAGCCCGACATCGACCGGCACCTGCTGGCGGCAAAGGCCGATGACATCGATGCACTGGTGCGGCGCCTGCAAGCGATGAGCGAAGGCCTGCGCCATGCCGCCGCCTGCCCCGCCCCCAGCCACGCGGAATGTCCTAAATTCCAGCGCTTGCTGAAGGCGGCGGCGTCAGGCGCTATTGAGCGGCGCTGGCGCCAGGTGGAGGTGCCGAAGCTGCCCGGCCACTGACCAGCTCACCGGGCGCCGGCGGCAATTGCAGTGCGGCCAGCAGCACGCCCGCACCGCGCCGGGATCGGACAGGGCGCCGAACGCGCGCCGCACACCTCACGTGGAATGGAGCTTTACCGTTCCTAAAACCATAGACAAATCTTCCATCGTTAAAATGGAACATCCGGCCAGACGCTCTCCGAACAGTGCTGAGAACGATTCGCGCCACGGGATCGCACCGTGGAAATCCAGATAGGACTCGCTACCGGCCTTGCGGGCGATAGGGGTGGCGGAGCGGTGTTAGCCGCTCCACACCGGAAATGCGCTACATGCGCCGCTGAGAGACGTGTCCTTACCTTCGACCAGAACGACCATACATGCTTCGCCCGATTCCTCACGGGTAGGGCGAAGGTGACATGGCCGCCGTTGCGAGTCGGCGCGATGGCCTCCCGCACGGTCGGACGCTCGGACAGTCCCAAACCTCGACGGGCGATGGCATACGCCGCGCCCTGATGGACTGAAATACCTTTAACTTGGGCGAAGTTGACCGCCCCGATCACCGACGTGTACGCCGGGTTGACCTCGATTACCTCAACACCGGCCCGGAATGCCGCAGCCTTTACGGACGAGGCGATCTTGTTGCAGGAGAACGACGAGAGCAGCCGGGCCTGCCGGGACTTCACGGCCTCCAGTTCGGCCTTCTTCTTCTGAAAGTTCAGCGCTTCCATCACCACGGGCTTGCCTGCCGCGCACGCCTGGGCAGCGATCCGCACCGTGGCGTCCCCAATCAGCGCCTTGGCCTGATCGGTGGTCTTGCCGTAGGTGACCAGGTCGATGCGCCGGGTGTCGATCAGATTGCCGAACCGGTCGGTCTCCGATACGGCCAGATGGTCGGCGTTGATGTCCACGCCGACAGCGCCAAGCTCTTTGCGCGATCTATTCGCAACGGGGCGGGCCTCAACGCTGACGAAGATTCTCCAGCCGGAGTCGTCCCGGACGAAGCGGTAGCTGAGCGCGGTTCCCACGCGCTTCACAGTGGGCTTTCCAGCGTTGGTCTTGCAGTGGATGCGTTCGCTACTGGTCAGCGCCGCAACAATCGCTTCGTGCCCGTATGCGAAACGCACATCACGCAACATTGCGTGCTTGCCGTGCGCCGCCAGCGCATCGGGCAATCTCACCTGAAGGCTCACCGTGCCGTCGTCGGCAACCGATGCCTGACAGGACTGATTGCCCGCCGTTTCGTCCTGGCTGCCCAGTACGAAGAACTGGCCGGCACGGGCTTGGTCCCAGTCGCGCTTCCATGCGGCGTGGTCGGCGTAGCCGTTGGCGGCGAGA
>Ga0307408_100000860_pt1 | contig 23876 bp, 27 predicted proteins | sample 322Cmetagenome_FD_202116 | JGI IMG/M metagenome (GOLD analysis project Ga0307408, IMG submission 202116) | Maize rhizosphere microbial communities from greenhouse at UC Davis, California, United States - 322HYB-C-3 | ecosystem: Host-associated > Plants > Roots > Rhizosphere > Soil | place... | reverse complement strand
ACAGCCATATCACCAATAAAGATGGATGCCTGTTTATTGGTGATATGGCTGTGGTACTGGAACTCGGCGATGTACTCCCATTGGATCTCCTCGTAGGCGTTATCAAACGCCTTGAGATCGCCAAAGGTTTCACCGGCCAGCAGCGCCTGGGCAAAAATTTGTGCGACATCTATACCCAGGCGGCTGCGCATACGCTGCTCGGAAATACTCACCGGCGGCGCGTCCTGGTTGGGCAGGCAAATGCCGCCGTAATAGCACTCCAACACTTCGGTGAGCAGGGTACGGTCCATGGAAAACCCCACCTTGCCCAACGCCGAACGGTAAATACATTCAGCATCGGTAGCGCGCTGCTCATGCACCACCACATTGATCAGCTCCAGATTAATCCGGTAGTTGCGCAAAAAGTAATCGCTAATCACCCGTGGGTACTTGTTGGAAAGCTCCCGAATGTACATGGGAATCTTGTGATAGTGGCGCCCCAGCTTTTGCGGCTTTAACCGAATCAGCTGGTCGCTGGCTACCTTGTGCTGAACTTTCGCATTACCTGTCATGCGCATTTCCTGTACTGGATAGGTGTCGCTGAGATACGTGTGGCTGTGATGCATATCACGGGGAGACTGATAACAAAGTCAGCTCTCGTTGCGGGCGGAGTATAGGAGCGAGTGCGCGGCGAAATTAAATCAATAGATATCAAAAGCTGTTTGTGAGGGGTTTTTAGCTGTTTTGATTTTATTTGATGCCAAATGATTTAGCGCTTGGCGAGGGGCTTGTTATGGTTCGGCTGCGTGAAGTGGTTCACAGGTTAAGTGGCGTTGTATCACACAGTTGTTGTGATCTAACAAAGCGACCCGGTGGCGAAAAAACTTTAGCGCTGTGCAAAAAAAACAGCTTCATACCCTGAACCTGACCCGGCGTACCGGGTTAACCCAACAATCGGGATGCAACCCACAAAAGGTGATTGACGGTGATGTCTACAAGCCAATCAATAAACGTTGCTGCTGTGAGCAAGACCAGTGAAAGAGGCAATAGCCGCGCCAGTGACCGCCTGTTCGGCGAGTCGGTTGCGGCGCGCAAGGTCATTATTCTCGGTCACTCGCGCGACGATGGTTACAGCCTGCTTACCAGCGGGTTGGCGCATCGCAATTGCCAGATTATTCACTGCGCCCAGTTTTCCGAACTGAGCGCCAGCCTTATCGCCCAGGCCAGCCTGATATTTGTGTTTGTCAGCAGCTTCTCCGGTGGCAGCCTGTTTGCGCGCATTGGCGCGATGATTGGCGATGCCCCTAATATCAGTGTGATTCCGGTGGTGGAATACGCCGATCAACAAAAGGCCGCCGCGCTGCTGGAGTTGGGTTGTGTGGACTATTTATTGGCGCCGTTTAGCGCGCCGCAACTCAACGCCTTGTTGCAACGGCAGGAGTCCGGTTTGGCCGCCGAGGAGAGTTTTGTCTCCTGTTCGCAAGCGGGTCGCCGGTTATTGGCTATGGCCCAGCGGGTGGCGCTGGCACGCGCGCCGATCCTGATTACCGGTGAAACCGGCACTGGCAAGGAGATGATGGCGCGTTATATCCACCGTTTTTCTGCCAGTGACAGCGCTCCTTTTATTGCCGTGAACTGCGCGGCTATCCCCGAGCAAATGCTCGAATCCCTATTGTTTGGCCATGAGCGCGGCGCCTTTACCGGTGCCACTGCCGCCCAGCCCGGCAAGTTTGAATTAGCCAATGGCGGCACCTTGCTGCTGGATGAAATCGGCGAATTACCGCTGGGCTTGCAAGCCAAGTTATTGCGTGTACTGCAAGAGCAGCGGGTAGAGCGCTTGGGTGGGCATAAAGAGATCCCGCTTGATGTACGCATTATCGCCGCCACTAACCGCGACTTGCAGCAGGAGGTGGCCGAAGGCCGTTTTCGCGCCGATTTGATGTTCCGTTTGGATGTATTGCCCCTGCATATTTGCCCGCTGCGCGAGCGCAAAGACGATGTGTTGCCGCTCGCCCGTCGCCTGATTCGCAAACATGCACCCCATGAACAGCGCGATGATCTGCTTACTCCCGCCGCGTGTGACGCGCTCCTTGCGCACGATTGGCCGGGCAATGTGCGCGAGCTGGAAAATATGCTGCAGCGTGCATTGGTGCTGCGCAATGGTCTGTTTATCCAGCCGCAGGATCTGGGTTTGAGCTTGCCGGCAGTCAATGCGGGTGCGCCGATGAAATCCCATGCGGGCGATATGAGCACCGATCTGAATGCGGAGGTGTGCGGTAAAGCCGCCTTGCGCGCCAGTGGTAAATGGGCGGAATACCAGCACGTGATAGATACCATCCGCCGCTTTGGCGGCCACAAAACCAAGGCGGCCGAGAGTTTGGGCATGACCCCGCGCGCCTTGCGTTATCGCTTGACCGCCATGCGTGAGCAGGGTGTACAGATTACTTTTTAACCCTCGCGCTTATCGTTAATGCAGCACACAACAGTGGATAGAGAACAGTGGCTATGAATTCAATTACACAGGTACAGCAGGATTTGTTAGGGCGCATGGAGCAGATGAAACAAGGCGCCGAAGGCCCGGTGATCGAGGCATCGCCGCTGTTTGAAACACCCCGGATGTTGGGTGACTCAGCTGGGCAAGACGGTTTCCGCGCTGCCTTTGGTGATGTTTTCAAAGCCATCGATAACCAGCAGCACAAAGCGGGCGCCTTGACGGCAGCAGTCGATTCGGGTGCCAGTGATGATTTGGTGGGCGCCATGGTTGAAAGCCAGAAGGCCAGCGTGTCGTTTTCGGCGCTGATGCAGGTGCGCAACAAAGTGACCAGCGCCTTTGAAGAGATTATGCGCACGCCGCTCTAATGCCCCTATTTCCTAACCCCTCCATACCAATGAGATATTCATATGGTGCAGTTTATTAAAGACAGGTTATCCAGCCGGGACAGTGGCGGTTTTAAGCTCGACCCGCGCATCGCGCTGATGATGATGGCCGTGATCGCCGCCATCGCCGCCATCAGCGTGGTGGTGTATTTGTGGCGCGACCAGGGTTCCTTTCGCCCGCTTTATGGGGCAGGTGAAGACTATCCCGCCGCCGAAGTGATGCGCGTATTGGATGCCGAAGCGATTGGCTACAACCTGCACCCGCAAAGCGGGCAAATACTGGTGCGCGAGGATCAGTTGGCGCGTGCGCGCATGTTGCTCACCGCCAAGGGCATTCAAGTGGCTATGCCTTCGGGTTATGAATTGTTTGATAAGGAGGAGCCGCTCGGCTCCAGCCAGTTTGTGCAGGACGTGCGTTTAAAACGCAGCCTGGAAGGTGAACTGGCGCGCTCGATTATGACCATGAAAGGCGTGGACATGGCGCGGGTGCATTTGGCCTTGCAGGAGAGCACCTCGTTTGTGGTGAGCAAGCGCGACCCGGCCAAAGCCTCGGTGATGTTGCAGTTGGCGCCGGGCTACAAACTCAAGCCGGAGCAAGTCAGTGCCATTGTTAATCTGGTGGCGAGCAGCGTGCCGCAACTGGCCAGTGGCGATGTGAGTGTGGTCGATCAGCAGGGTGTGCTTTTATCGCGCGGCCTGAATGAAAGCGCCGGCCCTTCGCAGAGCTGGGAGCTGGTGGATGGCTATCAAGCCAAAGCGGTGAGCAATGTGGAGGAGGTGCTGGCGCCGATTTTGGGCGCGGGCAACTACCGCATCAGCGTGGCAGCGGACATCGACTTCAGCCAGCGCGAGGAAACCTTTCAAGCCTATGGCGATAACCCGCGCCTGCGCTCGGAAATTCTGCGCGATGAAAGTGTGCTGGATCAGCTCGCCCTGGGTGTGCCCGGTTCCCTGAGCAACCGCCCGGTACCGCCACCGGAAGAAGTTCCCCCTGCCGATACCGAGGCTGCCCCTGCACCCGCTGAAGGTGAAGCCGTGGCCGAGAGCAGCGTGGAAAATAAAGCGGCGACCTCCCTGCGTAAAGAATCCAATCGCCAGTTGGAGTACGACCAATCCGTTACCCATATCAAACACGCACCCTTTGCCCTGCGGCGCCAGAGTGTGGCGGTAGTGTTGAACGCGAGCAGTGCCCCCGAGGGTGGCTGGACACCGGAAGCCCGCGCCGAGCTGGAAGCGATGGTGAAAAGCGCAGTCGGTTTTGATGAGAAGCGCGGCGACTTGCTGACACTGAGTGTGTTTCCGTTTACCAAGCCGGTGGAAATAGTAGAGAACATCCCATGGTGGGAGAGCGCCCGGGTGTATGAACTGGCCAAAATGGGCTTGTTTGGGCTGGTGAGTTTGCTGCTGTTATTCATGGTAGTGCGCCCGGCCATGCGCAACCTTATCCGCTCCAACCAGCAGTTAATGCCGCCCATAGTGGAACCGCCCTTGGCGCTGCGCACCGAGCAGAACCCGGCACGCGGCTACGGTAGCGAGGGTGCACCGCATATTCTGGGGGAATTTAATCCGCTCGCGGAAATTCGCCTGCCCGCACCCGGTTCGGGGCTGGAACTGCAAATCGAACATTTGCAGATGTTGGCTAAAAATGATCCTGAACGTGTGTCCGAAGTCATTAAACAATGGATAGGTCGAAATGAAAGAACCCTCAATCCAGCCAGCTGATGAGCGCAGCGCTGCCGCGCTGAAAGACGCTCCGGCGCGCGTGGCCTCACGTGCGCTCAGCCCCGTTGAACAAGCTGCCATTCTGCTCTTGAGCATGGGCGATTCCACCTCGGCAGGCGTATTGCGCCATTTCTCGCGCGAGGAGATTGTCAGTATCAGCCAGGCCATGGCGCGCTTGAGCAATGTGAAGCAGCCGATGGTCTCGGAAGTGATCAGCCGCTTTTTTGAAGACTATAAAGAGCAGAGCAGCATCAAGGGTGCGTCGCGTTCATATCTGTCCGGCATGCTCGGCAAGGCACTCGGCAGCGATATTACCCGCGGCTTGCTCGACAGCATCTACGGTGAAGAAATCCGCGCCAAGATGGCCAAAATGGAGTGGATCGACCCGCGCCAATTTGCCGCACTCATTGCCAAGGAACACGCGCAAATGCAAGCCGTTTTTCTCGCGTTCCTGCCTCCGGCTATGGCCAGTGAAGTGCTCGAATGTATGCCGGCGGCGAGTCAGGATGAAATGCTTTATCGCATCGCCAACCTGAGCGAAGTTAACAGCGATGTGATCGCGGAATTGGAAGAATTGATTGATCGCAGCTTGTCGGTATTGTCCACCCAGGGCTCGCGCGTACGCGGTGTGAAGCAGGCGGCGGACATCATGAATCGCTTTAAGGGCGACCGTAACCAGATGTTCGAATTACTGCGCGCCCACAACAAAGACCTGGTGGGCAAGATTGAGGATGAAATGTACGACTTCTTTATCCTCTCGCGCCAAAGCCAGGAAGTATTGCAAGCCCTGCTGGAGGCTATCCCGCTGGATGAGTGGGTGGTGGCGCTCAAGGGTGCTGAACCGGCGCTGGTCAAAGCGATTATGGCGGCCATGCCCAAGCGGCAGGCGCAGCAGATGGAATCCATCAATCGCCGTCAGGGGCCGGTGCCCTTGAGCCGCATTGAGCAAGTCCGCAAAGACATTATGGCAGTGGTGCGCGACATGGCCGCCAACGGCGAAGTGCAATTGCAGTTGTTCCGCGAACAGACCGTGGAATAAGGGGCAGATATGACGGTTAAAGTGCTTAAAGGGGCGGGTAAAGGGTGGCGGCCGTATCGTTTTCCGCCGCGCGCCAATGTTAATTCCAGCTTGCAGGCCAGCCAGTGGGGCAGTGACCCGGAAGCGATCCAGCGCGCCATTGCCGATGGTTTTCAGGAGGGCTCGGAAAAAGGCTATCAACAAGGCTTGATTCAAGGGCAGGAAGAAGGGCAGCGCGATGGTTTTACCCAAGGGCATATTGAAGGTGTGGCGCGCGGCCGCGAAGAGGGGCGGCAGCAAGGGCGCGAGGCGTTTGAAACCGCCAGCCAGCCTCTCGACCAGATTAGCCAGCAGTTGCAAGCCTTTATGGAGGACTTTGAGCGCAAGCGTCGCCGCGAGTTGTTGCAACTGGTGAAAAAAGTCGCTCAGCAAGTAATCCGCTGTGAGCTGACCTTGCACCCCACACAGTTATTGAATCTGGCAGAAGAGGCGCTCGCCGCCATGCCCACCGAGCAGAGCGATGTACATGTGCTGCTCAACCCTGAGGAATACAACCGCATCAAAGACCTGGCACCCGGTCGCGCTGCTGCCTGGCGGTTGGTGCCCGACGACAAATTGGTGCTGGGCGAATGCCGCATAGTCACCGCGCAAACCGAGGTGGATATTGGCTGCCAACAGCGGTTGGATGCCTGTGTGGATACCCTGGCTGAACATATGCATTTGGCCGAGGGCTAACCCGTGAGCAGCCCATCGCCGCTGGAGGATTTTAAGCTCGACGATGCCCTGCGCTCGCTGGATCGCGTACAGCTGGCCAAGGTCAGCGGCCGTTTGGTGCGCGTGTCGGGCATGTTGCTGGAAAGCCACGGTTGCCAGCGCATGACTGGCCAGCGCTGCTACGTGGAGCAGGGCGATGGCAGCATGCTGGAAGCGCAAGTCGTCGGTTTTAACCGCGATATCAGTTACCTCATGCCGTTCAAAAAACCCATCGGTTTAACCGCCGGTTCCCGCGTATTTCCCGCTAAAGACGAAGCCCTGTTACAGATCGATGAATCCTGGCTCGGGCGGGTGCTCAATGGCCTCGGCGAACCGCTGGACGATTTGGGCAAGCTCAGTGGCCGCGATACCTTGCCCACCGAATTACCGCGGGTAAATCCACTTAAACGGCGCCCGGTATCGGCGCCCCTGGATGTAGGTGTGCGGGCGATCAATGCACTGCTTACTCTTGGCAAAGGCCAGCGCGTCGGGCTGTTTGCGGGCAGTGGTGTCGGTAAAAGTGTGCTGCTGGGCATGATCACCCGCCAAACCGCGGCCGACGTGGTAGTGGTTGGTTTGATTGGCGAGCGCGGGCGCGAAGTGCAGGAATTTATCCTCCATTCACTTGGCGAAGAAGGTTTGCGCAAAGCCGTCGTGGTGGTCGCACCAGCGAATGAATCGCCCTTGATGCGCATGAAAGCCACGGAGTTGTGCCACACCATCGCCGCCTATTTTCGCGATCAGGGTAAAGACGTGTTGCTGTTGGTGGATTCGCTCACGCGCTATGCCATGGCGCAGCGTGAAATTGCGTTAGCACTGGGTGAGCCTCCAGCGACCAAAGGCTATCCGCCCTCGGTATTTGGCATGTTGCCGGAGCTGGTGGAAAGCGCCGGTAATGGCGAAAGCGAGCGCGGTAGTTTAAGTGCGCTCTACACCGTATTAGCCGAAGGCGATGACCAGCAAGACCCGATTGTGGATTGCGCCCGCGCGATTCTGGACGGTCACATAGTGCTGTCGCGGCGCTTGGCCGATGTCGGGCACTACCCGGCGATTGATATTTCCGCCTCGGTCAGCCGTTGTATGACCCAAGTGACGGAACCGGCGCATCAGGGTGCAGCGCGGCAGCTGAAGGAGCTTTTCAGCACCTACGAAAAAATCAAAGAACTGATTCCACTGGGCGGTTACACGCCGGGTATGGATCTCAAAACCGATCAGTCGGTGCAGTTAGCACCCGCCATTGAGCGCTTTTTACGGCAGGAAGTGGGCGCGGGCGCCGATCTGGAACAGAGCCTTGTCGGGCTCAAAACTATTATTCGTTAACGGCATTAGTTGGTAGCGCAATAGTTCGATAGGGGCAGTGACCATCATGAAAGAGCAGCTAGCAGTTTTATCCCGCTTGGCCAGTTTGCGCGGCACCAAGGTGCAGCAAATGCTGGGGCGGGTGACCTATCAACAAAACCTCTGCCAGCGCTATCGCAATAACATTACCGGCCTTAACCGGCTGTGCAGTTTTACCGTGCCCATGACTACGCCGCTACAGCGCAATAACCAGCAGCAATACAAAGCCACCCTGCACAAAATGGTGGAGTTGCAACAGCGCGAGTTGACGCTGGCGGAAGAAAACCTGGCGCGTATCCAGGTGGAATTAATGGCGGCCATGCGCAGCGAGAAAATCGTCGCCCATGTGATCGACGCCAAGATGGCGCAGTGGCAAGTGCAGCTCAATCAGCAGGAGCAAAAAATACAGGACGGTCTGGCCGCACAATCCTGGTGGCGCGCGCAGGGTTAACCGGCAGGGGGAGTGTTTGTGACTGACGGTAAACCGGCGCATTAAAATTTTTTGCAATGCGATTTAAGTGATCGCCAAAATTGGTCGCTTAGTGTTGGTAACGACGCTAATGAAGCGCAACAATTGATAGCAACACTCTTATTTCAGGATCTCATCATGGAAATCAGCAGGCACATTAAATCTGGCTACAGTGCCCCCACTGAGGCCTCAGCCAGTGGCAAAACCGACGCTGTAGCTCAGGCAAAAGCGGCGGCATCGGCGCAGAGCAGCACGGCCGAACCGCGCCTGGAGGAGTTGCAGGAAGCCATGCGCGCACTGCCGGAAATCGATATGGACCAAGTCACCGCCATCAAACAAGCATTGGCTCGCGGCGAGTTAAGCAGCGATGTAAAAGTGCTCGCCCACAGCATTCTGGCGTATCACCGCAGCAGCGATCTATGACTGGCAGCGGACACATCAGTCGCGCCCAGCAATTAGTCCAGGTGGCGGCGCGCGATATAGAACAGGATTGCACTGACTACCAGTGTTTGCAGGGTTTAATGCAAAGCCTGTACGAACAGCTATTGCTGCGCAACTGCGAGCAAATTGAGCTGCTCAACCAACAGATTCTTGTACTCATTGACTTTATTTCCACCCGCGCCACGCGTCGCCGGAAAATATTGGCTGCCTTTGCTATTCCTGCGGCGGCAGGCAACCAGGGCATAATCAATTTATTGTGCACCTTGCCTGATTCGGCGCAGCTGTTAGCGCGCTGGTCGCAATTGGAAGGTTTTGTCAGCGAGACCAAAGCGCTCAACGAACGCAACGGAAAATTACTCGCCATGCACAATGAAATCATCCAGCAGATTTTAGGCGGGCAGCAGGCGGAGCAGGTTTATTCGCCGCAGTATTATTGATCTCCAGTAATCATCTTCGCCCGCTGTGCATTTGCGCAGCGGGCATTTTTTTATCTGCGTTTTGTATGTTCTTGTCAATTTATTCCTGCCTGTTTATTCCTGCGTGTTTATTTAAGCCCTGCAGTTTTTTTGTCGCCTGTGTAAAGCATTGGGCTCTGTGTGAGTGAATGCGGAAACGGGTTTTCCTCCTGTTCTTTCCGCTGGCCTAAGCGGAAGTAATTTTTCTGCATGTTTTTTCATTAATCCTATATAAAACAATAGGTTATGTATTGGCATTGATATTGCTGAAACCCACGCGAGGAGAACTGCAATGGCGATAGATTCAGATTACGTTAAAAGCATGGCGACCCAGTTGGCGAATTACGAGGTGCAGTCCGCGCTGACGAAAGCGAATCGCAATGAGGCGAATTACAAAGCGAAGTTAACGGCGATTACCTCGCTGGAAACGGCGCTGAAAACCTTCAGTTCCAGTATCAAAAGTTTAAAGGGCACCAACTAAAGTGTGCTGACCAATAGCGCAACTTTCAGCAGTGAAGGTTATGCCAGCGCAACCGTCGGCACTGCGGCGATTGCCGGGAATTACCAGTTTTTTGTGAAGCAGCTTGCCAGCGCCCATCAGGTGTCGATTGAGGGGTTGAGCGATACCGATGTGGATACCAGTGGCACCTTGACCATCGGTCAGGGCAGCAGCAGTTTCAATATCGACCTGAGCAGCATCGACAGCGATGGCAACGGCAGTAACTCCCTCGCGGAAGTGGCGGCGGCAATTAATGGCGCGACCGACAACAGCGGCGTAAAAGCGACCCTGGTGCGCAGTAACGGTACGGTTTCGTTGGTGCTCGCCAGTGAAAAAACCGGTGTGGCTAATGCGATTAGTGTGTCTACCTCGGGCACCAGTGGCGGCGCGTTTGATGCGGCGCTGACCAGCCGACGCGAACTGAGTGCGGCCAAAGATGCAGAAGTTTTGCTCGGTGGTGAAACGGGCATGTTGCTGACCAATGCCACCAACAATTTCGACAACATTATCGATGGTGTAAGCCTGAACTTTACCAAGGCCCATAACACGGGTGAGCAGCCGCTGTCGGTTACGGTGGGGCGCGATGACAAAGCCACCAAAGACAATGTGCAGAGTTTTATTACCGCCATCAATACGTTGCTGGGCTCGTTTGATTCGCTGACCGCAAGCGGTGGTGAATCCAGTGAGCGCGGTGTATTGGCGGGCGATTCCAGTATCCGCTCGGTGGAGTCCACCTTGAACAAGTTGCTGCGCACCAGCTTTGGTGGCTCTAGTTTGATCGACTTTGGCATCTCCGCCGACCGTAGCGGCAATTTGACCATTGATGCCGCGCGCTTTGAAAAAGCGATTGCTGCCAACCCGGAAGGGCTGGACAAACTGTTTAACAGCAAAGATGCCTTGCTCGATAGCATCGACAAAAATCTCGCGGTTTACACCAGTGGTACCAACAACCTGATGAAGGCGCGCAAGGAGAGTTTGAACTCCATGCTCAGCCGGGTGGATGACCAGTTCGATGGCATCCAAAAACAATACGACAACTACTATGCCCGCTATCTGAAGCAGTACACCAGCATGATGCAGACGATGTCGGCCATGGAACAAACCTTCGGTATGTTTTGATGAACAATCCCTATCTCGCCAATGAAAGTTACGACAGTTATCGCTCTGTGGATTTGGAAGCGAAAGCCGCCACCGCATCGCCTTATGAGCTGGTACTGGTGTTGTTTGACGGGCTGCTGGATGAGTTGGCGCGCACGCGCGGCCACATTGAAGCCAAACGCTATCAGGAGAAAGGGCGCTCGCTGGAGAAGTGCCTGAATATTCTCAACGGTCTGAACAGCGCACTGGATTACGACAATGGCGGCGAAGTGGTGCAGGGGCTATCGCGCTTGTACGACTACTGCATTTATCGCCTGTCCGATGTCAGCGTGAGCCTGTCGCTGGAAGGGTTGGAGGAGGTGGTTCATCTGCTCGGGGTAATCCGCGAAGGCTGGGACGGTGTCAATGCCCAACGCCGCTGATCGCTACCAGCAACTGCAACTGATTACCTTGGGTGAACAGCTAACGGAAGCCCTGCGCGCCAAGGACTGGGAGCGTGTGGGGCAGGTTGATTTGCAGGTTCGCCGCTGTCTGGCGGAGTTGGCGACGGTTGAATCGCCCAGCCCTGAATTGCAAAAACTTAAAACGCAATTGCACGAGTTGTATGCGCGGGTGTTGCCTGCCTACGCCAATGCTTGTGAGCAGCTGCGCCAGCTGCTGATAAACCATATGGATTATGCCGAGGGCCGCTCGGCCTACCTGCGTACCGATTTGTTGCAAGGTGAGAGATAAATGTTGTCATCGCTGAGTTCTTCTACCGCTGCTGCAGCTGTTAGCGACGCGCCACTCACGGCGTCGGATACCAGCGCAATTACTGCTGACACGCGCCAACTTACGGGTGACAACCCGGTATTTGCCGCGCTATTGGCTGGCGGTAGTGCTGAAGAGGGCGCCGAATCACTGCCGGACGCCACTTTGGGGGCAGCCACTGGCGACCCACAAGCTGCGCTGGAAATAGATGCGGAGCAGTGGTTACAACAGGCGCTTGAACAGCAGCAAGTACAACTGCAGGTGCGCGCTATGCCAAGCCCTCAGGGGGATACGCAGGCCACCGTTGCAGCAACTAATTCACCGGCTCTGGCACCACTGCCATTGGCGCCAGCGGAAGTTCTACCCCAGACATCGGGCGGTATAAGTGGGGCGATGGCAGCATCGCCGTCCAACATCAATTCCAGCGGCGCAACAATAGCCACCAACCCGGCCTTGTGGATGGCTCGAACGGCAACCGGGCCGGTGCCTGCCAGTTTGGCGGGAGGGGGTGGCCTGCAAGGCGCAGCAGCCCATTCGTTAGAGCAGGCGTTAGCGCCATCTGAGCAATCGTTGGGGCAAGCCCAGTTACAGCTGCCATTGCAGCCGTCACAGCAACAGTCACAACAACAAGCGGCACTACAATCGTTACAACAATCGTTACAACAATCGCTACAACAATCACTTCAACAACCAATACCGCCGTCGGTGCCGCACTTGGCGCAGCAGGGCGCTGAAGTACCGCTGGTGGATTCGCCGCTGTTGGCGAGCGCAACAGCAGAATTCTCTAGCCCGGTTGTTGATCGTCCAGCCAGCCCAGCGGGCAACAGTATTTTTACTCTGGGCGATAAAGCGGTGCAGGACAGCAGTATCCAGGCAAGCGCAAAACTGCCTACACCCGAGGCGAAATGGGGCGAGCAGTTGTTGCACACCCTGCGCGATCAGGTGCAGGTGCAAATCCAGCAGCGTATCCAGAATGCCACCATCCGGCTGGACCCGCCGGAGCTGGGCAGTTTGGAGATTTTCCTCAGTCATGAATCCGGTCGCCTCAATGTGCAGATCAACGCCAGTCAGGCCGATGTAGCGCGCCTGTTGCAGCAGACCAGCGACCGTTTGCGCCAGGAATTGGCGGGCGGGCAATTTACCCAAGTGAATGTGCAGACCTCTAGCGAGGGACAATCCGGCCAGCAGCAATCCCGTCACAGCGCATCACGTTTTGTGGCGGAGGAAATAATTCAGGTCAACGGCCAGCCAGCAACCGATAAAACACGCGGGCAAAGTGGCCAGGCTCGCGATGTATTGATTACGGTTTAACGCTTCGCGCTGGTGTTCATCAGCGCGGAATTTTTTAACAAATGCTTTTAGTCAATGGAAAAGGGCAGACGCGGTTATGTTGATGCAGCGAATTATTTTGGCGGTTTTGGTAGTGAATACTCTGGCAGTGGCAGCGACGGCCTATCTCAACTTCCGGTTATTGAATCAACCTGTCGCCAGCGCACCGGAGAGCACTCCGGCCACCGGCGCGTTGCCAGCGCCCAAGACCGGCAAAGCGGAGGAGTACAAGTTTTTTGCGATCCAGAAAATTATTGTGAGCCTGCCGGGGGATGGCCGCGAACACTACTTTGTGCTGGATTTGGTGCTGCAAGCCAATAGCGATACCGACGATAAAAAGTTGCAACAAATTGACCCCATGGTACGCAATTCAGTGGTGGCGCATTTGTCGGCTATGACATTTAACCAGCTGCGCGGCCTACCCATCACCGAGTTGCAGGCGAAGTTGGAAGAAGTCGTTCTGGCGGATTTTGCCAGCCGTCAGGTGGTGCAGCCCTTTGCCCACGTACTGGTTAGCAAACTGGTTGTGCAATAGGACTTTGTATGAACGCCACTTGCGCCATCGATTTTGATTACCTCGCCGGTCAGAGCACGGCGCCCACGTTTGCTCCCGAGCTTGAGCAGCAGTTGCTGATTCAATACTTGCCGCTGGTGAAGCGCATTGTGCGCCAGCTATCGCTGCAGGCAAGTCAGGTGCTGGATCGCGACGACATGGAGCAAATCGGCTTGATGGGGTTGCTGGAAAGCCTGCGTCGCTACGGCACACCCGATGAAAACTTTGGCAGCTTTGCCAAGTTGCGTATTCGCGGCGCGATTCTGGATGAATTGCGCCGGCAGGATTGGCGCCCGCGCCAGGTGCGCCAACAGGCCCATAAAATCCGCGATGCCATTCGTCTGTTAGCGCGGCAATTAGGGCGCGCGCCGCAGGATGCGGAAATTATGAAATTTACTGGCCTGAGTGAAAAAGATTACCAAGCCTTTTTACAGGCCGATGCCTGTGAGGCCATCGAAAGTTTGGATGAGCTATTGCTTAACGGCCCGGAAATATTTGCCGATGGCAGTTCGGGGCTGGAGGAGCGGGAAATCACCGAGCGGCTGTTAGCGCAAGCGCTGGCGGAATTAAATGAGCGCGAGCGGCTGATTTTAATTTTGTATTACCAACAAGAACTGAGTTTGAAAGAAATCGCGCTGGTGTTGGATCTAACCGACGCGCGGGTCTGCCAATTGAGTAAACAAGCCATCACCAAAGCCAGCCGCTTTTTGCGGGAACGCAGCTAACGGGAAACAGAGAGAGGCCATTGTGCAAAAAGTTATAGGTGCATTCATTATTGTGGGCTGTGTGCTCGGCGGTTACTCCATGGCGCACGGCGAATTGGCCATGCTCTGGCAACCGGCTGAAGTGCTTATTATTTTGGGTGCGGGTATCGGCAGTTTGGTGGTCGGTAATCCCAAAGAGGTGCTGGTGGAAATGTGCGCACAAATTAAAGGTGTGTTTGTGTTTGAGCGCCGCGGCGAAGAGTTCCAGCGCCAGTTACTTATGTGTCTTTACGAGTTATTGGAAATGGTGGACGTAGGTGGCCTTAAAGCACTGGATGCCCATATCGAGGAACCGGAAGCGAGTGAATTATTTGCCAAATACCCGCTGATTCTGCAAGAGCGCAACCTCATGGCATTTATTGCCGATAACTTCCGCTTGATGGCCATGGGCAAGATCAGTGCCCATGAACTTGAAGGTTTTTTGGAGCAGGAGTTGGATGCCATGGAGCATGCGCTGCTCCAGCCTTCGCGTTCGCTGCACAAAATCGGCGAAGCTATGCCCGGGTTCGGTATTCTCGCAGCGATCATGGGCATCATCATTACCATGGGCAATATTGGCGGTTCAGTGGCTGAAATTGGCGCTCATGTGGCGGCGGCGCTGGTGGGCACCTTTTTGGGGATTTTCATGTGCTACTGCGTGATGGAGCCCTTGAGTAACTCTATGAGTCAGCGCGTAAAAACCGAACTTTCCGCTCTGGAATGCGTGCGCACCACATTGGTCGCCCACTTGGCAGGCAAGCCAACCCTGCTGGCCGTGGATGCGGGCCGCAAACTGATCGAACAGGACGTTAAGCCCGCTTTCCGCCTGTTGGAAACCTGGGTTAACCGCTATGAGGATGAAAGGGACGCGGCATGAAAAAGCGTAGTGACAAAGATTCTGAAGTTATCGTCAAACGCCGCAAAAAAAGTAATCACGACGAAAGCCATAGTGGTGCCTGGAAGGTGGCCTTTGCCGATTTCACTATGGCGATGATGGCGCTATTTATGGTGCTCTGGGTTATCACTCCGCAGAACCTTGAGCAAAGCACGGCGGCGGAAGCACTCACCAATCCCCTGGTGGATGGTGGTGCCGGGGTATTTGATGGCAATAGTCGCACCCCGCTTGAGCTGGAAGGCATTCCGCTCCAGCCCAATAAGCCAGAGGTGCCGGATGCAACATCTCAAAATATAAATCACCAGCCGATCAAGGATCACCAGCCGATCAAGGATCACCAGCAAATCACCGATCATGAGCAAATAAAATACAGCAGCCCGGCTGAGCTGAAAGAGTTGGCGGGTTTGATGCAATCCCTTGCCCTGCAATTGGACGCACAAGCCAATATTGAAATTCAGGTTGTACCCCAGGGTTTGCGCATTTTGATTAAAGACGATCAGCAGCGCTTTATGTTTGAGCGCGGGAGTGATCGTTTGAAGCCGCATTTTGCCCTGCTGTTGCAGCGCCTCGCCGGAGTGTTGGCGCAGGTGGGTAATAAACTGATTATCAGTGGCCACACCGACTCCACGCCTTATAAACGCCTAAATGGCTATAACAACTGGAATCTTTCCGGTGACCGCGCCTTGAGCGCACGGCAGGTGATGGTGGAGTCGGGTTTGGCGCCCGGTGCTGTGCTGCAAGTCGCGGCGCAGGCAGATGTTATGCCTTTGCACCCGCAGACACCGGAGGACGGTGCCAATCGACGGATTGAAATATTGTTGTTAACCGCTAAAGCGGAGGGGCTGTACCGCGAGATTTTTGGTGATCAGCAAACCCGCGTTGATTATTCAAGTCAGCAGGCGGAGTTGATTGTGCCCGCCAAGGCCGACACAGGCACAACGCAATCCCTCTAGTATCAAAGGCAAGGCGCGAGGTCGGCTTCCGTCAGTTGCGCCACTCCATCTACCGGTATATGCAGGCTGCGCGCGCCGCTGTCGGTGTGTAGGCATACCAGCGTCAACACATCGTTGTGCAACCCCAGCACCAGCTGCAGTGGTTCATCGGTCAGTTGTTTTACCCGCGTGCCAAGTGTTTCCCCCAAAGGCACTAACTGGACCATCTGCCCCGGCTGCTCCGGTGCGTAGGTCAGGTTCAAGTTGCCTGCAAGGTTGGTTGCTGGTGTTTGTTTTTGCACTAACAGCATACCAAATAAACTCAAGACCCCAATTCCCGCCAGCAATGACAAACGCGAGCGCCAGAGGTTATTGCCAGTGTTTTGTTGTTCGTTAGCCGGTGGATTCATGCCGGTGAGGCTAACGACAGCATTCGGCAGCGGGGGATTCAGGTCAGGACTGGCAGCCGCTACGGCGGCTTGATCAGCAATACCAATACTGGCGGTTGCCTCTATGTATTTGGGGTTCAACATATACCCGCGACGGGGAAGCGTTTGGATGATTTCCCGCTCTTTTTCATCCCCCAGAATTTGGCGCAGGGTGTAGATCTGCTGGTTCAGGCTACCTTGACCTACAACCCTGTCTGCCCATGCGTGACTCATTAGCTCTTCGCGTGCAATCACTTCTCCTGGTGTTTGCAACAATCGCTCAAGCAAGCGGCTGCCGGAAAACCCCAGGTCAATTTTTTCTTCAGTGCCAGCCTTAAACAGGCTGAGCTGATAGAGGGAGGGGTAAAAGAACGCAAGGCAATCGGCGTTCCCCGTTTTGATAGTCACACGGGTCTGACGCTCGGGCGGTGTAGTTGCGCTGGTTTCGCCGCGCGCAGGAATGCTGGTCTCGCTAAGGGTCATTTCCATACAGATGTGAATTCAAAAAGTGGCAGACGGTTTTCTGGCGTCAATAAACGGATGCGCCAATCATAGCGCCGTTTTTACCACAATTTATTCCATTTAGTAGTTTCTACTCAGTAAAACCCGTTAATTTTTATAGGTTTAGCTATAAAAAAGAGCAACAGCAGAACAAATCGCACACATATGTTGATTTTGGTGACAAACAAAAACGCCCCGACAAGCGGGGCGTTTAAGCGGGAGTACCCAGCTCGCTATTAACCGAGCAGTGACATCACCATACCTGGCATTTGACCAGCTTGTTTCAGCATGGAGATACCGGATTGCATCAACATGGAGTTTTTGCTCATGTTGGCGCTTTCCTTGGCAAAGTCGGCATCCACAATACGACCTTTAGACATGTCGGTATTATCTTTCATGTTTGCAAGGTTGTTCGCGGTGTGGTTCAAGCGGTTGATGTTGGCACCAAACAAGGCGCGCAGTTCACCTACCGAGTTCAGCGCCGTCTCAACCAGAGTGATATTGCCGTTGGCGTTGGTGTTCACTGCAGTGGTGGCTACCTGGGTAGTGGCCAATTCCACACCGGGAGTACCGGCAGTGGTATAGGTGTCAGACACGGCTGCCAGTGCAGTACCCAGTGCAGTCAGTTTGGCACTCACGTTCAGGGTCAGTTTTTCTGCGGAGCTGGCACCAATCTGGAAGTCCATTGCCGCCGAGAATTTACCGCCAGCACCCGTTACCAGCGTGCCGTCACTGAACAGGTTGGCGCCAGCAAACTTGGTGTTTTTGATGATGTTGGCCATTTCTTTACCCAACTCATCGTATTCGCCTTGCAGGGCAATCAGATCTGCACCGCTGTTGGTGGCGTTCGATGCCTGGGTGCTAAGGTCTTTCATACGCTGCAATATGTCGGTCATTTCATTGAATGCACCTTCAGCGGTTTGCAGCAGGGAAACTGAGTCACCCGTGTTGCGCATAGCCACTTCCATACCGCGTGATTGGGCATTTAAACGCGTGGCAATTTGCAAACCAGCCGCGTCGTCAGCCGCTGAGTTAATGCGCAGGCCAGTGCCTAAACGCTGTTGGTTGGTGCCAAGGCTGTTGTTGGTTTTGCTCAGGTTGGTTTGGGTAATCAACGAGGAGTAGTTGGTATGAATTGACAGTGCCATGTGAATATTCCTGTGCTAAGAAAGCGTGAAAATAAAAATCGGTTTTGTTGCTGGTTTATTTGCCTGCTACACCATCAAGGCGACGAAATCGTCCATTAACTTAAGGTGACACACGCAAAATATTTCCAGCATTAGCGCTATTTCTATTGGTCTTTAGCCGAGCAGTGACATCACCATGCCGGGCATTTGGCCAGCTTGTTTCAACATGGAAATACCGGATTGCATCAACATGGAGTTTTTGCTCATGTTGGCGCTTTCTTTGGCAAAGTCGGCATCCAAAATACGGCCCTTGGACATCTCGGTGTTGTCTTTCATGTTGGCCAGGTTGTTGGATGTGTGGTTGAGGCGGTTGATGTTGGCACCGAACTGGGCGCGCATAGTGCCTACTGCATTAAGTGCGGTTTCCAACTCATCCATTGCGCTGCCGGAAGTGGTGGCATCGGTCAGTACTTCGGCTTTGATAGTGGTGATCGCATCAGTCACATCAGTCAGTTCGCCGCTGGCATCCAATGACAGGGTTTCCGCGCTGCTGGCACCAATTTGGAAGGTCATTGCAGCAGTGAATTTACCAGCGGCGGCAAACAGCGCTTCGCCAGCGTATTTGGTGTTGGTAATGATGTTGGTTAATTCATTACCCAACTCGTCGTATTCCGCTTGCAGTGCGGTGCGGTCATCCGTGCTGTTGGTATCGTTCGCTGCCTGGGTTGCCAGATCCTTCATGCGCTGCATGATATCGGTCATTTCATTGAACGCACCTTCCGCTGTTTGCAACAGTGAAACCGCGTCGCCGGTATTGCGCATAGCCACTTCCATGCCGCGCGATTGTGCGTTCAAACGGGTAGCAATTTGTAAACCTGCAGCATCGTCAGCAGCAGAGTTGATACGCAAGCCAGTACCCAGACGTTGCTGGTTAGTGCCAAGGGCATTGTTGGTCTTGCTCAGATTGGTCTGAGTGATCAACGACGAATAGTTGGTATGAATCGACAGAGCCATGGGAGTATTCCTGTGCTAAGTAAAACGTGAATGTAAAAACCTGTTTCGAAGCTGGCCATGTTTGCCTGCTGAAAGGTTAGGGCGACCGCCTCAACGCGGGACTTAAATCGAAGGGAAATTTTTTAGGAAGGGAGCAAGCAACCCGGTCGAATCACCGGTTCCGTGCAGCAAAGCCTTAATTAGATTAGGACTCCTCTTTGAAGTGCGCGCCTGCGTTATTCAGATAATTCTCCTTCAAAAAATACTCGTTACCACACCAGGCGCTATCACTTTTGCGTCGATGGTTTTTCCGCTGGATAAATTTTTCACTCTAATCACGTCTCCCTCCGCCGCATTGCTAATTGCCTCACCACTCATGGATGCGCTAATGCCGTCCTGGGTTGCCACAATTTTTACTTTGTCGCCGCGTTTTACGGCGAGGGGGAGGGCTATTAAGCCCGGGCTTAGTACCTGATTGGCGCGAATGCGGCGTTTGGCTCCCATGCCAGCGACTTGTTTGGGGTGGTGATAAAACCCGCGTGGCGCTTTGCCTATATCGATTTCCTGCCTTTTTACATCTGCTGCGCTAATCACTTGGCCGCGATCAATAACCCGTGTTGCCACTAATACCGGTAGCCATACCTGCATCTCGGTAGCGACCTGCATGCGCCAACCGGGTTGGTCGGGGCAGGTGATGGTCAGGCGCTGGCGATAGTTGTCCGCCGCACCGCCACTCACTGCGGGCGCTTGGCTGCAAGTGGCGAGGGTGCGTGTGCTGCCCAGCGGGGTGCTGGTGTGGGTGATGCGCATGCCTTGCCAGTTTTCGCGTTGTGCACTGGGGTGCATCAATGCACTCAGGTGCTGGTGAATGGCCTGGTCAACTTGTTGGTTGATTGTTGTATTGGTCTTGCTGGTTGCCGGTAGCGCCAGCAGGAATAAACAAAAGCCGATCAGCTGCAACCAATGGGGGGAAGTGATGCTTCCGCCTGTATTTCCCCTTGGGCCTAAATGCGGAAGGTGTCGCGTAATTTGTGCGCCGTTCATTTTCATAAAGTCCAATAAAATCAATCTGATATAGGTTGTTTTCGCTCTGGGCATGGTTCCTGCTAAAGCTGTGCCATCTACACCCCTTTCGAAGTTTTTAGGTGATGAGCAGAGGTTTTGGACGATGAGTATACGGATTGATGAGGCCTTGGGCGTGCATGCCCGCGCATTGGATCTGCGCGTACAGCGCAGTGAAATCCTCGCCGCTAACCTGGCGAATGAGGATACCCCCGGCTTTCAGGCGCGGGATATTGATTTTGCGCGTGAATTGCAGCGCGCTGATTCACCCTTCGATATTGGCGACATTTCACGGGCGGCGGATCAACCTGCGAGCCCTGCTTTGCAATACCGCATTCCCATGCAGGCGGCGCTGGATGGCAACACGGTGGACTTGAGCCTGGAGCAGACCGCTTTTTCCAAAAACTCCATGGATTTCCAAACCAGCCTGACCTTTCTGACCATGAAATTCAGCGGCCTTAAACAAGCGATTGAGGGGCGATAACCATGGCATTTGAATCGATTTACAAAATTGCCGGTTCTGCCATGGGCGCCCAAACCGTTCGCTTGAACACTATCGCCAGTAACCTGGCTAACGCCGATTCCGCCGCCACCCGCGCAGAAGATGTGTATCAGGCGCGCAAACCGGTATTTGCGGCGATTTATGAAAACGACCAGCTCACCCGCGGTGTTGGTTTGGGCGGTGCCCATGTGCAGGTGTTGGATGTGATCAGCGCCGGGCGCGAACCCCAGCGTCGCTATGAACCCGATAACCCGCTCGCTGACCGCGATGGCTATGTGTTTTATGCCGACATCAACCAGATTGAAGAGATGACCGACATGATGTCGGCCACGCGCAGTTTTGAAACCAGCGTGGAAGTGCTCAATCGCATCAAAGGCATGCAACAGGGCCTGCTCAAATTAGGAGAGTCGTAATGGCGACGGTTACTAACAACACGGTATCCAACCCCTACAGCATCGATCAGGTGACGGCGAACACGGTGAATGTGAGCGATGCCACCCAGATGGAGAACAACTTCATCAGTTTGATGGTGGCACAAATCCAGAATCAGGACCCGACCAAGCCGGTCGACAGCACCGAGTTTCTCAACCAGTTCTCCGCCATGAGTCAGGTGAAGAGCATGGAAAACATGACCGAGCTGAGCAAAAGCAATCTGGTGTTGCTGGACAACCTGCAAACCCTGACTGCTTCCGGTTTGGTGGGGCAGGAGGTCAAGGTATCGGTAGATAGCCTTGATGTGGGTTCATCGCCTATTCGCGGCCAGCTCGATCTGGCGCATGTGGCCGGCGCAACCCTAATCACCCTGACCGATTCCAATGGGGTGAAAAAAGAGCTTCCGTTGGGCGCGCAAAGTGCCGGTTCGGTGCCGTTTGAAATAGACCCGACCGCGCTGGGTTTGGCTCCGGGCCAGTACAAGGTTGAAGCGACTACTGATTCCGGCGAATTCCCGCGTGTTGAAGTGTCGGGCTTGGTGACCCACGTGCGCGTGAGTGCCGATGGCCCGGTGTTGGATGTGGCCGGTGCGGGTGCCGTGCCGTTTTACCGGATCACTGAATTTGGCCAGACGCCTGTTGCCGGGCTGCTGTAGTTATTAATCGCGTGATTCATTGCGTTTCTAATCGCGCTCCTCATCACCTATTGGATAAAAGGTAACTGCTATGAGCTTTAATATCGCCCTGACTGGCCTGAGCGCCGTCACCGAACAAATGGATACCATCAGCAACAATATCGCCAACGTGGGCACTACGGGTTTTAAATCCTCGCGCACGGAATTCGGCAGCATTTATGCCGACAGTCAGGCGATGGGTGTAGAAGTGCTCGGCCTGACCCAAAGCATCAGCAAAGGCGGTTCGCTGGTGTCTACTGGCCGTGAATTGGATTTGGCGATTGCCGGTGGTGGTTTTTTTATGACCAAAGGCGCAACCGGTGATATGCAGTACACCCGTGCCGGGGTATTCGGCACTGACAAAAATAACCTGATTGTGGATACCCTCGGCCAGAATCTGCAGGGTTATCCCGTGGATGCCAATAACAACCTGCAGGTAGGCACCATCAGCAATCTGGCTTTACAAAATGCCAACCTGCCTGCGCGCGCGACTGACTCGCTGGCGTTTGTGATGAACCTGGATGCCAACGAAACCGTGCCGGTGCTGGCGCCATTTGATCCCGCCAATGCGGACACCTTCAATTCTACTTACACCAGCAAGATGTTTGACTCACAGGGTAAAGAGCACACCCTGACGCAGTACTTTGTAAAAACCGCAGACAATAACTGGAACGCACACTATTACGCCGACGGTGTATCGCTGGGTGCTCCCCAAGCGCTGGTATTTAACACCAGCGGTCAACTGACTACACCCGCTGCGGCGACGCCAGTGAATGTCAACTACGCCCCGCCCGGTGTAGAGCCTATGACCATTGCAATTGATTACACCCGCTCCAGCCAATCCGGCTCCAACTTTGTGGTAACCACCAACCGTCCTTCGGGTTATGCGTCGGGTGAGCAGATTGGTATTGCGGTCGAAAAAGACGGAAAAATCTACGCCAACTACAGCAATGGCGAGCGCCTGCTGCAAGGTCAGGTCGCCATGGCAACTTTCACCAACATGGAAGGTTTGCAAAATGAAAGTGGTACGCGCTGGAGTGAAACCTCTGAATCTGGCTCGCCATTGATTGGTATCCCCGGTATCGGTGCTTTTGGTGAGTTGCGTACTGGCTCGCTGGAAAACTCCAACGTGGATCTCACCCAGCAATTGGTGGGATTAATGGAAAGCCAACGCAACTACCAAGCCAATACCAAGGTGTTGTCGACCAATAAAGAACTGACGCAAGTGCTCTTCGGCGCTATTTAATCCGCCGTTTACCGGGCACCACTCCAGCCACAAAAGGTTTGAACTATGGATCGTTTGGGATACACCGCCATGACCGCCGCCAGTCGCACCCAGCTCTCGCTGCAAGTGCGCGCCAATAACCTCGCCAATGCCAGCACTACCGGTTTTCGCGCGGATTTGGAACAGGCCAAAGCGGTCAGTGTGGATGGCTATGGCTACGACAGTCGCCATATGGCGCTGGCGCAGAACAACGGTGTTGATCTGACGCCCGGCCCGCTGATCACCACCGGGCGCGATCTGGATTTCGCCGTGAAAGGGCAAGGTTTGATCGCCCTGGATGACGGTGGCGCTGAGGTTTACACGCGCAACGGCAATATGCAGGTGGATGCCGAGCTGCGTTTGACCATCAATGGTCGGCCAGTGATGGGCGAGGGCGGCCCTATTGTGCTGCCGGACTACGACAAGGTTCATATCGGTTCTGACGGTGTGGTTTCCGTGCTGCCCAAAGGCGAAACCCTGATGGCAGAAGTGGATCGCATCAAACGTGTGGATGTCGCTGCTGCTGACTTGATGAAAGACGCCAGCGGCATGCTGGTCACCAAAAACGGTGCACCGGCAGAGGTTAGCGATGCCGTGGTGCTGGTGTCTGGTCATCTGGAATCGAGCAACGTCTCAGCGATTGATCAATTGGTCGCGTCCATGAGCCTCAATCGCTTGTTTGAAACACAAGTGAAAATGATGAAAGCCGCGGAGGACATCTCCAACGCGGGCAACCGCATGATTCGCGGCAGCTAATGCCAGCACTTGGCGTTTAAAAAGAGCAAACAAGAGGAATAGTGCAATGAGTTCAGCATTGTGGGTAAGCAAAACCGGCCTGGCCGCGCAAGACAAGGCCATGGCCACTGTGGCCAACAATCTGGCCAACGTGAATACCACCGGTTTTAAAAGTGACCGCGTGGTGTTTGAGGACTTGTTCTACGCCATTGAATTACAGCCGGGCGCCCAGGCCGATCAGGTCAATACTGTGCCCTCCGGTATTCAGCTCGGCAGCGGTGTGCGCGTGGCGGGCACACAAAAAGTCT
>Ga0307408_100000859_pt1 | contig 23895 bp, 18 predicted proteins | sample 322Cmetagenome_FD_202116 | JGI IMG/M metagenome (GOLD analysis project Ga0307408, IMG submission 202116) | Maize rhizosphere microbial communities from greenhouse at UC Davis, California, United States - 322HYB-C-3 | ecosystem: Host-associated > Plants > Roots > Rhizosphere > Soil | place... | reverse complement strand
TGCGAACGTTTCTTCCTTGATAACTCAGGGGGCTGCCTCTAACTCATTTTTCTCTTACTTTTTCTTGATAAAAAGTAAGCAAAAATCAAGAAAAGAACGATGCTTCCCCCCACAGGCTCAAGCGGGCTCCCGAACATTCGGGATTCTTTTCAGCCCTACGCTCTGCTCTCCGCAACATTAGAGTGCAAGATTAGAAAGGAATCGCTTCGATCATTGTCATCTCTGCTTTCGGTGTTTGAAAAAAATGAAAAACTACCCATGACATAAAGTTTTAAGCATGTGAGGGAACCATTCTAATTCGCCTCGTGCTGAATTCATTTCGGCCCCCATCATACATTCGCATTCTTGAAAGTGGGTTCCCGAAATAAACCTATCGTGTACCCAAAGCTTCAAATCGCTATAATTCTTCTCTTCTTCCGAATGGCCAGCATAGCATATTCTGCTACCAGGCAAGCCTGAAAGGCTTGAATCTAAGCAACCACGGGTGCAACCCGTGGTTACGGCCCCATCGAAACAAGCCTGAAAGGCTTGAATCCATGTGTTTAGGAAATGTGTCCACACGATAGGAAATAAACGGGAGGACAAATCGCTTTATTTAGTATGATGTCATTTCCGCCTTCTGTGTTTGAAAAAAATCACCCACTACCTATGACATATTATGAAAAGGTGGATCTTATTCATATTTCATCTTTGATAATTTAAGGGCTACCTCTTTACTTTCTTGACCTTACTTAGACTGTATCACTACTGCCGCTCCTTTTAGACCCTTTCCTTCAACGGATAGTTTAATATCTCCCGCTGAGGTTTTCGATTGTACCAGCACTACCAGTTTTCCGTTAAACAACTTCATGGTAGGCATGTGAAACTGCTCCAGAGAAGTGGCATCGCCATTGCAAGCTGCCCTAAAAATACCATTGCCAGTTACCTTGAATTTTAATTGATCATTTACAGTAGGGCAAGGATTTCCTTTTTCATCAAGCACAGAAACTGTAACGAATGAAATATCCTTTCCATCGGCATCTATTACTGTACGGTCGGGATCAAGCACTAGCTTATATGGCTCACCGGCTGTTACTATTGCTTTCTCTGCCACGGGCTTTCCACTCTTATCGTAAGCAACTACTTTAACAGTTCCAGGCTCGTATTTTACGTCCATCCACATTAAACGGTACCTGCTTTGCGGACTCGAGTCGTTTTTTTTCTGTACTCCCATGCTTTTTCCATTAATAAAAAGCTCGGCGCTGTCGTAGTTGGTGTACACAAAAACCGGAGTTGTTTGGCCTTCCCTGCCCGGCCAGTTCCAATGCGGCAGAATATGCAGAGTTTTGTCGGCGGTATTCCACTGGCTACGGTACAAATAAAATCTGTCTTTAGGCAAGCCCGCCAAATCGTTAATACCAAAGTAACAACTACGCGACGGCCAGAAGTTATCGTATGGAGTAGGTTCTCCCAGATAGTCAAAGCCGGTCCACACAAACTGGCCTATAGTCCAGGGTTTGGTATCCTGAAGAATAAAATCATCTTCCGGAAGGTTAGACCAGCTACAGTATTCCATATCGTACGAGGAGCACTGATGGTCATCATATTGTTTTTCAGCTCCCTTTACCACAGGGAATTTATATACCCCTCGCGAACTTACAGTCGACGCCGTCTCTGATCCAAGAATAAAACCTTGGGGAAACTGTTTGAAAGCATCTTCATATAAATGAGTGCGGTAATTCAGTCCCGGAACATCCAGAATTGCTCCAAAGCCAGAAGCCATTGTCGCTTTTACCTGGTCCATACCAACGGTTACAGGGCGGGTTGGATCTTCACGGTGAAAAATTTCCTGCAACCATTTTGCACGTTTAACACCTTCAGATCCCCATTGGTCCGGAACTTCATTTCCAGAACTCCACATTACAATGCAAGGGTGATTACGGGTTGCGTGTATCAAATTAACCACATCCTTTTCGGCATCAGTATTAAAGAAGCGGTTATATCCATTTTTAACTTTAGGCTTTGCCCACTCATCAAAAGTCTCTGCCAGGAACATAAAGCCCATTTCATCACACAGCTCCAATTGTTCAAGCGATGGCATATTGTGCGAACTTCTAATTGCATCGCAGCCCATATCTTTTAAAATCTTTAACTGCCTTTTCAATGCAGCCACGTTTATTGCCGAACCCAAAGGGCCAAGATCATGGTGCAGGCATACCCCTTTAAACTTGCGTGCCTTACCATTTAAGCTGAAACCTGTACCGGGCTTGTAACTAATTTCCCGAATCCCGAAACGGGTTGTGGTTTCATCCTTTAGCACATTTCCCTGGTATAATCTGGTAATTGCTTTATAGAGATAAGGCGTTTCGGGACTCCATAATTGAGGATTGGAAACGGATATATTCTGATCAAATTCTTTCCCGAAAAGCGTTTGAGTTTTATCGGAAGCGATGGTATCTCCTTTTGCATTTAAAATATATGTTTGCAGGCGAAGATTGCTGCCGGAAGCCTTGGTTTTAATATTTACTTTGGCTAAATTCTGCGAAATGAAAGGGGTTGTTATGTAAGTTCCCCATTGATCGATACTTTCCTGCTCTTTAACAATGATCCGTACGTTGCGATATAAGCCTGCCCCCGGATACCAGCGCGATGAAAGCCCCTTATTGCTTAAATGGACAGCAAGAGTATTTTGCACACCAGCTGCTATTTGTTTTGTTATATCAAAATAGAAATAATTATAGCCGTAATTCCACTCTCCTACTTTTTCGCCGTTAATATAAACCTTCGGTTCGCTCATTGCGCCTTCAAACAATATGAGCACTTTTTGTCCCGGCCTATAATGCGGAAGCGTGAAATAATTCCGGTACCAGCCTTCGCCAATGTAGGGCAAAGATCCCGTCCGGCCGGTTTTCTCGGTAGGTACCTTTTCTCCATTCTGCTCAATGGCAACTACCTGTTTATCTATTTCTTTATCGAAAGGGCCATAAATAGCCCAGTCGTGGGGCACCGTAACAGTTTGCCACTTTTTGTCATTAAAGTCCTTTTTGTGGGCATTATCACTTTTCCCCTTAAAGAATTTCCAATTTGAGGTAAGTTCTGTAACTACTCTATCCTGAGCAAATGAACAGGAGATTTTAAATAAAAATGGCAAAGCCAAAGCTGAAACAATAAGTGCTCTTCGCATTTTCGACTATATCGTAAGTATATGTTTTATGGTTATTAAGGGGTAAAATTAGGAGAGAACGTTAAAGTCCTTAAGGATTTTTGTACGCAATCACTGATACAATTGTACGGAAATCTAAGCTCTTTATAACTGCATGGCAGTAGATCTGCCAATATCTTTACAGACTGATGTTAGGGGCTTATATCGCCCAAGTTTTAACATTAACCCAAAAACAATAGAATGATTAAACGCGTTAATCAAAAAGCCAACCTGTATCAGTTATTCTGAATACAAAGTGCTGACACCTTAATTTTTAGTAAGATGTTTAACAGAAATCCAAAAGCCATGAGTAGAGAGAAGAAAAAATCAACGGCAACTGTAAGTAAAAAGGGGCCGTCGGAATACCAGAAAGAAAAAGCAATGGCAAGCCATATTCGTGTGAAACCGCATTGGTCTAGCAATGCAAATACAGATGCCCATAAAAGCAGTACTAACGACAGGCAAGGCAATAAACAAAGTAATAAATACTGATATTTCACTAACATTTAGAGCAGCCTAATTTTGGAGGAGGAAACACTCCTGAGTTCGGTCCATTCTTTCCAGTTCAAACTCTAAATTTGGGAAGAAAGACGGCAAAGAACGGTCCGAACTGGACACCTCCTTTTCGTTTTTTGAATAAAACAGTTTGACTTCTACCTTTTATATGAAAAATATTATTGGGGGTTATAAAATAAATCTGCCATATAAGCGTATATTTGATTAAGGATGCAGCAGCATTCATTATACACCCATCTTAAATAGCTTCCATTGTATAACATCATCCGGCAGTTATATAATTTGTAATACAAATATAATTTGCCATTCAAAAAATTAAACTTTTGCACTTCTACATTGAAAGGGCAGAAAACACAAGCATATTCTCCTCTCCTGATTATCCCAAAGAAAACCTTTCGAAGCTACTCGCGATCTGAGCGTGTCGAAGAATCAACAGCGAACGTAAAACCTGGGTTGAACGTTGAGCTGGCTCCTGATCCAAAAAACTGCAATCATTACTCTCATTCCTAAAGCCTAAAAGGTTAATAACTTACAATAACATACTTAAAATGTGCATTCTTCTTTTCTTTATAGGGCATTGGTTTCTGTCCCTTTTTTTTCAAACATTCTTCCTTCACCGATATGCTTCGCACAAAGTATTTAGCATGAACCCGTTTTGGGAGAAAACTTTTTACATCTTTACTTATCTGTTTCAAGGTTCGTCTTTTCTAAACCCTTTTGCCTATGCCACTATGCATAGAGACCACCATGCTTATAGCGATACTGAAAAGGACCCGCATTCGCCACACTTCTTTACAGATGTTTTCAAGATGACATGGGCCACGGTTTTAACTTTTAGAACTCACGTAGAAAGGGCCCAGAATCCTTTGCTTAAAACCGGCGGAAGTTACCCCCAATGGAATTTTATCGACAGGGTTGGCTCGAGCATTTTATCAAGAATTTTATTTGGGGCTGCATATGTATGCTTTTATATATTTTTTGCATCCTCATGGTGGATGTTTCTGCTGCTACCGATCCACTTTTTAATGGGGCCACTTCATGGAGCAATAGTTAACTGGTGTGGCCATAAATATGGCTATTCAAATTTTAATAATGATGACCACTCAAAAAATACAAGTCCGTTCGGATTTTTAATGTTGGGGGAACTGTTTCAGAATAACCATCACAGGTATCCTAACAGCGCTAACTTTGCTCAGAGGTGGTTTGAATTTGACCCCGTATACCCGGTTTTAAAATTCTTTCACTGGGCAAGGATTATTAAACTGAGAAAAATCGCAAGTTAATTTGCTTCAAAACATTCAAAAAAGGCTTATTTGCAACCATTTATGTCATTTGAGAATCCTCTTAAGATAGTATCTTACTTTATTTGATAATAAATAGTTGTTTGCCAATTTATTAACCTACCTTTATAAAATATTAATAATACAATGCAAAAAGGAACAGTAAAATTTTTTAATGAAACTAAAGGTTTCGGATTTATTACACCTGCATCAGGTGGCAGTGAAATCTTTGTTCATTCTACAGGACTTATTGACAATATTCGTGAAAACGATACTGTTCAATACGAAGTGGAACAAGGCAGAAAAGGCCCTAACGCGGTAAATGTAAAAGTAGCTTAATAACTATATAGTATTAATCGTAAAGCATTTCCACATAAACGTGGAAATGCTTTTTCATTTTATACCGGCGCTGCCTTTCTTTTCGGCCTACGCTCGATCTCCGCCACATGCCCCGAAATTCCGTGTCGTAGCGCACAACACTTCAAGGCCCTTGTGTAACAGCAATCCCATATTTATAATATTGGGTTAACAGAATAAATCTTCATTTCCGGAAATCCCAGATAAACCGCATACCAGTTAATGGCATCCTTTATCAAAGCCTCACTTTGATTCTGATATCCTATGGTTTCAAATGCGAGAATTTCCCCATAATTATCGCCGAAGAAATGCACTTCGCTTTTATTGGGTTTAAAGAGTTCGTTCTTTTGATTAAAGACCTGAATCCTCAAATTAATACTTCGCTCGCAAATTATATCACGTTGTTCAGGCATGCCGCCCTGAAGGCATTCAAAATTCATAGTATGGGAGGTAATAATATTAAACAATCAGATTATGGCTTTGTTCTTAGCTCTCCAACAATTACGAACTCAATTGCTTTGCAGTAGCCATACTTCGATATGGCAAAACGCCTAATTTAAAAACACCTGATAATGAAACAAATACAAAACACTTCTAACTATTGGATATGTTCTGCAGGGCATGTAGTACTGCAAGATAAAAGGGATTTGCAATTCCCAACATAACACCAACTATGGCCGAGGCATCATAATTTGTGTCCTCACAGACCCACTTCACTTAGGGACATTGTGTCGTCACCGTTTTAAGGATTGCTATTAACTCATCCATTTTGAAAGGTTTGGCGATGTAATTATTCATACCTGCGTCAATACATCTATCCCTGTCTTCTGGCATGGCATTGGCCGTCATCGCGACAATTTGAGGCTGAACTTCAAATTCATTTCTTATTGCATAAGTGGCTTCGAAGCCGTCCATTTCTGGCATTTGAATATCCATTAAGATCAAATCGGCTCCGTATAATTTGTACATCTCTAATGCTTCCTTGCCATTATTTGCAATTTGAAGCTGGTAACCGAGTTTGTTTAGTACCCTTGTTGCAAGCTTTTGATTAATCAAATTATCTTCTGCTAGAAGGATGTTGAGCGGGTGTTCTGAAGCAAATTGATCACTTAATTGCCCTTCTTTCTTCTCTTCTGATTCAGGAACTTTTCCCTTTGTGCCCTTCAATTCAGCCTGAATCAGTTTAAATAACTGCTCTTGTTTAACAGGCTTGGTTAGTACGGATGAGAATAGTCCGGGATATTTTGATCTGCTTTCATCTCCAATGGAGCTCAATAGAATTATCGGGAGTAAAGGATGAATTCTCTTGATTTCTCTTGCCAACATTACTCCATCCATCTCAGGCATCTGCATGTCTGTTAAAACCAAATGGAAATTGGGTTCTACTGCTAAAATCGCTAAAGCCTCTTTGCCTGATGTTGCGACAACAGGCATCAATTTCCAATATTCCAACTGGTTCCTTAAGATACTAAGGTTGGTAGCATTGTCGTCGATAACGAGAATACGTTTTCCCTCAATGATGATAGAATCTGAAGAAAATTCTGATCTTTCAACAAGATCAGAAACACGACTTTTAATATTGAAATAAAAAGTTGTTCCCGTGTTAACCTCGCTTGTTACTCCAATTTCGCCTCCCATTAAATGCACCAGTTTTTCGCTGATGGCTAAACCTAAACCAGTACCTCCATATTTCCTGGTTGTTGAAGAATCTACTTGAGAGAAAGCCTTAAACAAACGACCTAACTTGTCTTTCGGAATTCCAATGCCAGTGTCAATCACTTCGAATGTAATTCCCAATCCATCATTTTCGGCAAAATCACGGCTCACCTTAACAAACACTTCGCCCACATGGGTAAATTTCAGGGCGTTGTTCACAAGATTTATTAATATTTGCCTCAGGCGCAGGCTATCTCCCACAATCATGCTGGGCAATTGAGGATCAATTTGATATATCAGGTCTAGTCCCTGATTAGCTGCTTTACCTGCAAATAAGTCCAGTACTCCTTCAACACAACCTCTTAAATGAAAATCATCCTGTTCGATTTCCATGTGCCCTGATTCAATCTTAGAATAATCGAGAATATCATTGATAACACCTAAGAGAGCTTCTCCGCTGATATTTATGGTGTTTACATATTCTTGCTGCTCTTCGGTCAACTGGGTTTGAGTTAATAAAGAAGCCATTCCTATTACACCATTCATAGGTGTACGGATCTCATGACTCATGGTAGCCAGGAACACGCTCTTAGCCTGGTTTGCTTTATCTGCTTCCTGACGGGCCTTATCGGCCTCTTGTTTTTGCAAGATCAATTCCTCGTTTAACGTCTGCAACCGTTCAGATTGCCTTTGTAGCTCTTCGGCCTGTAATTGAAGTTCTTCAGCCTGCACTTTAAGTTCCTCTGCCTGTAGCTGGCTCTCTTCGGCTAATTCTTCGGCTTTTTGTTTTGCAACGATCAGCTCGGTTATGTCATTAACATAAACCGCGATAGCAATTATCTCGTCCTGTTCGTCGCGAATAGGCTTATGGGTTACCTGGTAATGATTATTAAATCCATTATTGGTGAGGGATTCTAACTCATAATGGCTTTCGCCTGTAAAAATGCGCTGATAAAAGTTCCTTTTATAGTCGGCTAATTCAGGAGGGAATATTTTAAGAATATCAGAACCTTTCTCAACAATCACTCCTTTTTCGGCAAATGTTGACGACATCACTTTATTGATATTTATTACCCGATAGTCCCTGTCTAAGGTTACCACCCCTTCCCGCGACACGTCCAGTACCTCTTTCAAATACTTCTCTTTTTTCCCTAGCTCAAGCACCATCTGCTCCATCTCTGTATGAGAAGTATTTAACTTATCGATTCCGCTATTCTGATTTTCAAGATTACAATTTTTCCCAGACTCACTACCGCCCGCCACTTTCTGCATACATTTATCAACTAAGAGAATGATTGATACAATCAATCATCATTTTTGCTTATAGAGGACTTCTAAATTGAATTGATTATCAAAGCATTAAAAATACCCTAGCGCCTTTCTTCGTAAAAAAAGAGGTAAAAGTTACAATAGTGCCACTCTTACGTTTAAATAAGTTCTCACAAAATTTTAAGCAACGCCCCCTATTGCTGAAATATGCGTTACACGATATGATATTGCAAATCGAAAGAATATGATCAGACTAATACGCCTGCCTCTGTGTTTTGAAAAGTGGATATGCGAGACAGCAATTGTATCACGAGATATTTTTAGGCTACAAATGCGAACCTTATCTAATGTACCGCTTACTGCTTTGTAAAAAATGCAACCTATATAAACGAATACCCGGAACAAATTACCAGGCAATCGTTTACAAACTAAACCTATTTTTCAGGGTGATCGTCGGCATGGCCGGAATCAGGAGCTATTGAATTGTCATGGCCGTCTTCCAGGCCGCCATAGGTTTCTTCAAAATCATCTCCGGTATCTGGTGCCGGGCTGTCTTCTTCCTCTTCAGAATCTTTTGATTTTCCATTACCAGGAGTTCTAGGCCCCGTGTTTAGGAATATATAATCTTCATTATCTAGAAATATTTCGTTGTGTATCATTTTCTTTAATTTAATTAGAGGCTTTCGCCTAGTATTCAAATGGGTAAGTTTCAGGCACTTTATGTTCGTTAGGATGTACGTGCAGAGGATGGAGGGCTTTAGTTTTATCAAGGTAGATAAATGCGTCGTAGCGGGAACTGAGTTTGGAAGGGACATAGTTTCCATGTCTTTCATAAGCCGGGTTATAAACAACACCTATAGCTCTATGGGGCATTTTATTACTAAATCGATCGCTTTCGCCATCCCGGTTAAATATCAGTAGCCGATTTTCTTCAGATTCCTGATGCAGCAGGTACTCCACACTTCCAGGTTTAGCCTCTGGTAGCATCTTTCTTTGCATTGCTGAACCCCAATTATCGCCTGCAATTACCCAGCCCGAATAAGAGCCAAAACCAACCAACGCCGTATCCTCCTCGCCCTTTTGCTCACGCACAAGCTGGCCAATATTGATATCTCCGGATTTCACCATATTGGTATACCGGGCATCGCCGATGTGAGTATTGTGCTCCCAAACAATCGCCTTTGCACCTGCACCATGAAATTTCAGTAAACGGTTCAATGTTTGCATCATGTGGTTATCCCTCAAATTCCATGTATTTATGCCCATACTAACCATGTTTCGATAATATTTTTCGGCATTTACTGCTATTTCCGCGTTCTGGCGAGTATTTAAAGCAGCTTCAGGGTCATGGTTATAAACAGTGGCTTTAGTTCGGATTTCAGCCAATAGTTTTATTACAGATTCCTTACAGGATTTCTCCATCGAATACTGTGCTTTAGCGTATCGATGCTCGTCTTGTCCATACGGTTCAAAGCACTTTATGGCATTCTCTGCAAACCGAGCAGCATGAGGATCGTTTTTTGAAAGATAATCCATTAAGGCTTTCATAGACTCCCAAAGGCTATACACATCAAGCCCATAAAAACCCACCTTCTTATTGGCGGGAAGGTTAGTATTGTATTCTTTAAGCCAGTCTATTAAAGCAACAATTTCCCAATTTGCCCACATCCATGTAGGCCAGCGGTCAAATCCTTTTAGCAAATCAACAGCCTTTTTGTCCTGATATTCATAGCCTTTAATAAAACGGTTAATTCTGTAGCAATCGGGCCAGTCACCTTCAACCGCAATAAAATTGAAATCTTTTTCCTGTATCAGCCTCTTCGAAATGGCAGTCCGCCAGGTGTAGTATTCATGTGTTCCATGTGAGGCTTCGCCGAGCAATACATGATGGGCATCTCCCACCCTTGCCAGCAAAGGATCAAGGCTACTCGGCCTTTTAAGCCTATAGCTTTTTTCCCCACCAATGTTTGATGCGGTCCACCAATCAAACAAACTTTTCGTTGCCATATTCAAACCTCCTTCCAAATCAAGGCCTGCCTCACCACTTTAAATGCAACCTGCTCCGGCAAAAATTGTTTAATCTTTTTAAGATCAGCCCAGATGTCTGCAAAAAGCCCAGCAGGAAATAGTATAATGAACAGGGCAGAAAAAAGAAAGAAGAATACGGAGGCTGGGAGTTACAAGTAAAAAAACTGCTTATTGTCTCCAATCGTCGCATTGCTGGTAGTGTGTGTGTGTGTGTGTGTGTGTGTGTGTGTGTGTGTGTACCAACCTCTCGAAAGCTAAGTTAAGTGGTGGGTGGGGACACGAATGCTAGAAGTTGCAGGTGGAGACACCTGCAATTGCAACGGGCAGCTATCCGCTGTTGGTGTCCCCACCAACAGCTTAACTTTATAGCATTGAGGGGAGACCAACCACGACAAACAGACATTCCTTAGCCCCCTATTAATTTGGCAACAGCAAAAGCAGCAGCAGCAGCCAGGGTCCCGATAAGTGTTACCTTTACCGCACCCGCAACAAGTGGCTGCCCCGTTACTTTGCTTTTAAAGTAGCCGAAAGTAAACAGGCAGGCAACAGTTATAAGTGCAGAGATTTTAAGCCCCTCTATAGGAGTGTTTGTAAGAAAATAAGGCACTAAAGGAATTATACCACCAACAACATAAGAAAGCCCAATATTAAGCGCACTTTTACGAGCCCGGTTTGTATCAGGTTTTTCCAGGCCTAACTCATACTTCATCATAAAATTCACCCATTTATCCTTATCCTTTGCCAGTTCGTCTGCTAACATGTTTTGCGCTGCCTTGCTCAAGCCATATTCTGCAAAAATTTGCTTAATCTCAGCCTTTTCTCGTTCGGGCACAGTTTCTACTTCCTCATATTCCCGCTTGAGTTCTGAGATATAATGTTCCTGCTCAGTTTTACCGGCCAAAAAACCTCCTAAGCCCATAGCGATAGATCCGGCTATTATTTCTGCCATACCGGCCGTTGTTACAATGTCATTATCAGACACAGCGCTGCTCATTCCCGCCGCCAAGGCAAATGGGACCGTTAGGCCATCACTCATTCCAATTACAACATCGGTTATAAAGTCAGAGCTTTTTAGGTGAGTTTCTGTGTGAGCTGTTTCCATCGGGCTAAATTATGATTAATGCAAGATATATAGTATCTGGCAGCGGCTGCCTTAAGATAGGCTGGCCAATTATAAATTCCCTTGCAGAAAACGTTATTGTTTTAAAAATCTATTGAGCAGAGTTTTTGCCTTCTGCAATATTCGCAAACAAACCCGAGCAAAACGCTGTTACAACTTCTTTTAACATTAACAGTTAAAAGAACCCTACCCTATCAACACGCAATTGATCTGCATTATTGATGTATTATTTTAATTAAAGAATTACGTCCAGCTGAATGATTCTCATAGTTGATGACAAGCCAGAAAATATCTTCTCTTTAAAAAAGATATTAGAGCTTAATGATTTTCAGGTTGACACTGCCTTTTCGGGAGAAGAAGCTTTAAAAAAGATCCTAAAAAACACATATACTCTAATTATACTCGATGTACAAATGCCGGGAATGGATGGTTTCGAGGTTGCAGAGTCTATTTCGGGCTATAGTAAATCAAAAGATATTCCTATTATATTTCTATCGGCAGTAAATACTAATAAGCGTTTTATTACAAAGGGCTACGAAACAGGAGCCATGGATTACATCACTAAACCAGTGGATCCAGATATCTTGCTACTCAAAGTAAAAACCTTCTACCGTCTTTATGAACAAGCCCGCGAATTAAATGAAATTCAACAAGTGTTAAGGCAGGAGATTGAATTCAGAAAGCAGGCGCAAAGCGAATTAAAAGAACGTGTGCAGGAACTCCGCTCTACCCTGGAAACGATTCCCCAGGTGGCATTTACGGCAAAGAACGATGGTAAAATTGAGTTTGTTAACCAGCAATGGTTTAATTATGCCGAAGGTGAGGATGAGTTTCCACCATCGCACCCCGAGGATAGTGATATCAAGGAACACTGGAATGAGGCGATTGCCAACGGCACTCCCCTAAATATCGAAGCCCGGATAAAAAAAGTAAAAGACCAGCAGTATTATCATCATTTGCTGAGGGCTACGCCTATAAAAGAGGGCGAAAAAGTAGTTAAATGGGTAGGTACCTTTACCGATATTGAGGAGCAAAAAAAGGCCGAAAAACGCAAAGATGAATTTTTAAGCATTGCCAGCCACGAATTAAAAACACCTCTTACCAGCATTATGGCTTACTTGCAATTGCTTGAGCGCTCCATGGATAGCGATAAAGAAAGTAAGGGGACCGAAGCCACCCGCTACCTCCACAGAACACAGGCACAATTGGACAAACTGCATGGACTGATTGCTGACCTGCTCGATATTTCAAAGATTGAGAGTGGCAAAATGTTGTTTAACAAAAAGGCTTTCGAGTTTGAACCCTTGTTCAATTCAACCCTGGATATCATTCGGCAAACCAATCCTGACTATACTATAGTGGCCAAGGGCTGCCCTAAGACAAAAATTTTTGGCGACGAATTGCGGGTAGAACAGGTACTTGTCAATTATTTAACTAATGCCATTAAATATTCTCCGGATAATAAAGAAATTACCGTTGAAACTCGGATAACCGAAGGCGGGCAGCTTAAGGTTTCGGTAATTGACCGCGGCGTTGGGATACCTGAAGACAAACAGAGTTTCGTCTTTAAAAAATTTTATCGCGTGGAAGAAAGCTCCCACCGTTTTCAGGGATTGGGCCTCGGATTATATATCTGCTCCGAAATCATTCGCAGGCATAACGGTACATTTGGTGTTATAAGTAAAACCGGAAAAGGTTCTGAATTCTATTTTACTTTTCCTATCTTTCAATAAACCGTTAATTAACAGAATAAACGTTAATGAAACAATCAGCTACCAGAAATCTGCAATTTGGGTATGGCTTATCATTATTTTTGTTACTGGTAAGTTCTATTGCATCCTTCTTCAGTATACAAAATTTATTGGAAAGCTCTCGTCAGGTAAACCATACCAACCAGGTAATCAGGGAGCTGGAAAATACCATATCTATTTTAAAAGATGCCGAAACCGGACAAAGAGGATATCTTCTTACCGGGCAGAAACAATTCTTAGACCCTTACAATGGCGCTTTTGACAGGTCAAAAACTGCTATCAACCAAGTGAAGCGGCTTACAAAAGACAATTTTATACAACAACGAAATTGCATCAAATTAGAAACTGTTGTACTGGAAAGGTTAAAGCGTCTTTCCGAACTGCTTAATCTTAAAAATCGACGCAAGGAGTTGTTGGCCGACGATATGATTCAGGGTAAAATCCACATGGATAATGCCAGGAGGATTGTACAAAACATGGTGAGTATCGAGCAGGATCTATTGCAGTCGCGCACAGCCAGGATGAACGAATTTGCTGGCATTACTCCAACCATTATTCTTCTTGCAGCGGTAATGTCTATCGTTATCACCCTTGTTTCCTATTTCAGGGCTAGAAACGATCTCGAAAAAAGAGCCCAGCTTTACGCGGAACTTCTTAATCAGGAACGGGAAACCACCAACCGTATACTTCTGATTGAAAGCCTGGCTGATAAAATTTCTAAAGGCGATTATGAAATCAGAATAGAAGACCAGGAAGAAAAAGATAGCCTGGGCAGTTTAGCCTTGTCATTAAATAAAATGGCAGAATCTTTAAAAGAATCATTTGGGATACTATCTAACAAAGAATGGTTACAAACGGGAATTGCCGGCCTGAATGAAACGATGGTTGGCGAAAAAAATATTGAAGTTTTGACAGCCGATATTTTACAATATATAGCCAACTATACCGATAGTCAAGCAGCAGCCTTCTATCTTACAAATGATACTGAATACCTTAGCCTATGCAGTGGATATGCCTTGAAAAGAGACAAAAATGACAAAATTGCTTTAGGCGAAGGGCTTGTTGGACAGGCGGCCCTAACACAAAAGGAAATCACACTAAGTAATCTTGAAGATGGAAACATCACAATAAGTTATGCTAGTGGCGAGGCCAGGCCAACAAATATTTTCATACTTCCAATACTCCATGAAAACATTCTCTGCGGTGTTATTGAAATGGCATCAATTAAGCCCTATTCAAGCCTTGAAAAAGAATATTTACGCAGCATTACTTATAGCATTGGCATTGCTGTAAATTCTGCACAAAGCCGCCGTAAAATGCAGATGCTGCTTGAGGAAACACAAACTCAGGCAGAAGAATTGCAAACCCAGCATTCCGAACTGGAAAATCTGAATACGGAACTTGAGGCGCAAGCCCAAAAACTTCAGGCATCAGAAGAAGAGCTTAAAGTACAGCAGGAAGAGTTGCTTGAGGCTAATCTTGAGTTGGAAGAACGCAGTAAAAACCTTATTGAGAAAAATCAGCTTATTGTAGAACGAAATCTCGAAATTCAGTCTAAAGCAGAAGAACTTGAATTAAGTACAAAATACAAATCTGAGTTCCTGGCTAATATGTCGCACGAGTTACGTACCCCTTTGAACTCCATCTTGTTACTATCGCGCTTAATGTATGAAAATACTGAGCAAAACCTAACGGAAGAACAGATCGAATACGCTAAAGTTATTCAAAGCTCGGGAAATGGCTTGCTTGCGCTAATTGACGAAATCCTGGATCTCTCAAAAATAGAGGCAGGTAAAATGGACCTTGAATTTACAGAAACAAGCATCAAGGATATTGTGAGCGATATGAAAGGCCTCTTTACACCTATTGCCCGCCAAAAAAACCTGGATTTTACGTTCGAAATAGCAGCAGATGCACCAGCCAGCATTGTTACCGATAAATTAAGGCTAGAACAAGTATTAAAGAACCTGCTGTCAAACGCTTTAAAGTTCACGTACCAAGGTTCTGTAAATGTATCCATCAACCATCCAGGTAATAAGTCGCTTATTACATTTAGCGTAAAAGATACGGGAATCGGCATCCCTGCAGACAAACAACAGCATGTATTTGAAGCCTTTCAGCAGGCAGACGGCTCCACACGCAGAAAATTTGGGGGTACCGGCCTTGGCCTTTCTATAAGCAGGGAACTTACCCGGCTTTTGGGTGGCGAAATTACTTTAATTAGCGAGCCAGATAAAGGCAGTGAGTTTATTGTGACTTTACCGATAAGCCCGAATGTTGCCGAATTGCAGGAAAGAAAAGACCTGGTTTCAGAACCCGCTGCCCGCCATGCAGCCCCTGTACCATCCCTGATTGCTGAGGAACCGAAACCTCAGCGGTTTGTGGTCGATAGCATCCCTCCACCCGTGCCGGATGACAGAGATAAGCTTGAAGACGATGCCCACCCTGTGTTGATAATCGAAGACGATACCAATTTTGCTAAAGCATTGCTTGAATTTACTCGAAAAAATGGCTACAAAGGAATAGTAGCGGTCCGTGGCGACCAAGGTATTGAGATGGCGCAAAAGTACAATCCTATAGCTATACTATTAGATATCCACCTGCCTATTAAAGACGGATGGGAGGTGATGGAGCAATTAAAAAACAACTCAGCTACCAAGCATATTCCGGTACATATTATGTCTTCGGTAGAAGCTAAGCGTGAAAGTATCACCAAAGGCGCAGTCGACTTTATTAACAAGCCTGTAGCTATTGAGCAGATGCAGGTAATGTTCAGAAAGCTGGAGGATGCCTTAAACCGTAATCCTAAAAAAGTATTAATCATAGAAGAGAATGCAAAACATGCGCAGGCATTATCCTCTTATCTGGCTTCTTTCAATGTAACTTCCGAAATAAAAGAATCTGTTGCAGAAAGCGTTTCGGCACTTCAGAACGGAATAGATTGTGTAATTCTTGACATGGGTATCCCCGGTCAAAACGGCTATGAAACTCTTGAGGCAGTAAAACAAAATAAAGGGCTTGAAAATCTCCCAATAATTATTTTCACTGGCAAGAATATTTCTAAAGAGGAGGAAGCTAAACTTAAACAATATGCAGACAGCATAGTATTAAAAACTGCACACTCTTACCAACGTATTTTAGACGAGGTTGCGCTCTTTCTGCATTTGATACAAGAAAAACACGCCTCAAACAACGGCGTCAAGAAAAACATGCCCGGGCTGAATGAGGTGCTTCAAAACAAAACAGTTCTTATAGCGGATGACGATGTGCGCAACATTTTCTCACTAACTAAAGCACTCGAGCAGGTTAAAATGAAAGTACTTTCGGCAACCGATGGCAAAGAAGCCTTACGTTTACTGGACGAAAACCCGGAAACGGATGTTGTTTTAATGGACATGATGATGCCAGAAATGGACGGATATGAAAGCATCACTCATATTAGAAAAGACCTTAAGTATAAAAACTTGCCCATTCTGGCGGTTACCGCAAAGACTATGATAGGCGACCGCGAAAAATGTATTAAAGCCGGAGCCTCTGATTATATATCAAAACCGGTTGATATAGACCAGTTAATCTCTTTATTAAGAGTATGGTTGTACGATAAACAATTTTAATATGCAGGTTTTATTAATTGACGACGATACGAGGAACATCTTTGCCCTCAAAGCCGTTTTGAAGGCTAAAGGGCTTGAATGCATAGCGGCTACCAGCGCCGAAGAGGGCCTGGGAATACTTAACCGCAGCAATAACAATATTGGCATTATTCTTATGGATATGATGATGCCCGATATGGACGGATATGAAGCTATTTCGCAAATTCGGAAAAGCGAGATATATTCAGATATTCCAGTTGTGGCGGTAACGGCCCAAGCAATGGTTGGCGATAGAGAAAAATGCCTTCAAGCCGGTGCTAATGCCTATATTTCCAAACCGGTTAACGTAGATACGTTAATGGCCGTTTTAAAGGATTATTTGAATTAGAAATGCTGGAACTAATCAAAGCTGTAGAGGATGAAGATATTAAATTATTGCTAAATGATTTACAGGCTCTTTATGGCTATGATTTTACCGACTATTCTAAAGCATCGATAAAACGCAGGATAAACCGCCTTTTTACCTTAGACCGCTTTCCTAGTTTTGCTGAGTTCAGGTACCGCCTAAGAAACGACCCTGCCTATGTAAGGCGCTTTATCGAACAGATTACCGTACCGGTTACAGAAATGTTTCGTGACCCGACATTTTACCAAGCTCTGCGGGAAGAGGTATTGCCAATTTTGGGCACCTACCCTTTTATACGCATTTGGCATGCCGGCTGTGCCACTGGCGAGGAGGTTTATTCGATGGCTATTATGCTTAAGGAAGCTAATCTGCTGCATAAATCGCTCTTATACGCTACCGACATTAATCCGGAAGTTTTGGAAAAAGCAAGGAAAGGAATCTTTCAGTTAAGCCAAATGAAACAATATTCAGAAAATTATATTGCTTCAGGAGGGAAAAATGAATTTTCTGCTTACTATTCTGCCAATTATGATGTGGCTAAGTTTGATCAAACACTGAGCAACAAAATGATTTTTGCTACTCATAACCTGGTTTCAGACAGGTCGTTCAACGAATTCCAACTCATATTGTGCAGAAATGTACTCATATACTTCGACAGGAACCTGCAATCGCGGGTATTCCAGTTATTTGAAGAGAGCCTGGATAATTTAGGTTTTCTGGCTCTCGGCTCTAAAGAAACCATTCGTTTTTCGAGCATTGCCCCCAATTTTAAACAGGTTGGCACCAAAGAAAAAATATGGAGAAAAATAGGCCCTCACAATATATTGAAGCTTTGATTATCGGAGGCTCTGCTGGTAGCCTTGAGGTTATTTTGCAAATTCTCCCTAAACTTCGCAAAGGGCTGTCATTCGCCATAATTATTGTACTCCATCGCAAAAGCAGCTTCGATTCCACTCTTGCAGGGCTTCTCTCTTCACGCACAGTTTTGCCCGTTAAAGAGGCAGAAGAGAAGGAGCCTATCCTGCCGGGAAATATCTATATAGCGCCGGCAGATTACCATCTGTTAATTGAAAGCGACCGCAGTTTCTCTCTTGATTTTTCCGAAAAGATACTTTATTCGCGTCCTGCGATAGATGCAACATTTCAAACCGCAGCAGATGTTTACCGACAACACCTTGCAGGCATTGTACTTTCAGGAGCCAATGCCGACGGAGCTTCAGGGTTGCTAAGTATTCAAAACGCCGGTGGTATCACTTTGGTACAAGACCCTTCGGATGCAGAGATAAATTACATGCCCAATCAGGCGCTTGCGCGACTAAAGCCAGACTATATCCTGGAAAAATCGAAGCTAGCTGAATTCATTAATAATCTATCTGTCAACTAAATTAACGGGATCTCCAAAACTATATCCCCTTCTCTTTTGGAAAAGGGCTAAAAAATAGCCTTTAGAGTCCCTTAATAACATAAAAAAGCCCCTGATATTCATCAAGGGCTCCATATTTTACCAGGATTTCATTAAGAGGAGTAAACGCTCTTAATATCCTCGCGTAGATTATATCTGGAAGCCATCACCTCGCCATAAGCCCCCGCAGTACGTATAGCTATTAAATCTCCCCGGAAAGACTCAGGCATTTCAACCTCTTTGCCAAAACAGTCTGTAGACTCGCAAATCGGGCCAACAATATCGTAATTCACCACCTCGCCTTCCTTTCTCGAAATGTTTTCGATTTTATGGTAAGCCTGGTAAAGCGCAGGGCGCATCAGCTCAGTCATTCCGGCATCCAAAACCAGAAAATGTTTTTTAATACCATTTTTAACATACAACACTCTGCTGATAAGTGTTCCTGAATGGGCGACTAAAGCCCTGCCCAGCTCAAAATGAACCTCCTGGCCTGGCTTGCGCTCCAAAAACTGGTCAAATATTTTAAAGTACTCCTCAAAATCAGCTATTGGTTTTTCATCAGGCTGGTGGTAATCAATACCTAAGCCTCCGCCAACATTCAGAATTTTAAGGTTAAACCCTCGCTCGTCAAACCAACTATGTATTTCGTTAGCTTTTACACATAAGCTTTTAAAGGCAGTAAGGTTGGTTATCTGCGAACCGATATGAAAATGAATACCCACTAACTGAATATTGGGCAATTCTTTTAACGCATCGGTACAAGCATGCAGGTCCCATTGGTTTATACCAAATTTATTTTCTTCTAAACCGGTTGTAATATTATGATGAGTATACGCATCCACGTTCGGATTAATGCGCAAGGCTACCTTAGCAGTTTTTCCAACTTTTGCCGCTAACTCGTTTATTACGCCAAGCTCTTGAACCGACTCAACATTAAAGCAAAAGATGTCGTTGTTTAATGCCTCTATTATTTCATTATCAGATTTGCCAACACCAGCAAAGACAACGTTACCTGCGTTAAACCCTACCTCAATGGCCTTTTTAACTTCATTTCCACTAACACAATCTGCCCCAAAGCCAGCGTCCTTAATTTTCTCAATAACCTTTTGATTGAAGTTTGCCTTCATGGCATAATGCACATGGAAGTTGTACTTATCAGCGGCTTGTTTACAAGCATTAAGTGTTTGCTGCAACAAGTTAAGGTCGTAGTAGTAAAAAGGTGTTTCCTGCGCGTTAAAAGTGGCTAGGATAGTAGAATTAAACATCGTATACTTTTTTATTTCCCAGATGGGAATTGGGCAAAACAAGCCCCTCTACCGTATGGAGAGGGGCATATGAGGTATTAAAACAATCTGTTGTGTAAACTTCTTAAAGCTTCAGTTTTATCTGCAGAATTAACTAATAAAGAAATATTGTAATTGCTGCCTCCATAAGAAATCATCCGGATTGAAACATGCTTAAGAGCTTCAAACACTCGTGAAGCAAATCCATGGGCATCATACGCGAAATCGCCAACAACACAAACGATAGTCTGGTCATTGTCAACCTCTACCGAACCAAAATCCTGTAATTCTTTTAAAATTTCGTCTAAATATTTAGTATCGTCAATCGTTACAGAAACAGCTACCTCAGAAGTGGTGATCATATCGATTGGCGTTTTATAGCGCTCAAATACTTCAAACACTTTTCTTAAAAACCCATAAGCCAATAGCATGCGGCTCGACTGGATTTTTACAGCAGTGATTCCGTCTTTAGCTGCAATGGATTTGATGATGCCTTTTTCACTTTCATGAGTAATTAAGGTGCCAGCTGCAGAAGGCTCCATCGTGTTTAAAAGCCTAACAGGAATTTTGTATTTCTGCGCAGGGAAAACACTCTGTGGATGCAGTATTTTAGCACCGAAGTATGCCAACTCTGCTGCCTCATCGAATGAAAGCTGGGCGATAGGCTTGGTTCCTTTAACAATGCGGGGATCGTTATTGTGCATGCCATCAATATCAGTCCAGATCTGAACTTCATCTGCACGAATAGCAGCTCCAATCAGAGAGGCGGTATAATCACTTCCTCCGCGGCGAAGGTTATCAATTTCACCGAAAGAATTACGGCAAATATACCCCTGCGTAATAAATAAGCTTGTTGTTGGATGCTTATCAATTAAAGGCTGAAGGTGTGACCCAATGAACTCAACGATCGGCTCATTGTCTTCATCTATCTTCATAAAATCAAGTGCCGGAAGTAATACTGATTTTATGCCAATTTCACTCAGGTATAAGTGGTATAAGGTAGTTGACAACAACTCGCCCTGTGCCAACACAATTTTCTCTTCAACCGGTGTGAAAAGCTCGGTAGCTAGTGTTCCTATCAAGGTAAAGTGGTATGCTATTAAATCACTTCCTTTTTTCTTTCCTTCTTCAGTTGAGAAAAGCTCCTGTACAAAAACTTTATATTTATCATACAAAGCATCAGTTAGTTGCTTAGCCGTACGCTTATCGCCGTTTAAATAAGCTTGTGAAATTTCTACCAGGCAGTTTGTAGTACCACTTACAGCCGACAATACCACGATCTGCTTTTCTTCAGGGCGGATAATGTCTAGCAATTTTTTCATCCTTTCCGGACTTCCTACTGATGTTCCTCCAAATTTTAAAATTTTCATTTACGTATGTTTTTTTCGATGAAGGCATGTGTTTTACAATGCTTCAACTTTACGGCTTAATTGTTTTTCAGTTAATTCCTAACTATTTATTTGGGGGCTAAAATTAGTTAAAAGCTGGAGATTTTTATATTAATGAATAATTAATTTGTATTTAAACTGAGGTTGCAAAATTTGAATTGTAACACAGAAACCAGGGTTGTTGAATTATTTTAAAACTTTTTAAAACAATTATCAGCAATTATTACTTACCTATTAAAACTCACCCTCTTATGAACAATGCTACAAACGTACAACCTAGAATGGAGCAAGAATTAATCAGTATGTTTGCTGAAGAAGAAGTTTGCTACTGGGCCGCAAAATGGGGCGTAACCAAAGAAGCCGTTAAAAGCGCTGTTAGGTTTTGCGGAAGCAACTCGGTATCACAAGTTTATGCTTACCTTCAAAGCCGTAAAAATTTAAGGTTAAGCTAAAAAAGAAAAACATTTGCCTTGTGAAAATGCCCCGTTTCTGTCCGACGCGGGGTTTTTTATTTATCCCGTCTTTTTAATCTTCTCGTTCGCCAAATCCACATCTTCCTCATCAGGTTGCGGCTCATGTTGCTCAATTACAGCATCTTTCTCATATTGAAATTTTGCATACATTGGAAAGTGGTCTGACCCGCCGGCTGGTAACCTATTCATTTTCACTAGTTTAAAATGAACCGAACAAAATATATGATCTAAAGGAAATCTTAACATTGGATAACGAGCATGAAAAGTGTTATAAAAACCTCTTCCCTTTCTCGGGTCGAGCAAACCACTTATTTTTGAGAATAGCTCTGTGGTATAGCTCCAGGCGACATCGTTCAAGTCGCCCATAACAATAACAGGCAGTTTATTATTTCTTGCCAATTTAGCTATCATCAGTAACTCTTTATCCCGTTCTGTAGAGCGAGGATTCTCGTCAGGAACAGGCGGAGTAGGATGAACACAATATAACTGAACTAACTGGCCAGAAGGCAATTCTACAATAGCGTGAATAGATGGAATGTCATCTTCGACCAAAAATTTAACAGCACATTCGCTCAATGGCAAACGCGAATACAAAAGCATTCCGTATGTATTTGATAAGGGCTTTTCAACACAATAGGGGTATTCAGTTTTAAGTTCGTCTACGGCGTTCATCCACCAGGTATCGGCCTCAAGTAACAGTATTAAATCTGGCTTATTGGATGTTACGATTCTTAAGGTGGAAGCTACGTCCCTGTTATCCTGGTAAACATTTGCAGTAACCAATGTTAATTGCTCATCCGGTTTCTCAGTGCTAACACGCAACACCTGCTTTTTGGCCAGCTGCATAAAAGGGAAGGTCTGGTAAAGCAGATAACAGATTGTTGCGCCCAATAAAATAATTATTAACAGGGCTTCAGCTGCTCTAAAATCCTCTGTAGTGTATATAAGGCCAGTAAAAATAATGATTGCCAGAATGAATTTCTGAAATCTAGGATATTCAAAAACTCTAAACACCCAATAGTCATTTCTAACTAAAGGGATTACCGACATAGAGACGAGCACATAAGCTGCTACCTTAAAAATTAATGCTAATGAAAACAAGGCTTAATCGTTTAAAATAGTCAACATATAATTGCCTTTTAAGTTTATCCTATGACACTATCTCGATTTATTATAAGCCTGGACTATGTTACAAAAGCAGCATGAAGAAAATACCGAACTGGACAGGAAGCTGGGGTTAACTGAGACACTCTCTATTGTAATCAATCGAATAATCGGCTCAGGCATTTTCCGAACTCCGGCCCCCGTGATGTTAATAACTGCCTCTGTAAGTATTTTTTATGGAGTATGGATTTTAGGCGGAATAGCTACCCTACTCGGAGCGCTGTGCTATGCTGAACTGGTTGCCATGATGCCGAAATCGGGAGGCCCATATGTCTTTCTGAAAGCAGCGTATCCTCCTGTAATTACATTCCTAAGGGGCTGGGCAATGTTTTTTGTGTCAGAAAGTGGGGCCATTGCAGCAGTTGCCCTCTTTTTTTCGGAAACAGCAATAGCAGCACTTTATTCTGAAACCGAAAAATACGGCGTAGCATTAACGGCTATTGCCTTGGTTAGTTTTTTAACCGTTGTAAACTCATTCGGCATACAACTGAGTGGCAAATTACAGAACCTCTTCAGCTTTTTAAAAGTAACGGTGCTTGCCATCATTATTGTTTTTAGTTTTAAAAACGGGCTTCATACGGCAAATTTCTCCTATACAGAAAGCGCGTCTTTGAACTGGGCAGGACTGATATCTCTTTTCACTGCCTTGCGGTACTGCTTCTTTGCCTATAGCGGCTGGGAGGGTGCAACCTATGTGGCAGAAGAGGTAAAGAATCCTGGCAAGAACCTCCCCTTATCTTTGTTCGCCGGGATTGGCATAGTGGTATTTCTCTATTTGTTAATTAACACCGCATACTTAAACCTGCTCGGGCCTGCAAAAATGGGTGCTTCTAAAACACTTGCAGTAGATGCCATGCACATAGCCATGGGTGCCTGGGCTGGCATATTTATATCAGTTGCGATAATGGTAAGCACTTTTGGGAATGTGAACACACAATTGCTGGTAAAAAGCCGCACATGGTATGCAATGGCGAAAGACAAATTATTCTTTAACAACCTTGCAAAGGTACACCGGGTGTATAAAACTC
>Ga0307408_100000858_pt1 | contig 23923 bp, 21 predicted proteins | sample 322Cmetagenome_FD_202116 | JGI IMG/M metagenome (GOLD analysis project Ga0307408, IMG submission 202116) | Maize rhizosphere microbial communities from greenhouse at UC Davis, California, United States - 322HYB-C-3 | ecosystem: Host-associated > Plants > Roots > Rhizosphere > Soil | place... | reverse complement strand
AGGTGTCAGGGTAGTACTTTTTGGTCGGAGTGGTGAGCTTGCAGTAATTCAGGATGCGGCTATCAGTCACTATGCCGATATAGAATTTAATCGCGAGTTTTATTTGGACCTGAATGCGGAAATTAAAACTGTTCGGGAAGAAAAAAATGCCATAGCGATTGAGTATCGCCATCGCGAAAAAGGCATGATTGAAGAAACGTTTAATTATGTATTAGCAGCAACAGGTCGTCGTCCGAATATCGAAGGGCTGGCACTGGAAAATTCGGGCCTGGAATTGGATGGCAAGGGCACTCCTCTTTATAACCGCTATACCGGCCAATGTGGAAACTCCTCTATTTATATTGCCGGTGATGCCTCTAGCGATGTTCCTTTGTTGCACGAGGCGGCGGATGAAGGGCGCATCGCCGGTGGGAATGCAGGCCGCTCTTTACGCAACCCGGATGACATTCGCGCTGGTACTCGCCGCACGCCGTTGAGTATTGTGTTTACGGATCCGCAAATCGCCAGTGTTGGGCAGAATCTGGAATCAGTGAGGAAAAATTGTAGTAATTGTTATGCCATCGGTGAAGTCAGTTTTGAGAATCAGGGACGAGCCGCCGTCATCAATAAAAACCGCGGGTTATTGCGTGTGTATGGCGAGCAGGGGAGTGGGTTACTGCTGGGGGCTGAAATGTTTGGTCCGGCGGCAGAGCATATTGCTCACCAACTGGCATGGGTTATCCAGTTGCGGTTAACAGTGCAGGAGGTGTTAGAGCTGCCGTTTTATCATCCCGTTCTTGAGGAGGGGGTGCGAACAGCGTTACGCGATTTACATCAAAAATTGCACATGGGTAGTGCAACGGGGAATTCCTGCCTGGATTGTGGGCCCGGTGCTTGAGTGGGTGGCAGGGTGTAAATATCCAGTTAATCTCGCGAATCTCTCTCATTTAGTGTGATTCTTGGGGTGAATTTTTCACCCAAATGCCTATAATGCTCGCCCGTCTTATCAGTAAAACCCAGGCACACAATGCCGAACTTTCGTTTCCTTCCAATATCACCCGAATAAATGGAGTCTCATCGTGAAAGCACCTGTAAGAGTTACCGTCACTGGCGCCGCAGGCCAAATCAGCTACTCATTGTTGTTCCGCATTGCCGCTGGCGACATGTTAGGTAAAGATCAACCCGTTATCCTGCAATTGCTGGAAATCACCCCGGCACTGAAAGCGCTGCAAGGTGTAGCCATGGAATTGGACGACTGTGCATTCCCATTGTTGGCTGGCATTGTGACCACTGATGATCCAACTGTAGCTTTCAAAGATACCGATTACGCACTGTTGGTAGGTGCACGTCCACGCGGCCCAGGTATGGAGCGTAAAGATTTGCTGGCCGCTAACGCTGCGATCTTCTCGGTACAAGGCAAGGCAATCAATGACCACGCTTCACGCAACATCAAAGTATTGGTAGTTGGCAACCCCGCAAACACCAATGCCCTGATCGCCCAGCGCAACGCGCCGGACATCAACCCACGTCAATTTACTGCAATGACCCGTTTGGATCACAACCGTGCACTGTCACAGTTGGCGACCAAAACTGGCACCAGCATCAACAACATTACCAAAGCATTGATCTGGGGCAACCACTCATCTACCCAATACCCAGACCTGCACAACACTTTGGTTGATGGCAAACCAGCACTGAGTTTGGTAGATCAAGCTTGGTACGAAGCAGATTACATCCCAACCGTACAACAACGTGGTGCTGCCATTATTGCGGCGCGCGGTGCTTCGTCTGCCGCTTCTGCTGCTAACGCAGCCATCAACCACATCCGCGATTGGGCGTTGGGTACTCCAGCAAACGATTGGACCAGCATGGGCGTATACAGTGACGGCTCTTACGGCATTGAAAAAGGCCTGATCTACTCATTCCCCGTTGTGTGCAAAAACGGTGACTGGGAAATCGTGCAAGGTTTGGATATCAATGAATTCTCGCGTGCACGCATGACTGCAACTGAAAAAGAATTGCAGGAAGAGCGTGATGCGGTGAAAGAGTTGCTGCCTACTTAAATTGTAAAAGCGGTAAACAAGAAAGCCGCTCATTGAGCGGCTTTCTTGTTTTTGCCCGTTACACACAAGATTCTCGATATTGTTAAGGAGGTGTCTGCGGCATAAACTGCCTATAACGCATGGAAGTTTTATGAGGAGTATCCGTGAAAGATAATATAAAGCTCATTTATTGCTTTCTCTTAATGGTTTCTTTTGTTTTTTTAGTTCTTATTGCTGTAATTTTTTTAGAAAACGAGGCACAAAAAACGCAACTTGGATTGGCAATTATATATTTTATTGGTGTGCTAGTTTTTCTTCATAATATTTATGCTTTCTACAGAAAAAAGGTAATGAGACTTAGATCTCTTACTTTTTATCATCCTCAAGATAATTTGATAAGGGCTTTTGTTTTTGTTGTATCCATTATTGCTGTTGGCGGATTTGGGTTTGCTTTTTTTAGTTCGCTATTGAAATTTTTATAAATAAACAGATCAAAGGGAAAAGCCTTGGTCTAAAAATAATTAATAAAAGTTTTTAAATTACATAGCAAGAAGAGGTGCGCGGCAAGGTTGTCGAGATTGTTAAATGTTTATAACCATAAAGCCTTACCGAGCATCAGTAAGGCTTGTAATCTTTGATGCTCTATCGATGTAACTGTCTGCTCATATTTGCCTAAACTCCATCCACGCACTTTTGCTGGTGCCAGCGCTTAAGTGCCATTTTTCACTGAGCACAGCGCCGCGCTCAACGCAGATATAAAACTGCTCCTGACCTTCGCCAATATCAGCAATTTTCGCGGCGGCTTCCTGACCAGGATTCCACACTACAACGCTGGGGCAATCGCTGTGAGTGATTTCAATGGAAGGCGAGCCACTGATGCGAACGCTGTTTTCTATCGCAGGGTAAACCCGATCCACGGGGCCATTGAAACTGACATCGCCGGATTGATGTTTTGCTGCGTAGTTTTCAAAGTTGTCTAAATAAGTGCGCTCAGCCAAGCCGAGCACCTGCACATCAGTTAGCGAGCTGATGCGATGGTAGTTGTGCATAGCCCAGCTGCAGTCAAAGTCTTCGGTGTCGGTATTGTTGATAGTTAATTCAAGTTTGGCGCTGGTCCCCAGTGTGATACGCAATTCGGCGGAAAAATCGTAAGGGAATAATTCATTCGCGTCGCTCAGGAATAAAAATTCCAGCTCAACAGCGCCATCACTCAACAGATGCGCCTCCCCCAATTCCCAAAAACTATTGCGGGCAAATCCATGTTTGGGTTTGTCCGGGTAGGCTTGGTTGACCCCAAACCATGGCAAGCACAGTGGAACACCACCGCGCAGGGCAACACCGGGGGTAAAATCGCAATTGGGGCTCAGCCAGAGTAGAGGGTCGCCCTCTGTGGTTTTAAATTCGAGTAAATGGGCACCTTGCAGGGAGATAACTGCACTGCACAGGGCGGTTTCCACGATGAGAAGTGGCAAGCCTGCGCCCATGGCATTGGGGTAGTGCGCATTGCTAGTGGTGAGACGTAAAAAGTCGGTTTTGGCAACGAGTTGTTCAAGGCGCTGGGTGCTTGCGGCATCGGGTGTATTAATGTGCATGGAGGCTACCATTCAGGTGACGAGTGACTTGGATTCTATAGAAAACTGCGCCAGCTCACAGCCAAATTTTTTGGTTTTGTGGCCTCTAAAACAGTATGATGCGCGCCTTTTCGATAATTCTGATTTTGTAAGTAGGTATTTGCGTGAGTAGAACCAGGTTTACGGGTGAAGCGGCTTTTGTAATAGGCCAACGCTGGATAAGTGAGTCAGAGGCAGATTTGGGGTTGGGCATAGTCCTGGACGTGGCCAATCGTCGTTTAACCTTGAGCTTCCCCGCTGCGGGCGAGCGTCGCACCTATGCGATGGACAATGCACCGGTAAGCCGGGTTAAGTATGAAGTGGGCGAAAAAGTTCGCCATCAGGACGGTACTAAAATTCAGATCACCCGCATCGTGGAGCAGGCCGGCTGCTTGATGTATATCGGGCTCACCAAAGACGACGAAGAGTTTGCTATTCCCGAATTTGAATTGGATAGTTTTGTTCAGTTCAGCACGCCACGTGATCGTTTATTTGCCGGTCAAATCGATAAACACACCCACTTTACATTGCGCTACCAAACACTTCATTACCAAAACCAGCATCGCCAATCACCTATGTTTGGCTTGGCAGGGCCGCGTGTGCAACTGTTGCCGCATCAGTTATATATCGCCAGTGAAGTTTCCCAGCGTCATGCGCCGCGGGTATTGTTGGCCGATGAAGTGGGCTTGGGTAAAACTATTGAAGCAGGCTTGATTTTGCATCAACAAATCATGAGTGGTCGCGTACAGCGTGCCTTGATTGTGGTGCCCGCGAGTTTGCAACACCAGTGGCTGGTGGAGATGTTACGTCGCTTTAATTTTGCGTTCACGCTGCTGGATGAAGCCCGTTGTAATGCACTGGTCGGGTTAGATAGCGTTGAAGAGTCGGTGGATTATATCGATGACTTTGTCGATGCTGATTTTAAAGGTGATGGCAAAGAGAACTTCGAGCAGCAAGCCGATATTAGTAATCCATTTGAAACAGCCCAGCTGGTGATTTGCTCGCTCGATTTCCTTACCAAAAATAATTATCGCTACGAGCAGGCTGTAGCCGCCGAATGGGATTTGTTGTTGGTGGATGAGGCGCATCACTTGCAATGGAGCGAGAAGAAACCAAGCAAGGCTTATACCTGTATTGAAGGCTTGGCGCAAAAATCCAAAGGTTTATTGCTGCTCACAGCAACACCGGAACAATTGGGCCTGGAAAGCCATTTCGCCCGTTTGCGTTTACTTGACCCGGATCGCTATTACGATTTGGAAAAATTTATTGCCGAACAAAAAGCTTATCAACCACTGAATGACTTGGTGCAGGAATTATTAAAAGCGCAGAGTGACAGCGCGCAAAAAATTCCTGCCAGTTTAGTGAAATCACTTGGTGATTATTTACCTGCCGAGACGATTGTAGAGTTGCAAGCTCAGGCGGAAAGCCAAACTCTGGGTGCGGCGATTGACACCGCGATCCACTATTTGTTGGATCGCCATGGTACCGGCCGCGTACTATTCCGCAATACGCGTAACTCAGTCACCGGGTTCCCCGAACGCCAATTACATGCGCACGCTTTAACCTTGACTGAGGATGACTTGTTTGCCGTGCAAGCCCAACCATTAGCTGTGCAAATTTGTGCTGAGCAATATTGGCAACAAAAAACTGAAGCTGATTGGTGGGTGCAAGACCCACGCGTAATTTGGTTGGCGGAGTGGTTGCGCCAAAATCGCCGCAAAAAAGTATTGGTGATTTGCGCCAACGCGGATTCCGCTCAGTCTATCGAAGAATATTTGCGCTTGCGCAAAGGTCTCACTACCGCCGTGTTCCATGAAGGTTTGAACCTGATTGAGCGCGACCGTGCCGCGGCTTATTTTGCGGAAGCGGAAGATGGCGCTCAGGTACTGATTTGTTCGGAGATTGGGAGTGAAGGGCGTAATTTCCAATTCGCTCAAGACCTGGTGTTGTTTGATTTACCTACCAACCCCGATTTATTGGAGCAGCGTATTGGTCGTTTGGATCGTATCGGCCAAACCGCCACCGTCAATATTCATGTCCCTTACTACCAACACTCGGCGCAAGAAAAATTACTCGATTGGTATCATCAAGGTTTAAATGCTTTTGAAAAAACCTGCGCCATAGGGCAGGCGGCCTATGTGCAATTTGTTGATATCCTTTTGCCCGCGCTAGTGAATAAAGATGAAAATGCTTTTGCACGGCTGGTTGAAGAAACTCGCATTTTTTCCGCTGCCTTGGTTGCGCAACTGCAGCAAGGGCGCGATCGTTTACTGGAGTTAAATTCCTGCAAACCTGCGCAAGCCGCTGAATTGGTAGCTGCTTTGGCTGAAAACGATGTGAATGCCGCGCTGCCGATTTATATGGAACAGGTGTTTGATAGTTTTGGTATCGACTATGAAAAACACAGTGAAAAAAGTTTGGTATTGCACCCTAGCGATCACATGCGTATTGAGCAATTCCCGGGCTTACCCGAGGGTGGTCTGACCGTTACTTACGACCGCCAGCAGGCGCTGTCGCGCGAGGACATGCAGTTCTTGACTTGGGAGCACCCCTTGGTGCGCGGCGCTCAGGATCTGGTATCGCTCAGTGAATTTGGTAATACCGCGTTTTGTACCCTGAAGTTGCCGCCGTTAAAGCCCGGCACACTGATGCTGGAAGCCTTGTTTGTATTGCATTGCCCAGCGCCTGCTGAATTGCAGTTATTCCGCTATATGCCACAATCCTTATTACGGGTATTGCTGGATGACAAGGGCAAGGACTTATCGAATGTGCTGGGCATTACCCAATTGAGTAAGCTCCTGCAAAAAGTGCCACGGAATAATGCGCAAGATCTGGTGCGTCACGCCCGCCCAACCTTGACGACCATGGTGCAAAAGGCGGAAGAAATTACTCATGCCAAACAGGCTGAGTTGATTGCAGAAGCGCAAGCAAAAGTCAGTGAGCAATTAAATGGTGAGCTGGCGCGCATGAAAGCGCTTAAAGCGGTGAACCCAAATGTTCGTCAGGAAGAGATTGATTATTTGGCGCAGCGCTTAGCGGCCAGTCAACACTTTTTGGCGCAGGCGAAAATCCGCCTGGATGCACTGCGTGTGGTCATGACGATTTGATTTTATAAAAACAGGATAAAAAATTATGTATATCTTCTCTGCTAATGGCCGCGCAAAGCGTGCATTTGACGATATCAAAGAAGGGCAGATGGTCCCTTTTATTGTGTACATCAACTTTAAGGATTTATTCGGCGCTGAACACTTATGCAAACTGTATTTGATGCGTGCAGGTTTTATGGAAATCCAAATCGAAAACCGCAAGCTAGTGCCGAGTAATTTGACTAGTGATCCACGTGTCATTGCGGCCGACAAGGCAATGGCAGAAGCGCTAAAAGATGGCTATATGATTCAAATGTTTGACGAGTAACTTGGCTCGCTGTTTGTGTTGCAATGGTTAATAGTTGAACTTTAGATTGACCGGTGAGTCTAGATTCGATCTTGTTCTATCGAATCCAGGCTCACAAGTATGTTGGCTGATCCCACTTATGTCAGGGAAGTTGATCTTTCCCGCTTCGCAAACTCCATTGCAGAGTTAGACGCCCACCCTCGTTCCTATTCCTCCATCCGCTATTTATTGGTTGGCCTGTTTTTTTCTGCATTGCTGCATGGTTTCTTATTTTTTTGGCAAATCGATAGTCCTGTGATCGATAGCTCTGTGCTACCCAAATCTGCTCCGCGTATTTATCTCACACTGAACCCAATTGACGTTAAACCGAAAGAAGATATTTTATTGTTAGCTCAACCAGAAAAACCTGTAACTACCAGCGATCTTGCACCAGTATCCGTATCGCCCGCAACCCTTCCGGAAGCCGCAATCAGCAGCGATGAATTGCCGTTACCAGTAGAACAAGCGCGAATGATCACCACCTTATCGCGCGATGAAATGCAGGAAATCTACCCTGAGCGCACATCAACAATAGCTCCACAATTGAAGGGTAGTATTGCCGAGAATGTGTTTAACCCTGCATTGCGTGAACGTTTGATTGCCGAAGAAAATAAACCTGATTTGCAGCGCGCTGATGCGGAACTAAAAACCTACAGCGATCCGTCTGGTGCAACAATCGTTGATTTGGGAAATGGTAAATGTTTGCGTTCATCTGTGGTGAGCAGAGTGGGTGAGGTACAAAATTGGTATATGACAGGCTGTGGGGGGAAATCTGAATCCGAACGAATGATGGAGCGGATAAACGAGCGGGTAAATGGGAAATTGCAGTTTGAGGAGTAGGAATTCAATTTATTGAACCCAACCCCAACATTTCATTTTTTGCAATTAAAAAAAGGGCGCAATAAATTGCGCCCTTACGGAATTACTGTTTATTTAGTCAGATTTTTTTGGGCGAAAGCTGGTTTTTCTGCCGTCGCGCTCACCAAAGCGAGGCTTGTCACGGCCACCTTCACGTGGAGCGCCATCTCGGGGGCCAAAGTCACGCTTCGGCTTGCGGCTAAAGTCATCGCCACCGCGTGGGCCAGTGTCTAATGAAATTTCCAATGGACGATTACGCACGCGCACTTTTTTCAATTTTGCCAAAATGTCTTTTGACATGCCGGTTGGTAAATCTACCGTTGAAAACTCATCGTGCAGTTTGATGTGACCGATAAACCGACTCTCGATACCCGCTTCATTAGCAATAGCGCCAACGATGTCGCCAGGGCGAGCTTCGTGATTGCGACCTACTTCAATGCGGTAGCGATCCATGTTCTCGTCATTGCGTTCGCGACGTGGGCGATCTTCACGGGGACCGCGATCGCGTCCACTGTCCCGGCTACTGCGTTCATCGCGACCACCGCGTTCGTCACGGCTGCTGCGCTCACGCTCAGGTTTAATGTCGGTAAATTTCACTTGCAGCGGGCGCTCGCGCTGCAATAAGTAGGCGAGGGCCGAGGCAATTTGTTCTGGCGATACATCATTTTTGTGGCTGTATTCGGCCAACAAATCATTGAAGAAGGTCAGATCGCCTTGGGCTTGCAAGGTATCGGTAATTTGTTGGGTAAATTGATCGATACGATGTTTGGTAACAGTTGCGCCGCTAGGCAATTCCATCAGTGTAATTGGCTTTTTAGTGGCCTTTTCGATGGTGTAGAGCAGGCGTTTTTCACGCGGAGCAACAAACAGAATTGCTTTACCGCTACGGCCGGCACGACCGGTACGACCAATACGGTGAACGTAAGCTTCGCTATCGTAAGGGATATCGTAATTCACCACGTGGCTCACACGTTCAACGTCGATACCGCGTGCGGCAACGTCGGTCGCGATAACGATATCAAGCTTGTTGGTTTTCAACCGCTCGATAGTGCGCTCACGCAATTGTTGGTTCATGTCACCATTTAATGCAGCTGCAGAGTAACCGCGCGCTTCCAATTTTTCAGCCAGTTCAACAGTGGCAGTTTTGGTGCGCACAAAAATAATCATGCCGTCGAAAGGCTCAACTTCCAAAATGCGTGTAAGCGCATCAAGTTTGTTGGTGCCACTTACCATCCAATACACTTGTTCGATATTGGCATCGGTTGATTGGCTGCTGGCGATTTTAATTTCGGTAGCGTTATTCAAATAGTTGTTGCATACATGGCGAATTTCTTTCGGCATGGTGGCAGAGAACAATGCGGTTTGACGGGTTTTTGGGGTGTGTTCCAAAATCCATTCAACATCATCGATAAAACCCATGCGCAACATTTCGTCGGCTTCGTCGAGCACCAACGCTTTCAGATTGTTGAGGTTCAAGCTGCCGCGACGCAAGTGATCCATCACGCGGCCCGGTGTACCTACCACCACGTGGGCGCCACGCTTTAATGAGCGCAACTGGGTAGTCATTTCCTGGCCCCCGTAAATCGGCAGCACATGGAAGCCAGGAATTTCACTGGCGTATTTTTGGAAAGCTTCAGCAACCTGAATCGCGAGTTCACGCGTTGGTGCCAATACCAAAATTTGTGGCTCTGCTTGTTTGGTGTCGATACGTGACAACAAAGGCAAGGCAAATGCCGCTGTTTTACCGGTGCCAGTCTGAGCCATACCTAAAATGTCGCCGCCCGCAAGTAATACAGGGATAGCAGCAGCTTGAATTGGGGATGGTTGTTCGTAGCCCACCTTTTGAATGGCGCGCATTACGGGTTCAGAAAGGGCTAAATCGGCAAACATAATAGTTTCAGACATGTAATAACCTGTTTTGAGTAAACATGATAATCAAGCGCAAACCATGCCAGCGAAACAGTTCAAAAACTGTACCAGCGATTTACGGTTTGATTCTTATAAGTTCTAAAGGGTGTTTGCAAAAGTCATCGCCAATTAACGAGCACATAAAAAGCGCAACGCAAAAAGTAAGGCGATAGTGAATGGGCAAACACAATAAAGTGGGAGCGATGATTGGATCGCTATGCGTATGAACTACATACCAGGCGTTAAGTGCCTGTGAAAATGCCTGTGAAAATAACTCGTGTGAGTCAGGGCACAAGGGCAATCATAAAAAGCGATTTAATCAACAAATTCCCGCGTAGTCTGCAAGCAGACACAGCTACAATCCACAACATCCATATTGCAAAACCGATTGTATACTTTGGGGCAGGCTGAATAGATTGTGGAGCAGAATCGATCAGCGTGAATAGTTACCAAGATGGTAAACCGGCAGCCCTCAGACATCCGTCTGTATCAGCATTACCCCGGCAAGACATTCACGATCAAGGAAGGGGGTCACTGAAAGTGCGCGAATTATAGGGACTTAGCCGTCCCAAGGCCAGTTAAATTTGATGCGCGTCGCAAAAAACTACTGAGTAGTTCTAATCAGGAATCGCTAAATAGCGAGGGCGCGACTGTATTGTCGCGGCACCGGGCGTTACACTCAGCGACCTTAAATGACAGAAGTCGGCTCGTTTTACAGGACAGATTATGGCTGAACGGCATATTTCAACGACGGCACTGGCTCGCCTCATCGGCAAAGAGAGTAAGGAGCTATTTGTGCTGCTCACCACCGGTGGTTGGATCGTCAAGGTTGATAACCATTGGCAATTGACCGAGAAGGGCAAATTTGAGGGCGGGATTTACGTTAATCACCCCAAATTCGGCGAGTACATTGCGTGGCCTGAAGCTATTCAGCATCACCATTTATTAAAGCTATTGCCTGAAGCCCCTTTGAGTGCGACCAATCTCGCGCACAAGTGGGAGATTCCTGCACGCTTGGTGAATTTACTGCTAGCGGAAAAGGCTTTGATTTCGCGCTATGTGCGCGGTTGGCAGTTGACCGAGCGCGGCAAAAAAATCGGCGGGCAACAACATGAGGCCGACTCGGGGGTGCCGTTTGTAACCTGGCCTGAAACGATTCTGGATGATCCTGAGCTGATTGCTGCACTGCTGCAAATTGTGGGCGATGATCGTGTTGATACTCATCCAACCATGGATGGCCACAGCGTCAACAATGCGATGCAGCGCCGCATTGACAATTGGTTGTATCTAACGCGCACCAGTCATGCACGGGATTACCGTTTGCAGTGGGGTGTGGAGTACGCGATCGCCGATTTTTATATTCCAGAGCTGGGGTTGTGCGTCGAATGTTGGGCCGATCAATTGGGTCAAGAGCAAAACCGCGCGGCGGTTATTGGCGATGAATTGGAAAAACACCAGCTCTATAAAAAATATAAAGTCGCTTATATAGAGTTTCGCGATGAAAACATTCATCAAGTCGATGAAATCCTAGCGCGCGAGATGTTGCGTCGCGGCGTTGCTATTTATTAATCCTATCGTTCAATTAATGGTAAAAGTTTAAAGAGGAACTATTAATGGCCAGTGTATTTAGTTTGATTATGGAAGGAAAAATCCCCGGCAATTTTGTATGGAAGGACGACAAAGCCGTTGCGATTTTGACGATTCAACCTATTCGCCAAGGTCATGTCCTGGTAATTCCACGGGAAGAAATTGATCAGTGGAGTGATCTGCCATTGGATCTCGCTGCGCACTTGATGCAAGTGAGTCACAAAATCGCCAATGCATTAAAGGTCGCTTATCCTGCCATGCGTGTGGGTTTTATGATCGCCGGTCTTGAAGTTCCTCATACTCACATTCATTTGGTGCCAATGGATTCAATGGATGATCTAAGTTTTGCGTTTGCAAAAAATGCGGATGGGGAAGCACTAAAACAAACAGCGGAAAAAATTCGCGAGGTTTTGCAAAAGCAAGGGCACAGTGAATCCAAAGTGTAAGGCTTGGTAGTTGCCGACCATGAACTTACTTTTACCACCTAATGGCGCATTGTTTTGGTTGGCTACAGCGATCAGTTTGCCGACGCTGCTGCTGGCAGTCCGCTATGCGCCATGGACACAACTGTTTATTAATCAGACACGACAACATATTTTATTCGCGACTATATTGGCGCTGGCGTTGTTGTGGTTGTTGCAAGTGGAAGTGCGGGCAACGCTGGCTATTCACCCCTTACTTATAACAGTTACCGCAATGGTATTTGGGTGGAGCTTTGCACTACTTATTGGTGTTTGTGCGCTGGTGGTATTGGAGTGCTATCAACTACCGTTGCGTGCAGTACATATGGATTGGGATGTGGCTTTAGCCCAGTTTGATTTAAGCGCATTGCCGGTAGATTTTTGTTTGAGTGTTCTAGTGCCAGCGAGTTGGGCCTGGTGTGTGTTATGGCTGGTTGATCGCTGGAAGTTTAAAAATCCATTCACCTATTTCTGGGGGGTTGGCTTTTTTGGCGCTATGCTTGGTTGCCTGCTAGTGGGGGCGGCGGCACTTACATTGTTTGCATTAACCGGTAGTGATGTGCATTTTAACAGTACACGTGAACACTTTTTTGTTTTTTTATTAATGATGTTTCCTGAAGGTTTTATTAACGGATTAATTGCAACAGTAATGACTGTGCTTTATCCGGATTTGGTTAAAACCTATCGCGACGACTGGTACCTGAAAGATTGATCCCCAGTCATCGCGCGTCGACCTAAATTACAGCTTCATAAATAAAAGTGTAATCAAATCAAGTTCCAAGCAAGGTCGCAATTCCCAATAAAATAAACAGCACACAAGCCGCTTTGTGGGCAAAGCCGAGCGGCAATTTATCCATCAGCCATTTTCCTGCAAAAATGACTGGCACGTTAGCTAACAGCATGCCTAAGGTTGTACCGGCAATAACGGCGCAGGTCATCCACATATCTGCATTGAATTTTGCAGCCAATATCACGGTGGCAATTTGGGTTTTATCGCCAATCTCTGCCAGAAAAAATAATACCAGTGTTGCTACAAATGGACCGTAGTTGGCGAGGCGGCCCATATTGTCATCTTCTTTGTCGGGAATTAACAACCAGAGGCCGATGACAAAAAAACTGCCGGCGATAATCCAGCGAATCCATTCGGTGGGGATAACATCTGCGAGCACGGTACCAAGCCAAGCGGAAAGTGCATGATTTATCAATGTCGCAATTAATACACCCAAGCTAATGATATAAGGGCGGCCGTAACGGGCAGCAAGAAAAAGTGCGAGCAACTGTGTTTTATCGCCAATTTCTGCAATAGCGACAGCGAGGGTTGAACTGAGAAAAGCTTCCATTAGATTTTCCAGAGCGGGATGAAATACATGAGATACGGCCACATCCCGCCCGGGGCTGTAGCTGTATCTCAGGTCTCATCAATCCGAAGTGTGCTGTTGGTGCAGCACTACAAAGGACGCTTTTGCCATGCCGTAGTTGCGCTCTTAATCAAGAAAACAATTTTGATAAAGAGTGCGGCAAGTTTGTTGACAAAAGCGCTCAGTGGTTTTTTGATAATGATTATCAAATTTACTGGAGCAGATTACTCCCCCGAGAGGAGCTGCGAATTATAGTGATGCGCTACGCACTCGGCAAGCACCTAATTTGTGCGAGGTAAGCGGTACATTATCCCGCCATCGTAGGGGAGTTTGGGTAGGTGCTTTTCCATCAATAAAATTGCATCATCGTAGATTTTTTTCACGTTTGGCGCTGAGCCAATTTCCATGCGGCGTGACAACATAGTGACCGGAAACAAACACTCATTGGTATTTTTAACGCAGAGCGCGCGGCTCCTACCAACTTCATCCTCGTACACTTTCCATGCAAAAGTATTTGGAAAATCAGCCAGCATCACGTTGCCGAGCACAACTCCCATTGCTTGCTGGGTTGCATAATCATCGCGAGCCACCCAGGCACCATCTACAAGGCGCTGTAATAATTGTAAATCAGAGAGGTCGCGACGGATGGTGCTGCCTATTTTGGTTTGGGCCAATTCATTGACTGACGTTATTTCCTGCTCCATTTTGTTGTGATCCATCCAGCCCAATTCTTTGATGCTAATTTCTTTTTCTTCGGAGAGTGGTTTTTTATTGTTTTCGGAAACGACATTTAATGGTGTGTACTGGGCAATACAAATATTTGCAGTGAAAAGTATTGCGAGTGCAATAATAAGTTTACTTTTTTTCATAAATACCTCTTGCAAGAAAAACTATATTTAATGCTTGGTCGATGCTTCATCGCTACTGGTGCGGTTCTCTGCTGCAGTAAAAATTAAGGGCTGTGGATTTACGCTTTCCCAAGGGGCTGAGAAGCCATTGTTAGTGATGATATGAAGGTGACGCATTTTTAATTGTCGCGGCTCAGCGAGCCCGCAGGAATGAGCAATCATCGCAACACTTTTACTCAGGTTGCGCTGATAAGAAGCCACTCGCTCGGCTTTATCAGTTGGGTCCAGGCCTTTTTGCAATTTGGTGTTGTGGGTGGTAATACCGGTAGGGCAGGTATTTTTATGGCATTGCATTGCCTGAATACAGCCCAGCGCAAACATAAAGCCACGCGCGCTATTCACGAAATCAGCACCACAGGCCAGCGCCCAAGCCACCATATGGGGGGTAATCAACTTGCCCGCCACAATGATTTTAATACGCTCTTTCAAGCCTGCTTGCTCCAGAAGTGCTGCCAGCCACGGCAAGCTCTCTTTAATCGGCAAGCCGACATGGTCCAACAGTGGTTGTGGTGCTGCGCCGCTGCCACCATCGGCGCTATCCAGAGTGATGAAATCCGGCGCGGATTCAATGCCTTGAACGCGTATTTCATTGATCAAATCAACCAACCAGGTTTTTTCGCCGAGCACCGCTTTAAAGCCGACGGGTTTGCCTGTTACTTTGCGGATACGGTTGACCATTGCCAACAAATCAATCACCGAGTGAATGTCAGTGTGGCCATTAGGGCTAATGGATGCCTGGCCTTGGGCAATTCCACGGATATAAGCGACCTCCGCCGACACTTTTTCCGCGGGCAATATGCCGCCTTTACCGGGCTTGGCACCTTGGCTCAATTTAATCTCGAACATCTTGATTTGCGGAAGGGTTGCAAGTTCCGCCAAACGCTCATCGTTGAGGTTGCCATGTAAATCACGCACGCCGTATTTCGCTGTGCCTATTTGAAAAACCAAATCGCAGTTGCCTTCGAGGTGATAGGGCGACAAGCCACCCTCACCGGTATTGAGCCAGCAGCCCGCTTTGGCCGCACCGCGCGACAAGGCCAGAATTGCCGGGCGGGAAATGGCGCCGTAACTCATGCCGGAAATATTAAAAATAGAATTGGTGGTGTAGGGAGTTTTGCAGAAGGGGCCGAGAGTGACTGGCGCGGCGATCAGAGCCTCCTCTTCCTGAACGGGAAATGCAGAGTTCAAAAAGAGCAGGGTGCCGGGCTGGTTCAGGTTGAGGGTGGAGCCAAAACCCACATTGCTGTCGATATTTTTTGCGGCGCGATAAACCCAGGAGCGGTCTGCGCGATTAAATGGCAATTCCTCGCGATCTTGGGCAAAAAAATATTGACGAAAAAACTCGCCTAAATGCTCGAAAAAATAGCGAAAACGTCCAATAAGTGGATAGTTTTTGCGAATGGTATGTGTATTTTGTGTGATATCGGCAATGTACATAATTGCCAGTGACAACAAGATTAAACCGATAACTGTGATAAACGTTACTTCAAGCCAAGTGAGTAGCTTGAGTGCCCAGTGCATATCTACCATTTGTCATTGAGTCCTGCGCTGAATGAATGCCCCTAGTTTAAGGGGTGCGAAACGATTAATCGCGTCAATTAACGTAATGAGTTTGTTATTTTTGGCGAGACCCAATGACTTGGGCGGGGTTTCCAGCAACTTTGCTGTAGTCTGCCACCGATTTTGTTACCAGGCTGCCCATGCTAATCACCGCATGATCGCCGATGTGCACGCCATCCACTATGCCCACATTGGCGCCAATCCAGACATCACAACCAATACTGATGCCTTTGGAGTTGACGGGTTGCTCGTTGATTAACCTCTCTGGCGCCATGCCATGATTAAACGCATAAGCAGAGGTATAGGCTGCAATACGCGAGTTATCCCCAATGGTGATACCTTTGCTGCCGCCATCCAAACTGACGTGGTGATTGATAGATACCCCTTGACCAATCGTTACGGGGCCGTGAATCACACAATCGGCGGCAATATAGGAGTTATCACCAATAATGATTGGACGTCCGGGTTCAGCAAAAAGTCTGGCTTCCGGGGCGATAAAACAATTCTTGCCGAGCATAATTGTTTCCATATCGCAGAGATAAGCCTGCCATTCTTCTTGCCATTGCTGCGCCCATTCGCGCTGGGCAGGTTTCAGGCGCGCATAAAGCCACGGCATATAGCTCAAGCGCAGTTTATGCTGGGTGCGATAACGTTCGGTAGCTGATGGAGCCGTAATCATAGAGGCTTGGTTAAATAGAGGAATGAGTGAACTGGTGCCAATTTGATTGGCAAGAAGCGTTGATTGGAATTATAAGCACAAGGCTGGTCGCTTCAAACAACAAAAGTAGCGCAGAATAAAGGAAAATAGCCAGATTGAGGCGAATAGTGTTGCTAACACGTTAAATATAAAAAGGTGCCCGCCAGCTGTAGGTGATTGGTTTGTTCGCTTGGTCGCTGGCGCTACTGCAAATGCAGCAAGCTGGACACAATTCGAAACATGGAGTGCCGAGATAGGCACTCTTAGGGTTAACCCGTCATTACGACAGCTGATCGGACACCTGTGTTGATTATAGTCAGCTGCACTTATGACGCTAGCCTTGGCTTAGTTTTTTAAGTCACAACGTTTCTACTTTTATAGCAGAAATATTCTATGACTTTATTGCGACAAAGTTTGTCGTGGTTTGATCTGACAGAGATAACTGAATGTATGAGTTGATCGACGAGAATGCCGATTTTTTGGTGATCTATAAAAAACCGAACACCAGTTTTCACAGTGACTCCGGTGAAATAGGATTATTTGAGTATTGTAAGCAGCAGCAAGGGCTATCTGAGCTTTACCCTGTACATCGTTTGGATAAGGTTACCTCTGGCTTATTGCTTATGGCAAAAACCGCTGAAATTAACAACCAACTTACTGCGGCATTTCGTGCACGCCACATAGAAAAATATTATCTCGCCCTCAGTGCAAAAAAGCCTACAAAAAAACAAGGCTTGATTAAGGGTGATATGACTACCGCACGGCGCGGCGCATTTAAATTATTGGCGACACAAGAAAACCCCGCTATCACACAATTTTTTAGTAAGAGCGTTGCACCTGGGCGCCGGTTATTTATGATCAAACCTCACACCGGCAAAACTCATCAGATTCGTGTTGCCTTAAAAAGTATCGGCGCACCGATTATGGGTGATGTGCTTTATGCGGATGCTGCATCAAATAGCGCCATAGATCGCACCTATTTACACGCCTATAGCTTGGGCTTTGCATTGGCTGAAAAACAATACCGCTATACCGCATTACCTCGTGAGGGCGAATATTTCCGTGATGATTTTTTTTCTGCAGCCATTATGGAGTGGCGTGATCCTTGGTTACTGTCTTGGCCTAAGGTTGTAGAAAAATGAGTAGACATCGCTACTGGTTTTCTGCCTGTATGGCTTTAATGGCGCTACTTTTTGTTGCGCATCATTTTTATACTCGCGCGGGTGCCAGCGAATTATCAACTTCACCGCAAGCTTATAAATTCCTCACGACACCTTGTTGGTTTGATGCGGATTGGACGGCGGAAATACGTTGCGGTGAGTTGCATACGCCAAGCGCCTCCGGCGCATTTCGTTTGCCGGTTGTGATACTGAAGGATGAGACTGCCACACGACGTAAGGACTCTATTGTTTATTTGCAGGGAGGGCCGGGGGCAGGAGCGCGCTTGCACAGTGATGGTATAAAAAGCTGGCTAAACTGGATGCGCTATGCAGCCCTTGGGCGCGATATTATTCTTATCGATACCCGCGGCACCGGGCGCAGTAGTCCTGCACTGGTATGTGCTGAATACAATCGCAGTAATCAGCAAATGCTGCGTGAACATGTTTCATTGGCAGAGGAATTGGCGTCGGGTTTTGATGTTACCCGCACATGTTTCGACACAGCCGTCGCACGCAATCCAGCACTGGATTACCGTCATTTTAGTACCCGGCAATCGGCAAGTGATATTCGTGCGCTTATGCAGCTACTTGAGTATCCCGAGTGGAATATCTTGGGTGTGTCATACGGAACGCGTTTGGCGCTGGAAATTTCTTATCAGGAATCGCTTCAACAACAGCCAACGAAACTCAAAGCAATGGTGCTTGATTCAATTTACCCAGCCGGTTTTGGTGGCGTACAAACCTGGCCGCAAGTGCTTGATGAGGCGATGCATAAATTTTTTAGTGGTTGTGCGGCGCAGCCTGAATGTATTAACGCGTTGGGTGACTCTAACCGGTCACCACTAGAATTGTTTATGGGGGCGTTGGACAGTTTGCGCGAATCCCCCATTGAATTAACTATTAAACGCTGGGATGGTGAAGCGCCAGTCAGCTTTTTGTTAAACGACCATCGTTTTTTATCGGCTGCGTTTGCGGCAACTTACACGCCTCGTGATTGGTTAAAAATTGCAGCAGCTATCAAAGGTGTGGAAGAGCACAATCGCGAAGCACTCAAACCACTGATAGAGCCTTTTGTAAATCAAAGTATGAGCGAAGATTTTAACAGCCTAACGTTTACGGCTGTTGATTGCTCGGATAATCCGGTGATGAATGAAATGGATTATCTCGCGCTGGTGAATCAATATTCGCTATTGCAAAATTATACTCGCGATCAATGGCGTTACCAGTTGTGTCATCACCTGGTTGCAGAGGCTCCATTGCAATCCTACCAGCCTTATGTGCCTACATTGATACTGGCGGGTGAGTTGGATCCGGTAACTCCAGTGGAGTGGGCGCAAGCGGTACATTCGAAATGGAAAAATACCCAGCTGTATATCAGTCAAAATACCGCACACTCGGTATTGAGTAGTGAGGCCTGCCTACTGCAGTCGCTTGTACATTTTTACGATCAGCCTGCTGCAACTTTTGAGAGGTGTATGGAGGAAGATCGCTAGTCTCTTGGATGAGGAGGTAGTGGAGATAATTGAAGGCGAAAAAATAAAAAAGGCCGCACGAGTGCGACCTTTTAAATTTGGCTCCGCCTGCTGGACTCGAACCAGCGACCCAATGATTAACAGTCATTTGCTCTACCGACTGAGCTAAGGCGGAATTACGCTTCCTGTAAGGAAGTGGCGCGCATCATATAGAGCTGTTACCTATTGGTCAACCCGTTCGCGATCTGATTATGATTGAGTGGGGGAGGGCTGTATGGTTTTTGGTTTATCTGTTTATTAACGCGGCAAAATAAAAAATAAAAGCGCCGAAGCGCCTTTATTTTGTTGATTCAATTGGGCGCAATCACTCGCGACACAATTCATCTAACAATGTTTATTCGTATTTGCACAGATAAGAAGTTTCCACGTCTGCGCTAACTTTAAACCGCTGATTGGCTTCAACGATAAAGGTTTGGCCTGCTGCAAAAGTCTCTGCTTTATCGCTACCAGGCAATACAACCGTCAGGCTACCACTTACAACAGTCATGTATTCTTTCTGGCTGGTACCAAATTCGTAGTCACCTTTGGCCATTACACCAATAGTCGCAGGCAGGGTTTCAGTTTGAAAGGCGATAGATTTAACCGCGCCGCCGAAATATTCGTTAACGTTAAACATAGGATGCTCCACAAACGATGGATGGGGATGAAATACACAATATAGCGCGCACAAAAAAGGCCGCATAAATGCGGCCTTTTTTGTTTAATTTGGCTCCGCCTGCTGGACTCGAACCAGCGACCCAATGATTAACAGTCATTTGCTCTACCGACTGAGCTAAGGCGGATCGGTGACTTCCTCTGTGGAAGTGGAGCGCATGATATAGAGCCGGTTTTGGTTGGTCAACCGTTTTTTGGTGCTTTGTGGCAAGTTTTTTTCTGAAAAAACCTCAATGAATTCAAGGCTGTTCATTAATTCCACAGTATGTCGGCAAGTTGTTCAATCCCGCGCCGCGCCTATCGGTTTACTCAGGCGAATTACCTTAAAGCTACCGTTATCGATAACGAGCGAGATATCCCTGAATAGCCCCACCGCCTTGCGCTCTAATGGAATAAATTGATTAACCACAAAAAGCGCTAGACCATCACTTGCCAATAATCGCTGCGCGCTACGGAGGAACTTATCCGTCAGGTCTCCATCGACACTAAAACCTTGATGGAAAGGGGGGTTGCAAAGCAGTAAATCCACTTGTTTGTTGATCTGTTTCCCCGCATCGGCGCCAATCACTTCACCAGAAATCCCGTTGTCTTTCAGGTTTGCCTGAGCGGCAATAAGTGCAGCGGCATTATTATCGGTAAGTATCCAGTCATTAATTTGTTGACAGGCATCAAGCTGTGTGGCTGCCAGCGTCAGGTATCCATAACCGCAGCCCAGATCTAAACAAGATTGAGGGTGCATTCCACCCAATGCATCATTGTTAATTTGCTCAATAAGTAGCGCGCTACCTGCATCGATTTTATTCCAACCAAAAAGCCCAGGCTTACTTAGAACCCTAAAGCCTTCACCCTCCACAACAAGGCGTAAGTGCGCATAATTGCAGTCATCAATCCGTTGCTCGTGGTTATAGCCAGCGTGTTTGTAAATAACCGAGGAGTAGCTGGGCCCGTCTTTTTCTATCTTTTTTTCAGCGCCCATGAGCTTGCTAACTTTTTCGATGTAGGTTTTGGTCCCTTCATTTTTATAGCCGGCGATAATCAGCGGGGCACCAATCTTGAGGCAACGCCAGGCTTCATTTAATAAATGATGAACTAGTGGTTTTTCTTTTGATATGCGATAAAAAAAACCATCGAGACTGTCGCTGGGGATGGCGTTGCAATCGAAGTCACTAAATTGTGTATTGAATCCACGTTGGGCCGCTTCGTGGGCCACATCCCACCGGTTGGTCATCAGTATTAAACCTTGATGATTAAAAGCGGGCGGCAAATTGTTGAGTGAGTTTTCATCTGTACACCAAAGAAACTTGCCTTGAGTGTTTTGTGTGTGCTCGCCCAATTCCTGTACAACTTTGGCCAGCGCTAAATCAATCATAAATAAATGCTCTGTATTTCGTCGGTACTTAAATGGCGAAACTCACCTGAGGCGAGCACTGGATCCAGTGTTATTGAGCCAATCGCTTCGCGATGAAGTTCAACAACGTGATTGCCGGTCGCGGCAAACATGCGTTTTACCTGGTGGTATTTGCCTTCATGAATCGTTAGTCGTGCCTCTTGCAAGGATAACAGTTCAAGCTGTGCGGGCCGGGTAGGGGCTTTTTCTCCATGCAATTGTACTCCGCGCGCAAATAGTTCAATGACTTCGCGGTCAATAGGATTGGCTGTTTTTACCTTGTAAGTTTTTTGGCATTCATGGCGGGGCGAGGTGATACGATGATTCCACTGGCCATCATCCGTCAACAGAACCAAACCTGTGGTATCAATATCCAGTCGCCCCACGATTTGCAATTCTTGCCAGCGTGGCAAGTTGATCAGATCAACTACTACGGGGTGCTCGCTATCGCTATTTGCGCACACATACCCCAGCGGTTTGTTCAGCATTAAATAGCGCACGTTAAGCGCTTCAACTAATTTTCCGTCAAGCGTAACGATTTCGTTGCCCAGTAATTTTTGCTCACCTTTTTTGGCGATGGTACCATCAACCGTTACCCGCCCTGCCTTTATAGCCTGCTGAATAAGTGAGCGAGAGCGTTCGCTATTTTGGCTGAGAAATTTATCTAGGCGCATTAATAATCCTGAGCGGTAATCCAACTTGAGGGCAGGGCATCACCCCAGTTAAATTGGTGAATAATATGAGTAAATTTTGTCGCGAGTGGTGCCGTTAAAATCAATGCTTCATTTTTTACAGGATGAATTAATTGCATTTCGGTCGCTGCTAGCATTAATCCATCGCAAGCAAATTTTTCCTGAAAAAAACGGTTGTGGTTGCCCTTACCATGTTTTGCATCGCCAATAATAGGGTGGCTGATATGCTTCATGTGACGGCGAATTTGATGTTTGCGTCCGGTCTGTGGCGTGCATTGCACCAGGGAGTAGCGAGTACAAGGATATTTATCAATGCTAAACGGGAATTCAATCTGTGCAAGCGTCTTGAATTCGGTAATCGCTTCCTGTGCTGGTTTGTTAGCGCGCGCTTTTTTATCTGTATATTTATCCTGCTCTTCAACGAGAGGGTGGTCGATAATTCCATGTTCTGGTGCAAAGCCGCGTACTAATGCAACATAGGTTTTGGTCAGCGCATGGTGCGCAAAAATATCCCCCAATTGGCGTGCAATCTCTGATGAAAGTGCAAATACCAATACGCCAGAAGTGGGCTTATCCAAACGATGTACAGGGTAAACCATTAGGCCGATTTGATCGCGCAGCAACTGCATAGCAAAGCGCGTTTCGTGGCGATCAATTTCACTTCGGTGCACGAGAAGGCCGCCTGGCTTATTGATGGCAACCAAGTATTCGTCGCGGTAAATAATTGGCAGTATTTCACTCATTACTATTTATTGAGTCTTTAGTTCTTAAAAGCAAAAAAGCAGGCGTCCGCCTGCTTTTTAATGTATGTGACCAATCAATTGTTAACCGATTTTCTTTTCACCAGAATCGACGGTTTGATAAATCAACGTGTTGATTGTCATAGGGCCTACGCCGCCGGGAACAGGGGTATAAGCAGCAACACGGTCGACCAGCGGTTTCAATTCAATGTCGCCCACACCACCTGGGTGGTAGCCAGCATCCACAACAACGGCACCATCTTTAATCCATTCGGCTTTAATAAATTCCGGCTTGCCTACAGCGCCAACCAGAATATCCGCTTGCTTTATTAAATCTGGAAGATTTTTTGTGCGTGAGTGACAAATAGTGACTGTGGCATTCGCATTTAGCATCATCAATGCCATGGGTTTGCCAAGAATCGGGCTGCGCCCAACAACAACGGCATGCTTGCCTTCGAACTGAATGCCATAGGCCTCCAGTAAACGCATAATCCCTTTAGGGGTTGCGCAGCCATAAGCTTCTTCGCCCATGCTCATGCGGCCAAAGCCTAAACAGGTCACGCCATCTACGTCTTTTTCTGCGCTAATTGCATCGAAGCAAAGACGCTCATCAATTTGATGCGGAACCGGGTGTTGCAACAAAATTCCATGCACGTTGGGGTTGTTGTTAAGCTCGTGAATAGTGTTTAGCAGCTCTTCAGTGGTGGTGGTTGACGGTAACTCCACCTTCATCGATTCCATGCCAATGCGTGTACAAGCATTGCCTTTCATCTTTACATAGGTTGCTGAGGCCGGGTCGTCTCCTACCAGGATTGTTGCCAAAATTGGAGTTTGGCCATTGCTCCGCACCTTTAATGCGGCAACGCGGGCGGAGAGTTCCTGTTCAGTTTTTTCGGCAAGGGCTTTGCCATCCAATACGAGTGCGGACATGGGCATTAATTACCTGTGTGTTAGCAGAAAAGAAGTAGTAAAACGAAATTGCGCGCATTTTCCCATAGTGAGCATAGGACGCCAAGGAAATTAATATCGGGAGGTGTGGGGCTTGAAAAAGTAGCAGTAGCCGCAGTGGGCTTAATGATTTAATTTGGATAGCGCTCTCTGACGAGAAGATTTTTTTGATTTATGGAGAATATGGGGTGGCTGATGGGGCTCGAACCCACGACCACTGGAATCACAATCCAGGGCTCTACCAACTGAGCTACAGCCACCGTAGCAAGGAAATATTTACAGGCTTTGCCTGACAATATCTTTAAGAGAAGTTTGAGCGATATATACATGCCAATGTGGCGCGCCCGGCAGGATTCGAACCTGCGACCACCCGCTTAGAAGGCGGGTGCTCTATCCAGCTGAGCTACGGG
>Ga0307408_100000857_pt1 | contig 23950 bp, 25 predicted proteins | sample 322Cmetagenome_FD_202116 | JGI IMG/M metagenome (GOLD analysis project Ga0307408, IMG submission 202116) | Maize rhizosphere microbial communities from greenhouse at UC Davis, California, United States - 322HYB-C-3 | ecosystem: Host-associated > Plants > Roots > Rhizosphere > Soil | place... | reverse complement strand
CAGGTCCGGGTAGTCCTTCTCGACCGTCACGCCCGTTCCGACGGCGCTTCCGCCGATTCCCAGGTCGCGAAGGTAGTCCGCGGCCTCCTGGGCTCGACGAATCGCACGGCTGATGGAGCCCGCGTAGGCCGTGAACTCCTGACCGAGCCGGATCGGCATCGCGTCCTGGAGGTGCGTTCGCCCGGCCTTCACGATGTGGTCGAACTCGCGTCCCTTCTCCGCGAACGCATCGCGCAAGTTCTCGAACGCATCGACGAGTCCCGGCAGCTCCGCAAGGATCGAAAGCCGGATGTTCGTCGGAATCGTGTCGTTCGTGGACTGCGCCATGTTCACGTGATCGTTCGGATGCACGGGCTTGTACTCGCCCCGCTTGCCGCCGAGGATCTCGTTCGCACGATTCGCGAGCACCTCGTTCACGTTCATGTTGAGGGATGTGCCGGCGCCGGCCTGATACGGATCCACGATGAACTGCGCGTCGTGCTTTCGATCGAGGGCCTCATCGGCGGCCCGGATGATCGCGTCGGCCGATCGCGCGTCGAGCCGGCCAGTCTCCCGATGCGTGAGGGCCGCGGCCTTTTTGATCCAGATCTGCGATCGCATGAGTGGCCAAAGCGGTCGTATTCCACTGACCGGAAAGTTCTGAACCGCACGAACGGTCTGGACGCCGTAGAGTGCATCGCTCGGAACCGGGAGCGGGCCGAGCGGGTCCTTCTCGGTTCGCGTGTCGTTCGTCATGGCCGTTTCCTCTATCCGTGGCAATTACACAGGTTTCCGTCGACAGACGACGTCAGGAGTGCGCCGGGACCAGCGGCTCCGCCACACTGCGCGCGTTGGCGCGCGCGGGAACTGAGACGAGAATCAGGGTCGTGACGGCAGCGACCATCGCGAGGCCGAGCCAGGCAACGCTCGCGGCATGGAGGCGACCGAACGCGATGCGGCGTGGATCGTCCGGCGAAAGCTGCTCGACCGGCCCGCCGATCTCCTTCCGCACGCGCTCGATGCGAGGTCCCACCGCGAATTGCGCCGCGGCGCACGAGATCGCGGCGACGATGAGCATCGCGCGCCTAACGCGGATCGCCCGCCCCCGGTCTTCACGATCGAGCCACAGGGAGGCCAGCGCGACGATGAGACCCGCGACGACGACGACAGGAAGGACGCGACCCACCAGCGCACCAGCCAGCGTGCGCGAGGGAAGCACAGCGAACGCGGCGGGCGCCACCACGGCCGACAGCAGTACGGCGGCGCCTAACCAGGCTGACAGGAGGACCGTGACGACGACCGCGCGGCTCACGCGCCGACGATCCGCGCTGCACCCGTGAGAAACGGGTTGGTCGCCGCCTCGGCGCCGATCGTCGTGACCGGCCCATGCCCCGGATACACCACCGTGTCCTCCGGCAGCGCCACGATTCGATCGAGCGACGCCGCAAGGTCCCGCGGGTTCGACATCGGTAAATCGGTTCGTCCGATGGATCCGGCGAACAGGCAGTCTCCAACGAGCGCGACGCCGTGCCCATGAAACACGACGTGACCTGGCGCATGCCCCGGGGCGTGCATCACCGTCATGCGGATGCCCACGATCTCGAGCACGTCACCGTCGCCTAACGCGCGATCCGGGGGATCGGGCTGCTCGAACGGCAGGCCGTACAGCGCTGCCTGACGCGATGCCATGGCGTAGAGCCGCTCGTCGAGCGGGTGCAGATACACCGGAATGTCCCACCGGCGACGAAGGCCCGAGATCGCACCGACGTGATCCAGATGGGCGTGCGTCAGCCAAATCGCCGCGGGTTCGGCACCAGAGCGTTCGACCGCCGCGATGATACGCTCTGGCTCTGCGCCGGGATCGACGATGGCGCATTCCGCTCCACCGGGCTCCATCAGGATATAACAGTTTTCCTGAAACGCGCCGACGGTCAGCCCGGTGACCGAAACGCTCACGACGCTCTCCACTCTTGCGTGAGGTTCACCGGCGCCTCGGCGGTCTCGAGCACCGGTGACTCGCCGAGCCCGAGATGCGCGAGCCATCGTTCGGCTTCGAGCGCGGCCATGCACCCCGTGCCCGCCGCCGTGATCGCCTGGCGATAGTAGTCGTCCATCACGTCGCCGGCGGCGAACACGCCCGGCACGCTCGTCGCCGTGCGCCAGGCCTTGGGCGTCTTGATATACCCGTGCCGCGTGACCTCGAGCTGGCCGTTGAGAAACGCCGTGTTAGGCGTGTGGCCGATCGCGATGAACAGCCCGCCGACCGGCATGTCGGACTTGTCTCCCGTGACGGTGTTCTCCACCCGGATACCCGTGATCGCGTCGTAGCCGAGCACCTCGACGACCCGCGTATTCCAGACCGGCTTGATCTTGGGATGCTTGAGCACGCGGTCGGCCATGATCCGGGATGCCCGGAGCTCGCCGCGCCGATGAATCAACCGAACCTCATTGGCGAACTTCGTCAGGTAGAGCGCCTCTTCCATGGCCGAGTCGCCGCCGCCCACGACGGCGAGCACCTTGTCGCGAAACGCCGGAAGGGCCCCGTCGCAGACCGCACAGGCCGAGACGCCGCCGCCCATCTGGGCGAGACGCTCCTCGTTAGGCACGCCCAACCAGTTCGCGCGCGCACCGGTCGCGATGATGACCGTCAACGCCTCGATCTCGTCGCTATACGACGGCTTGAGACGGAACGGATGCTGGCCGAACTCGACCGACGCGATGTTCTCCTGCTCGACCCGCGTGCCGAACCGGATCGCCTGCGCGCGCAGCCTCTCCATGAGCTCCGGCCCGGTGACGCCGTCGATGAATCCGGGGTAGTTCTCGACCTCGGTCGTGTACATCAGCTGACCGCCGGGAATCATCTCCCGCGATGGCTCACCCTCGTACACCACCGGGCGCAGGTTCGCGCGCGCCGCGTAAATCGCGGCCGTCCACGCGGACGGTCCGGAGCCAATGATGACGAGCGTTTCGGGGGGGCGCGTGTCCACGGAAGTCACGGGTTCAGGTTGCTCTCGAATTCTACCATCCGGCGCCAGACCCGCCGTCAGCGGCGAACGTGCCGTCCACCGTCCACGACAATCGTCTCGCCAGTCACGTAGTCTGCCTCCAGCAGATAAATCACGGCACCCACAACATCGTTCGCCGAGCCCAGGCGCTTGAGCGGCGTCGTCTGGCGCAGGCGCTCGCCGACATCCTGCTGCCATCCCTCGGGCAACATGATCACCCCGGGTGCGACGGCGTTGACACGTACGGCCGGCGCCAGAGTCTTCGCGAGCGAACGCGTCATCTGAACTACGACCGTTTTCGACAAGCCATGCGGGATGTACGCGGGCCACGTCTCGAGCGCGGCGAGGTCGGCGATGTTCACGATTGCCCCGCCCTTCGAGGCCATGTGCCGGTACGCCGCGATCGCCGCGAAAAACGGCGCCCTCGAGTTGATGGCGAACGTCGCGTCCCATTGGGCCGGCGTTACCGACTCGATCGGGGTTCGCTGCATGATCGCCGCGGAGTTCACCAACACATCGAGCCCGCCGAGCGTACGAGCGACTTCATCGACGAGCGCCGCGGGCCCCGAGGGGGTGCTCAGGTCGGACTGGAACAGCGTTGCCTTGCCCCCAAGCCGGTGAATCTCGGTGGCCGTTTCGCGCGCGCCCTCGGCCGAGCCGTTGTAGTGCACGGCGACGTGCATCCCACGGCCGCCGAGCGCAGTCGCAATCGCGCAGCCCACTCGGCGTCCCGCGCCCGTGACGAGCCCAATGCGATTCGCGAGATCCATCCGGAATGCTAGGCCACCGTACCGGCGCTGCGCCGCGCTTCCGCGCGTGCGTCCTGCTGTTCCAGCCAGGACAGGGGCACGCGCATGACTCCGAGCACTCGCGCCCCCTCCATCGCCCCGTGCCAGTCGGAGCCGCCGCTGGGTACGAGCCCGAAGAACTCCGTGAGCGTGGCGAGCCTGTTCGTGTCCTCCGCGGTGTGCCCGGGGTGTCGAACCTCCACTCCATCGAGTCCGAGAGCGACGAACCGTTCGATGGTCTCGCGCCGACCGTCCGGACCCGGGTGCGCCAGGACGGCGAGGCCACCGCCCGCATGAACGAGCGCGATGGCATCACCAACGGACAGCCTGTGCTTGGGAACGTACGCCGGTCGGCCGGCGCCGAGGTAACGATCGAACGCGTCGCGCGAGTCGCGTGCCCAGGCCCCGTCGATGAGCACGCGGGCGAGGTGCGGCCGACCGATCGCGGCGTCGCCGGCGCGAGCCAGCACATCCTCGAACGAGATCAAAACGCCCAGCTCGTTGAGCTTCGCGACGATCTGGATCGCACGCGCGCGGCGGCTTTCGCGAAAGGCGCGGAGCGACTCCTCGATCGCGCTCTGCCGCTGAATGTGCAGGCCGAGGAGGTGGACTTCCCGCTGATCGTCGGTTGCGCTCAACTCGACGCCCGGCACGACACGAATCCCGAAGGTGTCGGCGGCGGCGACGGCCTCGGCAACGCCGTCCATCGTGTCGTGATCGGTGAGCGCGACGGCGGCGAGACCCGCCCCCTTCGCCGCCGCCACCACCGCGGTCGGCGATTTGGAGCCATCGGACGCCGTCGAGTGCGCGTGCAGGTCGACATGCGGGCCCGCGGGCCCGCGGGCGCGGGCCGGTGCTCCGCTCACTTAGTGTAGCCGGCTTCTGGCGACGTGAAGCTCGGCTGCGACTCGCCTAACAAACGCATCAACTCAATGTCCGACAGCTCGGCGAGCGATTGCTCGCGCGACCGTGCGCCCTGTGGGGAGTATCGCGTCACCCGCACCTCGCGTTTGTCGCCGGTGCCGGCAATGAACATGATTCCGAACTCGTCGTGCTCGTTCGGCGTGACGTATCCGGAAGGAAACACGCGCCATTCCTTTCCGTCGGCGCTGATGGTCCGCGTTGGCATGATCAGGAAAGCTCCACTTCGGTCAGGATTGGCGCGCCGGGATCGGAATCGAATACGGAGACTCGTGCGGCCGCGAGCGTGCTGACGTCGCGCGCTTCGGTGAACTCGACGAAGAGACCGGGCTCGGACGAGTCTTCATACACCCAGAAGTTACACGACGCCGCACGCAGCCGGTCGCGGCGCTCGCGGAGTCCGGCGAAATACGCGTCGCGCTCGTGACGCGAGACCTTCGACCGCTCGATCGTGAGCGCCCTCGCCATGGATCGGGAGGTCAGCCGGCGGTTTCCGGATACGACTCGAGCGCCTTCTTCACCGTCGCGAGGAACTGATCCGCGATCGCGCCGTCGATGACACGGTGGTCGAAGGACAACGAGAAATACGCGCACGTACGAACGGCGATCGTGTCCTCGCCGTCCGGTCCAGTCAGGACCTTCGGGCGCTTCTCGATGGCGCCGATGCCGAGAATCGCCGTCGTTGGAACCGGAATGATCGGCGTGCCCATCAGCGACCCAAACACGCCCGGGTTCGTGATGGTGAACGTCGCGTCCTGGACGTCCTCGGGGCGGAGCTTCTTGGCGCGGGCGCGGTTCGCGAGGTCGTTGAGCTGCTTCGTTAGGCCGACCAGCGAGAGCTCGTCGGCGCGCTTGATCACCGGGACGATGAGCCCCCAGTCGAGCGCGACGGCGATGCCAAGGTTGTACTGCTTCCGGTAGATGATGTTGTTGCCGGCGACGGCGGCGTTCAGGATCGGGAACTGCTTGAGCGCGCCGGTCACCGCGGTGAGAATGAACGGCAGGTGCGTGAGCTTTTCGCCGGATTGCTTCTCGAAGTCGGCCCGGAGCTTCGCGCGGATGCGCGCCACGCGTGTCAGGTCGATTTCAAAGAACGACGTGACGTGGGCATTGGTGCGACGCGAGAGCGACATGTGCTCCGCGGTGAGCGCGCGGATCCGGGACATCGGCTCGACGACGTCACCGGCCCATGGCTCGGGGAGCGGTGCATGCTGGTCGACGCCGGCGGGGGCGTGCATCGAGGGCGGCGCCATCCGGGGAGCACCCGCGGGCGCACCGGACTCGATGACCTGCATGATGTCGCGCTTGGTGACGCGACCGGCGAGTCCGCTGCCTTGCAGGCCGGCGATCTCGATTCCGTGTTCCGCGGCGATTTTGCGAACGAGCGGAGAGGACTTCGTGCGGAGTCGCTCCTCGACGGACCCGCCGTTCCCTGACGGGCGCGCGGCCGGCTGCAATGCGGCGGGTGGGAGCGCGGGCGTTTGATGGGGGACGCTCGCGGGTTTCGCGGTAGATTGGCTTTTCGGGGGGGGCCCCCCGCTCGCGGCTGCCGCCGGCGGCGCGGCGGCGGGCGCCGACGCCGCGGGAGCCGTGGCCGGCGCTGACGGCGAAGCGGCAGCACCCGCCTCGGTCTCGATCCGCGCGACCACCGTTTGGACCGGAACGGTCTGCCCTTCGGTCACCAGCACCTCAGCCAACACGCCGGCCGTCGGTGACGGGATCTCCGCGTCGACCTTGTCCGTCGAGATCTCGAAGATCGGCTCGTCCCGCTTGATTGCGTCGCCAACCTTCTTCAGCCAGCGAGACATCGTTCCTTCCGCAATCGATTCGCCCATCTGGGGCATTACGACATCGACACGTGCCAACGGATCAACCTCACGATTGAGTTCATTGCCTAACGTCGCGGCGCCTGAGCCGCCTCAGCACCAGCACCGGCAGCGTGACCGCACCCAGCACCGCGCCAACCAATGCATAGGATGTCCAGTTACAGATCGGCAGCCCCTCACATGTAGGCGACTGCCTCAGCCCTTCCACAACTCTCCCGACCAGCACCGCGACCATACCACCGCTCCAGAACCCGACGAACGTCGTGAAGCACCCGACGCCGATGTTGCGCGCCGTACGATCCTCGACCGTTTCAGGTGCCAGCTGTGGTCGTTGCGGTTCCTCCCCCTCCCCCTCCCCCTCCCCTGACGGCGCGTTCATCGATCGCGGACACCGAGTCAGTACGCGGCGAGTCGACGCACCGCTCGCACGATGTCGCTCGTCTGCGGCAGGACGAAATCCTCCAGCGACGGCGCGTACGGAAGCGGAATGTCGTGCGCCGTCACACGAAGCACCGGCGCGTCGAGCCACTCGAAGCACGACTCGTTGATGCGCGACGTGATCTCGCCGGCGATCCCGCCCGTCCTCGTGTCCTCGTGCAGCACCAGCACCCGGTTCGTCTTTCGCACCGTGGCGAAAATCGCATCATCGTCGAGCGGTGCCAGGGTACGAAGGTCCAGCACTTCGACTGACAGGCCGTCCTGCGCTTCCAGCTGCTCCGCCGCCTCCAGTGCCTTCCACACGGTTGCGGCGTACGTGATGATCGAAACGTCACGACCTTCCCGAGCGATGCGCGCCTTGCCGATCGGGACGGTGTGATCACCTTGCGGCATCTCGCCCTTGATACGCCGGTAGAGATACTTGTGCTCGAAGAAGAGCACGCAGTCATCATCCCGGATGGCGGATTTCATCAGCCCCTTCGCGTCCTCGGCCGTAGCCGGATAGACCACCTTGAGGCCCGGCGTGTGTATGAAGCCCGCTTCCGGGTTCTGCGAGTGGAACGGTCCGCCGCGCACGTATCCGCCGCTCGGTCCGCGGACGACCATCGGGCACGGGAGGAACGCGCGATAGCGCGCCGTCGCGACGTAGTTGGTGAGGATGTCGTAGGCGTTGGCGATGAAGTCGATGAACTGCATCTCGACCACGGGGCGCATGCCCATGTGGCCAGCCCCTGCGGCGGCGCCGACGATGCCAATCTCCGAGATGGGCGTGTCGACCACGCGCGCTTCGCCGAACCGGGACAGCAGCCCGTCGGTGACCTTGAACGCGCCGCCATACGCGCCGATGTCTTCGCCCATGCAGAAGACATTCTCGTCGCGCTCCATCTCCTCCACGAGCGCTTCGCGAAGCGCCTCCAGGTACGTGATCTCGGCCATCAGACGCTCCCCGCCCGAGCCGACTGCCACGTTCCCCAACCCTCCGGGCGCTCGTTCACGTCGACCGCGCGATCGGTCCCCTCGCGGAACCACAATGGGCGTTCGCGCGGAGGATCGGCATAGACACCGATCAGAGCGTCGAGCGGCTCGGGTGGAGCGGACTTTTCCGCCTCGTCGGTTGCAGCGTCGACCTCCTGCGCCACACGAGCGTCGATCGCTGCGATCTCCTCATCGGTGGTGCCGAGCTCGTCGCGCACGACGCCGAGGTAGCGATCGATCGGATCGTTCTCGGTCGCCCACCGGTCGATTTCCCCGGCGGGCACGTAGGACTGGTTGTCGTGCTCCGCGTGCCCTTTCCGGCGGTAGGTCATGAGCTCGATGAGCGAGACGCCTCCGCCGGTGCGAGCGCGATCGACGGCTTCCTTCGTCACGTCGTAGACGGCGAGCACGTCGTTGCCATCAGCCTGCGCTCCGTGAACTCCATAACCGATTGCCTTGTCCACGAATTGCCGTGCCGCGGTCTGTTTGGTGATCGGCGTCGAGTAGGCGTACCCGTTGTTCTCGACGATGACCACCAGTGGCAACCGCTGCACGGCGGCGAGGTTGAAGCCTTCGTGAAACGCGCCGGTGGAGGTCGCGCCGTCGCCGACGTACACGAGGCCGACGCGATCCTGCCGGCGCATCTTGAACGTCATCGTGACACCGGCCATGACCGGCACCATGTCGCCCAGGGGCGAGATCTGGCCGATGAACCCGCGATCGGTGTCGCCGAAGTGGATGTTCAGCTCCCGCCCGCGCGTCGGTGAGTCGCCCTTGGCCATATACTGCCGCAGGATCTCGAGCGGCGTCGCCCCCTTTACCAGCATGGACCCGAGGTTTCGGATCAGGGGCGACAGGATGTCCCGGCGCTCGAGCGCGTAGGCACTCCCGACGGCATCGGCCTCCTGGCCTAACGAGCGAAACAGCCCGCCGACGACCTTCGTCTGTCGGTACAGCGCCACGAGGCGCTCCTCGAGGGAGCGCGTGAGGCACATCCAGTAGTAGAGGTCGAGCTTTTGGGCGCGCGTGAGCTGGCCTGACGGCCGTCGGGAATCGGGAATCGGGAATCGGGAATCGGCATTGGGCTTCTTCGACGCGACCGCGGTTTGTCCGTTACCGCGGGTACCGTTGGCGATTCCCATCTGCCCGCCTGCGGCGGGCTCCCGCCGATTCCCGATTCCCTTCTTTTTCGCAGCCACGTTAGTACGCTGCCTCCAACTTATGCGCCGGGTCCGCCTGGCGATGCAGCGTCACGAAGAAGCGCTTCACATTCCGGTCGAGGCGGCTCTCTCCTATCTGATCCGTCTGGACCTCCACGAACGTGTAGTGGCCGCCCTCGGGCCTCGCCGACAGCGTCAGCGTGCCTAACGCGCCACCGAACGTCCGCGACCTGGCTTGCGACGCGGATGGGGCGAGTTGCAACTCCGGAAAGAACACATCCGCGGCCTCCATCACCGCCGCGGGCGTCAAATGCGTGCGAAAAAAGTGGCGCATGTCTCGGTTACTGACCCGAACGCGCCTTCGACGCGTCCTGGCTCGGTTCGGTGGCTGGCATCACCTCTTGCATCCAGTCATTCGTGCGCTGGAGCTTCTCGCTCGAATTCCGGCGGAACTGCACGCCCATGGCCCACGGCCCGGCCACGGCGAAGAAGAGCTTCGTCCGGTACGTGCCGGGCTCCGGCGCCTTCTCGAACCCGTTGTCGGTGTTCTTGCGGTCCTCGTTCGTCGCGAAGATGCGTCCTTCGCCGATGTCGATCGGCTGGCGCGTCTTCTTGTCCTGCACGACGACCGTGTACTCGATCTGCTCGAGCGCGCGAGGCGGCGCCGGGTTCGGCGTCACCCGGATGTAGAAGTCGTCGGTCCACAACCGCTGCGTGTTGGGATCGTTCGCGACATCGCTGCTGCCGCACGCTTGCAGCGACAGTGCGCCTAACGTGGCGACGAGCATCCATGCGAGTCCCGCCAGGCGAGCACTCACGAGGCGTAGTACTCGAGGCCGAGGTGCGTGATCTGCTCCTCGCCCATGAGGTGCCGCAGCGTGTTCTTGAGCTTCGTCTGCTGAATGAACAGATCGTGCTCCGCCTGTAGCCCGGATGCGGCCATCGGGCTCTTGTAGTAGAACGATAGCCATTCCTGGATCCCCTTCATGCCGGCCCGCTGCGCGAAGTCCGAGAACAGCGCGAGATCGAGCACGATGGGCGCCGCGAGAATCGAGTCCCGACACAGGAAGTTCACCTTGATCTGCATCGGATAGCCCATCCAGCCCACGATATCGATGTTGTCCCAGCCTTCCTTGTTGTCGCCACGGGGCGGATAGTAGTTGATACGAACCACGTGCGAGAACTTGTCGTACAGCTCGGGATAGATCTCGGGCTGCAGGATCGTGTGCAGCACCGACAGCTTGGACTCCTCCTTCGTCTTGAACGACGCCGGATCGTCGAGCACCTCGCCGTCGCGGTTGCCAAGAATGTTCGTCGAATACCATCCAGCGAGTCCGAGCATTCTCGCCTTCAGGCCCGGCGCGATCACGGTCTTCATCCACGTCTGGCCGGTCTTGAAATCCTTGCCGGAAATGGGAACGCCGCGATCGAGCGCGAGCCCGATCAGGGCGGGTGTGTCGACCGCGAGATTGGGGGCGCCGTTCGCGAACGGAACGCCCTCCATGATGCAGGCCCACGCGTAGAGCATTGACGGAGCAATCGCGTCATCGTTGCGCTCCATCGCCTTTTCGAACTGCTCGAGCGTCGCGTGCTGCGGTCCGGGCTTGATGTACGTCTCCGTCGACGCACACCACACGCACACGACGCGATCCAGCCCGTGCTTCGATTTGAACTCGCGGATGTCGTGCCGGAGCTGCTCGGCGAGGTCGCGTTTCGTCTTCCCCTGCTTGACGTTCGTGCCGTTGATCCGCGTGACGTAGCGGTTCTCGAACACCGCGGGCATCGGTTTGATCCCGCGCAGAAAATCGGCGATGGGCTCGAGGTCCTTGTCCTCGAGAACGCCTGCCTTCTTGGCGGCGGTGTACGCGTCATCGGGGATCGGATCCCAGGCACCGAACACGATGTCCTCGAGGTTCGCGAGCGGCACGAACTCGCGGATGAGCGGAGAACGCTTGTCGGTGCGCTTCCCGAGGCGAACCGTCGCCATCTGCGTCAGCGAGCCGATGGGCTTGGACAACCCTCGGCGAATGCTTTCGACGCCGGCGATGAAGGTGGTGGCGACGGCTCCCAGTCCGGGAGTCAAAACCCCAAGGCGGCCCGTCGCGGGACGGACGGTCGAACGCAAACCGGTCGAGCTGTTTCCCTGCACGTAAGAATCTCCTGGAAGTTGGGACCGCTGATCAAAGGGGTCAGAGTCGTTTGAAATCCTGGATCAAGGGCTCTGACCCCTTGATCGACGCCTTCGATCTCAACGCGGCGCAGCGCCGCCAAGCGTCTTGCGAGGGCGCCCGTCGCCAGCGATCGATACCTGCGATTGATCGGGCGTGTAGCGCGGCGTCGAACGCATCGACTCGAGCTGTTCCGGCGGTAGGTCTTTGGTTGCGTGATACACGAAAGCGATGCGCTGGATGGCGGTGATCCACGCGGTGACTGAGAGCAGCAGGACGATGGCGATCAGGACCCAACCGTTGAACACGAGTCCGAAGAACGCCTGCGGCGCCGAGAGCAGCGTCACGCGCTCCGGACGCTGCATGATCCCCACCTTCGCATCGATGCCCAGCGACTCCGCTCGGGCCCGGGTGTAGGACGTGAGGAACGTTCCGATGATCCCGAGCAGCGTCACGCCGACCATCGGAGTGCCGGCCCACGTCGGAATCAGGTGATGGAGGTGATTTCTCGCGAAGAAGATCGCGAGACCGCCGAGTACGGCGCCGTCAGCGACGCGGTCGAGCGTTGAGTCGTAGAAGGCACCGAAGATGGTCGAGCGCCCGGTACGTCGGGCGACGGTACCGTCCAGCACGTCGAAGAGCGCGGTGAGTCCGAGGACCCACCCGGCGGTCATGATGTGCCCGGTTGCGTAGATGACTCCGCCAGCGATCGAGCAGAGCGTACCGACGGTGGTGATGGTGTTCGGATTGACCCGCTTGCGGACGAGAAAGTCGCCGATAGGGGCGATGATCCGTAGGTATCCCCGTTGAATCCATTCCCACAGGATCTTCATGCCGCGCGGATAGAGGGTGGGCCGTCAGAGCAGCGCCAGGCTCACTGCCTGGTGCAAGCGCCTGCGACCAGACCCAAGCGCGAAAAGGACACGGGGCCTGGCGTGGTCCAAGCCCCGTAAAACTAAAGAACTTCGGGTACCTGTCACAACCCTGCGGCGACGTCAGGGCACCTGCCAGGTCGTCGTCGCGTTGAGCGCCATCGGGTCGCTCGTGTACGTCTTGCTGCTGTCGGTCCTCGTCGCCTTGAGCCGCACCTGCGTCCCGGCCGCGATGTTCGCCACTGGCAAGTCTTCCGTGCTGTTCGCCGCGACCTGTTTCAGAAAGTGGTCCGTGCCATTGTTGACCACGTACACGTTGACGGCGCTGTTGTCATTGTTGGTGAAATGAAGCGTCACCGCCGCCGCTGTATTGGGCGCCGTCGAGACATCCACTTTCCGGCTCCCGCACGCCACCGTCGCTATCAACAATGCTCCCGCCAGCAAAGCTCGCATGAGTGCCTCCGAACGTTGGTTCATTAGTCGGGCTCAACCAACGTGAATTTGCAAGACGTATGCGCGCTTCGCACCTTTACGGCACCCATGACATCTCCAGTGCACTCGGAATGTGCGCGGCCGCCCGCCCCACGGACGTGGCGAATGGCGCGGGTCGCGGGCTTCGCGGTCGCGGCAGCCGCGTGCGCCGGCGCCGCGACCGTTTCGCCGAGCCAGTCGCTCAACGGCGCCGCGGTCACTCGACGCCACGAGATATCTCCGGCGTCCATCGCGATACTACGTGACTCGGTTCGAGCCCTTCTCGACCAGGCTAGAGCCGACAGCGCCTTCCCGGGAGGCGTCGCCGTCATCGGGAACCGGAATTCGGTGCTCATCGAGTACGGCGCCGGCTCGCTCGATTGGGTGCCGTCGCCACGCCCCGACGAGAAGACACTGTGGGACATGGCGTCGCTCACGAAGGTCGTCGGCTTGACGACCGCGATGATGCAGCTGTCGGAGGCGGGCAAGGTGGATCTCGATGCCCCGGTCCAGCGGTACGTCAAGGAATTCCAGGGGCCGAACAAGGAGCGAGTGACGCTACGACACTTGCTGACGCATTCGTCGGGACTTCCGGCATGGCGTCCCCTGTTCAAGGAAACGGACAGCCCAGCCGCAGCCCGCGCCCTCGCGGTGGCCACGGCGCTCGACACGCTCCCTGGCATCCGGATGGTGTACAGCGACCTCGGCGCGATCATCCTTGGGGTCGTCGTAGAGCGCGTATCGGGCGAGCCGCTCGATGCCTATCTCGCGAGACACGTGTTCGGGCCGCTGCGCATGACGTCCACCATGTACCGGCCGGACCGCGCCCTGCTTCCGCGCATCGCGCCGACAGAGTACGACCCGTGGCGCCAGCGACACATCCGCGGTGATGTCCACGACGAGAACGCGTACGCGTTAGGTGGCGTCTCCGGGCACGCGGGCCTGTTCAGCACCGGGCACGACGTGGCCCGTTTCTGTCGGATGTATCTCAATGGCGGGACACTGGACGGCGAGCGCATCGTGGCCGGGGAAACGATCCGACGGTTCACGACCGTTCAGGATTCGACGTTCTCCAACCGCGCGCTTGGATGGGAAACACCTAACGGGACGAACTCGGCCGGGCACCTGCTCGCGCGCCCGGCGTTCGGGCACACCGGGTTCACCGGCACGTCGATCTGGGTGGATCCTTCGCGCGATCTATTCGTCATCTTATTGACGAACCGCGTCAACCCGACGCGCCAGAACCTGCGCATCGGGGCGGTTCGAACCGCGCTCGCCGACGTTGTCGTTCGCGTGCTCGATCGGGCTGTTGCTCCTTCACCGTCTCGCTCCCCACCGCGATGAACATCACCGCGATCGACTGGGCCATCGTCGTCGGCTACTTCGCGCTGTCGACAGTCATCGGCTTCATTTTCACGAAACGAGGCGGCGAGAGCCTCGAGGAGTACTTCCTGTCCGGGCGGCAGGTGCCCTGGTGGCTCGCCGGCGCGGCGATGGTCGCGACGACGTTCGCGGCCGACACGCCGCTCGTCGTCACCGGCCTCGTCGCCACGAAGGGTGTCGCCGGCAACTGGCTGTGGTGGAACATGGTGATGAGCGGGATGCTCACCGTGTTCTTCTTCGCCCGGCTCTGGCGGCGGGCGCGCGTGATGACCGACGTGGAGTTCGCCGAGATCCGTTACAGCGGCAAGCCGGCCGCGTTTCTCCGCGGCTTCCGAGCCCTGTACCTCGGCATCGCGATCAACCTGATCATCATGGGCTGGGTGACGCGGGCGATGATCAAGATCCTGACGATCTCGTTAGGTATCTCGCCGTTCGTCGCCGTGGGCATCTGTTTCGTCATCACCGTGGCGTACGCGGTGGCCGCAGGGCTGTGGGCCGTGCTCTGGACCGACCTGATTCAGTTCGTGATCAAGATGTCGGCGGTGATCGTGCTCGCCATCTACGCCGTGAACAAGGTCGGCGGGATGGATGCGCTGATCGCGGGCGTCTCGAAGCACTTCGGCAGCGAGACCGCCGCGCTGTCGGTGTTGCCCGTGAGGGCGACGCCTAACGGGCTCGAAGCCTACGCCTGGATGCCGTTGCTCGCCCTCGCGGTCTTCCTGTCGATGCAGTGGTGGGCGGCGTACTATCCCGGCGCCGAGCCCGGCGGTGGCGGATACGTTGCGCAGCGCATCTTTTCCGCGAAGACGGAACGTGATGGTGTGTTGGCGACCCTCTTCTTCCAGGTCGCACACTACGCGCTTCGTCCCTGGCCCTGGATTATCACGGGTCTCGCCACGGTCATCATGTATCCGACACTGCAAGACAAGGAGGCGGGTTACGTGCATGCGTTCGTGGACCTCCTGCCGACGCCATGGCGAGGATTCATGCTCGCGGGGTTCGCGGCGGCCTACATGTCCACGATCGGCACGCATCTCAACTGGGGCGCGTCCTATCTCGTGAACGACTTCTACAAGCGCTTCGTGAAGAAGGACGCGCCCGACAAGCACTATGTGAACGTGGGGCGCGCCGCCACGATCCTGCTCTTCCTCGCATCGATCATCGTGACGTCGCAGCTCTCGTCCGTGGAGAGGGCGTGGAAGTTCCTGCTGGCGATGGGTGCGGGCACTGGCCTCGTGCTGATCCTTCGGTGGTACTGGTGGCGGATCAGCGCGTGGAGCGAGATCAGCGCGATGATCGTGTCCTTCCTCGCATCGCTCGTGTTCATGAACGTGGTGCCGTCGCGGTTCGCGGCGGGCGATCCGAATGCCGACGCGTGGATCATGATCGGGACGGTAGCCGTCACGACGGTGACGTGGGTGGCCGCGACATTTCTCACGAAGCCGGAACCTGATGCCGTCCTCGACGCTTTCTATCGTCGAGTGAGACCGGGCGGACCCGGCTGGCGACACGTAGCCGAACGGCTGGGCTACGGACGCGAATCGATCCCCGGGGGCGCGCTGGCGTGGACGAATTGGATCGCAGGCATTGTTGCCGTGTATTGCACCCTGTTCGGTCTCGGGAAGCTGATTTTCGGGCAGTTAGGGATGGGTTTGGGACTACTCGCGGTGGCGGTCGTCGCCTTCGCCTGGATCGCGCGGGCATTCCGGAGTGACCGACTTGCGAGCGATACCGTCCCGGATGCGGGAGCCGCGGTGCCGGCGGATTGATCGACCCGCGGTCTAACGAGTTGTCCCGCCAGCAGTAAGCTTCTTGTAGCACGGTTTTTTCAGGACTATATTTCCGCGGTACGTGGCACCGGGGAGCGACTCGCCTCCCAGCCGCGCCTAACAGTGAGGAGGTTGGCAAATGAGCACGGTGCAGGAGCCTACCCTGGCCATCGTGGTAACGCCGGTGGCGGCCACTGAAGTGCTGCGGTTCATGGAGGCCGAGGGCGTTCCGGTGGACAAGGGTGGCTTGCGTGTGAGCGTGCAGCCGGGTGGCTGCAGCGGCTTCAAGTATGGGTTGTTGATCGAGGACCAGGCCGCTGACGACGACTTCGTCGTGGACACGACGGGCTTTCGAATGTTCGTCGACCCGTTCTCCGCTCAGTACCTGAGCGGTGTGACGATCGACTACGTGTCGTCCATGCAGGGATCGGGGTTCACGTTCAAGAATCCGAACGCGACAGGTGGATGCGGCTGCGGGAGCTCGTTCACCGCCTGACGAGGTAACCCTCAAATGACTCCGGTTGCCCATTTGGACGCCGGCGTTTCGAGCGAGGCCCGCGATCCGTCTACGAGTCGCGGGCCTTCTCGTTTGACGCACGCTGCGGCGTCCCAGCTCGAGAAGATTCGAACGATCGTCGTCGACGATCACCAGCACATTGCCCGCCTCGTCGCGAATCGCATCGCGACGCTGATCACGGAAAAGCAGGCAGCTGGGGAACGAACGGTCCTCGGACTCGCGACTGGTTCGACGCCGATTGGCGTCTATCGAGAGCTCATACGGATGCACCGCCAGGAAGGGCTCAGCTTCCGCGGTGTCATCACGTTCAATCTCGACGAGTATTTCCCCATGCGGGGCGACAGCATTCACTCCTACCGCCGGTTCATGTGGGAGAATCTGTTCTCGCAGATCGACATCGACCCGCGGAGCGTGCACATCCCGCAGGGCGAGGTGCCGCGCGAGGACGTGGACGACGAGTGTCGCCGGTACGAGGACGCCATCGCGCGCGCCGGCGGCATCGATTTCCAGATCCTGGGGATCGGCAAGACGGGACACATCGGCTTCAATGAGCCCGGGTCCGGAGCGGAGAGTCGAACGCGGCTCGTCATGCTCGACGCGATCACGCGGCGCGACGCGGCGGCGGATTTCTTCGGCGAGGATTTCGTGCCGCGCGAAGCCCTAACGATGGGCATTGCCACGATTCTGGAGGCGCGCGAGATCGCGATCCTGGCCACCGGTGAGCACAAGGCACCCATCGTCCAGCGCGCCGTCGAGGGCGCGATCGATGTGGAGGTCGCCGCAACGTTTCTCCAGAACCACCCGAACACCACGTTCTACGTCGACCGCGCCGCCGCCGCGGAGCTCACGCGCATCGCAACGCCGTGGCTCCTCGACGAAGTGGAGTGGACGCCCGAGCTCACGGTGCGAGGCGTCGTGTGGCTCTCGCAGAAAGTCGGCAAAGGGATCCTCAAGCTCACCCGGTGGGACTACGCCGAGCACAAGATGTCGTCCGTGGTCGCGCGCTACGGTACGCCGGGTGCCGTCAACGGCGAGGTGTTCAACACGTTAGGTGCCAAGATCCGCGGCAAGAGCAAGCTGCCCCGCGGCAAGCGCATCATCTGCTTCTCGCCGCATCCGGACGATGACGTCATCTCGATGGGCGGGATCCTCCGCAAGCTGGTCGAGAACGAAAATCAGATTACCGTCGCGTACATGACGAGCGGCAACATCGCCGTGTTCGATCACGACGTGCGCCGTTACGTGGACTTTCTCGAGCGGATCGCCGCCGAGGGTAAGGTCGAGGCGAAGTCGGTGGTGCCGCTGGCGAAGAAGGTCTATGACTTCCTCGAGGACAAGAAGGCGGGCGACGTCGACATTCCCGAGATTCAGGACATCAAGCGCGTCATCCGCGAAGCCGAAGCGGTGAGCGGCATCGAGGTCATGGGCCTAACGCGGGACCATGCCCGGTTCCTCAACCTGCCGTTCTACCAGACGGGCAAGGTGGCGAAGGACCCGATCGGACCCGCCGACGTGAAGATCGTCCGGGATCTGCTCGAGCAGATCAAGCCGGACCTGATCTTCGTCGCCGGCGATCTGTCGGATCCGCATGGGACGCACCGAATGTGTAAAGAGGCAATTGACGAAGCGTTGGCGGAGCTTCGCTCCGCGGGAACAGGGAACCGGGAACAGGGAACAGAGGCTCCTCGGAGCTCCGGTTCCCAGTTCCCCGTTCCCAGTTCCCAGTTTTCGTCTCCCGAAGTCTGGCTTTACCGAGGCGCCTGGCAGGAATGGCCGGTCACCGATGCCACGTACCTCGTTCCGATGTCGCAGGAAGAGCTGCGTCTCAAGATCCAGGCGATCTTCAAGCACCAGTCGCAGAAGGACTCCGCCCCCTTCCCCGGTCAGGACGACCGTGAGTTCTGGCAGCGTGTCGAGCACCGCAACAAGGACACGGCCGCGGTGCTCGACCGTCTCGGCCTCGCCGAGTACTTCGCCATGGAAGCGTATGTGGTGGACTGACAACCCACTTGTGCGTCGCGCGCTCGGTGAGGCGCGCGCGTGACGCAACACTTCACCTGGCTCGACGCGCTGGTCCTGATCGTATATCTCGGGGGCGTGACCGCCCTCGGGATGTACTTCGGGCGCAAGCAGCGCAACGCGTCGGACTACTTCGTCGCCAGCCACACCATCCCGTGGTGGGCGCTCATGCTCTCGATCGTCGCGACGGAGACGAGCGCGCTGACGTTCATCAGCACGCCCGGACTGGCGTACGGCTCTGCGCCGGGGACGGGCAACCTTGGGTTCCTGCAGATCGTGGCCGGGTATATCCTCGGCCGGATCGTCGTGGCCACCGTGCTGCTTCCGCGGTACTTCAAGGGCAAGATGGTGACTGCCTACGCCCTGCTGGAACAGCGGTTCGGCCTCGGGGCGCGGCGCTTCACGTCGATCGTGTTCATGGTGACGCGAGGGCTCGCGGACTCCGTGCGGGTGTTCGCGACCGCGATCCCGATCGCGCTCATCATCAGCCCCACGGTACAGAACAAGGCCTTCGTCATGCCCGCCGCGATCCTCATTCTCGGTGCGCTGACGGTGCTGTACACCTACAAGGGCGGCATGAAGGCCGTGGTGTGGACCGAGCTCCTGCAGGCCAGCGTGTACCTGTTAGGCGCCCTGTCCGCGCTCGTGATTCTCGGGCACTCCGTCAACGGCGGGTGGTCGTCGATCATGACCCAGGCGACGTCCGCGGGGAAGACGACGCTCATCGACACGTACGTCGGGCTCGATCGCGCGCACACGATCTGGGCCGGCCTCATCGGCGGCGCGTTCCTGGCCATGGCCTCGCACGGCACCGACCAGCTGATCGTCCAGCGGCTGCTGTCTGCGAGGAACCTGCGCGACGGCCAGAAGGCGATCATCGGCAGCGGCCTCGTCGTCTTCATTCAGTTCGCGCTCTTCCTGCTGATCGGGCTCGGGCTGTGGGCGTTCTATCAGGGGCGGATCTTCCCCGCGACCGATCAGATCTTTCCAACATTCATCATTGACCGGATGCCGCCGGGGCTCGTCGGCCTGATCATCGCGGCCGTGATCGCGGCGACCATGAGCACGCACTCGGGCGCGATCAACTCACTCGCCGCTGCGACGACGCACGACATCTACTTGCCATTGACGCGACGCGCCGCCGACGCACCGGAGACGCTCAAGATGGGCAAGCTCTTCGCGCTCATCTGGGGTGTCGTTCTGACGGCTGGTGCGCTAGCCTTCCCGCAGGAAACGAACACGCCCGTGGTCGTAGTCGCACTCGGCATCGCCTCGTTCACCTATGGCGGGCTGCTCGGGGGATTTTTCCTCGGCGTGTTTTGGTCTCGCGCAAATCAGCGCGACGCGATCATCGGCATGAGCATCGGTATCGCCGCGATGAGCTTCGTGGTGTTCGCGAAGCAGCTCGGGTCGTGGTTCCCCGCGCTCGCCGACCCGCTCGCGCCATTCGCGTCGATCGCCTGGCCCTGGTACGTCTTGATTGGAACAAGCATCACGATGGCAACTGGAATGCTTTCTTCGCTGACGCACGCAGCTCCGGCCGCGGTCGCACAACCAACTGGAGCGCAATCATGAGCGCGATCGTCATTGGCGTCGACGGCGGCGGCTCGCGCACGCGGGTCCTGGTCGCCGATGAGCAGGGGCGCGAGATCGTCTCGGTGGAGGGCGAAGGGAGCGCGGTGCGTCCCGGTGAGGCCGAACGGTCCGCAGACATCATCGCCGCGCTGGTTCGGGACGCTCTGGCGTCGAGCGACATGAATCACGTGACGCCGAAGGTCGTGTGCGTCGGCGTGGCCGGTGTGGGCAGGGACCCGGAGCGTCAGGCCCTCTGGCAGGCGCTCGCGAGCCGCGACGTGGCTGAGGAAGTCGTGGTACACGCCGATGCGACAGTGGCACTCGACGACGCGTTCGGCGAGGGTCCCGGAGTGCTCCTGATCGCGGGAACCGGGTCAGTCGCGTTCGGTCGCGGTCCGACTGGCACGTTCGCCCGCTGCGGCGGATGGGGCCCGTTCTTCGGCGATGAGGGAAGCGGCGCGTGGATCGGACGGAAGGCGCTGAGCGTAGTGACCGCCGCATTCGACGGCCGGGAGCCCGAGACGGGCCTAACGGGAGCCGTCCTGACGGCCGCGGAGGTCAACGAGGTGTCCGAGCTCATCGCGTGGGCCGCGGCCGCGTCGCCCAGCAAGCTGGCGACGTTGGCGCCAGTCGTGATGAGCGTGGCCGAGTCGGGCGACCTCCGCGCGAACGCACTACTCACGCTGGCGGTGGAGGAGCTCATGCTTCACCTGCGCACGCTGGCCCGACAGCTGTTCGTGGACGAGCGCGCGGCGGTTCCAGTCGCCTTGGCAGGCGGATTGCTTGCGCGCGGCACGGCGTTGAGAAAGCGGCTCGAGCACCGACTCAAGTCGGCCGTCCCGGGCGCGCAGGTGCGAGCTGAGGAGGTTGTTCCGGTTCGCGGAGCCGTGCGAGGGGCACTGAGGTTCCTGGGAGTCGCCTCTGCCTAACGAGCCACTGGTTACTGGAACTGGTTACTGGCTGGTAACTGGTAATTGGTTACTGTACTGGAACTGGTTACTGGTTACTAGCTGTTCACATCGAGTAACCAGTTACCAGTTACCAGTTCGCTTACAGTGCCTTGATCTCCGTTACCAGCTTGACGAGTGACGCCTTCGCGTCACCGAATAGCATACGCGTTCGAGGCTGGTAGAAGAGCATGTTGTCGATGCCGGCGAAGCCCACGCTCATGCCGCGCTTGAGGACGATCACGCTCTTCGCCTCGTCGACGTTCAGGATCGGCATCCCATAGATCGGCGACGTCGGGTCGGTTCGCGCCGCAGGATTCACGACGTCGTTCGCGCCAATGATCAGCGCGACGTCCGCCCTCGACAGGTCGCCGTTGATCTCGTCCATGTCGTAGAGCTTGTCGTACGGAATGTTGGCTTCGGCCAGGAGCACGTTCATGTGCCCCGGCATGCGACCGGCGACGGGGTGGATCGCGTAGCGCACTTCCCCACCCCGCTTCTCGATCAGCTCCGCGAGCTCGCGTACCTGATGCTGTGCTTGCGCGACCGCCATGCCGTACCCGGGAACCACGACGACGTTGCTCGCGTACGCGAGCTGCACCGCGGCGTCTTCCGCGGATATCGGCGTGGCGACGAGGTCCGACCCGGCGCCCACTGCCGGCGCCTGCGTCTGCGACCCGAAGGCGCCGAACAACACGTTCGTGAACGAGCGGTTCATCGCCTTGCTCATCAGCATGGAGAGCAGGAATCCGCTGGCGCCGTCGAGCGCGCCAGATACCAGGAGCACGTTGTTCGAGATCGCGAATCCCGTCGCGGCCGACGCGAGCCCTGAATAGGAGTTGAGCAGCGCGACCACGACCGGCATGTCCGCACCGCCGATCGGCAGGACGAGCGAGATGCCGGCGATGAAGGCGAGCGCCACCAACGTATAGAACATCGGCATGCCGCCCTTCCCGGCAACGACGGCGCCGAGGATCACAAGAATCACGGCAAGCAGCCCGAAGTTCACCGCATTCTGTCCGCGGTACGTCAGCGGCCTGGAGGGCAACACTTCCTGGAGCTTGCCGGCGGCCACGAAGCTCCCCGCGACGGTCAGTGACCCGAGCATCACCTCGAACGCGACGGCGATCCGCTGACCTAACGCCAACGTTTCTCGGTGGTCGTGATACTCGGCGATGCCGACGAGCGTCGCGGCCGACGCCCCGAAGGTGAGTGCGATCGCGATCCGCTGTGGCATCGCCGTCATCGGCACGCGTGTGCCGAGCGGGATGCCCACGACTGTTCCGACGCCGAGCCCCAACGCGATCCAGCGGTAATCGATGATCGTCTGCTGCATCAACGTACCGATGATCGCGATCGCCATTCCCGCCACGGCGAGGTCGACGCCGCGGGCGGCGGTATCGGCTCGGCTCAGGCTCTTCAGACTGAGAATGAACAGGACGGAGGCGAGGAGATAGCTCGCCTGGACCAGGGCTTCTCGCATCGACAGCGGTCAGACTTTGGGTGCGCCGCTCGGCCGGCGATCGCTCCGCTTGAACATCCCGAGCATCCTCCGCGTGATTATGAACCCGCCGACGACGTTGATCGTTGCCGCGGTCACCGCGACGGTGCCGAGCACCGTGCTCACTACGCTGCGTCCGGCCCCCGCGGCGACGAGCGACCCGACGAGAGAGATGCCCGAAATCGCGTTCGTCGCCGACATGAGCGGCGTGTGGAGCAAGGGCGGTACGCGCGCGATGACGAGAAAGCCCACGAACCCCGCGAGCACGAACACGTACGCCTGCATGAGCGTGGTCAGATTCACTGCACGTTCTCCATGATCGCTGGTCCCGACGCGGGCTCGAGGCCCACCGTGCCTGGGGCCCTGAGCTCACCCTCCCACCGCGCCATGACCGCCGTCGCGAGACAGTTCCCGACGAGGTTGATCGATGTGCGCGCCATGTCCATCACCGCATCGACGCCGAGAATGAGCGCCACACCTGAGAGTGGAAGTCCGAACTGTGTGAGTGCGCCCGACAGGATCACGAGCGAGGCTCGCGGCACCGCCGCCACCCCTTTGCTCGTGACCATCAGAGTCAACATCATCAGAATCTGCTGTGAGAGCGGCATGTCGATGTTCGCCGCCTGAGCCACGAACACCGACGCGAGCGCGAGATAGAGCGTGCTCCCGTCGAGATTGAACGAGTAGCCGGTGGGCATCACGAAGGCAACGATGCGCCTCGGGACGCCGAACGCTTCCATCTTCTGCATCGCGAGCGGAAGCGCCGCCTCCGACGATGCCGTTGAGAACGCGATCAGCCAGGGCTCGCGAACGGTTTTCCAGAACGCGCCAACCGGAATTCTGAAGATCACCGCGACCGGCACGAGCACGACCAGGACGAAAACGACAAGCGCGCCGTACAGCGTCAGGACGAGGATGCCGAGGTTCCGGAGGACGCCGATACCACTCTGCCCGACGGTCACGGCAATTGCGGCACCGATACCAAAGGGCGCGAACGCCATCACGAGGCCGACGAACTTGAACATCACTTCGCTCAGACTCTCGATGATGCCAAGCATCGTTTTCTTCGGACCGACTGGCGTGCGCGCCACGGCGACGGCGAAGATGATGGACCAGAAGACGACCTGGAGCACCTCGTTCTTGGCGGCCGCATCGACGAAGCTCGATGGCACGATGTGCTCGAGCACGGCCGTGAAGGTGACGTGGCGCTGCGACAGATCGGTGACCGTCGCCGACACCTGGGCGGTCGTGTCGAGACCGACACCGTCGCCCGGCCTGACGAGATTCACCGCAATGAGACCGACAGCCAGCGCGAGCGTGGTCACGATCTCGAAGTAAACGATCGAGCGGAACGCGAGCTTGCCAACCTTCTTCATGTCGTCGCCGTGGCCGGCAATCCCCACCACGAGCGTGGCGAAGAGCAGCGGCGCGATCAGCGACTTGATCATGTTCAGGAAGATCGTCGACAGCGGCTTGAGCGCGACGGCGACGCCGGGCGCGAGCCACCCGAGGAGCACGCCGACGATCATCGAGATGATGATCCACTGTGTCAGCGAAATTCGACGGATCGAGTTGACCATGGAATCGCGTTGGGGTCAGAGTCGTTTGAATTCGTTGAGCTTTCGGCGTCAGAGCA
>Ga0307408_100000855_pt1 | contig 23981 bp, 21 predicted proteins | sample 322Cmetagenome_FD_202116 | JGI IMG/M metagenome (GOLD analysis project Ga0307408, IMG submission 202116) | Maize rhizosphere microbial communities from greenhouse at UC Davis, California, United States - 322HYB-C-3 | ecosystem: Host-associated > Plants > Roots > Rhizosphere > Soil | place... | reverse complement strand
GCAGTCACCACCCACGATTCGACGGTCGACGACTGGACCCGCGCCCTGGCCGAGTCCACCGGCTCGCCCGGGGGCGGCGCCGGCACGGGAGTCATGCTGGCCATCGCCGCGTCCCTGACCTCCATGGTCGCCGGCTACTCCGGGAAGGAGGACGACGGCGGCAGGGTCGCCTCCATCAGGGAACGCGCGCAGCAGCTCCGCCGGGAAGCGCTCAAACTTGCCGATGACGATTCGGCGGCGTCCCGGGCCTTCGGCGCCGCGTTCCGGCTGGAGCCGGGGCCGGAACGCGACGGGGCCATCCGCAGCGCATCCGTGGAGGCCGCCAAGGCCTCGGCAGTCCTCGGCGAGCGCGCCATCGAAGCGATTGACGATCTCGCCTGGCTGGCGGACAAGGGGAACCCCGCGCTCGTGGCCGACGTCGTCGTCGCGTTCGGTGCCCTCCGGGCGGCGGTGGCCGGAGCCCGGACGAACGTCAGCTTCGACCTGGGGTCGCTGCGCTCCGCCGGCACTTCGCTGGAGGATGTCCGGGAGCAGCACCCGGACCTGTGGGCTAACGTGGAACGCCTCACCGCCGCCCTGGACCGGATCGACGGCCTGGCCGCCCGGATTGATGACCGCGCCGCCCCCACCGATAGCATCTGAGGGCACGGTTCCCCTGCTTGGGCTGCCCGGCTGGTCAGGCGTCCTCGAGCTGCAGGTGTGGTGTGGGCCGGCGGAATCCGCGGGTCAGGAAGGCCAGGTACACCAGCCCGAGCCCTGCCCACGCAAGACCCAGTGTGAAGGACAGGCTGCTGAGGCTTGTCCAGAGCCAGACGGTCAGCACCAGCCCGATACCGGGCAGCACCAGGTTGTTGGCCAGGCCCTTGGGTCCGCGCTCCTTCTGGTTGATGAAGTAGTGCTTGATGACGGACAGGTTGACCACGGAGAAGGCAACGAGGGCGCCGAAACTGATGAGCGAGGAAACCGTGGTCAGGTCGAGCACCAGGGCAAGGAGTGCCACCGCCGAGGTCAGGACGATCGGGACCACCGGTGTACGCAGCCGCGGGTGGAGCCGTCCCAGGACTGCGGGCAGGACCTGGCTGCGGCCCATGGAAAAGATGATGCGGGAAACCGACGCCTGGGACGTCAGCGCCGACCCCAGGCTGCCCGCGATATAGGCAGCCGTGAAGAACGCGACCAGGAGGTTGCCACCCGCAGTGCCTACGACTTCGATCGCTGCGGAGTCCGGGCTGGCGAAGGTGCCCACCGGAAGCAGCAGGTGGCTGATGTAGGCAAGACCCAGGAAGATCAGTCCGGCCAGGACGGTGGTCAGCATGATGGCCCTGGGGATGTTCCGCTGCGGGTTCCTTGTCTCCTCGGCGAAGGTGGAAACCGCGTCAAAGCCCAGGTAGGACAGGCACAGGATGGCGGCGCCGGCCAGGATGGGTGACAGTCCGTCCGCACCGTCCACTCCCGTGAAAGGGGCCAGGAGGTCAACTGTTCCCGAGCCGCTGATCGAGACCCAGGCGAGGACAACGAACAGCACGATGAACAGGCCCTGGAGTCCCACCACCACGAAGTTGGCCCGCGCCACCGCGGTGATGCCGACGATGTTCAGCACGGTGACGGCCACGATCGAGACGACGATGAACAACCAGGCGGGCACGCCCGGGAAGGCGGCGTTCAGGTAGATGCCGATCAGCAGGTAGTTGATCATCGGCAGCAGCAGATAGTCCAGCAGCAGGGACCACCCGGCCATGAACCCGAGCCCCGCGCCGAACGACCTTGTGGCGTAGGTGTAGGCGGAGCCGGCAAACGGGAAGGCCTTGGCCATCCGCCCGTAGGAACGGGCGGTAAAGAGCATGACCACCAGGGCGGCAGCGTAGGCCGCCGACAGCCGCCCGCCGGTCAGTTCGACGACGATTCCGTAGGTGCTGAAGATGGTCAGGGGAACCATGTACACCAGGCCAAGGAGCACCAGCGAGGGAACACCCAGCACCCGGCGCCAGCCGTTTCCGTTCCTTCCGGCCTCAGTCTCGGGCGGGCTCCCCTTCGCGGGGGTTTGGGTGTCAAAAGGGGAGGTCATGGGGAGTCCTAATGGTTCGGGCCTGCGAAGTAGGGGCGGCACGGGGAACGGGAACGATCTGGGGAGGACGGTGCGCCCGGGATTCCGGCCGCGCCGTCCGCAGCCACTTTCCTGCTGTTGACTTCGATGCTTGCTAAAGTCCAACCGGCACTCCATAAATGAATGTGGTTCATTTAGTAAACCAGTGACGGCGGTCACGGGTCAAGAGAAGCGTCGCGCAGGCGTAAACTTTCGGCAGGCAGCCAGCGAACTCCAACAGAGCCCGGCCACCTTCATCAATCTCCCCCCGAAACGCGCGGTCGCAATCGACGACGATGAGCGGCCCCAACGCAAAAGAAACGAGACCGCCATGAATCGTCATCTTCCTGTCGTAGCCGTTCAGTCTCCACCGCAGCTCATCGGCGCTCCCTTCGAGTCCTTTGCCTCTGAAGCCCGCAAGGCCCTGGAATCCCGCCCGGCCGCCAAGCTCCTGGTGTTCCCGGAGCTGCACCTCTTCGGTGACGGTTCCCCCGATTTGCAACGGACTGAGAGCCTGCGGGCCGCGGCCGAGCCACTCCATGGTCCGCGCATGGAAGCCCTTGCGGCCCTGGCCCGCGAGCTCGGCGTCTGGCTTGTCCCTGGCAGCGTGTGCGAGTCCGGGCCGAAGGGTGAGCTGTTCAACACCCAGGTGGTTTTGTCCCCAACCGGCGAGCTGGCGGGAAGCTACCGGAAGGTTTTTCCGTGGCGCCCCCACGAGCCCTACGAGCCCGGCGACCAGTTCGTCGTCGTCGACCTTGACGGAATCGGCCGCGTCGGCCTGAATATCTGCTACGACGCCTGGTTTCCTGAGGCTGCCCGCCAACTTGCCTGGATGGGCGCGGACGTCATCCTCAACGTGGTCAAGACCACGACGGCGGACCGCCCGCTCGAGCTGGTGCTGGCCCGCGCGAACGCCATCGTTAACCAGGTATTCGTCCTGAGCGTCAACTGCGGCGGGCCTGTTGGGGAAGGGCGCAGCATCATCGTTGACCCCGAAGGAGGCGTCATCGCAGAGGCGCCGGATGCAGCACCAACGCTTCTCGCGGCGGATCTGGACCTGGGCGCCGTCGACGAGGTCCGCGCAAAGGGAACTGCTGGGGTGACCCGCATGTGGTCCCAGTTTGAGCCTGGCGAGCCCGCTATCCAGCTGCCGGTCTATGCAGGGCGCATAGACCCTGCCACCTGGCACCCCGCACCCCGCACCTGACGGACCCGCAGGACGCAAGACCCACCCCTTTCCCAGCTGCGCCAATACTTACGGAAACCGCAGTGTGCCCCTTGTCACAGCCAAGGTCGCTCGTTATTGTATACGTATGCACCTGACTCATGCTGATAAATCGCGCCTCACTGGCTCCGTCACCGTTGTCCGCGAACCGAACCGTCCCGATGTGGCCGCGCAATCCGATCCAAAGGTCATTGCAACGGTCTCGGAGATGCTCTCCGCAATCGAAGCCAGGGGCCTCGATGCAGTGCGCGACTATGCCGAGCGCCTCGACGGCTGGACCGGCGGCACCGCCTTCGAAATCACCCCCGCCGAGGCCGAAAAGCTGACCGCAGACCTCCCCGGGGGCCTCCGCGAAGCGCTGGATGCCGGCGCTGAGCGAACCCATCGCTTCGCCACCATGCAGCGGGCACGCCTTACCGACTTCGAGGAGGAAGTCATCCCAGGCGTCATCTGCGGCCAGAAATACGTCCCGGTCAATACAGTGGGGGCCTATCTGCCGGCGGGCCGGTTCCCGCTGCTGGCCAGCCCCTTCATGACCGTGGGCGTAGCCCGGGCTGCCGGAGTGCCGAACATCCTCTCCTGCACGCCGCCCTCCAACAACGGCAAGGTCCACCCCGCCGTCCTTTACTCAGCCCGCGTTTCGGGCGCCGAGCGAATCTTTGCCCTGGGCGGCGTCCAGGCCCTTGCAGCCATGGCCTTCGGCCTCCTCGATACGAAGCCAGCGGACATGATCGTCGGCGCGGGCAACGCATTCGTGGCCGAGGCCAAGCGGCAACTCTATGGGACCGTAGGCATCGACGTGCTGGCTGGCCCGTCCGAGGTGGCGGTCATCGCGGATGAAACCGCGAGCGCTGCCATGGTGGCCGCGGACCTGCTCGCACAGGCCGAGCACGGACCTACCTCCCCCGCCTGCCTCGTGACCACCTCGGCACGCCTCGCGGCAGAGGTGGAGCAGGAAATCGAGCGGCAGCTCGCGGGCCTGGCCACCCGCGAAATTGCCGGCGCCGCCTGGCGGGACTGGGGCTCCATCTACGTGGCAGACTCCCCCGCCACCGCCATTGAAGTCATGGACACCCTGGCACCGGAACACTTGGAAATCCTCACCTCGGACCTCGACTACTACCTCGCCAATCTGAAGAACTACGGCTCGCTGTTCCTTGGCGAATGGTCCACCGTTGCCTACGCGGACAAGGGCATGTCCGGCACCAACCACGTGCTGCCCACCGGCCGCGGTGCCCGGTACACGGAAGGACTCTCAGTGGCCCGCTACCTCAAGCAGCTCACCTACCAGCGGGCCACCCGCGAGTCCACAGAAGCCCAGGCCGGGCCCGTCGTCACCATCGCGGACTTCGAGCAGATGCCTGGCCACCGGGACAGCGCCCAGCTGCGACTGGACCTGATCCACGCCAACAAAGCGAGCGGCCTAGCGGCAGCCGTTAGGTAGTGCATACGTATTCTATTCCAGGCTGACCGGCGTCGTCCGGCCCGGACAGCCAACAGCACCATGAAAGGAACACCATGCGTTTCCACCGATACGTCAAAACCGGCATCGCCGCATTCGCCGTCACCGCGAGCCTGGTAGGGGTCACGGCCTGCGGTGCGGGCTCCCGCAGCGGTACCCAGGGAGCCACCGCCGTCGAATGCGACTACCCGATGCCCAGCAGCGCCACCACCGTCAACGTCCTCGCGTACAACTCCTCCGCCATAGATCCATTCACGAACACCATGGTCAAGAGCTGCACGCGCGAGCAGGTCACCCTGAAGCACGATCCCATCGACTTCGGTGGCCAGGTCACCAAGACGACGGCCACCCTGGCGGGCGATACCGGCACCTACGACATCCTGGAAACCTACGGCTTTGTGATTCCAGGATTTGCGGCGGCTGACGACATTGAACCCCTCGATGACTACTTCGCCAAGCACGCGGACAAGTACAAGTTGAACGAACTCAACCAGGAGATGCGTACGGCAATGTCCTATGACGGCAAGCTGTACGCGCTCCCAATGCAGGCACAGATGTACGTGATGGCCTACCGGAAGGACGTCTTCGACGCCGCCGGGCTCAAGCCGCCCACCACGTTCGCCGAGATGATCGACGCTGCCAAGGCGATCCAGGCAAAGGGCGAAATCAAGTACCCCATCGCCCTGCCCTTGAACGCAACGGCGGATATCACCACCAACTTCCAGGCCGCCATGAACTCCTACGGTGTGGATTTCCTGGACTCGGCTGGCAAGCCGCAGTTCACCTCCGACGCGTCCCGTAAGGCACTCGAGGCCATGAAGTCGCTGCTGCCCTACATGGATCCGCAGGTGACCACGTTCGACCAGCCGAAGGTCCAGCAGCAGATGTTCAACGGCACCGCGGCGATGGCCATCATGTTCTCCGGACGCATGAACGACCTCACGCTGCCAGCCAACACCAAACTCGCGGAGAACTTCGCGTTCGCCGCTCCGCCCGCCGTCGAGAAGGACGCGCCGCACCTGTACAGCCGGCTCTCCGTGGATGGCTGGTCCATCCCGAAGAACACCAAGCTGGACAAGGACATGCTGTTCCAGATGATGGCCTCGTCGGTCAGCGAGGATGCATCGAAGGCCTCCGTTCCTGCCGCCTACCCTGCCCGTGAGGGCATGGTCAGCGACGACAGCTCGAAGTACGCTGCAGCCGCTAACGCCACCATCACCAAGACGATGCCCACGTCCGGCCACCCGGCCGCGGCGCCGGTCACCAACGCCATCCGGCCAATCCTGGTCCAGGTGGTCACCGGCCAGCTTGATGTTGCGGCAGGCATGCAGCAGATGCAGGACCTGGCTGACAAGACAGTCGCAGGCAGCTGACACCGCTGCGGCCGGTCGGGAGCGCCACGCTCCCGGCCGGCCGCAGCGGTTCCAGGCACTAAGACACTCTCAAAGAGGAGAAACACATGCGACGACGCGAGTTCTCGCTGCTCATGGGCCCCAGCCTGGTCGTGATGCTCGGCCTCCTGGTGATTCCTTTGGTCCGCACCATCCAATGGAGTTTTCAGGAGGTGCAGTACGGCTCCCCCGGAGACTGGGTAGGGCTGTCCAACTACACGCACGCGCTGACGGATCCGCGATTCGGCCAGGCCGTGTTCTTCACCATGCTGCTGACGGTCATCGTGACTGCCGCCATCCTGGTGCTGGGCTACCTGATCGCCACCGGCATGAACGGCCTGGGTAAACTCCGGCCGGTCATCCTGGGCTCGATGCTGGTGGCGTACGTGCTGCCGAACATCGTGGGCGCCGTGTCCTTTTCCTGGCTCTTCGACCAGAACTTCGGCGGCGCGGTGAACTACGTCATCCAGGCCATCACGGGGCAGGACATCCTGTGGTTCACGCAGACCTGGCCCAACCGCTTCATGGTCATCGCCCACACCGTGTGGCACCTGCTCCCGTTCTCGATGCTCATGATCCTCGCCGGCCTGCAGGGCGTCCCCATGGAGCTGCGCGAAGCCGCCAAGATCGACGGCGCATCCACGCGCAAGACCCATTTCTACGTCATCATCCCCACAATCCGCGGCATCCTGGGCTTTGTCTGCCTCATTACGATCATGGACGTGCTGCGCACCTTCGACAACCTCATTCCGTTGTCCCCGCAGGCCGATGCCATCGGCAACGAATCCATCATGCTGTACGTCTTCGACACCGCTTTCCGTGACGGGTCCCAGCAGCTGGGCCTTGGCAGCGCGGTGAACGTGCTTTCCATCCTCCTCATCATCGTCTGCCTGTTCCCCTTCATCCGGGGCCTCCTCAAGGAAGCGAAAGCCAAAGCATGATCGCCGAGACAATAACAGCGCCCTCAGGGGTGAAGGTCCGCAAAGCCGCAACAGTACGACGGCGGCGGTCCGGCAGCAGCCGGACGGTGGCGGTATTGCTCCTGCTCACCTCCCTCCTGATGCTTGCCCCTTTCATCTGGACGGCCCTCTCGGTCACCAAGCCGACCGACGTCGCGTTCGCGAACCCGCCCGTCCTCACCGGTTACACACCCACCTTCCAGGCGTTCGTCGATCTGTGGGAGACCACCTACTTCGCCCAGTATCTGGTCAACACCATGGCAGTGGCCGTGATGTCCACGATCGTGGCACTCGTCATCGGGATCCCCGCTGCCTATGCGCTGTCCCGCTTCCCTGGCTACGTCTCGGCCATCCTGCTGCTCCTTGCCCTGGTGTTCCGCTCTTTGCCGCGCTTCTCGGTGGTGCTGCCGATGTATGAAATCAGCCGGGCCCTGGGCATCTACGACACCACGTTTGCCCTGGCAGCGGCGCTGGTGGCCATCAACCAGCCGTTCAGCATCTGGCTCCTGCGGAACTTCTTTGCCGAAATCCCCAAAGAACTGGACGAGGCCGCCATGATTGACGGCTGCACCAGGCTGGGCGTGCTGCGCAGGGTCATGATTCCGCTGATGCGCCCGGGCATCCTCACCGCCGGAATCTTCGTGTTCCTCTTCGCCTTCCAGGAATACCTCACGGCCCTGGTCCTCACCGACACTTCGTCCAAGACCGTCCCCGTCTTCATCACCACCCAGCTCGGCCAGACCTTGCCCATGCTCCAGCAGGCCGGGGCGGCCGCCATGCTGCTGACGCTGCCCGTTATCGCCATCTCGTTCGTGGCCCAGAAGTACCTGGTGGCCGGCCTCAGCGACGGCTCCGTCAAGGGCTGACCCGGGCAGCACACAACAGATGCTTTCATCCACCGCAGGTCCGCCGTCGCCGACGGCGGACCAACGCGTGCCCCTGGTCCTCCTTCCCGGCATGAACTGCACGGCGGACCTCTGGTCCGGCTGCGGCCTGGACGACGCCCTCACCCCGGGCCTCGACCAGCCGACCCTGGACGGGCAGGTCGATTCGCTGCTCGACTCCCTTCCCGACCGGTTTTCGCTGGCGGGCCTCTCCCTTGGCGGCATTGTGGCCATGGCCCTGAGCCGGCGTGCCCCGGAACGGGTGGAACGGCTGTGCTTGATGTCCACCAACGCCAAAGCGCCCACCGACGAGCAGCGCCAGGGCTGGCACGCCTGGCGGGACCGGCTCGCAGCCGGCGACTCTCCCCGGGACCTGCAGCAGGGCATCCTTACCGCCCTGCTCGGTCCATCCGCCTCGGATCCTGCCGTGGTGGACCGGACGCTCCGGATGGGGGATGACACCGGCGCCGCCCGGCTGGACGCCCAGCTGCGAATGCAGGACACCCGGGTTGACGAGTTGCAGGCCCTTCCCCGGCTCCGGATCCCGGTGCTCGTCATCTCCGCAGCGATGGATGCCATCTGCCCGCCGCGCTTCCATGAAGAGATCGTGGCCGCGGTTCCCGGCGGGCACCTCGCCACGGTCGACGCCGGCCACCTGGCTCCGATGGAACGGCCACAGGACGTGGGCAGGCTTATTCGCGGCTGGCTGGACGCCTGACACACCCGAAGAAGCTGGCGGCAAAGGCCTGCAGCACAAAGAATCGGCCCCCTTCCGCTGGCAACAGCGGAAGAGGGCCGGTTCATTGTCGAACTCCTGCTCAGGACCCTGCCGGACGTGCCTCCAGAAGGGAGGAGAACTGCGTCATAAGCACGTGCGTGAGGTTGTACGCCACGAGGTGCGCGCCGTCGTCGTATGCTGCCGCGGCAGCCTCCGGAGTGCCCACCAAGTCCAGCCGCAGCCGGCCCGCTGCGGCAACGGCCGCGTTGACCTTCTTCCGGGATTCCGGCACGGACAGGTCGTCGGGCCCGCTTGAGGCTCCCAGGTCAGCGGCGCCGACCATCAACCCGTCCAGCCCGTCAACGGCGGCAACTTCCTCCACGTTCGCGACCCCGAGGGGCGACTCGATCATGCCGATCACCAGGGTCTCCTCGGCCAGACGGGCCTTGTGGTCGGCACCGCTGACCTTGCCGAACCCGCCGGCCCTACCGTAGGTGGCGAACCCGCGGCGGCCGCGCGGAGGATAGTGTGCAGCGGCCACCAGGTTTTCGGCCTGGGCCGCTGTATCCAGGTGCGGCGCCACGATTCCCGCAGCGCCGCTGTCCAGCGCCCGCAGGATCAGGGAATCCTCGCCTTCGCCGACGCGGACCAAAACGTCCACCCCATGCATGGCCGCGGCGGCGATGTGCTGGCGAAGGGGCACGACGTCGGCCGGTCCGTGCTCGCAGTCAATGAGGATGAAGTCGAACCCGGCCACGGCCAGCATCTCCACGAGCTCCTCCGAGGGCATGCGCAGCAGGACACCGCAGACCCGCTCGCCGGAGAGGACGCGGCGGCGCAATCGGTCGCGGGCCATCATGCGACCATGCCCGCGGAAAGGTCGACGTCGGCCCCGCACAGGCCGGGCATCGCGAGCATCGCGAGCACTGCCGCGCCCACTTCTTCCTCCGTCACCATGCGGCCCAGGGCGGCGCGCGAGACGAACGCGTCCTGCGCCTGCTCATACGTGCCGCCGGTCCGCTCGGCTTCCAGCCGGAAATTGCGGTCCATCCGGGGCCCCTCCACGGGGCCCGGCGACAGCGTGTTGACGTTGACCCCGGACGGCCCCACCTCGAAGGCCAGCGTGGAGCTGAGCCCGATCACCGCCATCTTGGAGGCGCAGTAAGGCGTGCGGCGCACCAGCGGGCGCTTGCCGGACACGGAGGCAAGGTTGATAACGTCCCCCCGGCCGCGGCTGACCATGCCCGGCAGGAAAGCCCGGCACATCAGGAACGTGCCGCGGACGTTGATGTCGAACACCTCATCCCACTCCTCCACGGTGATGTCGGTGAGCGGGGCAACGGGCCCGGCAATGCCGGCGTTGTTGATAAGGATGGAGACCTCGGTATCCGCCAGTTGTCCGGCGAGGTGGTCAACCGAGGCCGGCTCGGCGACGTCCACCACCTCCCAGCGGGCACGTTCCCCCAATGCCTCGGCCAGCTCTTTAAGAGGTTCGGGACGGCGGCCGGTGACCACCACCTCAGCCCCGGCGCCGTGCAGCTTCCGGGCGATCGCCGCCCCGAGCCCGGTCCCGCCGCCCGTGACGAGTGCGGTCCGGCCGGTTAAGGAGGTCACCGGTCCGCACCGGCGTGGCTGGTGCCGGCAAGTGCGCGGTCGATCCACTCAAACTGCTCGCCGGCATAGCGCCAGGCCCGCAGGTCCCCGGAACGTGCATGTCCTTCGAACAGCTCCACGCGGGCGGCACGGCCCAGGACCTTCCCCAGCTCGGCCGAGGACTGGTCGTTCTCCACCACCTGGTAGGTTACGGTCTTGAGGTACTTACCCACCCAGAGCCCGCCGGTATACCGCGCGGCACCCAGCGTGGGAAGGACGTGGTTGGTTCCGATGACCTTATCGCCGTAGGAGACACAGGTCTTCTCACCGAGGAACAAGGCCCCGTAGTTGTGCATTTTGTCCAGGGCCAGCGTGGGGTCTGCCGTGAAGATCTGCACGTGCTCCGCCGCGAGGTGGTTGCCCAACTGATAGGCCTCGTCCAAATCGTCGACGACGACCACCTGGCCCCAGTTGCGCCACGCCGGCTCGGCGAAGTCCTTGGTAGGCATCTCCGGGAGGATGCGCTCGATGTACTCCATTGCCTGGCGGGCCAGCTCTTCCGAGGTAGTCACCAGGATGGCGGGTGAATCCGGGCCGTGCTCGGCCTGGGAGAGGAGGTCCACGGCGATGGTGAACGGGTCCGCTTGGGCATCGGCGATGATCAGGATTTCGGTGGGGCCGGCAAACAGGTCGATGCCGATTTCACCGAAGAGCTGCCGCTTGGCCTCCGCCACATAGGCGTTGCCGGGACCCGCGATCATGTCCACCCGGGCCATGGACTCGGTGCCGATGGCCATGGAGGCCACCGCTTGGACGCCGCCCAGGAGGTAGATCTCGTCCGCCCCGGCGAGCTTCATGGCGGCGATGGTGGCTGCGGGGATCTCGCCACGGATGGGCGGGGTGCAGGCCACCACGCGGGGCACGCCTGCCACCTTGGCGGTGATGATGGTCATGTGGGCTGAGGCAGTCAGCGGGTACTTGCCGCCCGGGATGTAGGCGCCGGCTGCCTGCACTGGCACGTGCCGGTGGCCGAGGTAGACGCCGGGAAGGGTCTCCACCTCGATGTCCTGCATGGAGTTCCGCTGTGCCTGGGCGAAGGTGCGCACCTGGTTTTGGACAAACACGATGTCGTCGATCACCTGCTGGTCCAGCCTGCCCATGATTTCTTCGATTTGCTCGTCGGAGAGCCGGAAGGACTCCAGTGTCTGCTTATCGAAAAGCTCGGCGTACTTGCGGACGGCCACGTCGCCGTCGGAACGTATCTCCGCGATAATCTGTCCCACCCGCTCCGCCACGTCGGTGTGGCTGGTGTCGGCAAATGATTTCGAGGGTGCTTGCTTAAGGTATTTGACCACGATTACTCCTCAGGGGATGCATACGTATGTCATAATAGGATCGACCAGCACGCTGGTCAAGAGTCTGTTTCGATAGAAGCCGAAAGGCGCGCGGGCGCCGAGGACCCCAGGGAGAATTTCATGACTGTCACGAGCCGGGACGTCGCCCAACTGGCAGGCGTTTCACAGCCCACCGTCTCGCGGGCCCTGCGGAACGACATGCGCGTCTCAGAAGCGACCAAGGAGCGGGTGCGACGGGCAGCCGAACGCCTCGGCTACGTGCCCAGCGACGCCGGGCGGGCCCTCTCAAGCGGTCGGACCCGGCGTATCGGGCTGCTGCTGACGGACCTGGACAACCAGTTCTATCCACACATCATCGCGCCGGCCTTCAACCAGCTCGAATCACGCGGCTACCAGCTCATGCTGCACACGGAGGCGGCGGACAACGCCAGCGTGGCTGAGCGGCTGATCTCCAACGGACTGGACGGCGTCATACTGGCCACCTCGACAGTCGATTCCGTGGTGCCGATCCGGCTGCGTGACCGCGGCCTGCCGTTCGTGTACTTCAACCGGACCTCTGCCGCGGTGGAGGCCGATTCCGCCGTCGTGGACCCTACGGACGGCATGGCAGAGGCGGCCGAAGAGCTCTACAGCCGGGGCCACCGACGGATTGCCGCCATCCTCGGCCCCGCGAACACCAGTACCGCCATCAGCCGCGAACTCGCGCTCCGCGAGGCCCTGGCCCATCACGGCATTTCCATCCCCGCCCGTTACGTCCATCGCGGCCCCTTCGATACCGCCACAGGGCAGGAGGGCACCACGCGCCTGCTGGCCCTGCCCAAGCCGCCCACGGCCATCATCTGCGGCAATGACGTGGTGGCCTTCGGCGCCCTTAACGCCGCCCGAAGCGCGGGCGCGGACGTCCCAAACGACGTCTCCATCGTGGGTTTCGACGACCTCCCGACGGCCTCCTGGCCCATCATCCAGCTGACCACCATCGCCTACGACCTGGAGGCCATGGTGCGCCGTGCAGTGGACCTGCTCATCCAGCGGATTGACGAGCCCGGCCGGCCCGTGGAGGAGTCCGCGTTCAAGTCGCGGCTGGTCCTGCGCAGCACCCTGGGACGCATCGCCTAAACCACGCCGCACGGAAGACGGAAGCCGAAAAGGTGTTGCTTTCAAGTTGTGCATACGCATACACTCGGTTGCATCCCAACAAGCAGCCAGCCTGAAAGCGAGTGCCAAGAGTGTCCCTCGATCCCGTTGCCTACAAGCCTTATAACGACCCGGACGACTTCATCAGGGAGGTCACCGACTACATCTGGGTTGAACGCCAGATCGGCTTCATCCGGGAAAACTACGAGCCCGACTCGATCGTGCACGGCTCCTACGGCACGTCCACTACCCGCCAGGAAGTCATTGAGGGATGCCTGATGCGCATCTCCCAGGCGCCGGACCACATCGGCCAGGCCGGCGACGTGATCTGGGAAGCCAGGGGCAATGATGCCTTCCTAAGCTCCCACCTTGTGCTCTCCGGTGAAGCCGGGTACCGGGTGGTGGGTTCCACCATCGCCAACTGTCTCTACCGCCGCGGCCGGATGGTGGAGGAATGGGTGGTCCGTGACGAACTCGCCCACGCTCTCGACAAGGGGCTGGACCCGGACGAGGTGGCGCGCACCAAGGCCTTCCGCGGCTACACGGGATCCTTCACCGAGGCCGCGCCGGCTGATGTCATCGCAGTGGGAGACTCAGGCCCCCGGCCGGACGACTACCGCACCGACGTCGAAAACGTCCTGGCCATGATCCAGGAAGTGTGGAATGACCGGGACCTCAAGAAGGTGGACGACTTCTTCGTCCGGGACCTGACACTCCACACTGTAGCCAACAGCCTGATCATCCGGCCCGAGGGCTACCGCCGCCAGCTCCTCCGTTTCCTGGACGCCTTTCCCGGCGGCCAGTACGAGGTCCGCGACATCCAGACCAACAACGACCCCCGCTACGGCGGACTGCGCGTTGCCGTCACCTGGAAGTTCACGGGCGAGTACAACGGCAAGGCCCGCTATGGAGCACCCACTGGTAAGCCGGTGGACGTCCTGGGCATCTCGCAGTTCCTGGTTCAGAACGGCCGGATCGTCAACGAAGTCAAGCTGTGGGACGACATAGCCGTCCGCGCACAGATCAACGCCACCCGCGGCGACGGCCCGGAGCCGGCCGCCAATATCTACTGACCCCACCAACTCTCTCTCAAAGGAGGGACCATCATGACCAGCACTACCGCCTCCGAGCTGACCATCGACAGCCAGGAGATCCAGCGCCGGACCATCCGGCGCACGGACTGGGTTCCGTGCAACTCAGCGTTCATCGACTGCCGGACGCCGGGTTCGGACCAGAAGGAAAACTACGCCTTCATCGGGCCCGGGGTGTCACAGAACCCCAACCAGTACGTCAACCTGACGGAACCGCATGGTTTCAACACCGGTGCCGCCGGGATGCCCAAAGGCATCAGCAACAACCTTCACCTGCACTTCACTGCGGAAGTGTTCATCAACTTGGGTGGCGAATTCCGTCTCCGCTGGGGCGCGGACGGCAAGCAGGGTGAGTACATCGCCAAAGACGGCGACATCATCTCCGTCCCCACCTGGATTTTCCGCGGCTTCACGAACGAAGGGCCCGACGAAGGGATTCTCTATACGGTCCTCGGCCACGATGACACGGGGGGCATCATTTGGGGACCCTCAGTCCTTCGGGATGCAGAGTCCTACGGCCTCCACCTGACGGCAGACAACCGCCTGATAGATACCGTTGCCGGTGACAAGCTGCCGGAGAATGTCCCATTGATTAAGCCGATGCAGCAGCATTTCATCGATGAGCTCACCGGCTACACGCCCGAGGAGATGCGCAGCCGCGTCGTCCAGCCCGGTGATCGCAACTACAGCAGCAACGCCCTCTTGTGCAACGTCCTGCCGGGCGGAGGCGCTGAGCTGGCCCTGGTGATCGGCTACGGCATGTCCGAAAACCGCCGCCAGGTCCCGCCCATCCACGAGCCGCACAGCTTCAACATCGCGTGGCTGCGGGCTCAGCCCGGAGAGGGCCTTCTGCGCCACCGCCACGGCCGGCCACAGGTCGTCCTGATCAAGTCCGGCCGGTGGGCCTTGACGCTGAATGGAGACCCGGCCACAGCAATCGAGCTCGGCCCGTCCGACTCATTCTCGGTTCCTGCCGGCGCCTGGCGCGAGTTCCGCTGCCTGGATAGCGGCGATACTGCGGCAACTCCCGGGACAGGCGAACTCCTGGTGATAAACCCGGGCGATGACCGGGTGCGGCTGGAATGGGCGTCCGAGGTGTCCTCTGCCGCGCATGATGCCGGCTGGGTGATCGATCCGAACGGCTACATCGCACCGACGGCGGTAATGGAAGGCGCTGCCGAGGACGACTGATGGCCGCGGCCGGGGGCCGCCGCTTCGGCGGCCCCCGGCGACGCATACCAGCCTCCTGTCGCACCCCCGCCGTAAGCTGGGAGCATGCCGAGTAACTGGGAAAGCCTTGACGCGCCGCTGCGTGAGTCCGTGCAGCACAACGTGGAAATCTACGAGCGCGTCCGCCCCGCCCTGAAGCTCGTCACCAAGGATGTCCTGCTCATCATGCGGGACATGCTGAAGGACACCGAGGTCACCCCGCTCTTCGTCACGGGCCGGACCAAAACCGTGGAATCGTTCAAGGAAAAGATCTCTCGGACTGAAGAGCCGCTGGAACCGGGCGGTCCCCGCGTGCTGAAATTCCCGGACCCGTTCCGGACCCTCAATGACATGGTGGGAATCCGGGTCATCACCAGGCTGCCGGCCGAGAACGCCACCGTGGCCAACCTGATCAAACGCCAGCGCCAGCTGTTTGACTGCCGCGGCGACCGCGAGAAGGACATCGGCTCCATCGAATCCGGCACCTACGGCTACTCCAGCCGGCACCTGATCCTGCGGACCATCCAGAACGACGCCGTCAAGGAATACCAGCAGGTCTTCAACCCGGACGCCCAGCCCAACGGCAGCTACTTCTTCGAGTGCCAGATCCGCACCATCTTCGCCCATGCCTGGAGCGAGATCGAGCATGACATCCGCTTCAAGGCCGAAGACCCGCGCGCCTGGACACCGCACTTCGACCGCCAGTTCACCGCCACCGCCGCCATGCTGGAAACGGTGGAGACGGCCTTCGCGGACCTGCACGAACGCTATGAGGAGGTCCGCAGCTTCTGGGACATGGACGGCGAGGGTGCCGCGCCGCTCACGCCCAACCGCATCCGCGACGTCTGGCGGACCCTGCTCCCGCACGTTGACCGGAAAGTCGACGACGACTGGGGCTGGGCAGCCGAACTCCTCGCCGCGCACGGCCTCAACCAGACCATGCAGCTGGCCGGACTGCTCAGCGCCAACCGGATCACCGAGGTCCGCAAGGCACTGGACCACCGCTACTCCCCCGGGCCGGACCGCCTCCTGGACGACCTCCTGTTGTGGCAGTACGGCAAAAAGCACATCGAACTCACCGCAGAAGCGCCCGACGTCGTCCCGCACCCCCGGCGCGACAGCCTCATGCGGCGGCTCAAACAGATCGAACGGTACAGGCTCACAAAGAAGTAGGGAGCGGAGGCGGCTGCTGTGACGGCCCGGTCATGCCGTGGTGCCTGCACCCGCCTGTGACCGCTCCAGGTTGAAGTAGGAGCGGGCGTCCGGCGGCCTGATGTCCGCTACCGAATCGGTGAAGATCCGCATCGGGTGGGGCGTGAACGGGTGCTCGGCAATCGCGTCGTAGTCCAGTTCGATCCCCAGGCCGGCGCCGTCGGGAATGAGGACATCGCCTTCCTCCGTCAGCCGAAGCTGTTCGTTCGAGATGTCACTCCGCCAGGGAACGTCCGTGGCCATGATCTCCAGGTACCGGAAGTTGGGCAGCGCGGCGCCGAGCTGCAGTGTTGCAGCGGTACTGAGGGGTCCGCTCGGGTTATGGGGTGCAAACGGAATGTAGTGGGCCGCCGCCAGCGTGGAGATGAAGGACAGTTCCAGCAGTCCGCCGGCATGGGTGACGTCCGGCTGGATGTAGTCCACCGCATTCCGCGCGAGGACGGGAACGAACGTGTTCCGCCCAAACCATCTCTCTCCGGCGGCGATTGGCACCGGAGACTTGGATCGCACCTCGATCAGCGCTTCGATTCCGTCCGGAGGGCACGGCTCCTCAAAGAACACCGGCTGGAACTGCTCCAGTTCACGGGCCACACGGATGGCAGTAGGAACATCGAACCGGCCATGCCCTTCGATGAACAGCTCAACGTCGTCGCCCACAGCTTCCCTGACGGCGGCGACGGGCTCAAGCATGCGCTGCAGGTCCCCCGGCTTCAGCGTGAGGTCCGCGGCTTCGAACGGATCCCATTTAAGTCCGCGGAATCCCTGGCCAACTGTCTGCACGGCGGCCTCGGCAAAATCCTCCGGCGATGAAGCTCCGGAGAACCAGCCGTTGGCATAGGCGCGGACCCTGTCACGGACCTTTCCGCCCAGCATGCGATGCACAGGGATATCCAGCGCACGGGCGGAAACGTCCCACATCGCCATTTCGAGGGCGCTGAGAGCAGTCATCGAAACAGGTCCGCCGCGCCAGTAGGCGTCGCGGTTGAGTTCGTAGATGGTCTGGGAAATCCGTGTGGGGTCCTTGCCGCGCACCGCTTCGGCGAGGACGGCGACGGCGCCGATTACTGCGTGTTCCTGTCCTTCCAGCGTTGCCTCAGCGACGCCGGTGATGCCGGCATCTGTGCTCAGCCGGACAAAGATGAGGTTGGTCCGGTAGAAATCGACGACGACGGTGTCCAGGTTGGTGATTTTCATGGTGAACGCTTCATTCCCCTTCAGCCACGGCGGGAGGGGAGGTGGAATCACGGACAATGAGGTGGGTGGCGAGTTCAACCCGGTGCGAGTCGGGGAATTCGCCGTGGGCCTGCCTCAGCACTGACCGCAACGCCGCGCGCCCCATCTCTTCCAGCGGCTGCGCTACGGAACTGAGCGAAGGGACGGACTCGGCACCCTGCTTGGTTCCGTCGAAGCCGATGAGGCTGATGTCTTCGGGGATCCGGACGCCATGGCGTCCTGCTTCGCTGAGGACACCAAGGGCGATGGTGTCGCTGCCGGCAAAAACCGCAGTGGGGAGCTGATCAAGCTTGAGCAGCTCCTGGAAGCCGGCAACACCGCTTTCCCGCCGGAACCTGCCGCCGGAAATGATGTACCGGGGATCCACAGTGATCCCGCGTGCCATCAGGGCCGCCATGTAGCCGTGCAGCCGCGCCTGGTTGCACTCGGCGTTCTCGATCCCGCCGATGTAGGCGATGCGGCGGTGCCCCAGGTCGAGCAGGTGTTCGGTGGCGGCCTTGCCGCCGGCCCAGTTGGTTGCGCCCACACTCACCACGTCTGCTGAGGGCGGGTTGAGCGGATCGATGACGACGACGGGAATCTTGCGGCGGCGGAAGGCCTGCAGCTGTTGCTCGCTGAAGGCGGAGGTCACCACGATCATCCCTGCCCTCCCCTCGTCCAGCATGCGCTGGGCACGCCGCTCAGGGCTGGGCAGGCTGGAGTTTCCGCGGCCGGTGACGCTGACCAGGATCTCCACGTCGGCACCCGCAGCGTACTGCAGGATCCCGTTGAGGACCTCGATCATGTAGGCCGAGTCCAGCACGTCGATCACTACCTCGACAACAGTTCCGGCCTCCACCGTGGTCCGTCGCAGCTGGGGGGACTGGTAGCCGGACTGCTCAAGTGCCGCCAGGATGCGGGCACGCGTCTCCGGGGCAACGTCTTCCCGGCCGTTCACCACTTTGGACACTGTGGGCGCCGAGACGCCGGCCTGCCGCGCCACAGAGGCGAGCGTCGGCTTGGTCCGCGGCTGCGTTTTCGTTGTCATGGCGATCGCAATCTTTCGAATCTTTCGGAAATTCAATTCTGTCTAGATGTACTTCAGGCGTCAAGGTACCCCCTCCGCCATGAAGAGATGCCCGAAAATCCTCGGGGTTTTCTCTTGACGGCCGGAGATTAAGCGGCTTTAGTTTAGAGAGTGATCTAAAACACAGGTTCGAAATATTTCGAAAAGGTGATACGGAGCCGCCGCTCCGATACTTGCAAAGAAGCAATTTCCAGATGGAGAAGCAATGAAGCAGCCCCAGACCTCCCGCCGCTCTTTCCTCGCCCTTGCAGCCCTCACTCCCTTTGCCGTCGCAGCAACCAGCGCCTGCGGCACCTCCGGGCCGGGAACATCGAGCGCAGGCGGGGGTGCCAGCATGTGGTACCTGTCCGGCGAGCCGAACCAGACCACCATGCAGAAGGCAGTTGACGCGTTCAACTCCGCGAACCCGGACAACAAGATCCAGGTCACCTACTTTCAGAATGACGCCTACAAGACCAAGATCAAGACCGCTATCGGAGCCGGCCAGGCGCCCACCATCATTTACGGCTGGGGTGGCGGCACGCTGAAGACCTACGCGGAAGCCAACCAGGTGGAGGACCTGACCAGCTGGTTCGAGGAGAACAAGGACCTGAAGGAAAAGTTCTTCCCTTCCTCCTTCGGCGCAGCCACCGTGGACGGCAAGATCTAGGCACTGCCCAACCAGTATGTGGCCCCGATCGTCCTGTTCTACAACAAGGAACTTTTCGAGAAGGCCGGAGTCCAGCCGCCCAAGACCTGGGACGACGTTATGTCGCTGGTCAAGACCTTCAACGACATGGGCGTGGCCCCCTTCTCGCTCGGCGGGCAGTCGCGCTGGACCTCCATGATGTGGCTTGAATACCTGCTGGACCGCATCGGAGGCCCGGAGGTCTTCAATGCCATCTTCGAGGGCAAGCCGGATTCCTGGCTGGACCCGGCCGTCATTGAGACCGGCACCAAGATCCAGGAGCTTGTCTCCGCCGAAGGTTTCATCAAGGGCTTCTCCTCGATCACCGCAGACTCCAACGCCGACCAGGCCCTGCTGTTCACAGGCAAGGCCGCCATGATGCTTCACGGCACGTGGACCTACGGCGGCATGAAGAAAAACGGCCAGAACTTCGTCCAGGACGGGAAACTCGGCTTCGTCCAGTTCCCCACGGTTGCCGGCGGCAAGGGCGACCCCAAGAACGGCGTCGGAAACCCTGCCCAGTACATGTCCATCTCCACCAAGGCCACCGACCAGGAAAAGGAGTCCGCCAAGAAGTTCTTCAAGGACGGCATCCTGACCGAAACGGTCATCGACACCTACATCAACTCCGGGTCCGTACCCATCGTCAACGGCATCGAGGACAAGCTGGACACGTCCGAGGACAAGGACTTCCTGAACTTCGTCTACGACCTCGCCAAGAACGCCCCGAACTTCCAGCAGTCGTGGGACCAGGCCCTAAGCCCCACCGCCGCCGAGGCCCTGCTGAACAACATCGACCAGCTGTTCCTGAAGTCGATCACGCCGCAGCAGTTCGCCGAGAACATGAATGCCACCCTCGGAAAATGAGTAACGCCGTCTCCACCGCGCCCCGGACCACTGCCGCAAGGGGCCAGTCCGAGCAGACCGAAAAGCGCAAGGCCGCCCTCGCGTGGCTGACCGTTCCCGCACTGTTCTTCTTCCTGGTCTTCGCCGTGGTTCCGCTGGCCGGCGTGTTCATCCTCAGCTTTGCGGACTGGGACGGGATCGGCGCCATCGGCATCGCCGGCATGGACAACTGGTTCTCCGTCCTCGCAGACCCGGGACTCTACAACGCCTTGGGGCTCACTTTCCTGATCATGATCGCTTCCTGGCTTGTCCAGACTCCAATCAGCCTCCTCCTGGGAGTCTTCACTGCAGGAAGCCAGCGCTACCGGGCCGCCCTGGCAGTGCTGTACTTCCTGCCGCTTCTGCTCTCTTCGGCCGCCGTCGCCATTGCCTTCAAGGCCCTGCTGGACCCGAACTTCGGCCTGGCCACAGGCCTGGGCCTTCCATTCCTTGCCCAGGACTGGCTGGGGGTTCCGCATTTGGCCCTGGGCCTGGTCATCTTTGTGATCGCCTGGCAGTTCGTGCCGTTCCACACCCTGATCTACCAAGGTGGCGTGCGCCAGATCCCCAAGTCCCTGTACGAGGCAGCGGAGATCGACGGTGCGGGCATCATCAAGCAGTTCTTCCACATCACGTTGCCCCAGCTGAAGTACACCATCATCACCTCGTCCACCCTGATGGTGGTGGGATCGCTGACGTACTTCGACCTGATCTTCGTGCTCACCGGCGGCGGTCCCGGAAACTCCACCCGGATCCTGGCCCTGGACATGTACCTGCGGGGTTTCCGGGCCAACCTGATGGGCCCGGCCAGCGTCATCGCCGTCATCCTCGTCGTCATCGGCCTTGCACTCGCCTTGTTCCTCCAGCGCCTCGGAGGCAAGGACAAGCATGGCAGCCAGTTGGAAGGTCTGTAGCGTGAGCACCGTCTTGAACACCAGCACGGAGGAAGCCAGGGCCGGCTCCCCCGCCAACCCACCAGCCCGCACTCCCGGCCTGGGTTCCAGGCTCCGGCGGCTCAACATCCCGGCAGGGCTCGGCGGCTGGCTGTGGCTGGCCATCATCATCATTCCGGTCTACTACGTGGTGATCACCAGCCTGAAGACCCAGGAGGGCTACTTCGGCCAGAACCCCCTGGCGCTTCCCACCTCGCCCACGCTGGAGAACTACCAGCTGGTCCTTGAGGCGGACTTCGCAAGGTACTTCATGAACAGTGCCATCGTCACCATAGGTGCCGTGGCCCCCGCCGTACTGATTTCCTTCATGGCCTCCTTCGCCATCGTCCGGGGCAGCGGCAGATTCCTGAAACTGGTCAACGGCATGTTCCTGATGGGCCTGGCGATTCCGCTCCAGGCGACGATCATCCCCATCTACCTGATGATCATCCGGCTGAACCTGTATGACAGCCTGCTGGCACTGATCTTGCCGTCCATTGCCTTCGCCATCCCGCTGACAGTCCTGATCCTGTCCAACTTCATCCGCGACGTGCCGAACGAACTGTTCGAATCGATGCGGCTGGACGGCTGCAGCGAATGGCAGATCATGTGGCGGCTGGCCCTTCCGCTGACCCGGCCGGCCATCGTGACGGTCGCCATCTACAACGGCCTGCACGTCTGGAACGGATTCCTGCTTCCGCTGGTCCTTACCCAGAGTCCCGAGCTGCGCGTGCTGCCCCTGGCCCTGTGGACCTTCCAGGGTGAGTACAGCGTCAACATCCCGGCCGTGCTCGCCTCCGTGATGCTGAGCACGCTGCCCATCCTGGTGCTCTACGTGCTGGGCCGCCGTCAGCTGCTCAGCGGCCTCACTGCAGGCTTCAGCAAATAGGAAGCAACCAGGACCCAACAGAAAGGACATTCCTATGACCACCGCGAAGCCCCTGCGGGTAGGCATGGTCGGCTATGCATTCATGGGAGCAGCCCACTCCCACGCCTGGCGCACCGCACCCCGGTTCTTCGACCTGCCGCTGCAGCCGGAACTCACCGCCGTAGCGGGCAGGAACGCCGAGGGCGTACGTGCCGCGGCAGACAAACTGGGCTGGGAATCCGTTGAAACGGACTGGCGCCGCCTGATCGAGCGGGATGACATCGACCTCATCGACATCTGCACCCCCGGCGACACCCACGCCGAGATCGCCATCGCGGCCCTCGAAGCCGGCAAGCACGTGCTGTGCGAGAAGCCGCTGGCTAACTCCGTGGATGAAGCGGAAAGGATGACGCTGGCTGCGGAGACCGCCGCCAAGCAGGGCATCGCCTCGATGTGCGGCTTCAGCTACCGCCGTACCCCCGCCCTGGCCTTGGCCAAGCGGTTCGTGGAACAGGGCCGGCTCGGCGACATCCGCCATGTCCGGGCCCAGTACCTGCAGGACTGGCTGTCGGACGCCAACGCCCCCATGACCTGGCGGCTGGACAAAGACAAGTCCGGGTCGGGTTCGCTCGGCGACATAGGGGCGCACAGCATCGATGCGGCGCAGTGGGTCACCGGCCAGGACATCACAGGCGTGTCCGCACTGCTCGAAACGTTTGTCACCGAGCGCCCGCTGGCGGGCGAGATGGTGGGCCTCGGTGGCCACGGCGACCTCAGCAGCGACGCGCCCCGGGGGAAGGTCACCGTTGATGACGCAGCCATCTTCAGCGCAAGGTTCGACGGCGGTGCCGGCTCCGCGGGCACCATCGGCGTCTTCGAAGCAACCCGCTATGCCCTGGGCCGGAAGAACGCGATGCGCCTGGAGGTGAACGGCACCAAGGGCTCCCTCGCCTTCGACTTCGAGGACATGAACGTCCTGAACTTCTACGATGCCGCTGAGTCCCCCGACGCCGGGTTCCGGCGGATCTTCGTCACCGAGCCCGAACACCCCTACGTGGGCAACTGGTGGCCCACGGGCCATGGGCTGGGCTACGAGCACGGCTTCACCCACCAGGTGGTGGACCTGGTCACCGCAATCGGCGCAGGCCGCCAGCCCGAGCCGTCGTTCGCGGACGCGCTGCAGGTCCAGCGGGTCCTGGCAGCCGTGGAAGCAAGCGCCGCCAATTCCAGCCAGTGGCAAAAAGTCTGAGCATGCTTCCGCACGCAACGAAGGAAAACCTGATGACACGACCCATCACACTGTTCACCGGCCAGTGGGCCGACCTCCCGTTTGAAGAGGTGGCACGGCTCGCCGGCGAGTGGGGCTTTGACGGCCTGGAAATTGCCTGCTGGGGCGACCACCTGGATCCCCGCCGGGCGGCGGAGGACGACAACTATCTCCAAGGCCGCCTCGACATCCTCGAGAAGAACAACCTGCAGGTCTTCGCCATCGCCAACCACCTCACCGGCCAGGCCGTATGCGACGACCCCATCGATGAGCGCCACCAGGGCATCCTCTCCCCGGAGATCTGGGGAAACGGGGAACCCGAAGGGGTCCGGCGCCGTGCAGCGGAATCCATGAAGGACACGGCGCGGGCAGCGGCCCGCCTGGGCGTCAAGACCGTCACGGGGTTCACGGGCTCGTCCATCTGGAAGGCAGTGGCCATGTTCCCGCCCGCCTCCCAGGCAATGATCGACGCCGGGTACCAGGACTTCGCGGACCGCTGGAACCCGATCCTGGACGTTTTCGAGGAAGAGGGCGTCCGGTTCGCGCTGGAGGTGCACCCGTCCGAAATCGCCTACGACTACTGGACGGCCAAACGAACCCTGGAAGCCGTCGGGCACCGCGAGAGCTTCGGGCTGAACTTCGACCCGTCCCACTTCATCTGGCAGGACCTCGATCCGGTGATGTTCCTGCAGGACTTTGCCGAGCACATCCTGCACGTCCATGTGAAGGAATCGGTCCGGCAGCTCG
>Ga0307408_100000854_pt1 | contig 24014 bp, 16 predicted proteins | sample 322Cmetagenome_FD_202116 | JGI IMG/M metagenome (GOLD analysis project Ga0307408, IMG submission 202116) | Maize rhizosphere microbial communities from greenhouse at UC Davis, California, United States - 322HYB-C-3 | ecosystem: Host-associated > Plants > Roots > Rhizosphere > Soil | place... | reverse complement strand
GAGCTGACCGCGCGCAAGGGCGTGACGCAGGAATACGCCAAGCTGGAAATGCGCCGCCGCCACTCGCTGATCGGCGCCATGATGATCAAGAAGGGCGACGCCGACGGCATGATCTGCGGCACCTTCGGCACCACCCAGCTGCACCTGCATTACATCGACCAGGTGCTGGGCCGCCGTCCGGGCGCCTGCGTCTACGCGGCGATGAACATCCTGGTGCTGCAGGACCGCCAGCTGGCGCTGGTGGATACCCACGTCAACGAAAACCCGAACGCCAACGAGCTGGCCGCCATCACCATCATGGCGTCGGAAGAGATGAAGCGCTTCGGCCTGGTGCCGCGCGCGGCCCTGCTGTCGCATTCGAACTTCGGCTCCTCCAACAGCGAATCGGCGCAGAAGATGCGCGCCGCGCTGGACCTGGTGCGCCAGCGCGCACCGGACCTGGAAGTGGACGGCGAAATGCACGGCGACACCGCGCTCGATTCCAAGCTGCGCCACAAGCTGCTGCCGAACACCACCCTGAAGCAGGACGCCAACCTGCTGGTGATGCCGAACATCGATGCCGCCAATATCGCCTATAACCTGGTCAAGACCGCCGGCAACGGCATTGCGATCGGCCCGATCCTGCTCGGCTGCGCCGCACCGGTGCACATCCTGACCCCGTCGGCCACCGTGCGCCGCATCGTCAACATGACGGCGCTGTGCGTGGTGGACGCGGTATCGGAACGCGCCTGAGGAGGAGGCGGCCATGGTCGACTTGCTGCTGGCGATCGTGCACCACCTGCTGGCCTTCGGCATCGCCGCGGCCATCACGGCACAGCTGGTGCTGGTGCGGCCGGGCATGCAGCCGCCGGCCGTGCAGCTGGCGGCAAAGTACGATATTGCGCTCGGCATCATGTCGATGTCGCTGGTCGCGATCGGCTTCTCGCGCGTGTTCTTCGGTGCCAAGGGCGCCGACTTCTACCTCCACAACCACGTGTTCTGGGCCAAGGTGGTGCTGTTTGCCATCGTCGGCCTGCTGTCCATCAAGCCGACCCGTGCCTTCCTGCGCTGGCGCAAGGCACAGTCGGCCGATGCCGGCTTTGCGCCGGAAGACGTGGAAATCCGCGCCATCCGCAAGACCTTGATGACCGAGATCCACATCTTCGCCCTGCTGCCGATCGCTGCCGCCGCCATGGCGCGCGGCTTCGGCTACGCCTGACGGCCGGCCCGGTTTCACGTTCCACGCCACAATCCAAGCGCCAGTTTCAGCGTTTATAGTTTCCGTGCGGTAAAATTCCGGAGTTTGCCGCCTGTTTTTCAGGCGGCAACTTTCACCGTTTAAAATTACTGGAAGGAAGTTGTTATGGGGCAGCAAAATGCCGTGATTATCGGCGCCGGTCCCGCAGGCCTGACTGCGGCCCTGGAATTGATCCGTACTACCAAGATCCGCCCCATCGTGCTGGAGGCGAGCGGCGAGGTAGGCGGCATTTCCCGTACTGTTTGTCATAATGGCAACCGCATGGACCTGGGCGGCCACCGCTTCTTTTCCAAGTCGGACTGGGTCATGAACTGGTGGCAGGAAATCCTGCCGATCGATGCCGCGGCCAATGCCTCGCTCGACCTGACCTACCAGAACAAGAAGACCTCGGTGCAGGTGGCCGGCAATGCGCTCGAGAGCGACGACGACCGCCGCATGCTGGTGCGTTCGCGCCTGTCGCGCATTTTCTTCCTGCGCCGCTTCTTCGATTACCCGATCAAGATGAACGCGTCGACGGCCAGCAAGCTGGGCCTGTGGCGGCTGACCAAGGTGGCGGTGACCTATGGCTGGATCATGCTGTTCCCGCGCCGCCCGGAAAAGAACCTGGAAGACTTCATGATCAACCGCTTCGGGCGCGAGCTGTATGAAACCTTCTTCAAGGATTACACGCACAAGGTGTGGGGCATCCCGTGCGACCAGATCAGCGCCGACTGGGGCGCGCAGCGCATCAAGGGCCTGAACATCAGCAAGGCGCTGTGGCACGCGGTCAAGCAAGTGTTCAAGAGCAAGGGCGGGGTGTCGCAAAAGGACACCGAGACCAGCCTGATCGAACAGTTCCTGTATCCGAAATTCGGCCCGGGCCAGATGTGGCAGGAAGTGGCGCGCATGGTGACCGAAGGCGGCGGCGAAATCCGCTACCACCAGGCCGTGACCAATGTGGAAACCCGCGATGGCAAGGTGGTGGCCGTGAGCGGCACCGACAGCCGCAGCGGCGAGCAATTCCGCCTGGACTGCGACTATGCGGTCTCGACCATGCCGGTGCGCGAACTGGTCAAGGGCATGAACGATGTGCCGGCCGAGGTGCGCAAGGTGGCCGACGGCCTGATGTACCGCGACTTCCTGACCGTCGGCCTGCTGGTGAAAAAGTCGGACGTGCTCAACACCGATGGCCAGGCGCTGCCGGACAACTGGATCTACATCCAGGAAAAAGACGTGCGCATCGGCCGCCTGCAGATCTTCAACAACTGGAGCCCGCACCTGGTCAAGGACGCGGACACCATGTGGATGGGCCTGGAATACTTCTGCAACGAAGACGATGACCTGTGGCAGATGAACGATGGCGAGCTGATCAAGTTCGGCGCGGCCGAACTGGCCAAGATCGGCATGCTGAAGAACACCGATGCGCTGGACGGCACGGTGGTGCGGGTGCCGAAGGCTTACCCGGCCTACTTCGGTTCCTACGACCAGTTCGACGTGGTGCGGCGCTACACCGACACCATCGGCAACCTGTTCCTGGTGGGCCGTAACGGCATGCACCGCTACAACAACCAGGACCACTCGATGCTGACGGCCAAGCTGGCAGTGGAAGCGATCGCCGCCGGCGCCGCCTCCAAGGACCCGCTGTGGGACGTCAACATCGACGACGAGTACCACGAAGAGAAGAAAGCGGCGTGACGCAAGCGGGCGGACAGCAGGCAACGGAACAGCCGCAAGCCTTGCGGCAGCCGCCTGCGCCGCCCTTGCCGCTGACGCGGCACTGGGACAGCCGCCAGGGCTTGCTGCTGCTGGCGCTGTTGGCGATCTGGATTGTCTGCCGTCCCTGGTCCGGCATCTGGCATGACGGCCGCTTGTACGCGGTGCAAGCCATGCACCTGCTGTATCCCGAGCAATTCAGGAACGACCTGTTCTTCCTGTTCGGTTCGCAGGACAAGTTCACCCTGTTCAGCCCTATGTACGCCGCTGCCATCGAGGCCTTTGGCCTGGAGGGCGGCTCGCGCTTGCTGCATGTGGCCGGCAGCGCGCTGTGGCTGGGCGGCGCCTGCTACCTGCTGTCGACCGTGCTGCGCGGGGCGATGCTGTGGGTGGCGCTGGCGTGGCTGTTGCTGTTGCCGACCGATTACGACCCGTTCAAATCATTCTGCCTGGCCGAGCCCTACCTGACGCCGCGCATTTTTGCCGAGGCGCTCGGCATGTTGGCCATCGCCTGCCTGCTGCGCGGGAAATGGCGCTGGCTGGGGCTGCTGCTGCCGCTGTCGCTGGCCATGCATCCTTTGATGTCGCTGGCAAGCTTGCTGTTCTGTGTGCTCTACCTTGCCGGTAGCGGGAGGCGCCGTGTGCTGCCCTTGCTGGCGGCCGGCGCCCTGGTGGCGGCGCTCGGCATTGCGCTCGACCTTGCCCCGTTCCAGCGCCTGCTGCAAACGATGGACGCGCAATGGTATGCCGAGGTGGCCCTGGTGTCACAGGCGGTAACCTGGGACGGATGGAGCTGGGGCCATCTGGGCAGCCGCATGACCGTGGCGTTCAGCCTGGTGCTCGCGGCTGCCTGGCTGTCGGCGGGCTGGCGCGCCCGTTTTTACTATTGCATCGCGCTGACGGGCGGGCTGGGCCTGCTGGCCGCCTGGCTCGGCACCGCGCTCTTCCATAACCTGCTGATACTGCAAATTCAGCCGATGCGCAGCTTGTGGCTGGTGCAGCTGGTGGCCGTGGTTGCCATGTGCAGCTTGCTTGCCGCATTCTGGCAGCGGGGCCGCGTGTTCCAGCTCTTGCTGGCCGCCTGCATGGTGGGCGTGTTTGCGCGCGACGGCTATGGCGGCCCGGTCACGCTGCTGGCGTGCGCCGCCTTGTGCTGGCAGGCCAGCCGGCCAGTGCCGATCGAGTTGCCGAACCGGATCTATGCCTGGGCCTGTTGCCTGTTGCTCACCCTGCTCACCGTCTGGCTGGCGGAAGTGGACGCCATGGCCAGTGCACCATTCGGCGTCGCCCATTGGGATTATGTCGACCCGGATGCACTGGTCACCAAACTGGTCCCGATCCAGTGGAGCATGACGCTGCTGCGCATGGGCGGCGGCGCCTTGCTGGGCATGGCGCTGGTCCTGGGGATCTGGCAGCTTGCCGGCCGCCGCACGCGCACCGGTGCCGTGCTGGCCTGCTGCCTGGCCGGCGGCGCCCTGGGCGGCGCCATCTGGCTGGTCCAGGGTTACAGCCACCGGCAGCTCAAGTTTTCCGAGGCCGGCGTGCAGGCGGTGCGGGCCGCCTTTGTGCCCCTGATCGCGCCGCAAGCGACGGTGTATTGGGAGGACGAGCTGCGTGCCAGCTGGTTCGTGCTGCAGCGTTCGAGCTATGCGTCGATGCCGCAGATTTATGGCATGGTCTTCAATCGCGGGAATGCCATCGAAGGCATGCGCAGGCTGCGCCGGCTCAGGCGCATGGGGGCAGCCGACGTGCTGTGGGGATTGCCCGGCCAGGATGCCGCGCAGCTGCAGATGGAGATCAGGCCGCCCCAGGCCGAGGACCTGGCCCATGTCTGCGCCGATCCTGCGCTGGGCTTTGTGGTGCTGTCGGAAAAACTGGGGACGCTGGCGGTCGCCGAGGCCGCGGATCCGGCCTACCGCCGCAGCTATTTCCTGTATGACTGCGCGCGCCTGCGCAGCGGCCCAGTATCCCACTAGGGAAAACCTCCTAATCCATTGGTTCCACGCCACAAATCCCATTGACAGTTATAGCATTTATAATTTCCGTACGGTAAAATCCCGGGGTTCGCTGCCTATTTTCCGGGCAGTAACTTTCAACGTTTATATTACTGGAAGGAAGTTGTCATGGGGCAGCAATCCGCCGTGATCATCGGCGCCGGTCCCGCAGGCCTGACTGCGGCCCTGGAATTGATCCGTACTACCAAGATCCGCCCCATCGTGCTGGAGGCGAGCGGCGAGGTAGGCGGCATTTCCCGTACTGTTTGCCATAATGGCAACCGCATGGACCTGGGCGGCCACCGCTTCTTTTCCAAGTCGGACTGGGTCATGAACTGGTGGCAGGAAATCCTGCCGATCGATGCCGCGGCCAATGCCTCGCTCGACCTGACCTACCAGAACAAGAAGACCTCGGTGCAGGTGGCCGGCAATGCGCTCGAGAGCGACGACGACCGCCGCATGCTGGTGCGTTCGCGCCTGTCGCGCATTTTCTTCCTGCGCCGCTTCTTCGATTACCCGATCAAGATGAACGCGTCGACGGCCAGCAAGCTGGGCCTGTGGCGGCTGACCAAGGTGGCGGTGACCTATGGCTGGATCATGCTGTTCCCGCGCCGCCCGGAAAAGAACCTGGAAGACTTCATGATCAACCGCTTCGGGCGCGAGCTGTATGAAACCTTCTTCAAGGATTACACGCACAAGGTGTGGGGCATCCCGTGCGACCAGATCAGCGCCGACTGGGGCGCGCAGCGCATCAAGGGCCTGAACATCAGCAAGGCGCTGTGGCACGCGGTCAAGCAAGTGTTCAAGAGCAAGGGCGGGGTGTCGCAAAAGGACACCGAGACCAGCCTGATCGAACAGTTCCTGTATCCGAAATTCGGCCCGGGCCAGATGTGGCAGGAAGTGGCGCGCATGGTGACCGAAGGCGGCGGCGAAATCCGCTACCACCAGGCCGTGACCAATGTGGAAACCCGCGATGGCAAGGTGGTGGCCGTGAGCGGCACCGACAGCCGCAGCGGCGAGCAATTCCGCCTGGACTGCGACTATGCGGTCTCGACCATGCCGGTGCGCGAACTGGTCAAGGGCATGAACGATGTGCCGGCCGAGGTGCGCAAGGTGGCCGACGGCCTGATGTACCGCGACTTCCTGACCGTCGGCCTGCTGGTGAAAAAGTCGGACGTGCTCAACACCGATGGCCAGGCGCTGCCGGACAACTGGATCTACATCCAGGAAAAAGACGTGCGCATCGGCCGCCTGCAGATCTTCAACAACTGGAGCCCGCACCTGGTCAAGGACGCGGACACCATGTGGATGGGCCTGGAATACTTCTGCAACGAAGACGATGACCTGTGGCAGATGAACGATGGCGAGCTGATCAAGTTCGGCGCGGCCGAACTGGCCAAGATCGGCATGCTGAAGAACACCGATGCGCTGGACGGCACGGTGGTGCGGGTGCCGAAGGCTTACCCGGCCTACTTCGGTTCCTACGACCAGTTCGACGTGGTGCGGCGCTACACCGACACCATCGGCAACCTGTTCCTGGTGGGCCGTAACGGCATGCACCGCTACAACAACCAGGACCACTCGATGCTGACGGCCAAGCTGGCAGTGGAAGCGATCGCCGCCGGCGCCGCCTCCAAGGACCCGCTGTGGGACGTCAACATCGACGACGAGTACCACGAAGAGAAGAAAGCGGCATGAACCAGCCGCTGCGCCAGTTGCCCGGCCTGCAGCCTGTCGCCCGCGAGCGGCAGCAAGCGCAGCGCGCGCCGGTGCCACTGCTGCGGCGCTGGGACGGGCGCACGGCCCTGATGCTGGTGGGCCTGCTGGCGCTGTGGCTGTTCGCCCGTCCCTGGAATGGCCTGTGGCATGACGGGCGCCTGTATGGAGTCCAGGCGCTGCACTGGCTGAATCCGATGCAATACAGCCGCGACCTGTACTTCCTGTACGGCTCGCAAGACTCGTTTACGCTGTTTAGCCCGTTGTATGCCGGCGTGGTCAAGCTGCTGGGCCTGGAAGTGGGCGCCTGTTTGCTGCATGCGGCGGGCGCTGCGCTGTGGCTCGGTGCTGCCGCCTTCCTGCTGTCCGGCTTCCGGCGCGGTGCCTGGCCCTGGCTCTGCCTGGGCAGCTTGCTGCTGCTGCCTTCCGATTACGATGCCGTGCGCGCCTTCGGCCTGGCCGAACCCTTCCTGACCCCGCGCATCTTTGGCGAAGCGCTCGGCATGCTGGCCATCGCCTGGCTGGTGCGCGGCCAGCGCATGTGGGCCTTCGCGGCCTTCGCACTGGGCTTCACGCTGCATCCGCTCATGCTGCTGGGCGTAGCCTGGTTTGGCGTCTGCTACCTGGCGCCCAACCTGAGCCGGCGCGAACAACTTGCCGTGCTGGTGCTGGCGCTGAGCCTGGCCGGCGTGGCCATGCTGGGCCTGGCGCCCTTCGACCGCCTGCTGCAAACCATGGACCAGGAATGGTACCGCCACGTGGTGCGCATGCTGCCCATCGTCGGCTGGGATTCCTGGCACTTCGGTCAAATGGCGAGCCGCGTCGCGGTGTCGTTCAGCCTGGTGCTGGCGGCGGCCTGGCTGTCGGCCGGCTGGCGCGCCCGCTTTTACTGGTGCAGTGCGCTGACCGGCGCGGCTGGCTTGCTGGCCAGCTGGCTGGGCACCAGCGTGTTCCACAATTTGCTGATGCTGCAACTGCAGCCCTGGCGCGCGCTGTGGCTGACGCAACTGGCCTCGGTGATTGCCCTGGCCGGGCTGGCAGCCGCCTTCTGGCAGCGTGGCCGCATGTGCCGCTTGCTGCTGCTGGTGCTGGGCGTGGCCTACCTCACGCGCGACAGTTATGGCGGCCTGCTGGCCATCGGCGGCGCGCTCGGCCTGAGCTGGCAAGCGGGCCGGGTCACGCAGCTGGAACTGCCCAACCGCATGTACGGCCTGCTGCTGCTGGCCGTGGCGGCGCTGGCTACCGGCTGGATCGCCAATGCCGATAGCCAGACCGTCATACCTAGCCTGGTCATGCCCTGGAAGTACGCCGATCCGGAATCGGTGGCCAGCTTGCGCGTGTGGGGCTTGCTGCGCCTGGGCGGCGCCGCCATGCTCGGCGTGGCGCTGCTGCTGGGAATCTGGTATCTCGCCGGCCTGCGCCGTGCGGCGGGCTGGCTGGCGGCAGCCGTGCTGGCAGCGGGCGGCCTGGCCGGTGCGCTCTACCTGAACAACGATTACCGCGCGGCCCAGGCCAAGATGTCGGGCGCGGCGCGGCAAGCGCTGAAAGCCGCCTTCCAGCCGCTGATCGCGCCGCAGGCCACGGTGTACTGGCACGGTGCGCCGGACCAGACCTGGTTCGTGCTGGAGCGTTCGGGCTATGCCTCGCGCATGCAGGTATTCGGCATGGTCTTCAACCGCGGCACAGCGGTGGAAGGCATGCGCCGCCTGACGCGCCTGCAGCAACTGGGTGCTACGGATGTCCTGTTCGGCATTGAGCGCAACGAGCGGGCGCGGCTCATTGCCAAGTTGCCGCAGCCCAGCGTGGCTGGCCTGCGTTCGGTGTGCGCCGACCCCGCGCTGGACTTCGTGGTGCTCGACCAGGGCTTCAGCGTGGGCCAGGTGGCGCATGTGGCCGACCCCGAATTTGAAACAAGCTACTACCTGTACGACTGTAACCGCCTGCGCGGCCAGCTCGACTGAGATCGAAAGGAATCGCAATGTTGATGAAACTATTGGGTAAGCAGCGCAGCTCCAGCAGCGTAGTGCAATTTATCCGCTACCTCTTCGTGGGCGGCTCTGCCTTCGTGGTGGACTTTGGCGGCTTGTACGTGCTGGCCCATCTCCTCGGCCTGCACTACCTGCTGGCGGCCTGCGTGTCCTACCTGCTGGGCATGGTGTGCAACTACCTGATTTCGGTGAACTGGGTGTTCGACTTCCGCCGCGTCAGCAACTGGCAGCGTGAATTCGTGATCTTCTTCCTGATCGGGATCGCCGGCCTGATCCTCAATGGCTTCATCATCACCCTGCTGGTGGAAACGTTCGGCGCGCCTTACCTGGCGGCCAAGCTGTTGGCGGCCGCCCTGATCCTGTTCTTCAACTTCGGCGCACGCAAGGTGCTGCTGTTCACGGCGGCCGGGAAAGCCGCCTGATGCCCCGGCAAGGCGCGGCCTGGGGCAGGCGCTGGCTGCCGCTGCTGCCCTTGCTCCTGATGCTGGCAGCCTGCTGGCTGCTGGCGCATCCATGGAATGGCTTGTGGCACGACGGGCGGCTGTATGCGCTGCAGGCGCTGCACCGCCTGCACCCCGACAATTACCGCAACGACCTGTTCTTCCTCTACGGCTCGCAGGACAGCTTCACCCTGTTCAGTCCGCTGTACGCCGCCGCCATCGCGGCGCTCGGCCTGCCGGCGGCCGGGCTGCTGCTGTACGTGCTGGGCAGCCTGCTGTGGCTGGGAGCCGCCGCCTTCCTGCTGGCGCCTTTCCTGCAGGGCCGCGCTTATTGGCTGGGCCTGTCAGGCCTGCTGCTGCTGCCGATGGATTATGGCCCGGCCCAGGGCTTGCTGAACCTGGCCGAGCCCTTCGTCACGCCGCGCATCTTCGCCGAAGGCCTGGGCATGCTGGCGCTGGGCGCGCTGCTGCGCGGCCACTGGCGGCGCGGCGTGCCGGCGCTGGCCCTGGCGTTCCTGATGCATCCTTTGATGGCGGCGCCGGTCGCCTTGTTCGGCCTGCTCTACCTGGCGCAAGGCCGCGAACGCCGCATTGCCCTGGCCACATTATTGCTGGCCGCCGTGCTGCTGGCGGCCGCTGCCGCGGGCCTTGCCCCGTTTGACCGCTTGCTGGCGCGCATGGATGACCAATGGCTGGCCCTGGTCGCGCGCCTGGCCTGGGTGCACACCTGGGACAACTGGCAGGCGGCGCAGTGGCTGAGCCGCACTGCCGTGGCCTTCAGCCTGGTGCTGGCGGCGGCGCGCTTGGCGCCGGGCGCGCCGGCGCGTTTCTTCGGCTGCCTGGCCGTGGCTGGCGCCCTCGGGCTGCTGGCCACCTGGGCCGGCACCGGCCTGGTGCACAACCTGCTGCTGATCCAGGCCCAGCCCTGGCGTACGCTGTGGCTGCTGCAACTGGGTTCCTGGATCGCTCTCGCCTGGCTGCTGGCCGCCTTCTGGCGGCGCGGCGGCGTGATCCGCCTGCTGTTGCTGGCGCTGCTGGTCGGCGCGCTGACGCGCAACAGTATCGGCGGCGCGCTGGCCGTCCCGGCGGCGGCCCTGCTGTGCTGGCAGTTGCGGCGCCGGCAAGCCCTGCAGCTGCCGGGCCGCAGTGGCCAACTGCTGGCTGGCCTGTTGCTGGCGCTGGGCAGCGTGTGGCTGGCTGAAATTGTGCAGGACGCGACCGACAACGGCGCCCTGATGGCGCAATACCTGGACGATTCGGCCATCCGCATCTGGGGCTGGAGCTTGCTGAAGAGCGGCGCCGCCGCCGTGCTGGGCAGCGCGCTCATGGGGCTGCTGTGGCGCTGGTCGCAGGGCGCGCAGCGCGGCCGCTGCCTGCTGGCCTGCCTGCTGGCGCTGGCCAGCCTGGGCAGCGCCGCCGCGCTGCACCTTGGGCCGCAGGACTATGCCTACCCGATGTCGGAGCAGGCGCGGCGCGACGCCAGGGCAACCTTCCAGCCGCTGATCGCGCCGCAGGCCGTGGTGTACTGGGAAAACAATGTGCGCAACGCTTGGTTCCTGCTCGAGCGGTCCAGTTATGCCAGCAACGTGCAGCTGGCCGGCGTGGCGTTCAACCGCGGCACCGCAGTGGAAGGTGCGCGCCGGCTGCAGCGCCTGGAACACCTCGGCGTGCCCGATGCGGTGCGCGAATACGATGCCCGCGCCGCCAAGCTGAAAATGGCGGCCCTGCCGGAACCGAGCCTGGCAGGCTTGCGTTATGTGTGCCAGGACCCGGCACTGGACTTCGCCGTGCTGGTGGACCGCTTCCCGGCCGGCATCGTGGCCCAGGTGCACGATGCCGAAGGCGGACGGACCTATTACCTGTATGACTGCGCCTTGCTGCGCAACTATAATCCCCCGATCCACATCCACTAAGTCAAGGCAATGCGCAAGATCCTGCTGGCTGTCGCCATATTCCTCATTCTCTTCATCGCCTTGCGCCATGTGCGGCCGCAAGGCATCCTGTTCTACCAGGGCATCGGGCTGGCGCTGCTGGTCGGCTGCCTGCAGTTTGCGCTGGACTGGAAGCGCCGCGCCGTGCCGCGCCCGCAGGGTGCCAAGGATGCGCTGCTGACCTTCCTGCTGATCTACTGCTTCGTGTTCACCATCCCCACCACGGTGGACCGGGCCTACTCGGTCAAGATGCTGTTGCGCATGGGTGAAGCGCCGGCCGGCATGAGCCAGGAAGAAGTCGCCCATATGTTCGTCAATGGCTTCCTGCGGGAGGGCGCGGTCGACAAGCGCCTGAAGGAACAGGCCGCCACCGGCTCGATCGAAGAACACGACGGCCGCTACACGCTGACCGCCAGCGGCCGCTTCCTGGAACGCGCGTTCCGCCTGACGCAGGCGATCTTCGCTTGCGAGGAGAAGCGGTGAGCAAGACGAACACCCTGGCCGCCAACGAGCACGACACGGCCTTCACCCTGGCCTTGCTGTATGTGGCGCTGCCATGCCTGATTTTCCTGCTCGCCTTCGTGCAGCCGGCGCTGGGCTGGCCGCTGGCGGCGGCGCTGGCCTTCGCGCTCTGGCAGGCCGCGATGCCGCTGCGCTGGCGCCTGGACTGGCGCGAGTATGCCGTGCCGCTGCTGGCTGCTGCCGCCCTGATCGCGCTGGTGGGCATTTACACCGGCCACGCGGCGTATGACTGGATCAAGCACTGGGCCTTGATCAACGAGATTGCCGACAATCCCTGGCCGGTGCGCATCGAGCTGCAGGGCGAGCCGCAATACCTGCGCTTCTACCTGGCGGCCTATCTGGTGCCGGCCTTGCTGCACAAGGCCAGCGGCCTTTCCACCGCAGCGGCCACGGCGGCCTGGTACCTGCTGGGCTTTACGCTGCTGTTCCGCCTGCTGGCCAGCGGCTGGCTGCGGCGCCCGGCCCGGGGCGCGCTGGCCGCCGTCGCGATCGTGCTGATGGTGGGCGGCGCCGACGCCCTGGCCGAGCATGGCCTGCGCGCGCTGGTCGACAACCCGATGCCCGTCTGGTTCGGCGTGCATTACGAAGGCTGGGCCACCCGCGCCTTCCGGGTCGGCCTGCAATTCGCCTCGATCCTGACCAACCTGGCGTGGGTGCCGCACCAGTCGATCCCGGTACTGGTGGCGGCGGCCATGATCGTCGGCGACCGCGGCGCGCGGGCGGTGGAGCGCCTGGTGCTGGTGTACGGCCTGATGGCGCTCTGGTCGCCGTATGGCATGATCGGCATGCTGCCACTGATGTTCTACCGGGCGCTGCCGCACTGGCGCCATGCCTTCACGGTGCCGGCGCTGTCCGCCGTGCTGGCCGGCGGCGCCTTTGCGCTGCTGGTCATCTCCTATCTGGCGACCGAAATGCCGCAGGCCGGCATGTGCGCCGCCTGCCTGCCCGAGAATGTGCTGGAGTTCACTTCCTACATTCCCTTCTTCCTGGTCGAGCTGCTGCCGTTTGCCCTGATCCTGCGCAGCAAGCTGTGGCGCGACCCATGCTGTGCCGTGGCACTTGGCACGCTGCTGCTGATTCCGATGCTGCACGGCGATACGCTGGACTTCGTGGCGCGCGGTTCGATGGGGCCACTGCTGGTGCTGGCCTTGCGCAGCGCCCAGGTCTTGCTGGACACACCGCTGTCGGGCGCGCACAAGGCGCTGGCGGCGCTGGCCTTTGCACTGTGCCTGCCGACGACGCTGAGCGAAGTGGTCTACCACGCCAGCAACGGCGCCGGGCAGAAGGTGGTCGACCAGTCCAAGCCGCTGCGCGAGCGCTGGGCTTCGCATTTCTCGCACAGCGGCGAGATCCGCGCTGCGGAATTCTTCGATGAGTGCGGCTGGGACTACGTGCCGCAGTACTTCAGCAGCAGCAAGCCCCGGGTCTTCAAATAGGATGCCCGTGGCCCGCCCACCGTCCCGGATACTGGCGCAGTTCGTCCGTTATGCCGCGGTCGGTGCGCTGGCCTTTGGCATCGACACGCTGGCGCTCTACCTGCTGGTCGAATACGCGGGCGTGCACTACCTGCTGGCGGCCAGCCTGGCCTACCTGCTGGGCATCCTGTGCCATTACCTGTTCTCGATCCGCTGGGTGTTCGACTTTCGCCGGCTGCCCGACTGGCGCCATGAGTTCGCGCTGTTTGCCCTGGTCGGGGCGGCGGCCCTGGGCCTGAATGCCCTGGCCATCGGCCTGCTGGTGGAGCAGGCCGGCCTCAACTACCTGGCCGCCAAGATGGTGGCCGGCGTCCTCATCGTATTGTTCAATTTCGGCGCGCGCAAGCTGCTGCTGTTTACCTGACCTTCCTTGCAATCACGCTCGCTTTTGCTTAAATGTTTAGGTGTAACCGAAAGTCGAGCATGCTGATCGAACGTGAAGCACCCTTGCAACGTTTGCGGGAAATGGCCAAGCAGGCTGCAGCGGGGCAGGGGGCGACTGCGCTGGTGATCGGGGAAGCCGGCATCGGCAAATCCTGTTTGCTGCAGGAGTTCGCGGCCGGCCTGGGCGCGGGCTATCAAGTCTTGCGCGGCGGCTGTGAAGACTTGTTCACACCGCGCGCCCTCGGCCCCTTGCGCGATATGGCGCCGCAGCTGGGCGCTGGCCTGGCGGGCTTGCTCGACGGTGAAGTGGGCAGCGACCGGCTGTTCCCCAAGCTGCTGGCCTGGCTGGCCGGCGCCCCCGTCACCACGGTGCTGCTGGTGGAAGATGTGCACTGGGCCGACCAGGCCACGCTCGACCTGCTCAAATACCTGGCGCGGCGCGTGGCCGGCTTGCGCGTGCTGCTGCTGGCCAGCGTGCGCAGCGACGAGCTGATGGCCGGCCACGCCTTCTGGCGCTGGGTGGGCGACCTGCCGCCCGCGAGCACCCAGCGCATCGCCCTGGCGCCGTTGTCGCCGCCGGCAGTGGCGCGACTCGCTACAGCGGCCGGACGCGATGCAGATGAACTGTATCGCATCACCGCCGGCAATCCTTTCTTCGTCACCGAATTGCTGGCCGCAGCCGATGGCGGCGGCAGCTTGCCGCTGTCGGTGCGCGACGCGGTATGGACCCGTGTCGCGCGCCTCGGTAGCGCCGAGCGCGGCCTGCTCGAAGTATTGAGCGTGAGCCCGGTGCCCTGCGAAGACTGGCTATTGGCAGGCGTGCTGGGCGACGAAGTGGCGCACGCGTGCGACCGCTGCACGGCGCGCGGCTTGCTGGTGACCACGGCGGCCGGCCACTTCATGTTCCGCCACGAACTGGCGCGGCTGGCCGTGGCCAGCCAGATTGCGCCGGCCCGGCTGCGCGAACTGCACGACCGCGTCTGCGCGGCGCTGATGGCCCATGCGCCGGCGCAGCGTCCGGTCGAGCTGGCGCGCCTGGTGCACCATGCCGCCGCGGCGCACGATCCGGTCCGCGTGCTGCGCCTGGCGCCGCGCGCTGCGCGCGAAGCCGCGCGGCTGGGCGCGCACCGCCAGGCCGCGGCGCACCTGGCGGCGGCGCTGCGCTTCGTCTCCGCCGCCACGCCGGCGCCGCAAGCCGCCCAGCTGTATGAAGAATGGTCGTATGAGGCAGGCTTGCTGCGCATCGATGACGAGGTGATCGGCGCGCGCCACCAGGCCATCGAATTGTGGCGCAGCCTGGGGCGCAGCGACAAGGTCGGCTTCAACCTGCGCTGGCTGTCGCGCTTGCACTGGTACCGCGGCGAGGCCGGGCTGGCCGGGCGCTACGGCATGGAAGCCATTGCCACGCTGGAGCAGCTGCCGCACAGCAGCGAGCTGGCCATGGCCTACAGCCTGCGCTCGCAGCACGAAATGCTGCAGGACCGGCCGCAAGGCGCCATCGCATGGGGCGAGCGCGCGCTGGCGCTGGCAGCCGAACTGGGCGATGTCGAAACGCGCATCCACGCGTTGAACAATGTCGGCACCGTGCGCCTGTTCGGCGGCGACCCGGCCGGCCAGGCCATGCTGGAGGAAAGCCTGGCGCTGGCGCTCAGGCACGGCTACCACGAGCACGCGGCGCGCTGCTTCACCAACCTCAGTGAATGCGCGGTCACCGCCAAGCGCTTCGCCCTGGCGGAGCGGGTGCTCAGCGACGGCATCGCCTTCGACAGCGAACACGACCTGGACGCCTGGACCCACTACCTGGTCGGCTGGCAGGCGCAATTGCGCATGGCCCAGGGCCGGCTGCCGGAAGCGGAGGCGATCGCCAGCGGCGTGCTGCAGTTGCCGCAGCTGACCCTGATCATGCGCCTGCCGGCGCTGACCGTGCTGGGCCGCACTTGCGCCCGGCTCGGCAAGCCCGAGGGCCTGCGCCACCTGGACGCAGCATGGCAGGGCGCGCTGGCCACCGGCGAGCCGCAGCGCATCGTGGAAGCGAGCCTGGGCCGGATCGAGACGGCCTGGGTGGCGGGCGACCTGGCAGCCTGCCGCGCCGGCCTGGCCGCGCTGGCGCAATACGATATCTCCGGCGTCAACTTGTGGGACCGCGGCGAACTGGCGCTGTGGCAGCACCGCGCCGGCCTGCCGTTGCCGGACCTGGCGGCGGCAGCGCTGCCGCCGCCGATCGCCGCCGAACTGACCGGCGACGGCGCCGCCGCCAGCGCCCAGTGGCGCGCGCTGGGCCTGCCGTTCGAGGCCGGGCTGGCGCTGCTGGCCGTGCCGGGCGAAGGCGCCGGCGCCGCGGCCTTGCGCGCGCTGGCGCTGTTTGATGAACTGGGCGCACGGCCGGCAGCCGCGCGGGCGCGCAGCCTGGCCAGCCAGCTGGGCGCCGGCATCGACCTGCCCAAGCTGCGGCGCGGGCCTTACCAGGCGGCCCGCAGCCATCCCGACGGCCTGACGCGGCGCGAGGCGCAAATCCTCGACCTGCTCCTGGCCGGGCAGAGCAATGCCGACATCGCGCGCCGCCTGGTGCGCTCGCCGCGCACGGTGGAACACCATGTCTCGGCCCTGCTGGACAAACTGGGCGCGCACAACCGCTCCGAGCTCATGAGCCGGCTGCAGCAAAAAATGGGTAGGGAACAGCGGGAATCTGGGTAGCCTTACGGATGCCACGGCGCGCGCCGCAGCGTATATTGAAGGCAAGCGTCAGGGAAGAAGAGGTGGTGCCCGAGGCCGGAATCGAACCGGCACGCCTTGCGGCGGCGGATTTTGAGTCCGCTGCGTCTACCAATTTCACCACTCGGGCCACTTAACGCGACACGCATTATTACCGATTTGCCACCTCGCGGCAACCCTGCAGCGAATATTTAAGCTATTGGGTAGGGTGTGCAAATTGAAAAAAATGAGCGCCCGGCCAGCTTTGCAACAGCAACAGCCGGGCGTAGGATGGACAAGTCGACAGAGACACAGCGGCCAATACCGGGCCGCCGCAAGCGCAAGCTTGCTCCCACCGCGCCCAGCCTACCGGCAGCGGCGCAGGGCACCAGGTTTGGACAGCCGGCGCAGGTGCACCCCACCCGCCCCGGCCCCGAGCGCCCTTCCAGATTCGGGCCAGGGCGCGCCCCGGACAGCAATGCCGCAGTGACGGCAAGTCCTCCAGGCCACGATTGCAGTTCGTCCGCGCGTCATGCGTTCTATTCCCCGGAACGCGCTGTTCGTCGCCCGGACCTGCACATCCGAACGCCCTTTGCTAATTTTGAATTGACCCCGCACCTTTTACTGACGACGGGGCGACCCAGGCGAACCAATCGGAGAAGATGATGAAAAAGCTGATGATGCTAAGTGCCGTGGCAGCACTGATGTTGGGTGGCAGCGCGTTCGCTGCCGGTGTTGACGATGCAACCGTGAAGATCCAGGCGCCGCAGAGTTTCAAGCTGTACAAGGGCGGCTTCGATGACTATGCGAACAGCTATGCCCTGAGCAATGACAAGACCATCAAGTTCACGCAGTCGGGCGGCCATTACTGGGCCCGCCTGAAACTGGAAGACCGGGTCGAGCTGTTCCCCGTCGCCGCCAATACCTTCGTGACGGCAGCCGGCACCCGCGTTGAGTTCCGCGACCGGGGCGAAGAAGTGGTGATCGAAAACTTCGAGCGCCTGCCCATGTCGGTGGCGATGACGGAGACTAGCGTGCGCGTGGTAGCGACGCGCTAAGCCGGATAATGCAGCGGCCGTGGCGCATCAAAGCGGTGCGCCACGACGCTTTATTTGCAGGAGCGACGCCATGAAAACCCTGGCAGCGAGTGCTGCCGCATTCGCCTTGTTGTACAGCGCTTCCGTCCTGGCGGGAGACGAACTGACGGTGCGTGTGCCCGCACCCAGCAGCTATACGATGTATCGCAGCGAATTCCGTGACTACGCCTACAGCTATGACCTGAGCAACGGAAAGACCATCCGTTTCTCCCAATTCGGCAGGCAATTCTTCGCCCAGCTTGGCGATGAAGCGCGCACCGAGATGTTCCCGGTCGCGCCCGGGGAGCTGGTGACTGCCGCCGGCACGCGCGTCGCATTCAATAGCGACGGCTCGCAAGTCACCATCCGCAACTACGAAAGACTGTCGATCGCGGACGCCGTCCGCGGCCAGAACATCACCGTGATCGCCTCGCGCTAGCGGGGCGCAAGGCTTACGCCGCCTGCTTCAGGGGCGCCGCATCGAGGCGCTCCTCCAGCAGTGCGAAGATGGCATCCTTCGACAGCACATAGCGCTCCATCAGCTCTTGCTTGATGGACTCCATCACCGCGCGGTAGTCGCGCATGGCCGCCAGCGTGGTGCTGTACAACTCGTCGGCCTTGGCTTCCACCTGCACCAGCGTGTGCTCGTCGCCGGTCTCGCCGCGCAACTGGCTGTAGTCGAGCTTGGAGCGCGAATACATCGACAGGCGGTTGACCATCATGTTCAGCATCTTGGTGGCCTTCTCGATATCGTTCTGGCTGCCGACCGAAATGCCGCGCGCGCCGTAGAACAGTTCTTCCGCCGCCACGCCGCCGTACAGCTGCATGACGTCGCGTTCCATTTCTTCCAGCGTGCGCAGCGACATGTCGTCGCCGGCCGACAGCACATAGCCCAGCGCATTCATCTTCGACACCGCTTCGGTCGAAATCTTCAGCAGGTGCGATTTCTCCTTCACCTCAGCCAGCGGCATGCCGGCGCGCAGGTAAGGGTCGATCTGCATGAAGAAGTGGCCCAGCTCGTGCAAGGCGATGCGCTCGCGCTGGCGCGTCTTCTCGGCCGTGGTGGCGCGGTCGGTCAGGCCGATGGTGGCGCGCTCGAAGGCGCGGAACATCAGGTCGGTGTTGATCACGCACTTTTCCTGGATCGAAATCATCGAAGCGCGGTCGACCACGGTTTCCAGCAGCGCCGGGCTGAGGTTGGCGGTGATGTCCGCCACCTGGTCCAGGTCCATGTCGCTCCAGTCCACCAGGCCGTCCTGCTTGCGCTTCAGGAAGGACTCGAGCAGCGCGCGGCGCTCGCCCTTGTTGGGCAGGCGGAAATTGATCTTCACGCTGAAGCGGCGCAGCATCGCTTCATCCATGGCGGTCGAGGCATCGTCGAAGTTGGAGGCGACGATCCAGATCACGCCCTGGCCTTGTTCGCTCTTCACGCCGTCGAGCAGGCCGAGCAGGGTATTCGCGGTATCGTCTTCCCACTTCTTCTCGCCGCGGCCGCGCGGCATGAACAGCGCTTGCGCCTCGTCCAGGAAGATGATGCAGTTGCCGCGCGCGCAAGCCTTCTTGTACAGCGCATTCAGCGCTTTCGAGCCGCCGCCCACATAGCCCGATTCCAGCGCCGAGCCGGACGCCTGGATCAGCGGATAGCCGAGGCGCTTGGCCAGGTAGCCGGCCAGCTTGGTCTTGCCGGTGCCGGCCGGGCCGGTCAGCATCACGTTGAACGGCTTGTCGATATTGTGCTGCTTGTAGACTTCGCGGTTGCGGATCATGTCTTCCAGGTGCAGCACTTCCTGCTTGATGTCTTCCATGCCGATCAGGTCGTCCAGCGACCCTTTCAGCTGGTCCGGCGTGATCACGGAGGCGTTCATGCCCATGCCCGGCATGCCCCACTTCAGCACGAACAGCACCAGGCCGACCACGAAGATGTCGAAGGCATGGCGTTTCAGGAAAGCTTGCACGCTGGCCCACTGGCCGCCATCGTCCAGCAGCACGCCCTTGTGCGCGGCCAGGAATTCTTCCTTGGCAATGGCGTAAGGGATGTTATTGCGCAGCAGGACTTCGCGCTCCAGGCTCTGGTGCGAAGTGCTGGGCACCACCACTACGTGCAGCGTGGCATCGTCCTTGAACTTGTAGACGTAGCGCGGCGAATCGGCCAGCGGGCGCGCGATCAGCAGGTAATCGAGCTTGTCGCGCTGGCCCACCAGGGCCGTGATTTCACCGATATTCTGCGAACGCACGACCGGCGCGGCATCTTGCGCCACGTCGCCGCGCAGCAGCGCGAACGCCAGGGCGGCGGTCGCCAGCAGCACCAGGGTGATGCGCACCAGAGGGTTCTTGAGAGCGAGTTGGAGCTTGTAGATATTGAACATAGGCCTGGAAATCGCAAGGGTTTCTAGTGGGCCTATGGCCGGCGGCATCTGCCTCGGCTGGCCCCATTGTTGTCAGAAATGCTGTACGGCAACATTCCGCATATGGTGACTATAACGCGTAAACCAAGCGCGCGTGCGCAGCGCGCCAAAAAAACTTTAGTTGCGCAACAGTAATAGCATGCAACTTGTTTCCAGCTTTGCCATGCCTGGTAATTCCTTTTTAATTTTGAAAAAGATCCATGAAAATCAAGGACATGGTTGTTGCGGCATGAAGTGTTGCTCCTGAGCTGCAATCTTGTAGTTAAGGTGTAACAGAGCGTTACCGTGGGCGCTTGATGTGATCAATGTGACCGCGTCCAAGGTCCGCATCCACGCCAGCGCCGGCGGCCAGGCGAACCTCAACTTCACCCAGACGCCATAAGCGGCGCAGCGCCACCCCAAGGCCCTGGCGCAATGCCGGGGGCCTTCATTTTTGGCTGGGCCACTGTTCGTATTTCTTTTCCAGCCGGGTAAACGTGCCGTCCTTGCGCATGCTGTCGAGGGTGGCGTTCATGCGCGCGACCATGGCGTCGGGCACGGAAGGATTGCAGGCCAGGTAGACCTTGACGTGGTGGAAAGTCAGCACCGGCACCAGCGCTTCCGGCGCGGCGAACTGGGCCAGCGCGCTGAGGTCGTTGTTGCGTACGCCGACTGCCCACAGGTCGATACGGTCGAGCAGCAGCTTTTTCGGGTTGGAGGCATTGTCCGGCGCGCCGTCCACGTCGAAGCCGCGGGCGCGCAGGAATTCGTCGCGCGCATCGCCGTTGTAGGTGCCGATGCGCAGCTTGCGCGCATCGTCCAGGCTGTGCACATTGTATTTGCGGCCGGCACGCCCCATCAGCACCCATTCCGCCTCATCGGTGGGACCGACCCATTTGAACTGCTTTTCGCGTTCCGGTGTGCGCGAGGTGGAGTAGACGCAGGTGTAAGGATCGCGCTGCGCCATGGTGAAGGCGCGTTTCCAGGGCAGCACGTCGATGGTGTAGGCATAGCCGGCGCGGGCCAGCATTTCGCGGATCTTTTCGCCTTCGCGGCCGACCACCTGCTCCCCCACCTTCATGCTGGCCGGCGGCGAATGCTCGGATGTGATGATGAGGGGCGGGGCTGCCAGCGCTGCTGCGCTGGTAGCCAGCAACATTGCCAGATACGCCACCCCTGATACCATGCCTACCTCTTTGCTATCGTCCGGTACAGGATAGCAGGGAGGCGGGGCGGCGGACAATCAGTTGCTTTGAACCGTGCGGCGCTTGAACAGGCGGAACCGCTCGCTGCGGTCCGAGGCGCGGCGCCCTTCCCATAGCTGTTCCCACTCGGCACCAGGCTGTTGCCGGTAAGTACGAGATTTGATGCTATCTTGCAACAGCATGACTGCGCAGCGGCGCTGTTCGACGCCATTGAACGGGATCTTGCCGAAGAAGGCGAAGGAGGCGCGCTGGGCCGGGGTGACATTGCTTTGCACGCAATCGGTGCCGGCTGGCAGCAGGGCGGCAGCCTCGCGCGCCACGGCAGCGTAGCTCTTGCTGTAGTTCACATGCGGCAGGAACAGGGTCATCAAGAGGATCCAGATCAGGATCAGGCCGCCGGACGACAGCACCACGGCGCGCCACAGCACGGCCGGGCGGCGCGACAGGCGCCAGTGCACCAGCACGAACCAGCCGGCCGTCGCGCACAGGCCCACCAGCAGCGACAGCCAGCTCACTTCCGGCGTGAAGCCCGGCAGCAGCTTGAGCACATTGTGCGCCGGCTTGGCCGGCCAGCCGGTCAGCTGGGCATAATAGAACAGCCACAGCACGGCCGCGCACAGCGTCAGCACCATCACGCTGAACCAGTCGATCGCATTGATGGCACCGCGCTTCATGGTCAGCAGGCCGAAAGCGGCCATGATGGCCAGCGGCGGCAGCAGCATCAGCAGGTGGCCTTGCTCAGGCGCCGGATTGATCAGCACCAGGAGGGTGGCCACGGTGACGAAGGTAGTCGGCACCACGATGTGCAGCAGGTTGCTCTGGCGGCGCCAGGCCCAGACGGCCCAGGCGGCAAACGGCCAGGCCGGCCAGAAGAACCAGACGCCGACGCGGAAGAAGGTGCGCAAGCCTTCGAAGCCGCCGATGGTGAGCTGGGCTTCGTTCCACGCCATCCAGGCCACCAGCGGTTGCTGCCCGTAAGGGCGCGCCAGCAGGGCCGGCAGCGCCCACAGCGCGGTCACGGCGGCGGCCACGCCGACGGCAAAGGCCAGGTCGCGCAGCGAGCGGCCGGGCGGCATCGCCAGGAAGCGGGTACAGGCAAACAGGGCCAGCACCAGGGCGGCCGGCACCACCCAGCCGCGCGTCAGGGTCAGCAGGCCCAGCGCCAGGCCGGCCAGGGCGGCATTGCGCAGCGAGGGCAATTCCATATAGCGCACGCTGCGGTACAGCGTGAGCGCCAGCAGCGACACCTGCAGCGGCTCGGCCGTGGTTTCATGGCTGTGCACCAGCAAGCCCAGGCAGCCAAGGTAGATCAGCACGGCAGCGTCGGCCAGGGTGCGGCCGAAATCGTCCGGCTCCGGCTGGCCGCCGAAGGCCAGGCGCAGCGGCTGGGCTTCCGGGCGACGGCCCAGGTTGAACGTGGCATACCAGACCGCCATCACGCCCAGCAGGAACACGCCGAGGGTGGCCACGCGCGCACCCAGCACGTCGCCAAGGGCCCAGCCGGACAGCTTGATGCCCAGCGCCCCCAGCCAGAACGCCAGCGGGCCTTCGTCGGTCACCGACAGGCCGGCGATGTTCGGCCACAGCCAGTCTTGCCAACTGCCGTGCGCCATGGTCCACATCACGCCGAAGCTGGCCGCATCATCGTTTTTCCACGGTTCGCGCCCGATCAGGCCCGGCAGGATGTACAGCAAGCCCAGGGCGAAAAATGCCCAGCGGGGCAGGGTACGGGTAGCGGCGGCGGGCAGACGGACTGGCTTCATCGGTCAGGGCTTATTCTTTGGAAAGCAGGAGTATGACGGGTAAAAAGAAAAAAGGCAGCCGCGGCTGCCTTTTTTTTCGCTGCGACGGGGATTAGCCGTTTGCAACTGCGGTCTTGGAACCGACTTTGCCGAACTTCTGGCGGAATTTTTCCACGCGACCGGCGGTGTCGACGATCTTGTGCTGGCCGGTGAAGAATGGGTGCGATTCGGAGGAAACCTCGATCTTCACCAGTGGGTACTCTTTACCTTCGTGGGTCGCGGTGTCGCGGGTCTGGATGGTCGAGCGGGTGATGAACTTGAAGTCGCAGGACACGTCGTGGAACAGGACTTCGCGGTAATCTGGATGGGTATCAGCTTTCATGCTTTTCTCTCAATGTTGGTAGCCAAACAGCACTTCGTCGGTCCTTACTGCCTCTCGACCCGATTGCGATTCACTTGCCAGGGTTTAACGGAACTCGCGATTATACATCAAACCGGTAGATCCGGGTCTGACCCAAGGGTCAGACCCCCAATGAAACAACGGCCGGGGGTTTTGGTTGTGCGACTTTGACTTTTTGAAAAGATCAAAGTCGCACAACCAAAACCCCCGGCCGTGAGACCGTACAGGGTCAGACCCTTGGGTCTGACCCTGGTTTACCGGTTTTGGCAGATCACCCGCCGCGGCGCATCATCTCGAAGAACTCGCCGTTGTTCTTGGTGGCGCGCATCTTGTCGAGGATGAACTCCATCGCCTCGATCTCATCCATCGAGTACAGCAGCTTGCGCAGGATCCAGATCTTCTGCAGCTGGTCGGCCTTGATCAGCAGTTCCTCGCGGCGGGTACCCGACTTGTTCAGGTTGATCGCCGGATACACACGTTTCTCGGCCAGGCGGCGCTCCAGGTGCACCTCCATATTGCCGGTACCCTTGAATTCTTCGTAAATCACATCGTCCATGCGCGAACCGGTTTCGATCAGCGCGGTAGCAACGATGGTCAGCGAACCGCCTTCTTCCACGTTACGCGCGGCACCGAAGAAACGCTTCGGACGCTGCAGCGCGTTGGCATCGACACCACCGGTCAGCACCTTGCCCGACGCCGGGATCACGGTGTTGTAGGCGCGCGCCAGGCGGGTGATCGAGTCCAGCAGGATCACCACGTCCTTCTTCATCTCAACCAGGCGCTTGGCTTTTTCCAGCACCATCTCGGCAACCTGCACGTGGCGGGTGGCCGGTTCGTCGAAGGTCGACGCCACCACTTCGCCGCGCACGGAGCGCTGCATCTCGGTCACTTCCTCGGGACGTTCGTCGATCAGCAGCACGATCAGGGTCACGTCCGGATGGTTGGTGGTGATGGCGTGCGCGATATGCTGCAGCATCACCGACTTGCCGGACTTCGGCGACGCCACCAGGAGGCCGCGCTGGCCTTTGCCGATCGGCGCCACCAGGTCGATGATACGGCCGGTGATGTTCTCGGTGCCGGTCATGTCGCGCTCGAGGCGCAGCGGCACGTTCGGGTGCAGCGGCGTCAGGTTCTCAA
>Ga0307408_100000853_pt1 | contig 24043 bp, 11 predicted proteins | sample 322Cmetagenome_FD_202116 | JGI IMG/M metagenome (GOLD analysis project Ga0307408, IMG submission 202116) | Maize rhizosphere microbial communities from greenhouse at UC Davis, California, United States - 322HYB-C-3 | ecosystem: Host-associated > Plants > Roots > Rhizosphere > Soil | place... | reverse complement strand
GCCTATCCGGTCATCAGCGGCCTGAAGGAAGGCGACCGCGTCGTCACCCGGGGGAACTTCCTCCTCGACAGCCAGTTTCAAATCCGCGGTCTGCCGAGCCTGTTTTACAAGGAAGGCCAAGCCGCCGTTCCCGGCCATCAGCATGGCGGCACGCCTCCGCCGGCGACCCCGCCGAAGGAGCAGGCCGCCCCCCACAAACACTGACCGATGATCAACGCCGTCATCCGCTGGTGTTTGACGCACGCCTTCATCGTCGTGCTGGGCGTCGGCGCGATCACCGGTGTCGGTTATTTCGCCATCCGCAACACGCCCGTCGATGCGATCCCGGACATCGGCGAGAAGCAGGTCATCGTCTTCGCCGACTGGGCCGGACGCTCGCCGCAGGACGTGGACAACCAGGTGACCTACCCCCTGACGACGAGCCTAACAGGGACTCCGGGCGTGAAGTCCATCCGGTCGATGTCCGGCTTCGGCTTCTCGATGGTCTTCGTGATCTTCAAGGACGACGTCGATTACTACTGGGCGCGATCAAGAGTGCTGGAGCGGATCAATGTCGCCCAGCAGCGCCTGCCCGCCGGGGTCACGCCGGTGCTCGGTCCCGATGCCACCGCCTTGGGCCAGGTGTTTTGGTACACCGTCGAGGGCGAAGGCTTCGACCTCGCCGAGCTGCGCTCCATCCAGGACTGGTACCTGCGCTACCAGATCAACTCCGTCGAAGGCGTCAGCGAGGTCGCCAGCATCGGCGGCCATGTGAAGCAGTACCAGATCGACGTCCATCCGGACAAGCTGCGCGCCCACCGGGTCACGCTGATGGACGTTTACATGGCGGTGCAGAACTCGAACATCGATGTCGGCGCGAAGGTGCTGGAGAAGAACGGCGTCGAGTTCTTCATCCGCGGCGTCGGCTTCATCAAGTCGGTGGAGGATCTGGAGAAAATCGTCATCCGGCAAGAAGGCGGGACGCCCATCCAGGTGAAGCATGTCGCCAGCGTCAGTCTGGGTCCCGAGTTCCGCCGGGGCTCGCTCGACAAGTCTGGCGTCGAAGCCGTCGGGGGCGTGGTGTTGATGCGCTACGGCGAGAACCCGCTCGATGTCGTCGAACGCGTTAAGGGAAAGATCCGACAACTGGAGATTGGTCTGCCACAGAAGACCCTCGCAGACGGACGGATCTCGAAGGTCAAAATTGTCCCCTTCTACGACCGCACGGACATCGTCGGCGAAACCATCGACACCCTCAAGGAGGCGCTGACCGAGGAGCTGCTGATGGCCAGCGCGGTCATTTTCATTTTCCTGCTGCACCTGCGCAGCACGGTATCGGTGATCGTCACGCTGCCGCTTTCCGTCGGGCTCTGCTTCATTCTGATGTACTTCTTTGGCGTCGATGCGAACATCATGTCGCTGGCCGGCCTCGCCATCGCAATCGGCGACGTGGGCGACATGGGGATCATCATGACGGAAAACATCTACCGTCACATCGCCACCGGCGACGCGAAGCGAACCCACTTCCAAAAGGTCTTCGACGGTGCGTCCGAGGTCGGCGGCGCGATTGTCACCGCGGTTTCTAACACCCTCGTCTCCTTCATCCCGGTGTTCTTCCTCGCCGGCCAAGAAGGGAAGCTGTTCCGGCCGCTCGCGTTCACCAAGACCTTCGCCATCGGAGCCTCGGTGATCCTCGCCCTGACGGTGGTGCCACTGGTTTGCTACTTCCTTTTCCGGCCGGTGAAGTTTTCCAAGCGGACCGGTTGGCTGATCGCCGGCGGGCTAGGGATCGTATCGGTTTTCGCCGCCCATGCGGTCTTCATGTGGGTCCTGGCGGGATCCCACTACAGCGGCTGGCCGATGGCGGTAGTGGTGGGCGTGATCGTAACCCTTGCGGTCGTGCGGATGACTCGGGAGCACTTTCTGCCGATCGAAGAGAACCCAATTTCCCATGGCATCGCCCGGGTTTACACGCCGGTCCTGCGGTGGATTCTCGCGCACAAGAAGACCTACCTCATCGCACCCGTGACGATTCTTCTGATCGGGCTCACGATCTGGCTTGGCATCGGCACCATGCTCGCACCGGTGGGTTGGGTCATCAACCGCTTCGCCCGCGAGAAAGCCTCACCGGAGCTGAAGCAGGCCATGTCGCGGGATGCCGCTGAAGACGTCACCCGACCGCTCGTCGAGTTCGACCAACTGCGCTGGGAGCACGTGAAAAATTCCGACGGCTTCACGCACCGGCGCATCGCGTGGCGGCGGCACGACCCAAAGGAACACGGCACCGAGATCGTTCAAGAGACCCGGATACTCCCGGGTATCGGTCGCGAGTTCATGCCGCCGCTCGATGAAGGCTCGTTCCTCTACATGCCGTCGTTGCTGCCGCAGGCAGGCCTGGGTCCCGCGGTCGAGGTGAATGCGAAGCAGGACATGGCGATGGCCAGCGTGCCTGAAGTCGAATCCGTGGTCGGCAAGCTCGGTCGGGCCGAGTCCGCGCTCGACCCCGCCCCGATCGGCATGATGGAGAGCATCGTCATCCTCAAACCCGAAGCCGAATGGCGTCACGTGCCGGTCGAGCGCTGGTTCTCGGGTTGGCCGAACGGGTTGAAACGCCCGCTGACATGGATCTGGCCGGAGCACCGGAGCATCACGAAAGACGAGATCCTCACCGAGCTTCAGGAGAAGACCGCCATTCCCGGCGTGCTGCCGACCTTCCTCCAACCGATCCAGACTCGCCTCGTCATGCTGCAAACCGGGTTTCGTGCCATGATGGGGGTGAAGATTTACGGCAGCGACCTCAAGGAAATCGAGCGCATCGGCCTGGAGATCGAACAACTTCTCAAGCAGGTTCCCGGCGCGACCGACATCGTCGCCGACCGCATTGTCGGCAAGCCCTACCTCGAGTTCGAGATCGATCGCGACCGCATCGCCCGCTACGGCGTCAGCATCCGCGACGTGCAGGACGTCATCGAGGTCGCCGTCGGCGGGATGAACATCATGGAGTCCGTCGAGGGCCGTGAGCGCTATCCGATCCGCGTCCGCTACCTGCGGGAGTTTCGCGAGGACGTTCCCGAGTTGGAGAAGATTCTCGTGCCGAGTTCCAGCGGTGCCCAAATCCCGCTCGCGCAGGTGGTCACCATCAAGAGCGTCCTCGGCCCGCAGGAGATCAAAGGCGAGCGCGGCCTGCTCGTCGGCTACGTGACCATGAACACGCGTGACCGGGATGAGGTGAGCGTGGTCGAGGATGCGGAAATCCTGCTCCAAAGCGCGGTGCGCGAGGGTCGCCTCAAGTTGACGTCCGGCTATTACTGGGAATGGAGCGGCCAGTTCGAGAACCAGGTCCGCGCTGCCAAGCGGATGAGCATCTTGGTGCCGGTCTGCCTCTTCATCATGTTCGTGATGCTTTACCTCGGCTTCAAACGCTGGTGGATCGCACCAATCATTTACTTCGGCATCCTCGTCTCCGCGGCCGGCGGTTTCATCATGCTCGCGCTGTGGGACGTGAACCTCTCCATCGCGGTGTGGGTTGGTTTCCTCGTCCTCTTCGGCGTGGTCGATGACGACGGCGTGATCATCTCAACCTACCTCGAAGACAATTTCGACAAGGCGACTTTCAGCTCCGTGCAAGAGATCCGCGAGGCTGTCGTTCAAGCTGGCCTGAAGCGCATCCGCCCCAGCCTGATGACCATTTCGACGACGATCTTCGGCTTGATGCCCATCTTCTGGGCGACCGGCCGCGGCTCGGACGTGATGCGGCCGATGGCGATCCCGAGTGTGGGCGGCATGGTCGTGAGTGTGCTTGTGACGATCTTCATCACGCCATGCCTCTTTTCGGCCGTCGAGGAGTGGAAATGGAAACGAGGGCAAAGAGTCGCCGGCACGCCGGAAACGAACCTTCAACCACCAGAGCGATGAATTCGGAGCGAACACCTGACGCGCCTGCTCTGCGGCCGGAATCGCCGAACCCCACCGCGTTGCTTCGCCCGGCACCTCTCACTCCGACGCGTGCGAAGGAAGCACCTTTTGCGCGATGGCTCGGCCCCGGACTAATAATGGCGGCCAGCGGAATCGGCGCGAGCGACATCATCACCGCCACGGTCGCAGGGGCGAGATACGGAGTGGCGCTCTTGTGGGCGCTGGCGCTCGGCGCATTCTTCAAATTCGTTCTGACCGAGGGCCTCGCCCGATGGCAACTCGCGACCGGAATGACTCTGCTGGAAGGATGGGCGCGATTCCTTCCGCGTTGGGTGCTGACCGTTTTCATGGGCTACCTCATCTTATGGGCGATTGCGGTGAGCGGAGCGCTCGTGAGCGGCTGTGGACTGGCGATCGAGAACATCACGCGGGGCACCATTCCACGGTCCTGGGGCGCGTTCGCACAAGCGGCCGTCGCGTTCTGGTTCATCTATGCTGCCCGGGTCGGTGGCTTTTCGCGGTTGATGAAGCCACTCATTATCGTTATGTTCTTCAGCATTGTCGTCTGCGCTGCGTCGACGTTCCGCGAACCGGCTGCCGCACTAGAAGGACTTCTCGTTCCGATCATTCCCACCAGAGGTGGCGCGTATGTGCTGTCGTTGATTGGCGGGGTCGGCGGCTCGTTGACCCTGCTGAGTTACAACTATCTTCTGCGCGACGAGGGCAAGGTGGCTCCTCGCAGCCTGCGGAGCGTGCGCCTGGACCTCGGGATGGCGTATCTGTTCACTGCGGTTTTTGGTTTCTCCGTGATGCTGATCGCGGATCGGGTCTTCCACTCAGCCGGTGTTGCGATCACGGACGGCGAAGCCGTCTCACGCATGGCCGGACAACTCGCTCAAATAACGGGTCCGGTGGGCTTTTATATCTACTCGGTTGGATTCTGGGCTGCGGTGGTGGCCTCGTTGATCGGAGTGTGGCAGACGGTGCCAACCATCTTCGCGGATTGCTACAGCCTGCTCCGACGAATAACGCAAACGCAGCGCGCCGCCGCGATGCACCCGTCGTCATCGCAGTATCGCGCGGCGCTGGCGTTCATGGCTCTCGCATCCGTTCCGTTCGCGTTCCTCAGCCGACCGCTGCTGGTGGTGGTGGGATTCACAATTATCGGCAGTCTGTTCATCCCGTTTTTGTCCGCCACGCTTCTTTATTTGAACCACCGCGTCCCGTGGCCAGGGCCCATCCGGCCAAACAAGGCCGCCACGAGCGCGGTGCTCGTTCTCGTGTTGCTGCTGTTCCTGATCGTGGGCGTGTTGGAAACCGTTCGCGCCATGATGAGGCCATGAACCGATGGGAGTCATCGAGGAACTCGGGCTTGGTGTGATTGGCTATAAAGTGGGAGACCGTGTGCTGGTCGGCGCTATTACTCCGTGCGGTCAATGCCGCGCGTGTCTCTACGGACACCTCTCACAATGCGGACACGGCGACGGCGATGAAGCCCTGGGCGGCTGGCGATTCGGCAATACCATCGACGGCGCTCAGGCTGAGTATCTTCTCGTGCCGCCCGCTCAAGCCAACCTGGCGAAGATTCCTGACGAGTTGACGGACGAGCAAGTCGTCCTGCTCTCCGACATCGCTTCGACAGGAATCTCTGGTGCGGAAGCGGCGCGGGTGCGAATCGGCGACACCGTCGTAGTGTTCGCGCAGGGGCCGATTGGCCTGTGCGCCACCGCGGGTGCCAAGTTGATGGGGGCCTCGCTGATCATCGGGGTGGATGGCGACGAAACGCGGTTGGCCATGGCGCGTCGCATGGGTGCGGATGTGGTGCTCGACTACCGCGCTTTGGACGTAGTAGCCGAAGTCAGACGTCTGACCGGCGGCGGAGCGGATGTGGCCATCGAAGCCTTGGGCACGCAGCAAACCTTTGAGAGCGCGCTGCGCAGCCTGCGACCTGCCGGCACTCTTTCGAGTCTCGGCGTTTACTCCGGCAAACTACAAACGCCTTATGACGCTTTTTTCCGCCGGACTCGGCGATCACCGCAACGCCACCACGCTCGGTCCCGGTGGGAAAGAGCGGATGCGACGACTGCTGAGCCTGGTTCAATCCGGACGTTTCGATCCAACTCCGCTCATCACCCACCGCTTCTCGCTGGAGGATATTCCCCGTGCCTACCAGCTCTTCGGCGAACGTTTGGATGGTGTCCTAAAGATCGCGATCAAACCGTAGCTCATGGAACCGATCCCGCCGCAGCCCGCGAAAACAGCCTGGCATAGTCAGTCAGCCGAGGAAGTTCTCGGCGTCGATCCGTAGCATTCCTTGGGACGCAGCTATCGCGAAATTGGTTCGCACTTTCGGCTGAAAGATTTCCCAATGGATTTGCCAGAAATGCACCATTTCCGGCAAATTTGCCGGACTGCGGCGGATTCAGGCGGACTTATTTCCAGTAATTTACTGAAAAGAGAGTGGTCGGGGCGGCCAGATTCGAACTGACGACATCCTGCTCCCAAAGCAGGCGCTCTACCAGGCTGAGCTACGCCCCGTCACGTGACGGGCGGGACCATCCACGGACCGGACCGGGCTGGCAAGACGAAAGCTTACCATTCCGGTCTTTACCCGTGATCCCTTGAAATCAGGAGGGCTCGTCGCCTTCCGGGCTGTCGGTTTCCTCTACACCGGAGGCTTCGGTGGGCTCGCCAGACTCGTCTCCGGTGAGAATCTCGGATTCTTCGCCAGTGGCAGCATCTTCGCCGTCGGGAATGACGATCGCGATGTCCTGCAGCTTCTCGCCCTCCTTGAGCGTGAGCAGCTTGACGCCCTGCGCCACACGGCCGGTTTCGCGAATCCCCTTCTCCCCGCCGACCTTGATGCGAATGCTCTGGCCGGTGGAGGTCATGAGCATGAGCTCGTCCTCCTCCGTGACGGTGAGCGCGCCGACGACCGGGCCGGTCTTGTCGGTGACATTCATCGTCTTGATGCCGATGCCGCCGCGCGATTGCAGGCGGTAGTCATCGAAGGGCGTGCGCTTGCCGAGACCGTTCTCGGAAGCGACCAGCAGCGTCGATCCCTGGGTGACCTTGGCGAGGCCGACAACGAAGTCCCCCTCGCGCGGACGAATGCCCATCACGCCGGCGGACGCGCGGCCCATCGAACGGGTGTCATCCTCGTGGAAACGCAGGCTCATGCCCTCGTGGGTCACCAGCACGACTTCGTCGGAGCCAGAGGTATGGCGCACGCCGATCAGCTCGTTGTTCTCCTCCAGGATGATGGCGGTGAGGCCGGCCTTGCGGTAGTTGCGGAAGTCGTTGATTAGCGTCTTCTTCACCTTGCCGCTGCGGGTCGCGAAGAAGATGAAGCCCGCATCCTCGCGGAAGGTGACGTCGTTGCCGTTGTCGTCCGTGGTGCGTTCGAGACGCAGCAGTGCGGCGATCTTCTCCTCGGGCTTGAGATCGAGGACGTTCTTGATGCTGCGACCGGTCGAGGTGCGCGAGCCTTCCGGCAAGCCATACACTCGCTCGACGTAAACCCGGCCGGTGTTGGTGAAGAACAGCAGGTAATCGTGCGCCTGGACGCTGAAGAGATGCTCGATGAAATCGTCCGCCTCATCCTTGGCAGTGGCCTTCGTCTCCATGCCCTTGAGGCCCTTGCCGCCGCGACCTTGCAGGCGATACTCGCTGGCCGGGGTCCGCTTGACGTAGCCGCGATGGGACAGGGTCACGATCATCGCGTCGTTGGCGATGAGTTCCTCCATGGCGATCTCGCCAGCTTCGGCGAGGATCGGGCACTTGCGCGGGGTGGCGTGCTTTTCCTTAATCGCGCGAAGCTCATCCTTGATGATATTGAGCACGCGCTCCTCGCGGGCCAGGATATCGAGCAGGTCCTTGATCGTCTCGAGGATCTCATCGTACTCGCCCTTCACCTTGTCGCGTTCCAGACCGGTGAGCTGATAGAGACGGAGTTCGAGGATTGCATTCACCTGACGCTCGCTGAAGACATAGCGATCCCCTTGCACCGCCGCCTGAGAGCGAATGAGGATCCCCAGCCCTTCCGCAGTGGCGGTGGAGAATTCGTACGCGGCCAAGCGCTCGCGAGCCTCGTCGCGATTCTTCGAATCGCGGATGATCTTGATGAAGTCATCAAGGTGACCGAGCGCGAGCAGGAAGGCTTCCAGCAATTCGGCACGCTCCTCGGCCTTGCCTAACAGGAAACGCGTGCGGCGAAGGATAACCTCGCGGCGGTGCTCGATGTAGGCATCGATCACTTCCTTCAGCGAAAGCTGCTTCGGGCGGTTCTTGTGAATCGCCAGCATGTTCACACTGAAGGAAGTCTCCAGCGCGGTGAGCTTGAAGAGCTGTGCTACCACGACCTGCGCGCGGGCATCGCGCTTCAGCTCGATCTCGATGCGCGTCTCTTCGTCGGAAAGGTCGCGCATGCCGGAGATGCCGGTAAGCGTCTTCTCATTCACCAGCTCCGCGATGCGCTCTTGGAGCACGGCACGGTTCACGCCGTAGGGAACCTCGCGGATCACGATGAGCGACTTGCCGTTCTCGTTCTCCTCGATCTCGACCTTGCCGCGGAGACGCATCGAACCACGACCGGTCCTGAAGTATTCCTCAATACCCCGGATGCCGCGGATCTCGCAGGAAACCGGGAAGTCCGGTCCCTTGATGTGTTGCATCAGTTCCGGCAGCGTGATCTCCGGATTGTCGATCTGCGCGCAGATACCATCGATCACCTCGCCGAGATTGTGCGGCGCGAGGTTCGTGGCCATGCCGACCGCGATGCCGGTGCCGCCATTGACCAGGAAGTTTGGAAAAGCGGACGGAAGCACGGAAGGCTCCTCCAGCGAGCCATCGTAGTTCGGTTGGAAATCGACGGTGTCCTTGTCGAGGTCCTCCATCATCGCCATGCCGAGGTGATGCAGGCGCGCCTCGGTATAACGCATGGACGCCGCAGCATCGCCTTCCACCGAGCCGAAGTTACCCTGGCCATCCACGAGCATCTCGCGCATCGACCACGGCTGGCCCATGTTCACGAGTGTCGTGTAGATCGATTGGTCACCGTGCGGGTGATAGTTACCCATCGTCTCACCGACGATCTTGGCGCACTTCACGTGAGCCTTGCCGGGCGTCACGCCGAGCTGCCGCATCGCGTAAAGGACACGGCGCTGCGAAGGCTTCAAACCGTCACGCACATCCGGAAGTGCGCGAGAGATAATGACCGACATCGAGTACTCGAGGAACGAACTGGAAAGCTCCTCGGCGACGTTGATGGGCTTAATGGAATCTTGAGACATGGTCAGGCCGGTGATCGGAGATCAGGGGTCGGAAAAGAAAAGGGACGACGGGAGTGCGATCAAACGTCGAGGTTGCGGACGTTGAGCGCGTTGTCTTCGATGAACCGTTTGCGCGGCTCGACGATGTCGCCCATGAGGACGTCGAACATCTTGTCGGCTTCAACGGCATTATCTTCATCCAAGCGGACGCGGAGGAACTGACGGGTCTCCGGGTCCATGGTGGTTTCAAAGAGCTGCTTGGCGTTCATTTCGCCAAGACCCTTGAATCGCTTGATCTGAACGCCGCGGCTCGCGATTTCCAGAACGCGAACGAGGACTTCCGGCAAAGAGAAGACCGGGTGGACCTTCTGCTTTTCGCCATCGCCTTCGAACAGTTCGAAGAGCGGCATATCATCGTCCGAGAACTTCGCGGTATCGATACCACTCTCATTGAGACGGCTGAAGATCCTGGCAATCGCGTGGGACTCGTGAAGCTCGTGAAGATTGGCGCGGCGGGACGGGCCGGCATGCGCGGCGTGATCCTCTTCGGTCAATGGCTCATCGAACAAACGAAGGTCGCGGTTCTCTGCGGCGTAGGCGCGAAGGGCTTCCTCGTCGGCGAAGTAGAGAACGTTCTCATCATTGCCGATGCGGACGCGGACCATGTATTCCGGCAGATGGCCGTCACGGCGGGCAGCGAGGTAGTCCTTGAAGCGGCCGCCATTCCCCTCAATGGAGTTCGAGTAGCGGGAAAGCGCGGACAAGTTCTCAAGGATCACCTTGAGTTCATCCGGTGAGAAACTGCGGGATTGATCCTGCGTGCGGAGTTCCACTTCGCTGGAGCCGAGCTCGATCAGGATCTTGTTAAGCTGGTCATTGTCCTGCACATACTCGGAGCGCTTCTTGCGCGTCACGAGATAGAGTGGCGGCTGTGCAATGTAGAGGAAACCGCGCTTCACCAGCTCCGGCATGTGACGGCAGAAGAAAGTCAGCAGCAACGTCCGGATGTGCGAGCCGTCAACGTCGGCATCGGTCATGATGACGACCTTGTGGTAGCGGACCTTGTCGATGTTGAAGGAGCCGTCTTGGTCACCATCACCGATGCCTGCACCGATCGCGGTAATCAGGTTCTGGATTTCCTTGTTCTGGAGCGCGCGGTGAAGGCGGGCCTTCTCGACGTTGATGAGCTTTCCGCGTAGCGGCAGGATGGCCTGCGTGCGGCGATCCCGGCCTTGCTTGGCCGAGCCACCTGCGGAGTCACCTTCGACAATGTAGAGCTCGGACTTCGCCGGATCGCGCTCGGAGCAGTCGGCCAGCTTGCCGGGAAGACCACCACCGGAAAGCGCGGACTTACGGACCGTCTCGCGCGCCTTGCGGGCCGCTTCGCGGGCACGAGCGGCATTCAGCGACTTCTCGATGATCTTCTTCGCCAGCGCCGGGTTCTCATCGAAGTACTGGACCAGGCCCTCATAGACGATCGAGGAAACAACGCCTTCGATCTCCGAGTTCACCAGCTTGCCCTTCGTCTGCGAGGAGAAGCGCGGGCTCGGCATCTTCACCGAGATCACGCAGACCAACCCTTCGCGGACGTCATCGCCTGTTAGAGCGACATCCTTTTCCTTCAGGATCTTGTTGGCCTTCGCATACTGGTTGATGCCGCGGGTGAGCGCGGTGCGGAAACCGGTAAGGTGCGTGCCGCCGTCCGCATTCGGAATCGAGTTCGCGAAGCAGAGGATCTGATCGTTATACGAGTCGTTGTATTGGAAAACGATGTCGGCGAAGACATCCTCCTGGGACTGCTTGCCGTCGTAATCGATGTCGATCTGGCGCTTGCCGTTAATGATGACCGGGTCCTCGTGGATGACCGTCTTGTTTTTCCCGAGCTCGTTGACGAACTCGACGATGCCCTTCGCATAGAAGAAGGACGTCTTGCGCGCCGACTCCGGCCGCTCGTCCTCAAGATCGATGGTCAGGCCGGGATTGAGGAAAGCGAGTTCGCGCAGGCGAGTCGAAAGCCGGTCGAACTGGAACTCGATCGTATCGACGAAAATGGTCGCGTCCGGGAAGAAGGTGATCGTGGTGCCGGTGCGCTTCGGATCGACCTCGCCCACCACGTGCAGCGGCTGGGTGGTCTTGCCGCGCTCGAAGGAGATCGCGTGGACCTTGCCATCGCGATAAACCTCGGCCTTGAACCAATCCGAGAGCGCATTGACGCACTTGGCACCGACGCCGTGGAGACCACCGGAATACTTGTAGGCGCCTTGGCCGAACTTGCCGCCGGCGTGCAGGTTGGTCAGCACCAGCTCGACTGCAGGAATGCCGAACTTCGGATGGATATCGACCGGGATGCCGCGGCCATTGTCGGCGACGGAGATCGAGCCATCGACGTGGATCGACACCTTGATGCGGTCGCAATAGCCGGCGAGATGTTCGTCGATCGAGTTGTCGAGAACCTCGAAAACGCAGTGATGCAGGCCGCGCTCATCGGGGTCGCCGATGTACATGCCGGGACGCTTGCGGACGGCCTCCAAGCCTTCGAGTTTGTCGATCTGCGCGGCACCGTACTCCTGGTCTCCGCTGACGTTCGTATCGGCCTTTTCAGGCTCCTGATGCTCTTCGGACATGGGCGCGCAAAAGGTCTGAAATGCCCGCGCCGGAGACAAGGTTTGATTGCCAAAATGCCGGATTAAATCCGGGCATTTTCACCAACACCCAACCAACTGTTTTCCAGTTGGTTACACCACCCGAAAAACCACTGAAATCAGGACATCGCGAGACACTCGCGCTGCCACTTCAAAAGCACCTCTTCCGGAGCCGCTTCACCCTCGGCAATCGACTCAATGATCGACCGCGGAGCGATCAACGAACCATCGATATCGAGGGCTGCCGCCTTGGCGTCGCGAACCGAAATCAGGGCCGACACGCGGGCGTCGAATTCCGAGTCGCGCCGCCTGCGCAGGCCGCGCGGCTTCTCCGGCCACTCTGCCTGATCCTTCTCCCGCGCAGCGTCCAGAATCTCCGTGAGCCGCTTGCGGCGCTCCGGACGGTAATGAGGCGGGATCTCGATTCGCTTGCCTGCCGCGAGCGATAGACTCCAGTCGATGAGCTGGCGATTCGTCACCACCATGAAGGAGGGGCGGTCCCACGAGGCAGCCTCGCCGTCGCGCCATTCCCACAGCGCCTTGAGAAAATTCAGCCCGCTGCGGTCCAACCGGCCGGACCCTTGGATCCGCCATGGATCGCCGCGCGTTTCATCGCGCTCCAGAACCTTGATGCGGGCGGCCTCACAGCTCTCGAGGAACCACTCATAGCGCCCTTTCGACTGAAGCTCGGCGGAGATCTTGTCACCCATCGGCAGGAGGAAGTGCACGTCATTGAGCGCATACTCCATCATCTTCGGAGAGAGCGGACGCTTGCCCCAGTCCGCCTTTTGCGACGACTTCGAGAGCACCACACCGAAGTAGAGCTCGACCAAATCCGCCAAACCGAAACGCCTGACCCCGAGCAATCGCGCGCCGATCTGGGTATCGTACACTGCCGGCGGCAAGACGCCGAAGGTCCGGCGCAGCATGGTCATGTCGTAATCGGCACCGTGCATCCACACGGTCCGTCCTTCGAGGAACGCCCCGAGAGGCGCCAGATTCTCGATTTCCAGAGGATCAATCAGCACGTTCTCTCCCGCGCAGGAAAACTGCACGAGACACAGCGATTCCCGGTAGCGATGGAGGCTGTCCGCCTCGGTATCGATGGCGCAAATGTCCGAACCATCAGAGCGACTAAGGAGAGCCGCGAGATCATCGGACGTGCAGACCAAGACAGGAGAAGACATTGAATGAACGAAGCCGGGGAGAACATGGAAAAACTCCGGACCCCGTTGCGGGATCCGGAGTTTAAAATCAGAAGCGTTTTTCTTGAAGCATGTGACTACTGCAACAACCTCGCTCAGTTGATACTGATCGGCGTCAACTGGACATCGAGTGTCGGCAGCGGAGCGGCTGGATCGACCGGATTCGCACTGCGAAGCACGATATACTTTTTGGTCATGTTCACGTTCATGGGCGTAGGACGAACCTCGATGGAGATAACCTCGCCAGTACCGGCCGCACGATTGATGACCTCGACGTGAACAGTACGGCTCACCGTCTCACCGTCCTCATAGGAGACCAACCACTTCGTACCCGGCTTGATCTTCTTGGTCTTGGTTCTGATCTTGCCGCTGTTGCTGGTGGTGGTCGTGATCTCGACGAAGTCGTACTTCAGGCTGGATCCAGTGAAGGCGCGGTAAGGCACCTTGAAGACCACGTGATTGTCGGCGTCAAGCGCGGGGCCAATCGGGCCGGTCGGCTGACTGGCCACATCGCTGACCGATTCCGGCTCAACCTCAATCACCCGGTTGAATTGCTCTTGCTCGATGAAGATCACCCCGCCTTCCGGAACAAACTGCGCCTTGGCAGCCGCGGTAATCTCAGCATTGGTCGGGAACTGGTAGGCATACTCCTCGACATTGGTCATCCCGTCATGATCGAAGTCGGCTGGCGGCGTGGTATCTCCCGGGGTTCCCAGCGGGAACGCACGTTGAGACCATCCGGGATACGTATCGACGAATTTCACGTGCATGCGGTACTCACGCTTGGAGCGGTCATACGTGACTGCGGTGACGCCGAGCTGACGCTGGTAGCGCAGATCGATGACATTCTCATCACCCACATCGAAGAATCCGGGAGGCAGAGTGTAGCTCTGCACCGCTGGATTCGCCAAGATCACCGGGGTCTGCGGAATGGTCGGCGGGAATTCAATGCGATCCTCCGACTTGCTGAGGATCGAGAAATAAATCCGGTCCCCAGGCACGATGTTCGTCGCATCGTTACCCGTCCAGGTAAGCGTGCTGAGGATTCGTGGATCCATCTGGTAGAAACCATTGTCGAAATTCCCCGAGGTGAACCGGAAGCCACCCTTGACGCGCGGATTGGACCCCAATGCCTCGACGTTCGGAACGATGGTGACGGCCATGTTCACCGGAATGGTGGTCGGGCTCTGCTTGCTCGGGAAGGCGAAGATGTAGCGACCGTTCACCAATTCCTCGTTCATCTGCTTCAGCGCGGCAGCCGGAGACTTAATCACAACGCCCGCCGTGGTATTGATACTCGTGAGCGGAAGCGCGTTGGTAGTGGTGGTGCCCTCCAGGATATCGATCTTCAAGGTCGCATCGTTACCATTGGGAGTGATTTCCGTCAGCGTGACGGAGTTCTCTTCCCCGCCCACCGAGTAGACGGCTGAAATCTCGGCATTCGCTTGCAGGGCGATCCGCACGTTCTCCGCCCACTCTTCCGCGAAGACCGGAACGATCTCGTTATTCTGGTCAATGGTGACAGCGATATTCACCGGAATCTGAACCGGCACCGGGAAATCCACGCCACTCACCTGAACGATGAGCGTGCCGGTGGCTCCGACCGATCCCGCCGTCACGATGGTCTCCACCTGACGAATCGAGCCGTAGCGACGAACCATCTCATAGAGGGACAGGTTGTATTGGACCACCTGCGAAGTGCGGAGGTCGTGGAAAACGGTCACCGCGCCATCGCGGAAGATCTTCAGCGGACGCGGCAGCTTGCTTGGCGGAGCCGAAACCAGCGAGCAAAGCTGGGGATAGTTTGGCGCGATCGCGATCGCCGGAACCACGGAATCGATCGAATAATACTGGTTCGCGTCCGACACGCCGTCGCGGTTGATGTCACCGATTGCCACGTAGCCGGTGATACCCAGCGGGCAGGTGAGGTGAGGCGGGTAGAAGAAAAGCTGAGGGTCGCTGCTGCAGGGAGCGAGGATGATGTTGCCGTCGCGGAGATAGAGATTCAACTCACCATGGTCGAACTTGACCGCGTTGGCACTGGTCTGAAAGAAGCGCTTGTTAATCCCAAGCTCCATGTAGATGTCTGCACGCGCGGCCGTGAAGCACAGCCCGAGAAGAGTTGCAGCCGTCGAAAACAACCGGTGGGTTTGCATGTGGCGAAAGCTTCCGCGTGCTCTTCGCTTTGACAAGAAGATTTCTCAGCGCAAATTACACGGAATTTGTTGTTGTTTCAAGCATCGCAACCTTTCCCTGCGATAGCTGTTACAACGCATTTACAAGGTGCATCATCTCAGTCCGCGGAGCAGCAACTCGGCGTTCGTCTTGGTCGCCTTCAGGTTCTTCAAAAGAGTATCGATGGCGTCGCCGATTGGCAGTTGGGCGAGCTGGCGGCGCACGTCCAGAATCTTCAGGAACTCGTCCGGGTGATACAGGCGCTCGTCATTCCGGGTGCCGCTCTGGGGGATGTGGATGGCCGGGAAGATACGCCGCTCGGCGAGTTCCCGGTCGAGCCGCACCTCCATGTTGCCGGTGCCCTTGAATTCTTCGAAAATCACATCGTCCATGCGGTTTTCCGTCTCGATCAGGGCGGTCGCCAAGATCGTCAGGCTGCCGCCTTCCTCCACATTCCGGGCATTTCCGAAGAATTTCCGCGATTTCTGCAGCGCCACCGGGCTGATACCACCGCTGCCGATCGGACCGCCTTGGTTGGCGGAATTATGGCCACGGGCCAAACGGGTCAGGCTGTCCAGCAGCAAGACCACGTCTTTCCCCTGCTCCACCAGACGGCGGGCACGCTCGATAACCAGATCCGCGACCTGCGCGTGGCGCCGGGGTGCCTCGTCGAAGGTGGAGGCGTATACCGTGGTACCCACGGTTTCCTCGAAGTCCGTGACTTCCTCAGGACGCTCGTCCAGCAGCACCACGATCAACTCGATTTCCGGATGATTCCGCCGGATTGCCTTGGCGATCTGCTTGAGCAAGATCGTCTTGCCACCGCGCGGCGGGGCCACAATCAGGCCGCGTTGGCCCTTGCCCAGCGGGGCGACGAGGTCCAGCACACGAACTCCCACCGCATCTGGCCCGTCCGCTTCGAGGACGATCCGACGGTCCGGGAAAAGCGGGGTGAGCTTGTCGAATTCCTTGGGGGTCTTGTATTCAGCGGCAGGGATACCCTCGATCTCGAGGATCTCGGTGGCGGAAAGATACTTGTCGCGGTCGCGCGGCGCGCGGATCCGGACTTTCACCCGGTTGCCGGCGCGCAAGGCGTGGTCGCGCAGCAGATGACCATTGATGTAAAGGTCATCCGGCGAGGTCCGGAAACTGCGGGCCGGGTCGCGGAGCATCGCGTAATTCTCCTTCGCCTGCTCGACGATTCCCTCGCCGATCAGCACCGCCCCTTCATTCGCGTAGAAGCTGAGCAACTCGAATACGAGCTGCGTCTTGGGCGCACCCGGGGTAATCCGCGCGGGCACGGCTTCTGCCATGGTCAGCAGCTCGCCGAGCGGCTTCAGGCGGAAGGCATTGATATCGATGGTCTGGGGCAAGGGTGCTGCTTCCTGGACCGCCGGTGCGGCGGCAGGGGTTTCAGGCAGGCTGGTATCGTCGCTCATGATGGCGTGGGATTGAAGGAAGCGCAGCCACTGCGCCTCGAGAACCGAGGGCGGTCCCTCGTTCCATAAAACATGGTCGGCCCTGCGCAGCTTTTCCTCCTGCGACATTTGCGCCGCGAAAATGGAAGCGATGGTGGCCTCGTCGAAGCCATTCCGCTCGCGGAGCCGCCGGTACCGGGTTTCGAGACCGGCCGCCACCAGAAGGTTTCCGTGCTGCCCGAAATCGAAAGCGTTCTCGAACAAGAGCGGAATGTCCGCCACGAACAGGGACGCCGGGAGTTTGCGGGCAACCGCCAAAGATTCAAGACATTCCTCCCGCACCCGGGGATGAACGATTCCCTCGAGGTCTCGCCGCGCCGCCGCATCGCCAAAAACGGCTTGGCGGAGCGCCGCCCGATCGACCGCGCCGGAGCCCCCGATCACGCCATCGCCAAAACGCGCGCGAACGCCGGAGATGACCACCGGATCACCGTCATACAAGCGATGCACGCAGGCATCCGCATCGAAGATCACCGCGCCGGGGCAAATTTTCCCCAGAACCCGGCAAGCGGTAGATTTCCCGCTGGCGATTCCCCCGCTGAGGCCGAAGACAAGCACGCCCGAGAGTGACGCCCGGAAAATGATTCGGGCAACGCTGAAATGAACTGGGGTCGGGGGACGGCCGGGAGAGGGCAGATCGTAGATGGAGCAGCCAAAGGCGCCTCCGCTCTTGGCTCGCGGCTCTGCCGCACGCCACTGGGAGCGCGAATGAAGAGACCGATGGTCGCGCGAGGCTCACTGGGAGCGCGGGATTCATCCCGCCCGAATGGTCCCTTACCGCCGGTAAAAACCGGCAAGTTATTCGGAGGCCTTAAGCGATCCCCTTCATCTTTCACCTCCGCCCAAGCTGTCGGAGACCCGGACTGCGCGCCGCCCCGCGTTCATCTCCAGTCTGACGCAACGCCAATTCCCGGTCCTGCATCGCCTCGCCGATGCTCCATAACACCCCCCGCAAACTGATGTTGCCCTTCGACAGCACCTTCTTCACGACATCGTAGCCACCATATCATTCGCCCGCATCCCGCAGCTTTGCCGGCATCTTCCCCGCCGATATCTCTTAACGGCTCGCTGGCACATCCCCGACCAATGCCTCGTGCGGCCGCTCCAAGTTGTCGAACCCGCGCCATTGCGAAAACTCCCGCCGGAAGTGCTTGAGCTCCCTCCGCCCCACGCCGGATGCCGGTGCCGTGCGGCAACGATCAATTCCTCCATCGCTGCCGGTGGCTTGCCGGGGCTCTCCACGGCTTGCGTGAACGATCCGGGAGGCTCTCGCCCGAACGATCCCGCGCCAGCTATTTGCAAGCCGTCGGCGGGCTGATGCCGAATCGCCGGGATAGCTCCCTGATGTTGGCCTCCTCCGCGGGCCAACGCCACGAACCCTCTTCTCAATTCCATCGCATCGCAGGTTTTCCAAGGCATGGCTCGCTCCTCACCGGAGGTGTAAACCATGTCCCCGAACACCTGTTAACGATGTCCCCGACCCGCACATGCCCGCGCTCCCAGCGGGCTACGCGATCCAGATGTTTTGCCATCCGCCACGCACAAAAAAAGCGGGCGGGGAAAATCCCCGCCCGCTTGGAAGCATTACTCGAATGAGTCGCTGATTACTGCGCAGGCGGCGGCGGAAGCACGTCACCAGTGGCACCACCCATGATCACGCCGGTGTCAGCACCTGCACTAGGGGTCTGAGGCACCGCGTCCACTCCGCGAAGCGGACGGCCGGTCGCATCGATGATCTGGGCAGTCACGAAGATGATCAGGTTGCTCTTGATCCGGTTCTCGGCGCGCGACTGGAACAGACGGCCAACGATCGGGATATCACCGAAGATCGGCACGCTGTCTTCCACCGTCTGCACGTCCTCGCGCATCAGGCCGCCAACTGCGACGGTGTAACCGTCATAGATGGTCAGCGCCGTGGTCACGCGGCGGGTCGAGAAGACCGGCATCTCGATACGGTTTTCCGTGATGGTCACCGTGGTCGGGTTGCCGAGGAAGTCGGTTGCGGGCGACTGGATCGGGCTGCCGTAGTTGACGAAGCCTTCGAACTCAACGATTTCCGGTGCGAAGCGGAGGTCGATCACGAAGTCATTGCCACCGATGGTCGGCTCGATTTCCAAGGTGATACCGGTGTTCCGGGTCTCGAAGGACGTCGGGGTGGCCGGGGTGACCGGGAAGGAGCTGGTTCCGCCGCCAATGCCGAGGCCGTTGTCGGAGAAGCTGCTGCCGATCGAGTTCGGAAGTTCCGGGGGCTCGTATTCGGTCGGGTAGATAAATTCGCGGATGATCTCGATCAGCGCCTTTTCACCGGAGCGAGCCGTGATGCTCGGAGCGGTCATGAGGTCGGTGCCCTTCTTCTGGGCCAGACCACGCATGATCATCTGCACCTGGCCATCCGAGAACAGACCCGTCAGGGCTGCGATACCGGGAGCCGGAGAGGCGCTGGTGTCGGAGCGGTCGGAGTTGTTCAGGATCGCGTCGATGCTGTTGCGATTGACAGCACCCAGACCGGAGCGGTTGCCCGCGGTCATGATGTTGCTCACGTCGGTGCTCGGATCCGCCGGGATGCCGGGGATGGTCACACCTGCGATTTCGCTGATGAAGTCGGCGTTGGTGCGGGACTGGCCGTTACCGACCGTGCCACCGCTGGCGAAGACTTGGTTGGCGGAAAGGCCGAACGGCGAGACGATCCAGTCGAAGCCGAGTTCGTCGGTGTTCTCCTGGGAGATTTCCACGAACTTGGTGGAGATCTTCACCTGCTTCGGAGCGTCGTTCACCACCGATTGGACCAACGACTCGATCATGTCGATGTTGGTCGGGGTGTTGCGCACCACCAGCTTGGAGCCGGTCAGGGTGGCGGAAGCTCCAGCGACTTCGGCAACGCCGCGGTCCTTGAGGATATCGCCGATCTTCGGACGAGCCTTCAGGGTTGCACCAGCCGTGCCACCACCGCCGTCGGCGAATGGGTCGGCAGCAGCGCCACCGCCAGCATCGTCTCCACCGCCGCCACCAAGGCGGGCGAGGAAGTCCGGCGGGACGTTGAAGGTGCGGTTGATCAGGTCTTCACCGGTCTCCGTGGCGGGCACGAGAGTCACGGCGTAATCGTCCACCTTGTAGCGCAGCTTTGTCTTTTCGCAGATGTAGCGAAGGACTTCCGAAAGCGGCACATTGCGAAGGCTCAGTTGGTCGATGCGGAGGGCACCCGGATCGGCAGTGGCACCGAGGCCTGCAGCAGCATCGGCTTCCAGGCCGGCATCGCCACCAGCAGCGGCGCGCGGCTTGCGGATCACGAAGTTGATGCCCTTCTTGCTCGGGTCGATCTCGGTGGTGTCGTACTCGGCGGCACGGACACGAAGGAAGTCGATGGCTTCTTCAACGGAGGTGTTGTCGAAGTCGATGACCGGGATGTTGATCGTGCGAAGCTTGGTGAAGATCGCAGTGGCACCGCTGGTCTGGACAGCTTCGCCCGTGTTGAGCAGGTCTTCGCTGACGAGCGGCGGCACGGCCAACTCCCAAGCGCGATCCACTTCAGCGAGAAGCTGGGCGCGGGTCTGGTCGTAGGCAGCGCGGTAGTAGTCCGCACGGGCTTGAGCGACCGACTCCATGCCGCGGCGAGCGGCCTTGTTATACGGGTCGAGACGGAGGACGTCTTCGTAAGTCTTGTGAGCGTCGTCGAACTTGCCGAGGTTGTAGTTGCCTTCAGCGATGTAGAGCTTGCGGCGAACTTCGTCGGTGTTCTCGGTATGCTGGTAGGTCAGCGCCGGATTGGTGCGGATCGGATCATCGAGATACTCGATCAGAGTCTTCGCCTGCGAATTGTTGGGATTCAGTGCGAGGACATCATTGGCGAGCACGCGGGCCTCTTCGTATTTGCCAACCTTGCGGTATTGCTCACCCAGGGCGGTGGAGCCATCGGCAAGAACTTGGATGAGGTAGGTCCGGCGATCCTGTACCATGGGTGCATCAGGCAGCACGTCCAGAGCGGCCTTATACTTGTCCACTGCCACCTTGTAGTCACCCTTGGCATACGCTTCACGACCTTCGTCGCGGAGCTTGTCCGACTGGGTGACCGCGTTCTGGCGACGGATCATTTCTTTCTGGGCGAGTCCGCTGTAGCTGCCGCCGGAGTATCCTTCCCCGGCGTTGGCGACTGTCAGCGTGACCGGCATCACAGCGGCCACTGCCATAAGAGCGGCGGCGGTGCTGCAGGTGCGATGCGTTGGCGTTTTTTGCATGGTTGGGGCTGTGTTCTGCCGGGCTAACCGGCGGTTGGGAAGCGCTATTTTCAAAAACAGTTTGATTTGTTGTTAAGGGGTGCCGCCCTTAGCAATTTCGAGGGTTTTGGTCTGTCCGTCAGCATCGGTGTACTCGACTTCGATGCCTTCAGGCGTAACTTTCTTAAGCAGGTAATTCTTCTCTGGAGCGTCCGGTGGAAGTGCGAACTTGGTCTTCTCTTCGACCTTGAATTCCTTACCTGCGAAGCCGATGGCGCGGAGGTCCAGAACGGCGGTCCGGTCATAGTAAGCCTTGGCAGCCAACTCGGCGTCGGGCAGGCCGGCTTGCGACTCGTACTTCTCGCCCTTCTTGTTCGGCTTGAGATCTTCGTAGAGACCAATCTTCACCTTCTGGGTCAGCTTCGTCTTTTCGCTGGTCACCTCGCGTTCCTCCATACCGGTGAACTTGAAGCGGTTCGCGAACGGGCCGTCCTTGAAGAAGACGCCGCCGACATCCAGCATCTCAACCGCGCTCACACGGTTTTGCAGCTTGGTCTTCTTGTCAGGCGGGACGCCGACAAACTTCGGTGCCCACTTGCCGCTCGATTCGAGACCGAACTGGACATACCACTGAATGGACTCATCCCTGAGATAAGCCAGCTTGTTGATGAGAGCCGGGATACTCGCCTTATCGACCGGATCGGTCTTCGCTTCGTATTCCTCCTTGTTCGTGAAGCCGTCGCCGTCGTCGTCGCGATCCGGGGAGTTTGCGAAGGTCATGTTGGCCCCGGTCTTAATCCACCATGGATTGGGTATCCCCTCGTGAACCGGTTTCATCTTTGGACTCATCGGGTCCACCGGGACGTTTGCATTGTTTTTGTCCGCGAACAGCGGGATGCCGACGAAGAGATCCACCGGGCGGTCATTGGCCTCCGCCTTTTCGATGTCACGATTGGAAGTGAGCGAGGAGACAGCCTTGGAAGTGGCAGGTGCCTCAGGCACCTCAATCTCTTTTCCCCCACTCGTGGGAGCCTCGCGGGCAAAGTCGGCCGCGACGGCGTTGGATTTCATGAAACCCATGGCGGCGAATCCGAGAGCGGCCACGCCGCCGACACCGAGCAGGATTTTTTCGAAGTTCTTAGGAAGCTTGGACATGGAAGTAACTGGGTTTATGGGGCTTTCGCTTCGAGAAACTGGATGATGTCGATCCGCAGGAAGACGTGGACCTTCTCGGATCCAAGAACCTGCTGGAGGATCACTCCGTCACCAGTCGCAGGGGCAGCCGCGGCAGGGGCCGCTGCGGGAGCAGCCGGAGTCGCACCACCAGCGGCAGGCGCGGCAGCTTCTTCACCCGGCAGCACGAAGCCACCTGCACCGCCGAAAGGATCGGCAGCAGGAGTGCCACCTTCCGGAGCAGCTTCGCCCTCCTTGTTCTCAAACGCGCCATCGGCGGCGGTCGGAGCCTTGAGTCGCTCGTTGATGACCCGCAACGAGCGCACCACGAAGTAGTGGCTCTGCGAGTCATCGAGAGAGGACAGGAACTTGCGAACCGAGTCCTCACTGCCGGTGAAGGAAATCTCAATTGGCAGAGCGCGGAACGACTTGCCCTTGGCATCGAAGGCCTTGTTATTCTCCTCCTCCAGTTGCGGACGGTAGATATTGAGCAATTTGGACGGCCCGGCCTTGGCCAGATTCGCCAGGAGTTCGCTGATCGCCTCAAGCTCGAAGGTCAGGATGCCGGTAGCTTCCTTCTTCGGCGGGGACGAAGTGTAGATCTCGTTGCCAAGGGAGAATTCAGCCGGCACTTCGGTCGGCTGCGGCTTCACCTCACTGAAGGCCTTCAGGGCGACCTCCTTGGCCTTCAGCAGATTGGCACTGAAGACATCGGGCTCCACATTCGGCGGAGTCGGCGCACGGAACTTGTCGAAGGCCTTCGTCAGATCGCCCACCGACTTTTCGTAGTCGGCGACGGCCTTCTTCTTGGCCTGCAAGTTCTGCTCGGTCGGATAGAGCTTTCCTTTGGTGATCGAGTCCACTGCATCCGCAGCGGCCGTGTATTCATCCTTGGCCTGGTTATAACTGCCACCGGCCTTGATGCCCCAAAAGATGAGGCCTGCGGCGGCGATGGCGGTGAAGCCGCCCAAGCCGGCGGCAAATTTGTTTTCCTGGATCCAACTCATGGTCGAGGCGGGTTAAAAAGGTTTTTTAAGGGATCAAGTTACTTGATTGGAACCTCGCGGGAGAGCGGGATCACGATTTCGAAGGGAGCTGCGAAATCCGACTCGACCGGATCGCTTTGCAGCACCTTCACGAGCTGGGCATTTTCCAATTCGACGGTCACCGGCTTTTTGGTCTTCTCGTCGATCTTCTCCGCCGTGAAGCGAAGGTGCTGTGGCTTCTCGCGAAGCTTCGCGATCATGCCGTAGATCACATTGCTCTTCTGCGGATTGTCTTCGCCACCGCGCCAGAATCCGCGCAGGCGGATGGCATTGGCGGTCGGGGTGATTTCAGGAGCAGCCGTCGGGGTCTTCGGCTTGGCACCCTTCGCGGCAGCAGGACCTTCCACCTTGATGTTCTCCAGCCCGGTGACGCCGTAGCCAAGGGAGTAGAACTCACCCTTCACCGTCGACTTCGACTTCTTGATCTCCTCTGGAGTGCCGAGTGGGTTGTAGTTGAATACCGGATCAAGATCGGTGATCCACACCGAGTCGCTGGCGAAGCCGTGTTGGATTTCCTGAACCAGCTCCGGCCAGAACGTGCGATCCGCCTCGGCATTGGTGTATTGGGTCGCGAGACCCACGAGCTGATCTTCCTTCTTGAACTGGGAAGCGATCGGATTCGAGACGCTCTCGAGCTGCTCCTTCTGCTCGGTCATCTTCTTCGCCTCGTCCGCGGCCTTGGATGCGGCCACGCTCGTAAGGCCCGCCCAAGCGGCGAGACCGACGAGGAAGGCGGCAGCAGCGCCGATGTAGAACGGCTTCTGCTTCTCGGCGAGGCGGGCGGCCTGAACCTTCGTCGGAACGAGGTCAATATTGACCGAGGACTTGCCGGTGGCGCGGAGGCCGAGGCCGATCAGTTCACCCATCAGGTGGGCTTCGCGACCGAGCTTGTCAGTATCGACACCCTTGCCAACGGTAACGGCAGCAACCGGATTGAAGAACTCGACCG